>Ga0157374_10002752_pt1 | contig 14766 bp, 10 predicted proteins | sample M25metaG_FD_115308 | JGI IMG/M metagenome (GOLD analysis project Ga0157374, IMG submission 115308) | Miscanthus rhizosphere microbial communities from Kellogg Biological Station, Michigan, USA - M2-5 metaG | ecosystem: Host-associated > Plants > Roots > Rhizosphere > Soil | place: USA: Michigan...
GTTACTCCCTTTAAGACCAAAATATTGACCTGGATCGAAATATCGAAGTGTAATGGGTCGGTCATTTTCAAAACTGGAAATTTGACCGTAGGCTTGCCCAGGTAGGAGAACCAGACAGAATCCTTTTCGCCGACTTCAATTTCGTAGTCCCCATTCGTATCGGTAAATGTTCCTTTTCCTCCCGTGCTGACCACCGTCACGGATTGCACGGGATATAATCTTGAGCTGTCGTAGACAGTTCCCCTTACCTTAAACTGCGCCTCCGCTTGGGGTGTAAACAACATTAGCAGGATCGTGCAACCAACGCAAAGAATATGGAAAATCTTTTTCTTCACTTAATATGCAAGTAACAGAACAAAAAGCAAATAGAAATCTAAAGTATAGCCTCCGGGTTCCGGCTCTACGCCGCAAGTCTTGAGGTCATTGCTTTTCGCTAGTAGCTTGCAGCTTTTTTACGAGATCTTCAATGACCACTGGATAATTCGCATGTTCCAACGCATGAATCCGATGAGCCAGTGATTCGGCCGTATCGCCTTCAAGCACCGGGCATTTTACCTGCAAAATAATATCGCCATTGTCATAGCGTTCATCCACATAATGAATGGTGATACCGCTTTCTTTTTCCCGCGCATTGATCACCGCTTCGTGCACATAGTTTCCATACATTCCCTTTCCGCCGTATCCAGGTAGCAATGCCGGATGGATATTTATAATGCGTTTGGGAAATGCCCTGATTAACACTTCTGGAACCTTCCAAAGGAAACCGGCCAAAACGATAAATCCAATTTTTCTTGACGCCAATTCGTCCAAATATCCACCGCCTGAAAAAAATTTCTCTTTTTCAATAACCAGGGCCGGAATATTTTCTTTTTCAGCGATTAGCAGCACACCTGCTTTCTTTTTATTGCAAACGATCAAAGAAATTTCCACAGAAGACGAATTACGAAAATGGTCAATGATCTTTTGGGCGTTAGAGCCGGCACCGGAGGCGAAGATGGCGACATTAATTGGGGAATGGTGAGTGGCGCGTGGAGAGTTGGGAGCAGTGAATTCCTCAGAGGAGTTAGGAGTCGGGAGTCGGGAAGTTGTAATATTGAATTCTGAACTCTGAACGCGGATCTTTGGTCCGGGGGCGGACACAGAACTCTGAACTGCCAGCCGGGAACTGCCAACTATTCCTATTTTTTGTCCAAGTCTTGTCACGTAACCTCTAAAAAAACTGAATTGGCCGAAAAAAATACTGACCGTAAGCACTGCCAGCGGCCAAATTGCGGTAACTAATAAAATATATACAATGGTCCAGAGCCAATCTTTTTCAACTGGAAGCATATCCACGATCTTTTTGGCTGTGTAGCCCGTCAAACTTCCACCCAGGGCAAAACAAATAATGATCAGCACAATTTGAAGAGGCCCAACTTTCCATTTTTGCTGCAGTTTTTCAAACATTTTTAGTGATTGGCACCTTAAATGAGGGTTCAAATATCGGTGAAATGAAACTGGAAAAATGTTCAGTTGCAAACATTTCAAAGCTTGATTGACCAAGAAATGACACGGACAAACAAATAGATTTTTTTTTTGAATAATTCTTTGAAATGCATACTGGTAAAGGCTTAAAAAAATTTTATTATCAATGTTTTTTTATAGTGCTACTGACTTATTTTTGCAGCCAATTGGAGATTTATCCACATTAGCTTAACCGAGACTATGATTCCAGGTAACCCAATCAACAGGAAAATTGCTCTGATAGTTTTTGCTCTCTCTTTGTTTTGTTTTTCAAAAATATCTGCGCAAGACGGTCGGCAGCTTTTTAATAATAATTGTGCAAGTTGTCATAGTTTAACAAAGGACATGACGGGTCCTAAATTGGGTGGACTTTTGGAGAGGGATCCTTACAATGGAGATGTTAACAAAGTACTTCACTGGGTTCATAACGCGGATAAACTCACAAACACTGATCCCTATTATAAAGCTCTTAAGGCGCAGTTCGGTACGCAAATGACTGCTTTCCCTGCCATGCCTGATAAGGATATCGAGGCGATTGTTAAGTATGTCAGCACACCAGTAGCTGCTCCTACGCCGGGCACACCCACCGCAACTCCAACGGGAGACAGAACCTGGATCATCTTTGGTATCATTTCACTTATCATGGCAATCATTGCCCTGATTTTAATGCAGGTAAATAATAATCTGAAAAAACTTTCGGATGACAGGGAAGGCATTCTTCGCCCTGAGCCTGTTCCCTTTTACAAAAACAAAGTTTACATTTCTCTTCTTACTATTATAATATTTATTGTGTGTGGGTTCTATATTACAAAAGGGGCAATCGGGCTGGGCCGCCAGAAGGCTTATGAACCAAAACAACCTATTTATTATTCTCACAAAGTACACGCAGGTATCAACCAAATTAGTTGCTTATACTGTCACGGCAATGCGTGGGAAAGTCGGCACGCAGCTATTCCTTCAGTGAACGTTTGTATGAATTGTCACAAAGCGATCCAGAGCTATGAAAAAGGTCCGAAGCTTTATGATGAAGCCGGTAATGAGATAAATGGAACGATGGAGATTCAGAAACTGTATAAATATGCGGGATTTGATCCGGCCAATGCAACAAAATGGACCCCATCAATGATAAAACAGCCGGTGGAATGGACAAAGATCCACAATCTTCCTGACCACGTGTTCTTCAGTCATGCCCAGCACATTCGTGCAGGAAAAGTGCAATGTCAAACATGCCATGGCTCGATCACAGAAATGGATGAAGTAAAACAGTTTGCTGAGCTGAGCATGAGCTGGTGTATCAATTGTCACCGCGAAACAAAAGTGAATTTCAATTATAATGACAGCACAGGCAATAAATTTTACAGCATCTATGAAAAATTCCATAATGATTTCAAATCCGGGAAAATGGATAGTGTAAGGGTCAGAGATATTGGTGGAATCGAATGTCAGAAATGTCATTATTAAAACCCTCTGTTCTTCCTGAAGGAAGGACGAAGGTGGATAAGTTCTTTAATTTTTTCGATTTTTCCAGCGGCAGACTTATTGGTGTGGTACCAGCGATTTCGCTTTGATTAAACTTTATTGCGTCGTCCACTTCTGCTGATAGTTCTATATTTTACAATTAATAAACCCTCTTCGGTTAACGGAGAGCATCAAAACTCCCCTTAAGGGGTGGGGGTATTATGGCAAAAAAAATTTGGCAAAAGTTTGGTGAGCTGACTAACGAAGAAGCCGTTAACTTGCCTGCCGGTCAGGCAGGGAAATTAGGGGAAGATGAGTTTAGGGAAGAATTACCTTTTGAAGATATTGATGGTGGCGTGATGGATGCCGCTACGCCGCGCCGAGATTTTTTGAAATATCTTGGCTTTAGTACCGCCGCTGCCGCTCTCGCCGCCAGTTGTAAAATCCCTTCACGCAAGGTTGTTCCCTTTGCTAATAAACCTGCAGACGTTTTTCCTGGTGTTGCAAAATATTATGCTACTACTTATGTGCAGGATGGTGACGTGTTGCCGGTGATCGCCAAAGTAAGAGATGGACGCCCCATCAAAATAGAAGGAAATGACCTCTGCTCATTTACAAAAGGAGGAACCTCACCAAGAGCACAAGCTTCCGTTCTTGATCTGTATGATATGTATCGCCTGCCGCATCCAAAAAGAAAAGTAGGCGATCAATTTCAAGAGATCCCCACTTTTGATCAGCTTGATAAAATGGTAGGTGATGCGATGGCCGGTTTGGGTGGTGCGCCGGTAGTCTTGCTTACAAGCACCGTTACTTCACCAACTACTAAACAAGTCATTGCTGAATTCTTAGCAAAATATCCCGGCGGCAAACATGTGCAGTATGACGCTGTTTCATACAGCGGTATGCTGCAAGCTAATGAAGCGACTTTTGGAAGTCGAGCCATTCCTTCTTATAATTTTCAGGCCGCGAAAGTGATTGTGAGTTTTGGTGCAGATTTTTTGGGGACATGGTTAAGCCCCGTTGAATTTGCGCGGGGATATTCTTACGGTCGCAAGATTGATGAGAAGAATCCATCAATGAGCAAACACTATCAGTTTGAAAGTTTCCTGAGTATGACGGGTGCCAATGCCGATGAACGCTTCACTCATCGTCCATCCGAAACGAGCTCAGTGATACTGGCTCTTTATGCTGCCTTGGGCGGAAGCGCTTCGGCTCCACAATTAAATGGCAAACTTCAACAAGCCATTAATAAAGTTGCAGCAGATCTTAAAAATGCAAATGGGGCAGCCCTGGTTGTTGCGAGAAGCAACGATGTGAATGTTCAGACCATTATCAATGCGATCAACCAGCAAATAGGTGCTTATGGAAAAACAATTGATTGGTCTGTCTCTGTAAATTACCGCCAGGGTGTTGATAAGGATATCAATGACCTGGTAACTGCGATGCAAAATGGACAGGTTGGTGCGCTGTTAGTTTATGGCGCGAATCCTGTCTATGACCATTACAATGCCGAAGCATTTAAAGCCGGATTGAAAAAAGTAAAGCTGAGCGTTTCATTTACAGAGAAAATTGACGAGACTTCTGAGCTCTGCCAATATCTTGTTCCCAGTCACCATTACTTAGAAAGTTGGGGCGATGCCGAACCCAAAGCAGGATATACGAGTTTTATTCAGCCTACTATCTATCCTCTTTTCAAAACAAGATATTTTCAAACTTCATTGCTCAAATGGAGTGGCAATGCGACTCCGGATTACGAAACCTATTTTAAAAATTACTGGACGACAAAACTTGGTGGCGAAAATGCCTTTGACGTGGTATTGCAAAATGGTGTGATAGAGTCTGCACCTGTCGCAGTTACTGCAGGTACATTTAATGGTGGCTCAGTTTCCGCCGCATCTGCCGCCATTGGGGCTGCTAAAAAAGGCGGCAAAGACGAATTGATTTTATATCAAAAGGTCTCTCTTGGAACAGGAAAGCAAGCTGGTAACCCGTGGTTGCAGGAATTACCTGACCCTATTTCCAAGGCCACGTGGGACAACTATGCATTGATCTCGATTGCGAAGGCAAAAGAACTAAATATTGATTTTGATAGTGTAGACTATGAGTACTATCCGTCAAAACCAGTGATCAGTATCAAGGCTGGTAATAAAGAATTAAAGCTTCCCGTTCTAGTTATTCCTGGAATGAATGAAAATACTATTGCCGTTGCAGTTGGTTATGGCAGAACAAAAACATTGGGGAAAGCGGCAGAAGGTGTTGGTCAAAATGCTTATCCGTTTGCCACATTCAATGGTACCAATGTTCTTTACTCTTCAACGGATGTAGCGATTTCTAAAACCGGCGACACCATGAAGGTCGCCCAAATGCAGATCCAGAATTCTTATGCGGGTCGTGAAGAAGTAGTAAGGGAAACCACACTGGCATCATTTAAAAAATATCCGGAACAATACAAAGAATACCGAGAAGAGCTTGTAAGGGAATTCGCACCCATTACTAAGGATTATAGAAAAGAAGGAACGATTTACCCGGATTATGACAAGCCGGGTCTGAAATGGGGAATGAGCATTGACATGAATAGCTGCACTGGTTGCAATGCTTGTGTCGTTGCTTGTCATGCTGAAAACAATGTACCCGTCGTAGGAAAAAGAGAGGTCCTTCGCTATCATGATATGCATTGGTTGCGTATTGACCGGTATTTTGTAAGCAATGAAAAAAATCCTGATGAACTGGAAGCGGTGGTTTTCCAGCCGATGCTTTGCCAGCATTGTGACAATGCCCCTTGCGAAAATGTTTGCCCGGTATCAGCCACAAACCATAGCAGTGAAGGAATTAACCAAATGGCTTACAATCGCTGCATCGGTACGAGGTATTGTGCCAACAACTGTCCTTACAAAGTGCGCAGGTTTAACTGGGCTGATTATACAGGTGCCGACAGCTTCCCACACAACCAGGATCAATGGATAGTTGGTAAGCTGGACGAAGTGGTGACTGAACAGATGATGGATGATCTCACTCGCATGGTATTAAATCCGGATGTCACTGTTCGCAGCCGTGGTGTGATGGAAAAATGTTCATTCTGCATTCAACGTATGCAGGATGCAAAACTAACTGCTAAAAAAGAAGATCGTGTATTAAGGGATGGTGAAGCAAAGACAGCTTGTATGCAGGCCTGTCCAACAGATGCCATTGTTTTTGGTAATCTGGGCGATAAAGAAAGCAGGGTGTCAAAGACGAGAGAGGAAAATGAATTAAGAACTTTCTATGTGATCGAGCAAGTACATACGCTACCAAATATTAATTACCTGGCAAGGATTAGAAATACAGATGAAATCATTGAACCGAAGCATGAAGGTTGATCAGATAATAGATAAAAGTTAATAGTTAATAGATAAAAAGCTTGCAGCAATAGCTCGCGGCTTAAAGCTTGAAAAATATGGCATTACTCCGGTACGAATCACAGGTTAGAGCACCGCTGATAGAAGATAATAAAGATTATCATCAGGTCACTGTAGACATTTGCAGACCAGTGGAAGCAAGACCAACGCGTTTGTGGTGGATCGGTTTTAGCGTTTCCGTTCTACTTCTTTGTTTCGGTATTGTTTCGGTTACTATGGAAGTGATCTATGGGGTCGGTCAGTGGAACCTGAATAAAACGGTAGGCTGGGGTTGGGACATCACCAACTTCGTATGGTGGATCGGGATTGGTCACGCGGGTACATTGATCTCTGCGATCTTGCTGTTATTCAGACAAGGTTGGAGAACAGGTGTGAACCGCGCTGCTGAGGCCATGACAATTTTTGCTGTGATCTGTGCCGGGCAATTTCCGATTTGGCACATGGGTCGTGTTTGGTTAGCATTCTTTGTGTTGCCGTATCCGAATACCCGCGGCGTGTTGTGGCCGAATTTTAACTCTGCCTTGTTATGGGATGTATTTGCGATCTCAACATATTTCACCGTGTCGCTTTTATTCTGGTATAGCGGTTTGCTTCCTGACCTGGCCACTCTTCGTGACCGTGCAAAATTGAAATGGAGAAAATTCTTTTACGGCGTGGCTGCATTTGGGTGGACAGGGTCTACTAAAACCTGGCAGAGATTTGAAACACTTGCCTTGGTCTTAGCCGGTTTGAGTACACCCCTTGTGTTGTCTGTGCATACCATCGTATCCTTCGACTTCGCTACATCGGTAGTTCCGGGCTGGCATACGACGATCTTTCCACCCTATTTCGTCGCAGGAGCCATCTTCTCCGGATTTGCCATGGTGCAAACATTGTTGGTTGTTACAAGAAAGGTGTTGGGACTGGAACAATACATCACGATCGAGCATATAGATGTGATGAACAAGATTATTGTGCTTACAGGTTCCATCGTGGGAATTGCTTACCTGACCGAATTATTTATTTCCTGGTACGGGGCTAATCCGTATGAAAGTTTTGCGTTTGCCCAGAACAGGGTCAATCTTTCAAGCCCATACGGCTGGGCCTATTATATCATGATGGGTTGTAACGTTCTTTCACCACAGATTTTCTGGGTAAGAAAAATGAGACGCAACCTACTGGTAACGTTCTTCATGAGTATCCTGGTAAATATCGGGATGTGGTTCGAACGTTTTGTGATCATTGTTACCTCTGTGTATCGTGATTACCTGCCATCGGCATGGAGTACGTATTACCGGCCATCGATTTGGGAGGTAGGATTTTACATGGGAACATTTGGATTGTTTTTTACCTGTTATTTCCTTTTTGCCAAATTCTTCCCGGTGATCGCGGTGGCAGAGATCAAACATATATTGAAGCGCAGTGGTGAGAATTTTAAGCAAAAGATGGATGTTATAGAACATGAGTCCGTAGAGGAGTTTACCGAAAGGCATGCGCATGATCATGGAGCATAAGCCCGTCTCCCCTTAAAGGGAAACCTGGACCGAGAAGTTCTTTCAATGATTGGAGACAAGATTGTTCGAAAAATATTTTTAAACAACTCTGAAATTCTAAAGACAAAGCTTTACAAAATTCGGAGTCTAAAAGTCCCTTTAGGGATTTAGGTATGGCAATTAAAAAATTTGTTGTTGGTTGTTTCGACGATGAGGCCGTCTTATTTCCTGCAGTGAAGAAGGTTCGCCGAGCGGGCTATAAAATTCACGAGGTATACACTCCTTTTCCTATTCATGGCTTGGATAAAGCGATGGGTTTGAAGGATACGGACCTGGATACCGCAGGATTTATTTATGGCATCACGGGAACAGCAACGGCATTGGGATTTATTTCCTGGATATTTACCGCTGACTGGCCATTGAATATCGGCGGCAAGCCACATTTTTCATTACCTGCGTGGATACCGATCACATTTGAGTTAACAGTTCTTTTTTCAGCAGTAGGGATGACATTGACATTTTGTTATCTCTGCCAAATGGCTCCATTTGTAAAAAAGGATCATTTTAACCTGCGGTCTACGGATGATCTGTTTGTGATGGCGATCGAGATAACGGAAAAAACAAATGAAGCAGAGGCAGTTGCCTTTCTTCAAAGCGCTGGAGCCAAGGATGTAAAAGTGGACAGGAAAGAAACAAAATGGTGGCTGGGGCGATATGATAAGGAAACAAAAATGTTTGGAATGAAGGAACCAGAGGCTGCTGTATAAAATCACAATAAACCATGATGAAGAAATTTGTTAGTATAACGATCATTTTTTTAACGGCATTAATCATTATTTCTTGCAACGACGTACGCAGAAATTCAGGAAGAGTGTATATGCCGGATATGGCTTACAGCAGGGCACTCGAAACTTATGCAAAACTGGATTCAGCAAAATTCACAAATAATCCGGCGGAAAAAGGTGAGGGGAAAATCTACTATACTGCATATCCTGTTGCGGGGGCAATGGCACGGGGCGATGAATTACCTTTTGCATATGCAATCGATAAACCAGGAGATACAACAAACTACATTGCCTCGAAACAAGTAATAAATCCTTTGCCGGCACTCGATGCAGGGCAAATGAAAGAGGCAGAAAGGCTGTACCTGGTGAATTGCGCTATTTGCCATGGACCAAAATTGGATGGTAATGGTCCTCTGTGGAAAGACGGAAGCGGTCCTTTCACTTCTGCGCCTAAAAATTTAATGACACTGGATATGCCAGAGGGCCAAATGTTTTATTCAATCACCTATGGCAAGAACATGATGGGTAGTTATGCGTCCCAGATAACTGATAGGCAGCGTTGGATGGTGATTCATTATATCAAAGCCCAGCAGTCAACGAAAAATGCGTCAGCAAAGCCTGCTGCAAGTGACAGCACTGGTGCAAAGGCAAAAACTGACAGCACAGCAAAGGCGAAGTAGGTAATTTAAAAGTTACAGCTCAAAGCTAAACGATATGACACTGAAAGAACAATTTGTAATTCCAAAAAGATTCAATGCGTGGTCGCTGGGATTGATGGCGGTGGGCATTTTATCTATTATCATCTTATTTATAACACACGGCGCCAAATCTGATGAACGTGAGCAGGCCAGGTTTTGGGGAAGCCTTTTACAGAACAGTGTTTATTTTTTGCTGGTTACAAATGCTGTGATGTTTTTTATTTGTGCCACTACACTTGCATGGGGCGGATGGGCATTGAGTTTTCGCCGGGTCTCCGAAGCGGTTTCAACTGCAGTGCCGGTGATAGGAGTTATTTCAATTATTATCATGTTTGTTCTTGTGTTTGGCAATAATCATGTTATTTATCAATGGGCTGATCCGGCAAAAGTAAAAGAGAGCCATGCATTGCAAACAAAATCTCCCTTCCTTAACAAAGGTTTTTTTGTTGTGTGGACTTTGTTGACAGTTGCATTGTGGTCGCTTATCGGAATGAAAACACGCCGCCTTACACGCGACATCGATAACAAGGCGATGACCGTCGAGGACGGAAAAAGTTTTATCTGGACAAATACTGTGTGGTCTGCTATCTATTTATTTGTGTTTGCCCTGACAGTGATGTCGACCATTCCCTGGCTTTGGCTGATGAGTATCGATTCACACTGGTATTCTACTATGTATAGTTGGTATACGTGGGCCAGTACATTTGTTCCCGGAGTAGCGTTGCTCAGTTTGTTTGTTATCTACTTAAAAAATAACGGATACCTTGAGTTGACAAATGATGAGCATTTACATGATCTGGGTAAATTCATTTTTGCGTTTTCTATTTTTTGGACTTATCTGTGGTTCTCGCAGTACATGCTGATATGGTACAGTAATCAGCCAGAAGAAACTATTTATTTCATTAATAGGCTTGGCAGCAGGGGAAACCCAAGTCCTTACAAAGGCATTTTCTTTTTAAACCTGATCATCAATTTCGTTGCACCTATATTAATATTGATGAGAAGAGGATCTAAGCGCAACTATACAACCATGACCTTCATGTGCGTTTTACTCTTGTTTGGTCATTGGCTGGATTTTTTCCAGATGGTTTTCCCCGGGCCAATGAAAGATCCCGTGACAGGCAAAACACATGTTCCGTTTATGTTGTTTGACTTTGGAGTTGGGTTAGGATTTGTAGGGCTTATCATGTTTATAACAGGAAGGGCATTAAGCAAGGCTCCGTTGATCATAAAAAATCATCCGTTTATTAAAGAAAGTATTATACATCACACTTAGTTAAAAAAGAGACGATAGAGTATGCAAACCTTTTTCATCATATTGATTTTAGCATTCGGGTTTTTGATCACTTTTCAGATCGCAAAGGCCAGTGAATATGTTTCGGTTTTGCGTGGCGAGGAAAAGGCAAGGAAGCAGACCAATCGTATCAATGCATTTTTGCTGTTGGCATTCCTGGTCATTGGACTCATCGGTGTCTACTATTGCAACGAACGTTTGAAGGGAAAAATCCTGGGTGAATCGGCTTCTGTGCAGGGAGACAAGATCGATACGATGCTCTATATTACCCTTGCTATTACGGGTGTTGTCTTTTTTATCACTCAAATTTTATTGTTCTGGTTTGCTTACAAATACCAGGAATCGGATAAAAGAAAAGCTCATTATTATCCCCACAACAATAAGTTGGAAATTATCTGGACCGTCATTCCTGCGATCGCCTTAACAGCCCTGGTGGGATTTGGAATTTATTATTGGTTTAAAATAACGGGTGATGCACCGCAGAATGCGATGCAGGTGGAAGTAACCGGAAGTCAATTCAAGTGGGAGTTCAGATATCCGGGAAGAGATGGTGTATTTGGGAAAAAGTTCTACAAGGAAATTAGCCCCGAAAAGAATAACCCGCTTGGCCAGATATGGGATGATCCCTATAACCATGACGATGTTATTACAAACGAATTACATCTTGTAGTAAATAAACCGGTACACTTAATAATCGGTTCAAAGGATGTGATCCATGATGTAGGATTGACTCAGTTCAGGATGAAGATGGATGCGGTACCGGGTACACCAACTACCATGTGGTTTACGCCAAAATACACGACAAAACAAATGGTAGAAAAATCAGGTGATCCGGATTTCGTTTATGAACTATCATGTGATCAAATGTGCGGGAAAGGGCATTATGGAATGAGAGGAGTAGTAATTGTAGAAACGCAGGAGGAGTATGACAGGTGGATCATTTCACAGAAATCGCAATACTCGGTGGCCCACCCTGAACAAGCTCCTCAAAAATCACAACCGGCTGACACAACAAAGGTGGCAGCTGTCAATTTGAATAGATAATTTTTAGGGCAGGGCCCTTTTAAAATAAAAGAATTATGAGCAACGAATCAAACCTACATGGTCATACGGAAATTGTGACGACTCATGAAGTACATCATGACGAGCACCATGTGCATCATCATAAGGAAACTTTTATCACGAAATATATTTTCAGCCAGGATCACAAAACCATCGGCAAACAATTTTTAATTACAGGTATCGCCTGGGCCGTAATTGGTGGTCTATTCTCTGTGCTGTTTCGTCTGCAATTAGGGTTTCCTGATCAAACTTTTCCTATTCTCGAAACTTTTTTCGGTCGTTATGCAAAGGGCGGCCAAATTCAGCCAGAGTTTTATTATGCATTAATAACCATGCATGGGACAGTGCTGGTATTTTTTGTATTGACAGCAGGTCTTAGTGGGACCTTCGCCAATCTTCTCATTCCACTTCAGTGCGGCGCAAGAGATATGGCTTCGCCGTTCTTGAATATGCTTTCGTATTGGTTTTTCTTTTTGGCCAGCGTAGTAATGATCTCATCACTATTTGTGAGCACTGGTCCTGCGAGTGGAGGATGGACAATGTATCCACCATTAAGTGCCTTGGGCGATGCAAACCAGGGATCAAAACTAGGAACCGATCTGTGGTTGGTCGCAATGGCATTGTTTGTTGTATCATCATTGCTGGGTGGCTTGAATTATATTTCTACGATTCTCAACATGCGTACAAAAGGTATGAGCATGACGAGATTGCCGTTAACGATTTGGGCTTTATTCTTTACGGCGATACTAGGGGTGTTGTCATTCCCTGTGTTGCTTTCCGGGTTTATCCTTTTGTTATTTGACCGTAATCTCGGAACAAGTTTTTACCTGAGTGATATTTTCGTTTCACAGACAGGTCAGGCATTAGCTAACGAGGGAGGAAGTGCTATTTTGTATCAGCACTTATTCTGGTTCCTTGGTCACCCGGAGGTATACATTATCATCCTGCCATCCATGGGAATTGTTTCAGAGGTCTTGGCAGTGAATTCGCGTAAACCCATTTTTGGTTACATGGCGATGGTGGGTTCATTATTCGCCATCACTATTCTTGCATTTCTGGTGTGGGCGCACCATATGTTTGTGACGGGATTAAACCCTTTCCTCGGATCCATTTTTGTGTTGTTAACCCTGCTGATAGCGGTGCCATCGGCTATCAAAGTATTTAACTGGCTCACCACATTGTGGCGGGGAAATATCCGGCTAACGCCCGCTACTCTTTTTTCCATTGGCTTTGTAAGTCTGTTTATTTCCGGCGGTTTAACGGGTGTTTTTCTTGGCAATTCAACTATAGATATTCATTTGCATGACACGAAATTTATTGTTGCGCACTTTCACATTGTAATGGGAGTTGCATCATTCTTTGGAATGTTTGCGGGCGTATATCATTGGTTCCCGAAGATGTTTGGCCGTTATTTAAACAATACGCTTGGGTTCATCCATTTTTGGGTGACAATAATCGGCGCTTACCTCATATTCTGGCCTATGCACTATGAAGGATTGGCCGGTGTACCCCGTCGCTATCTTGACCTTAGTGGCTGGCATAATTTTAATCATTTTGGCGAGTTGAATAAAATGATCACTGTAGTCTCGATAATTGTATTTGCGGTGCAGCTGATGTTTATTTTTAATTTCTTCTATTCCATTTTCAAAGGAAGAAAAGTAAGACATCAAAATCCATGGGGGGCAACAACTCTTGATTGGACAACACCGATTCGCCCGGGTCATGGCAACTGGACAGGCGAAATTCCTGAAGTACATCGCTGGGCATATGACTACGGTAAAGATGGAAGAGAATTTATTCCTCAAACTGAGCCGATAGGAAAAAGTGAAAGCCATCACTAAGAGTAAAGATTATGAAGGATATAGTTATTAACACATACAAGAGTGAGAGAGTTTTGATCAGTAAGTTGAAGGACTATGCTCAGCTTATTAAACCTTCACTTAGCATTATGGTGGTGTTCAGCAGTGTGTTCAGTTATTTGCTGGCTCCAAAAGTTGTAGAGTATGATTGGAAAATGATAGCGTTGCTCTTTGCGGCAGGGTTATTAGTTACCGGCAGTGCGAATGCTATTAACCAGGTTGTAGAAAAGGACACGGATGCAATGATGAAACGCACATCCAAACGGCCTGTTGCAGCAGGAAGAATGACTGCTGGAGAAGGATGGGCTTTCGCAGTTATCACGGGAGTGATCGGAGTTTTCATGCTGGGAAATTTTTTTAACTGGTTATCTGCGGGTATTGCCGTGTTTAGTTTGTTTTTGTATGCATTCATTTATACCCCACTAAAAAAAGTGAGCTCGATTTCTGTTCTTGTAGGTGCGGTGCCAGGGGCGTTGCCTTGCCTCATCGGTTGGGCAGCTGGTAATGATGCATTATCATCAGGTGGTTGGGTATTGTTCCTATTGCAGTTCATGTGGCAGTTTCCTCATTTTTGGGCGATTGCCTGGATTGCACATAAAGACTATTCGAAAGCAGGATTCAAACTATTACCTAGTGAACTTGGACCAACAAAATATACGGCAATACAAACGATCATTTATTCGTTGTTGCTGATCCCGGTTGGTGTTATCCCGTATTTCATCGGGATCAGTGGGGCAATAAGTTTAGTGATTGTAGCGCTTGCAAATGTTTTTATGGTCTGGAGATGTGTTCAATTATATAGAAACATGGATGTGCCGAGCGCCCGGAGAGTTATGTTCAGCAGTTATATTTATCTGCCAGTGGTTTTATTGGCGTTGCTGGCTGACAAATTGTAAGCCTCTTTTTTAAAGGTTTAGTGGACGCAAAATAATTTTTGACCTTCATAGAAGATAGATTGCGATAAATGTTGAGTGAAATAAAATTGAAACAGGATCAAAATTCGCCGTTAGGAAGTAGGGGTAAAAAAATTCACCCCCACAAATTCACTTTGTGGGTTGCCATAGGAAGTATCATAATGATGTTTGCCGGTTTAACCAGTGCGTACATAGTAAAAAGCAACCAGGCAGGTTGGCAGGCGATAGAGATACCGAAAGTATTTTGGTATTCAACGGTTACAATTTTAGTCAGCAGCCTTGTGATGCAAATGGCACTAAGATCTTTTAAGCAAAGGGAAATGAAC
>Ga0157374_10002754_pt1 | contig 14759 bp, 12 predicted proteins | sample M25metaG_FD_115308 | JGI IMG/M metagenome (GOLD analysis project Ga0157374, IMG submission 115308) | Miscanthus rhizosphere microbial communities from Kellogg Biological Station, Michigan, USA - M2-5 metaG | ecosystem: Host-associated > Plants > Roots > Rhizosphere > Soil | place: USA: Michigan...
CACTTGTCTCATGTAAAGAGGTTATGTTGATCCTGAAGAATGCCATTTCCATTCTTTAGTGCAAATGATGATGATGAATCATTTAAGCTACTCATACTTAGTGTATTCAAACCTTTGCTCTCTTTAGGTTTATTTCTTTCTCACCTGAAATTGATTATTTCATGGAGAATGGAAAGCAAGGCAACTTTCAATCCTATCAAGAATTCAAGAAGTAAAGTCATAGAGAAAACAAGCCATTCATTTCATCCCCAAAATTTGTTCGAATAACAAAACAAATTACCTCAACATCATGACTGTTATTTCTCAATCTTGGTATAGTTTACAATGAGATAAAAAGAGTGGGCCGACGATCAATTTCGCCTGAATATAATTCTTTTTGAAAAGAGACTAGAGAGACAGTCTTTAGAAATGTTACACAAGTACATCAGCAGTACAATGATTGTTCGAAGTCATCCTGTTGTTGACATTTTGGACAGATTTCTCATGTGACTTATGTCGTCACCCTATTATTCAATCTAATTGAATGTGTTATTTGACCGTCTATGACGATAATGTATGGATGGTATATTATTAGTAACTTTGACAACGGAATTGTTAGCATTAAAATGCATGATAATGAGAGTGATTGTTGTAAAAGTGTCATTACAAGTTGTATCATTTCTTGAATAATGAGCTGAAGGTCAATCATTCAAGTGTTGACTAAACAACAAGAACAATTTGATCAGTAGTTTGATAATGACAAGGATAATGTGAGCACAAAATGAGATCGAAAAACAAGACTCGTCTAAAATCATGTCATGGAAGTCAATTCATTTGACTAATATAACTTGATGATACTTTGACAAGGTTTCCTGGAGATCAGTTGAGTTGGTATTGACTTCGAGGACGAGCCTGGGCAGCCGACGAACTGTTCAACTTGTTCTGAAAGTTGTGGAAAGCATTGGCACACATTTGCAGGGAACTCACTCGAGACTTTAAATACTTGGGTCGGCAGTCTCGTGGGTCAACGTCATCGGGTTCAGATTCTAAAATTCTGTTTAAAAAATTCATTTGTTAATTCGCATTCATACTCAAACTCCATCCAAAAACATACCTAGATTGGCATTTCAAGTCTCGAGTGAGACCAATCCCCGGCAGAGTAAAAATGGACACAGTTTCTGGCAGCCTATGAACTCGCTTCCCAAGGGAAGCAAAATAAGGACTTGTGAGGGCATCAGTGGCAGAAATTCTTGATTTAGTGTCATATCTAAGGAATGCAGTCAAGAGAGACAAGCCCTCAGAATCCAGACTCGGGATCCTCGAAATCAAAGGTTCTTGAGCAAAATAAGGAAAGTCGTGTTTGATGTACTCCATGTTTTGAGTGATTCCAGGCCACGAGGACTCGTTGGGAGAACCAAGGATTCTAAAAATTAGCAGTAGTTGTTCTTCAACAGTTGAACCAGGAAAGAGTGGTATCCCAGATGCCATTTCAAACAAAATGCAACCCACTCCCCACATGTCAATGCAGGCAGTATAGTTTGTAGATCCAAGAAGGACATCAGGCGGTCGATACCAAAGGGTGACCACTTCATGACTAAAGGTATAACTGGGCACCGATTTAGCACGAGCGAGACCTGGAAATACATTAATAAGTTACGGCATAAATAAAAAACAAAGACTAACCAAAGTCTGCGAGTTTCAATTCTCCAATCTCACTGATGAGTAGGTTTTGTGGTTTGAGATCCCGATGCAGAATCTGTCGTTGATGACAGTAAGAGAGACCACGAAGCAGTTGGAACAAAAGTAACTTGACATTTTCAGGTTCAAGTCCTTTAGGATAATGTTTGAGGTATCGACTCAAATCCGTGTGCTATATATAAGTAAGTAAAGTGGTCAGTAAAGAAAATACCAGACTAATAAGGTGTACTCACGACATGTTCAAAGACAAGAGTTAGGGTTTCCTTTGTGTGGATAATGTCATGCAGAGTGACAATATTTGCATGTCTGAGACATCGAAGGATGGATGCCTCTCGAATGGCAGTAAAAGGTGTTCCTTCCTCGGTCTCCAACCGAATCTCCTTCAGAGCAACTACTTTATTCATGAGGTAGCTGTATCCCTTGTAGACTGTGGCATAAGAACCCTCTCCCAGTTGATCCAGTCGGGCATATGACTCACGACATCCGAACTTGAGGTTGGGATCGATTATTGAATTGTGGTTATGCTTCTGGACATTGTTTTCAATTATCCTTCTCGAGTACAGCTCATCAAATGTGGCCTCTGACTGGGGTCGGTTCTTCTTGTTTTCAAGCTGTTGGACATCAGGCTTCTTGATCCTCATTTTGACTCCAGAAGTGTTATTGCAGTTGGATTTAGTGTCTTCATTAATGGAACTAGTGATGCAGGTATAAGATTTGATAGAAGGTTTGAGTTGTTTAGTGTTCTCATTCAAGTCCATTTCGACAGGAGACTGCTTGGTCTTGGTCTTGAACAAGTTGTGTTTAAAACCGGGTCCACATATATTGGGTTCTCTTCGACTTGAAAGGGAAGAACAAGAGAGATGGTTCTTGGTCATGGCATTTCCATTATGGTTATGATGGCCTTCAGGAGTATGATTGACAGAAGAAGATGGTTTGCATGTCTTTGTGGACAAAAACTTGCAAAGGTTTTCCCGGAAAGAACTCGATCTGGGGGGAGGTTTCTTGACTGATTCCATGTTAATCCTTCCTTTCTTCTAGTTTATCCTGGATTTAATAGGAATTTGTTATTACATTTTGATATCAAAAGGAATAAAGACCTTAACATAACCCTTTTATCGGTTATAATGTTGACAGTATTTTCTAAGTAGATTTCTCGCGAAATCAATCAAAAAGAAAAATGAAAACAAGTCAAACAAGACCACCTCCAACTCATCATCCCTTTATCACTTCTTGTATCTCTAGATGACTGACGTGATGACTAATGTGCCCTCCATTTCATAAACACGTAGTCTTGAAATACATTTCACACAACATAAAATCAAATAAAAAATACTTACCTCTTGGAGGCCGTTAAATCCAAAGGAGGATGTTGTTGTTGCCAAAAACAAGGAATGGTTCTTCACAGACCTCTTCCTGACAAAGAGTTACACCCAAAACCAGAGCCAATGGATCGGATGGAAGATAACCAAATCAACTGGTAAGTAATGTCATGTCATCATTTGAATACTAGATCAACTGAAGAAAATTGCAATAAATAAATTGCAACAATACATACATACACACTTGCTTTAGTCCAAGCAAAACAGAAATGAATCATGCATTGTATTGTATTGTATTGTATGGTTCAAGACTGAGTGAGTGCTAAGCATATGAGTCAGTCAGTATTCTCTCCTGGTTTTCTGTCCCCGCCTTCTCTTCCTCCTTCAACTGACTCATCGAGTTTCCTTGAGTGCTTCTCTCGCAGAACCAGTTCTTTCTCTGGCTCTTGTTCTCTTTCCCGCTCAATCTCCTTGTTCTTTATTTCTTTAGTCAGTAGTAAGAGAGAGAGAGAGAGAGAAGGAGAGGAACAAACTTCTTATTGGTCTGGTTTACGACTCCTGTGGTGCTCCTTTTTGTCACAGACTTTAACTTGAAGGAAACTGAAATGAGATCATTCTGCACTGAATCACTTGTAAGTTAAAGGGAGTCAAGAAGAAGAAGAGATTGAATGAAATGATGAAAAGAGAGAGCATTTGAGAGTGAAGTTGTCCTTAGATTCATTGCGTGTTATATAAGACGTGACTGCATCAAAGATCACAGTTGTAGTCATGAACTAAATTACATTTTTCTCCACCCAAAGTCAAAGCAAAGGAGGACAAGTTGTACCAGAACAACAAGAGCTCATTTAGATTTAGACTTAAAATTTGATTTATTTATTTCTCCTTCACTTTCTTTCATGTAAAATTCAAAGCCGATTCAGAGAAGGTATCATCATCAGTATAAAGTGAGCATGAGATACTGAGGATCGTTAGTTTCAAATGTTTGGACGAAATCTCTTTCTGAGAAAAATGCAACAACACATGTGTCACACACTTGTCCAGGGAATGAGTCATTTCCAAGTTTTTCTCCCAAAATAAAAGAGACCAGGATACGTGACCCTCCCTTAAGTGTTTTCGTTTATCATGGGACTTGAATGGTGTTTTCCTATTCACTCGAGTGTTTGTTCTCTGTCGTCACGAACAAACAACCAGGAGGGTATCCAAGTGTGACCCTCAGCTGAGAAAGTGATAATGCAATCAGACTGTCGCCTCTAAATATCTCAAGGATTTTGTACAGGAATTGGACTCAAATATTCAAAGGTTCTTTTGTTTTAAATGGAATCGTGACCATGCATTTATCTCTTGACTTCCGTTAAAATATTGTAGAGGTTTTGTTTGCTCAGTGACATTGAGTTAGTTCTACGACTACGTGATGACATGGCATTACACGACTTGATTGTGATAGTCTTGAGTTGATTGAATTTATAAATGAAAGAAGAAGCAAAAACCCCGTCAATTAATTTAATTATTCAGTCTCAACTCGTTTTAGCCCAACCCTTTTAGTGTAGTTTCCCAACTTCTACCTGTTAACGCAGACGGACTTTCCAGAGGACACAGTCAAACTCTTCTCTTATGGCAGTCAAGCACCTCTTGAGGGTAAAAATTAATTGTCTTTCGAGAAATACTTCCTAGAAAAGTTACATAAAAGTTGTTGAAGAGTTCAAGATGAGCAGGTGTTTGAAACAGACACACAACCTAATAATGTCGATCACGAACATAACTAGATTCCACTGAATCTTTATTTATCGATCGATAATGATGATGATGATGAAACTTAAATTCTTATTTAGTTTAACCATCATCTTTGTTTTCTTCTCTCCATCAAGAACTCAAGAATCTCTGGCAGATTCAATCCAGGATGCTCTTGGAGGACTGGATGTGCCTGAGATATTTAAAACATTGTTTGCTGGAAGAAGATGCTTCGGACCGAAAGGAGGATTCACGGACCCTCAGTTGGGAACTTTCAAGAGAGACTGCAACAAGAATTGTCTTAGGAACTTGGCCTGTTGTCCTCCAATGACACCCAAAGAGTTGGATGTCAGGTTTATTTATAGCAGTTCAAAGACAAATGGCCAGTTCATTACCCTCAAAGACCGCATTAGATCGAGGAAGAAAATCGCTTGGATTATTCATGGCTTCCTGAACCATTACTTCGAAGACCGAGATTATAATGACACAAAAGATGCCTACATCGACAGGGGATATGATGCCATTATCGTCGACTGGAACAAAGGCAACAGAGACTACGGCCAGGCAGTCTCCAATGTTCAAGTGGTCGGAGCCCTTGTCGGTCAGATGATGGCAGCTCAAGGAGCTGCTGGGAGAAGTGTCTGTGTCGGGTTCTCTCTCGGGGCCCATGTCTGCGGAGAAGCAGGGGAGTGGCTTCGAGATAGAGGTGTTTCGCTTGCAAAGTGTGATGTGATCGATCCTGCAGGACCAGGATTCGATGGATGTGGACCAGAATACAGAATCGATCCTTTAGACTGTGCGGTATGAGTAGCTGATTCGATTGTCTCAGTCACTTAAACTAACTTAACTCCTTTACTCATTAATAATTAGGTTGTGACAGTCATCCACACGAGTCAGTTTTCGTTCTTGAATCTGATTGGAATGCCCGGGTTTGGAACCCTATATCACTCAGGAAACTGTGATTTTTGGTTCAACGATGCTCTAACCCAACCATCCTGTGCTTTTAGTGAAATCTTGACTAAACCAAGGGAATCCATTGATCTGCCATCGGAGTTAAAAAATCTCTTGTCTTGTTCTCATGAGAGAGGCATGAAATACTACATCGAATCAGTCCGAAAGAGATGTAAATTTGTTGGTCAACGTAGCTTTGGTTGTGGGATGAACATGAAAGGAGGTTGTGATCAAAAATTCCCTGGAAACTCGGGTTTATCAAACATTCCAACGACCATGAAGGTCTCCCCTGATGACACCTGTCGTACAGACATATTGTCAGACTATCAAGTCACTACAATGACTGGAATAGAGCCTTTTTGTTGATCTGGATATTAAATTAACTGCCATTAAGTATTAAAATGTATTGAGGTATCAGTGGAAGTTTCTTTTAGTTTTACTTTTGAATGGCCCTCAACAGGTGTCTGTAGTGTTTCTGTTAACAGAAGCTTAAATTTATTATCTTGACTTGTATTTCGATAAACTAGACAACCCTGGAGTCAAGAATAACTATCTAACATCGCAATAATTGCCAAGAAGAAAGTAATGCATCAAAATACCCTCCATGTCAGGGACATGACCTCAAAGTCCATTGAGACTAAATAGAATATGGTTTGAAGCGACCTCTTGTTTTTCGAGAACTTCGTTTTGGTTTAACTATTTTGTTAGAACAGTAACCATAGAAACCGGTTCGAAAGACATACAAACACCCCTTTCTACTTACGATGCCCTTGTTTTCAGATAAATTTAGTTTGAAAAAGAGTTCTACAAGAAGACCAGATGCAATCGCTCCTGGATTTAGAAACTTGACTCCAGAGGCCAAGAGAATCGAGTTTGGAATCGATTTGCCATCCCATGTCCAACTCAATCTGCCTCCCCATCTCTTGGTTCTCGATTCCAAAACAAATCAGTGGACTTATTCGAGTTCTGCTGAAGGAGGACCAAATCCAGAGCAAAATTCACCGGATCATGTCACTCCATCAGACAAAAAGGAAAAGAAAAAGAAGGTTTCAAAGAAGAAACAGAAAAAGAGTGAAACATGTTCATCAGAAACCAAAGAGGAAAACATCAAGTCTCTTGAGAAGCAAAGATTTCTCGAGATTGAGTTAAGTCGTTTGGAGGATGAGAATCGCTTACTTCATCTCAAGATTGAAATTCTGATGAATCTCTTGTCAGATTCATCTCAAGTCACCCTCATGGAGTCATCACACATTTAATTACTTGCTTTCCATGCCATGTCTTGGTATTCATTTTTGATCTTCTTGTATGTTGTTTTCTAAGTGAAATAAATATGGGCAGAGGCCTTTTGTGCCGAATTTGTGTTCACTTTTGATTCAGGTTCTTTCTCTCGTTCAATTGCTTACTAAACTAATCATTCACATGCTAACTTTGAATCGAAGCTACTGAGGGCAATGGCAAAGGCCTGGAGGGGAGACAGAGGGTGACTAATGTCACAGGTAAACTCCTTGTCAGATACCCTGCCAAACTGCATGCAAACCTCTGGATCCAGAGGTAAGTTCTGTTTTCCGAGTGAACTCATGACTGAAGGAGGTGACCCAGGAGTGGTCATCTTTGGAGAGAAAGGTGGTCCCACATCTTTATCAGGTTCTGGTTCCCAAGGATTGATCTCATCAGACTGAGGAGACGAAGCAAAGTCGGTTGGATGATGATGATGACCGTACGGCTCCGATTCATCAGGAACCAACTGGAAGTTCTTGACACTGGCTTGAGTGACTCTTCCATGGAAGTTGAGTACGTATGACTGAGATTCTATTCAAGAGATGATGATAAAAAGAGATGTAAGTATTTTGTTGAGTAACCACAGCGTAATCATCATCAAAGGAAGCCGATCAAGAATCAAGATTTTTCTGAATGAGAGTCAAGAGAAGCCTGAGAAAGAGAGAGTGAGTAATAGTAAGTTGTAGTTGTACTACGACTACTAAAAGAGGAAGAGGGGTCGATGTTTGGAATGGAATGTCTGAGATGATGAGGAGGATCAAGAAAAGGAAAAGAAGGCGGTCAGAATACCAGGCATACCTTCATTCCAAACAGGAGTTTTATTCTTTAGTTGAATAATGCCTTTGTTCCGTTTCCAGGCATCCATGAGAGAGACGTGGTCTCTCTTATCCTGTCCAGTAGTAGTGATACAAAGAGAGACAACAGGACATGGATTCAACAGGATAAGCAGGAGGATAAGGATACAGCAAAGGGATGATAAAGAGGATTTTGGTCAGAACTCAAAGTTGTAAACAACAAGAAGCAGGAGCAGATAGAAAAGAATCCTAAGCTAAAAGAGATTCCTTACCTCCGATACCTTTGGGATCAGGACAGTCATCTTTCGAGGTCCTTTGAATCCCAAGACATTTGCGTCCTGTATTTCGTCATGAAGAGCAGCCGAGAAGAATAGCCATGAATTGAAATGAAAAGAAGTGAACGAGAACAATCAAAAAGTAAAGAGGAATAAAAGATTCTCAAAACTTTTACCGAAACTAATCCTTCCGGCGAATTCTCTTCTCTTACGTTTCTTTCTTTCATTCATGATTTTCTCTTTTCATTCTCTCCATTGATTCCATTCACGAGTTCACAGCAGGGATGAGCATCATTTTAAGTACTTACGTAAATCACAGAAACATCCTCAAACCTCTGGCTTTTACTAGTTCTGTGAACAACAAGAGAGAGAAAAAAAAAGAATCGTATGAGTAAAAGGAAAGAATTCAAAGTCTCTTTTCTTGGTCCTCATCATCAACTTCTTCATTCATGAAGATGGCAATAAATTCTCGTTTTCACTTTTACAACCACAGTTTACTACCTAACTATGCTATGCAAACTTGAATATAGAGAATTATAGCTTGGATTGAATGAATAGACTGACCTGAAGGCACGAAACTCTGTCCCGATAATGTTTGACTTGAGTTTCGCAACAGAATTGACTCTGGAGATGTCAAAGGGATCCAACCCCATCAGATAAGTCTTGCTCTTCTTCCGTCGACGTCCACACATGAGAAATACCTGTCTACTTCCAGAGGAAGTTCTAGTGGACGGAGTGTTTGTCTTTTTCAGGATCTTCTCTTCTAATGAGTCCTCTTTTACAAGCGATTTGTCGGGTCCCTTTTCTTCGGTTTCCTGTCCGTCCAGCCTGACAATGCTCTGGAGGTACATAAAGTAGGTCGGATACAGTGACCTATCGATGCCTCGTTTGTCTCTCATGATGGTGCACTGGAACACCTGGGAAGGCAGGAGTGGTTGACTTACAAACTCGAGGAGCTCAGTGTTACTGAGGATGGTTGTCAAAGGATTGGGTGAGATAGTAGTTTGTTGTTTCCTGTCGGCAGAGGTATTTGTCCTTCTCGTTGTTGTTGTCCTGACTTCAGAGGAAGGTAACTTGTTCTTGGTAGTCGTTGTCGGCATCTCTTTCAAGTCTCTTTCGCTCTTCCGTCCCATGGATTCGGTGGATGAAAAGACACCTGTAGAGACCTTTCGTGCTTCTTCATCTGAGGACTCATTGTCAGAATCCTCTTCATCACTAGAATTGTTTGTGTTGCCTAAGTCAAGGGCAGGAGGTGTCCTATCGATTCCCGAAACTGTCTCCTCGTCTTTGATCATGGATTCTGCAGAGACAGAGTGGTTGACGATTCCTCGAACCTCTTCTTGATGTCTCTCGTCCACCACGAGATACTGATTGGATGCAGACGGAGACTTCGTTAGCCTGAGGCAGGTTATCAATGATGTAGTTGTAGAGTAAAGTGAATGAATGAAAGAGAATTAGAGACAAAGTCAAGGCTCCCGTCTTCTCATGAAACGGAAGAACCAATAAAGCCTACCTGTTCACTGTGGCAACGACATGGGGCTGTCTATGTATCTTTGACTCGAGAATCATCTTCTGTCTTTGGATCAGTTTAACTCGATTGGCTTCCGTCACCGTCTCTTCTCTGTCAGAAAAGGATTGAAAGAGAGATAATAAGAGTAAGTGCAGTCCAGAGACAAGAGATCACACCTAAGATTTCGAGACCACTTGACTCCTTCAAGTGAAGCACTTGTCTTGTCTGCCATGATTATCTCCGACGAAAAATTGGACAGTCTTTTCGTGTCTGAGACAACAACAGGAAGGAGTCAGAGGATGCGATGATGAAGTGTCTGTCTGTCTGCCTCCTGATGATGGACTTTTACTCGGTTCTCTTCTTGGAATACTGTTTGTTATTGTATTGAGGAGTGATTCTTGGTTTCTCTGGCGACGACTTTTGTTGCGAAGGTTCAATACAACAGTACATTTGAATGGAAAGTGACTTTTCTTCCCCGAAAGAAAGAGTGCTGCGCATTCAATGGAGGAGCCAGTCATGAATGAATGCATGTCCATTCATAGAGAAAATAGAATATGGGCATAAAGAGGCCATAATAGAATAGAAATCGAAGAGAACCATCAGTCTTGCATGGAAGTCCGCAGGACTGATTTCACTTGAGATAAAGACAGGTTAATACAATGATTCAGTCTGTGGTTGTTTGTCCAGTACTTTAATGTCATGCCATTACTTTGCTCTGCTTATTTTCTTCCAAAATACACTCTTCTTCAAGGACTTAACTACACACTTAACTGGTAAATTTTACTTATTTCTCGTCAAAGTACGTTGTTTCTCTGCATGTTCGACAATCTTCTCCTCCACAAATAGTCCCTTTCTCTTGCGAACATAGTTCATATACTTTCGTGCTCTATTTTCCGAGTCTGCTTTCTCGCCAAAATGAAGGTACTCCTCTTCCGTCGAAGGAACCCAAAAGGGATCCACGTCCAGGGTCTGGTCAGAAAATAGAGAAAATTTTAGATGAAGATGAATTAGTTTGCTTTTCAAGGATAAAATTTAAGAATAGAATGCCTTTCGTGGCGTAAACTTTGCCGGAAGACAGGAAAGTGAGCCTTCAATTAAAGGCACACGACTGACGGGAGAGGTTTAAGTGGAGAATATGTTATGTTATGTACAAAGAAATGGATGGTTTAAGGGTACGTCATGCTCTTCTCCAATTTTACTACAGACAAGACACTGACTACAATTCTCTTTCAAAAGAATGCATCGTGAACTGCAGGTGTATCGTAATCATTGCGATTGGAATCATTCAATGGCTTTCTGCTTCCCTTCCCTTCTCTTGAATGGCTCGTGACCACCATTCCTTTCTTATTTCTTACCTGTTGATCTTGTCCTCCTCGTACTATTTCTGTTGTCTCTCCCTCCTCCGCTCCTTTTCTTCTCCTCCGGAAGAGGCGTGTTTTTGACAAAGAAAAGAGAGAGAAGACTAAAGCTAATTCTTTCAAGAAAAAGGCAGGGGAGGACAAGTCTTAACATTTTCCTCTCTTCTTCGAGTATTATTCTTGTCTGCTTCAAAAGTACTAGAAAAAAGACAACTCACCTCCCAATGACTAAAGACCAACTGAGGTCTCGCGAGTCCACTTGTTTGCTTCCTCATCTCATCCACGAAGTCCAGAGATTCAATCACAGGCAGCACTGCAGAGACATTGAAGGTGGCAGACCCTTCCATTTGGTCTGCAAAGAGAATCCTCCCATGTCTTCTCCCGACGACTGCATACATTTTTCCTATTAAGAGGGAGAAAAACAAAGTTGCTTGTAATCAAACCACATGATTTGAAAGGAATGCGTAAAATTTTTAATCAGAAGCTCCAACAAAACATAAAAAGACTAAATAGCCTTCATTACATCCGTTCATGACATAACACGCCCCCCTTAAGAGGTCGTCACGACCGAATTCTTGGAGGAGACTAAAGGCATTCATTGACCGGAACTAAATGGCCCCGATTCTATCAAGAAATGAATGGAAAAGAACATGCAAAGGAGGCAGGACTACTACTCCCATGATCATATAAGAAGGAATGCAAAAAAAGATTCATTCACGTCAGGAATGCAATCCAATCCACTCTCATTCACAGACTCAAGGACTGTCATGACTGACTGTGGGTCAATCAAGCACTCATTCACGCAGGAATGGAATGCAAAACAACTTACTATAAGAGGAACAAGTCATGAGGTGTGTAGTCAGCCCACTCCTGATACTACGATTTACTACAACTAGTACGTCTGCAACCATTCATGAGAGAGAAGATACGTGAATGAATACTCCTCCAAGACACACGAGAAACAAGAGAGAAGGCAGGGACAGAAGGAGAGAAGAGACCACGAGCAGAAGCGGATAAGAAAGTCTTCTCAAGAAACCTTCGTTCAAACGTTGCTCGACTCTTGAATAGAAAACAAGACAAGAAAACACTTTTCCTTCCTCGACAAACTGTTCTAACTCTTGTACTCGAATAAGTTACCAAAGAGATGTCTTCAACATCAATCAAAATGCCTTCCAATGACAACCAAGAAAAAATCATCAGTTCAAACAGCAGTCGGACTCATCAGATAATTTCTCCTTCAAATGTCATCCCCATCTACTCCTACAACTCACTGCCTGTCAATACCTTGTATAAAGTCATCCTAATTTGTCTAATCTTTCCAACATGTATTTTATCCAACAAAATATACCCAAATTTCATTCATACCAAACAAGTACCGACAAGAGTTCTCTTTCCATCATCACAAGTAAGTAATATTTTTCAAATATAAATACCATGATCGAGTGGGTGAACGACATCATTTCAAATTTCATTTTCCTTTCCTTTTCCGTAAAAGTTGTGCGGGATGTGACCTCTTGTTCAGTCTCTTAATAGAATATCGTCATTCATACCGGCATTTTTGCAATACATTTACTCAGTGACGTATTATTAATTACCACATGTTCTGCAGTGATATATCAACGTGACTGTGTTATTTGTCTACAATTTTTCGCGGGAAAGACGGTTGGGTGAGGGAGGTGTATCTCTTTCAAGACAACAGGAAGAAAAGCGCGTGAGAGCTTTAGAGGGAAAGCAAGTGTTTTACTTCTCAGTCTCATGTCTGTCTTGAGTCCATATGTCTTGGGCAGCAGGTTCCCTCTTCCTCTCCCGGGCCTCTCTTTCACTTCCTCTGAGAAAAAGTGTGGGAAAGAGAGCCTGGCCATCTCGAGTCCATTCACATGATATCGCGATAGAAAAGCACCTGTGGAACCAACGACAGAAGGAAACTTTTTGCCTCAATCTTTTCTTCTTCTCTCCCTTCCATTACTTTGACTCCAGATGCTTACTCTTGACAAGTCCTTACTTTACTTTACGTTACTTTACTTGAGTAACGTTAAGCTCCCTTTGACTCATTCACTCCCTCTTCTTTGACTCTCCCTTCTGTTTTGCCTCCTCTTCCTTGTCTTGTTCGTGTCTTCTTGAGAAAGAGGTGTAGTCACAAACTTTGTCAAGATGACATCTGTGGCCTTAATATTCCAAGGAATACAAGCATCTTGTCAATACAATCACACCTGGAAAAACAACACGTGGATGAGAGCAAACCAGAACCACTATTAAGTACTAAAGTATTTTTCTCTTTCTTTCATTCATTCCCACTCAGATCACGTCTGAATCAGAACTACCAACCTGTGCTCCATGGTCTGTCTGTAGTAAAGTAGACAAGTACAGTACCCCATGGATCGAGAAACAGTGTCGATGTCCGTCCTCTTCCTGTCCCACTTCTCTCGACGACAACGACGGCCACACCATCCCTGACAAGACCAGGCTACTCAAGGTAAGCATAGACTTGAGTGGGAGGAGGAGATCATTAGCATCCCAAAGGCATCGTAAACTTAACTAACGGTTTCGCACGACTCTCTCATTATCTTAGACTTGTGAGCCAACAGACTCACTGCCCACTTGTCGTTTCTTCAAAGACGTGACCTGGACCCTCACGAGTCTTCCAGACAATCAAACAACACAAACTGTCCACTGCATCTGCCCCAAGAACTCTGTCGCCTACATCTTGAGACATGAGGCTCAACAGGTCGAGGGAGGCATGGCATACAAGTACCTCTTTGCTTGTTCGCCTGAGACTGTGAGTTTTCTTACGGAAGTAATATTCTTTCTAACCTTTTCTTCACTTAAACAGCGCCTGAGGTGCCAACGGAAGGAGCCCTGCAGGTTGTTTACTGTCAGGAAGAGGTCGGATGTGGAAGAGGTTAACACAAACTCCTTGTGTCAGTGTCCTCGTGGCAGCAGGTGTCCTGCCCATCACTCGGACAACAGTGTCATCTCCGGGACATCTTATCCGTTGGATCACATAAAGACCTTCACGGGCTTCTGTTACGCTGAGTACAAGTAATGATGACATTCTTTGAAATGAAGAGCATGAAACTAAACTCGGACTTCGTTCTTCTCATTCAAGACTCGACCGATTAAACAGAAACACCAGGAAACGATCCAAACTCTCGCAGTCAGTCTATTGAACAGAGAATGGAGTGGGATAACATCATGACGATGATGGTGGTGACCAAGTGCCTTCCAATCACTTGTCTTCTGGACAATCACAACACATGACAAGGGCAGCAACAACATTCTTACATCTCTTGTACAGTAACATTAACTCATTCACTGGATCCTGTAAATGTTGTTATTCCTGTTGTTTCAATAAATTAAAGCTGTTTATACTTTTTATACCTCGTCTTGACAACAAGAATTCCATTGGAATTAAGTTTAACTCGGCTTTGAATTTAAGAGGAAGTATAAACTAAAGGGAAGTGTAATATTCCATTCGAAAGACAGGAAACAATCACTTCAGGTTTAGAAGCAGCAGCGATACAAGACAACAACAACAACAACAAATCGAAAGAAAATCAGTTTAGAAAAAGATGAATGAACACAAAATACCAAGAAAATGTGGACAAAAAGTGAGTCGGTCATCAGAATCTAAAGTGTAGCCAACAAGCATGACACCAAGTCAAGTGTGTTTAGTTTGGGCGTAGTTTGTATACCTGACACTGACATTTTCAACTGTTACATCAGAGGTGGTTTGGTTCACTCAGTCAAGGTGTAGCCATGTGTGTGAAAAGTATGTCTCAAAGAAGATGCGATCCAATCAGAGGTGGTCACCTCAAGAGTTTACAAGTTTCAAGAGACAGCTTTTGTTAGTGAAGTAAAAGAAAAAAATG
>Ga0157374_10002756_pt1 | contig 14750 bp, 14 predicted proteins | sample M25metaG_FD_115308 | JGI IMG/M metagenome (GOLD analysis project Ga0157374, IMG submission 115308) | Miscanthus rhizosphere microbial communities from Kellogg Biological Station, Michigan, USA - M2-5 metaG | ecosystem: Host-associated > Plants > Roots > Rhizosphere > Soil | place: USA: Michigan...
CGCCGACTCGACCCAGGCCCGCAGCTGGGCGGCCGGGGCGCCGCCGGACCCGCGCGCCGCGCCCTGCCCCTGGCGCAGCACGATCAGCGTCGGGATGGCCCGCACGCCGAACCGTTCCTGGATCTGGGGCGCGCTGTCCACGTTGACCTTGACCAGCTTGACCTGGCCGGCCAGCGTCGCGGCCACCTCCTCCAGGGCCGGGCTCACCATGCGGCACGGCCCGCACCAGGGTGCCCACAGGTCGACGACGACGGGGAGGGACGCGGCCTCGGCGACCTCGGCGAACGTGTTGTCGCCGGCGTCGGCGATCCAGGGCAGCGGCTGGTGGCAGTTACCGCAGCGCGGGATGCCGGCGGCCGCGGCCGGGACCCGGTTGCGGCGCCCGCAGTTGCGGCAGCGGACCAGTTCGGCGGACATCGATGGGGCGGTCATGGGTCAGTCCTGGTTCTCGTAGCTGACGGCCAGTTCCCCGTCGGCGTATCCGATGTGGATCACGGCGCCGTCCAGGACGTCGCCGGCCAGCAGGGCGCGGCCGATCCTGGTCTCCACCTCCCGGCTGATGAACCGGCGCAGCGGCCGGGCCCCGTAGATGGGGTCGAAGCCCTGCTGGGCGATGAATCGGCGCGCCTCGTCGCTGGTTTCCAGCGTCATCTGGCGATCGCTGAGCCTGGCGCGGAGGTCACCTAGCATGAGGTCGACGATGCGCTCGATCTCGGGCTGGGTGAGGGGCTTGAACAGGACGATGTCGTCCAGGCGGTTCAGGAACTCGGGCCGGAAGTGCGCGCGCATCTCCGCCATCACGCGTTCGCGCGCGTCGGGCTTGATCTCGCCGTCGGACACCGCGTCCGCGGTCAGCCACTCCGAGCCGATGTTGGAGGTCATGATGATGACGGTGTTGCGGAAGTCGACGGTGCGGCCCTGCGCGTCGGTGAGCCGGCCGTCGTCCAGGACCTGCAGCAGGGTGTTGAACACGTCCGGGTGCGCCTTCTCCACCTCGTCGAACAGCACCACCGAGTACGGCTTGCGCCGGACCGCCTCGGTGAGCTGGCCGCCCTCCTCGTAGCCCACGTAGCCGGGCGGCGCGCCGACCAGGCGGCTGACCGTGTGCCGCTCCTGGTACTCGCTCATGTCGATCCGGACGATGTTTTCCTCGGTGTCGAACAGCGCCGCGGCCAGCGTCTTGGCCAGCTCGGTCTTGCCCACCCCGGTGGGACCGAGGAAGATGAACGACCCGATCGGCCGGCGCGGATCCTTGATCCCCGAACGGGCCCGGATGATGGCGTCGGCCACCAGCCGGACGGCCTCGTCCTGGCCCACGATCCGCTCGTGCAGGATCTGGTCCAGCCGGAGCACCTTCTCCCGCTCACCCTCCTGCAGGCGGCTGACCGGGATGCCGGTCCACCTGGAGACGATCGCGGCGATCTCGTCGCTGGTCACGACCTCCCGCAGCAGGCGCGCACCGCCCTGCTTGGCCGCCAGCCGCTGCTCCTCGGCTTCCAGCCGCCGCTCCAGCTCGGGGATCTTGCCCAGGCGCAGTTCCGCGGCCAGGTCCAGGTCGTAGTTGCGCTCGGCCTGCTCGGCCTCCCGCCGCAGCTGTTCCAGTTCCCCGCGGAGCGACTGCACCCGGCGAAGCGCGTGGCGCTCCGCCTCCCACTGGGCCCGCAGCGAGTCGGCCTGGGCCCGCAGGTCCGCTAGTTCCTTGCGCAGGTCGGTCAGGCGCTCCTGGCTGGCCCGGTCCGTCTCCTTGGCCAGCGCGTTCTCCTCGATCTCCAGCCGCATCACCCGGCGGGTGAGCTCGTCGAGTTCGGCCGGCATGGAGTCGATCTCGGTGCGGATCATCGCGCAGGCCTCGTCGACCAGGTCGATCGCCTTGTCCGGCAGGAACCGGTCGGAGATGTAACGGTGGCTGAGCGTGACCGCGGTGACCAGCGCGCTGTCGGCGATCTTCACCCCGTGAAAGACCTCCAGGCGCTCCCGCAGGCCGCGCAGGATCGAGACGGCGTCCTCCACCGACGGCTCGTCGACCATGACCGGCTGGAACCGGCGCTCGAGGGCCGCGTCCTTCTCCAGGCGCTTGCGGTACTCGTCCAGGGTCGTGGCGCCGATCAGGTGCAGCTCGCCGCGGGCCAGCATCGGCTTGAGCATGTTGCCCGCGTCCATGGCTCCCTCGGCGGCGCCCGCGCCCACGACCGTGTGCAGCTCGTCGATGAACAGCAGGATGCGTCCTTCCGCGGCCCTGACCTCGGACAGGACGGCCTTGAGCCGCTCCTCGAACTCGCCGCGGTACTTGGCCCCGGCCACCAGGGCGCCCATGTCGAGGCTGAAGATCGTCTTGTCCCGCAGCCCTTCGGGCACGTCACCGCTGTTGATCCGCTGGGCCAGGCCCTCCACGATGGCGGTCTTGCCCACGCCCGGGTCGCCGACCAGGACCGGGTTGTTCTTGGTCTTGCGGGACAGGATCTGGATGACACGCCTGATCTCGGCGTCCCGGCCGATGACCGGGTCGAGCCTGCCGCTGGCCGCGTCGTCGACCAGGTCCCGGCCGTACTTGGCCAGCGCCTCGTAAGCCCCCTCCGGCGTGGCCGAGGTGACCCGCTGGTTGCCGCGGATCTTGGTCAGCGCCTCCAGGAAGCCGTCCCGGGTCAGGCCGTCGGCCTGGAGCAGGCGGCCGGCCGCGGTGGTCGGCCCCTCGGCGAGCAGCGCCAGGAGCAGGTGCTCGACCGAGACGTACTCGTCCTTGAGCCGGTTCGCCTCCTGCTGGGCCGCGTCGAGCAGGCGGGACAGCCGCTGCGTAACGTGGACCTGTCCCGGGCTCACGCCCGGGCCGCTGACCCGGGGGCGCCGCGCCAGCTCGGCCTCCAGCGCCGTTCGCAGCCGGTCCGGATCGGCGCCGGCCTGGCTCAGCAGCCGGGGAGCGATGCCCTCGGCCTGGTCGAGCAGCGCCAGCAGCAGGTGCTCGCCGTCGACCTCGGTGTGCCCGAAGCGGAGCGCCTTGGTCTGCGCGTCGTGGAGCGCTTCGGTTGATTTCTGCGTCAGGTGGCTGGGATCCATGTTTACCTTCCTCGGCGCTGGGCGGCGCGTAGGGCCGCTTCGAGTACCGCGATCCGGTCGAGCAGGTCGGTGACCAGCCCGATCGCCGCGTAGTTGAGCGCGAAGCCCGCGCGCAGGCGCTGCATCCGGGCCACCGCGGCGAGCTCGCTCCGGGAGAACCAGAGCGCGCCCGCCGCGTCGCGGTGCCCCTCGATGAGCCCGAGGGCGACCAGCCTGCGGATCAGGTCCGGGTGCAGGCCCGACAGCACGGCGAACTCCTCCAGGCTCAGCCGCGCGGCGCGGACTATGACGTAGCTCACCGGTGCTTCCTCGGGTCGAAATCGGATTCGGCGGCCAGCTGCTCGAACAGCCGCCGCTCGGCGCGCGAGAGCCGGGCCGGCACCATGATTCTCGCCTCCGCGTACAGGTCGCCCGCCTTCCCCCTGGGGTTCGGCAGGCCGCGGCCGGCCAGCCGGATCCGCCGGCCGCTCGACGTCCCGGCCGGGACCTTGACCTTGACCTCGCCGCCCGGGGTATCCAGGGCGGCCGACGTGCCGAGGGCGGCCTCCCAGGGCGCGAGGCGCAACTCGACGTACAGGTCACGCCCGTCGAGGCGGTAGCGCGGGTGGGGCGCGATCCGCACGATGAGGTACAGGTCGCCGGTGCGCGCCCCGTCGCTGCCGCGGCCGCCCTGCCCGGCCAGCCGGATCCGCTGCCCGTCGGTCACCCCGGCCGGTATCGTGACGTCGAAGGAGCGGCGGGTGCCGTCGCTGGACAGCGTGACGGACCTGCGCCCGCCACGGTAGGCCTCCTCGACGGTGAGCTCGATCTCGGCCTCCTGGTCGGCGCCCGGGATCGGACCCACGGGGCCCCGGCCCCGCCGGGCCCCGCCGAACCGGCCGCCGAAGATGCCGCCCAGCAGGTCATCGAGATCGATGTCGTCCTCGCTGAAGCTGAACCCGCCGGGCTCGCCCCGGCCCGCCCCGGCGCCGGCGCCAGCCCGCGGGCCGGCCCGGGCACGCCGCCACGTCTCGGGATCGACGTCCTCGGGAACCTGCCGGAAGTCACGCCCGAACGCGTCGTAACGGCGCCGCGTCTGCGGATCGGACAGGACGTCGTAGGCCTCCGAGGCCTCCTTGAACCGGTCCTCGGCTCCCGGATCGTGGTTGACGTCCGGGTGGTAGGTCCGGGCCAGCTTGCGGTAGGCGCGCTGGATGTCCTCCTGGCTAGCGTCCCTCGGGACGCCCAGGATCTGGTAGAAGTCGTCGCCGTCGGCCATCAGCCCGGCCCCATCAATCCGGCCGGGCTACCACCACCTGCGCCGGCCGCAGCTGATGGTCCCCTTCGCCGTAAGCGGGCCGGACGACCTCGGCCACCACGTCGGCCTCGGCCTCCGGGTCGGGCCGGGAGGCCACCGCCTCGTGCCGGGCCGGATCGAACCTGGCGCCGCGGTCGTCACGGCGCGCGAAGCCCAGACGGGCCAGAATGTCCAGGGCCTGCGCCCGGACCGCCCGGACGCCGTCGATGATGCTGGCCGGATCGGCCTCGGCGTGCTCCAGCGCCAGGTCCAGGTTGTCGACCACCGCCAGCCACTGCCGGGTGACCGCGGCCCTGGCCTCCGCCTCGGCCCGGTTGACCTGGGCGGCGCATCTCTTGCGCACGTTGTCCAGGTCGGCCAGGGCCCGCAGGCGCAGATCCTCGAGCTCGGCGATCCGCGCCGCCTGCCCGGCGGTAGCGGGCTCCGGCGCGGGACCGGTCGACGTGTCGGTGCCGGGCCCCGGGCCGCTGTTCTCGGCCGCCTCACTCATCGGCCTGCTCACTCGCTCGGGGTGAACTCGGCGTCGATCACGTCGTCGTCATCGCCGGCGGCCCCGGAACCCCCGGAGCCGGATCGCGGGCCGCCGCCGTCCTGCGGGCCGGGGCCGTCGGGTCCGGATTGCGCGCCCGGGCCTGCCGTGGCCAGGGACTGGTAGACCTGCTGCAGCTCGGCGGTCAGGCTGCGCAGCCGGTCCAGCGGGGTGCTGTCGTCCTTGAGCGCCTGCCTGGCGTCGGCGACGAGGTTCTCGGCCCGCGCCTTCTCGTGCACCTGCACCGCGTCCCCGCGCTCGGTCGCCACGCGCTCGACCTGGTAGGCCGCGGTGTCCAGCGCGTTCCGGGCGTCGGTCAGCTCACGCAGCCGCCGGTCCTCGTCGCGGTGCTGCTCGGCGTCGGCGATCATGCGCTCCACCTCGGACTGGTCCAGGTTGGAGCTCTCGCTGATGGTGATCCGCTGCTCGGTCCCGGTGTCCTTGTCCCGGGCCGAGACGTTCAGGATCCCGTTCGCGTCGATGTCGAACGTGACCTCGATCTGCGGCACGCCCCGCGGGGCGGGACGGATGTTCTCCAGCCGGAACCGGCCCAGCACCCGGTTGTCCGCGGCGCGTTCCCGTTCCCCCTGCAGGACCACCACGTCGACCGCCGACTGGTTGTCCTCGGCGGTGCTGAACACCTCGGTGCGGCGGGCCGGGATCGTGGTGTTGCGCTCGATGACCTTGGTCATGACCCCGCCCATGGTCTCGATGCCGAGCGACAGCGGCGTCACGTCGAGCAGCACCACGTCCTTGAGCTCGCCCTTGATCACGGCCGCCTGGATGCCCGCGCCGATCGCCACCACCTCGTCCGGGTTGACGGTCATGTTCGGGTCCTTGCCGCCGGTCAGCCGGCGCACCAGGCTCTGCACGGCCGGGATCCGGGTGGACCCGCCGACCAGGATCACCTCGTCGAGGTCGGCGTCGGTCAGCTTGGCGTCGGACATGGCCTGGCGGACGGGCCCGACCGTGCGCTCGATGAGATCGGCGGTGATCTGCTCGAAGGTCGAGCGCATCAGCGTGGTGTTGAGATGCTTGGGCCCGGAGGCGTCCGCGGTGATGAACGGCAGGCTGATCGTGGTCTGGGTCACCGCGGACAGTTCCACCTTGGCCTTCTCGGCCGCCTCGAACAGGCGCTGCAGCGCCTGCGGGTCGGACCGCAGGTCGATCCCGTTGTCCTTCTTGAACTCATCGGCCAGGTAGTCGACGATGCGCCGGTCGAAGTCGTCCCCGCCCAGGTGGGTGTCACCCGCGGTGGCGCGCACCTCGACCACGCCGTCGCCGATGTCCAGGATGCTCACGTCGAAGGTCCCGCCGCCCAGGTCATAGACCAGGACCGTCTCGCTCTTCTTCTTGTCCAGGCCGTAAGCCAGGGCCGCGGCCGTGGGCTCGTTGATGATCCGCAGGACCTCCAGGCCGGCGATCCGGCCCGCGTCCTTGGTCGCCTGGCGCTGGGCGTCGTTGAAGTAGGCCGGCACGGTGATGACGGCCTCGGTGATCTTCTCGCCGAGGAACTTCGACGCGTCCTCGACGAGCTTGCGGAGCACGAGCGCGGATATCTCCTCCGGCGCGTACAGCCGGTCCTGGATCTTGAACCGCACCGCGCCGTCCGGGCCGGGGACCACGTCGAACGACACGGCGTTCAGCTCGCTGGTCACCTCGTCGTAACGGCGCCCGATGAACCGCTTGGCGGAGTAGATCGTCCCCTTCGGGTTCAGGATCGCCTGCCGCCGGGCGAGCTGGCCGACCAGGCGCTCGCCCTGCGGGGTGAACGCCACGACCGAGGGCGTGGTCCGTGCCCCCTCCGCGTTCGGTATCACCGTGGTCTGGCCGCCCTGCGTGGCGGCGATCACGGAGTTGGTGGTGCCGAGATCGATACCGACTGCAATTGCCATCACTGCCTCCTGCTTCTTAACCCGCTAATGCTCAGGCCTGGCCCCGCGCGCTCCCGGCATCCTGGGCCGATCCGGGAGCGCGCGGGAAGTCGTGCTCAGCCGGCGATCTCGATCTTGCGCGGCTTGGCGGCCTCGGACTTCGGTACGGTCACGGTCAGGATGCCGTCCGAGAGCTGCGCGGTGACCGCGTCGGCGTTGACGTCTCCGGGCAGGTAGGTCCGGAGCTCGAACTGGCCGGTGCGGCGGGAGCTGCGGTGGCGGCGTCTGCCGTTGCCGTTCTCGGGCTCGGGGACCTCGCCGCTGATGACCAGCTCACGGTCCTGAAGCTGGATGTTGACCTGGTCCTTGTTCACGCCGGGCAGTTCGGCCTTGACCACGTAGGCGTCGTCGGTTTCGGACAGGTCTGCGGTCGGAACCCAGGGCATGTCGGCCAGGGCGGCGGGGGTCAGGCCGAACGCGAAGTTCATCAGCTGGCCCATGCGGTCGTAGATGTCCTCGAACTCGCGGGAAGGGCTGACGACCATCGTGTTCCGTCCGCCGCGGCGGACCGGGAGCGCTGCCATGGATTCTCCTGAGGCTGGAAACGTGACTGTCGGAATACCCCCATGCTTCCTGCGAGGGACGGGCGGGCACATCCACCATCCTGGTAGTCCTGGCCTGTCCGGCTCAGATGAGCAGCCGGAACAGGCTGAACGTACGTTCCCATTCCCCGGTGTGCACGGTCTTCACCTCGGCATCGATGAGCGTGAACATCCGGGCCAGGGCGACGCTGATGCCCCCGAAGAGCAACGGGAGCCTGGCCTGGGTGTCATCGGCCAGCGCGGCATCCAGCGGGGGCCGCGCGGCCAGCGATTCGAGGATGGGGCGGAGCTCGATCTCCTCTTCGAGGCGCTCGAAGGCGTGCACGCTTTCCTGCAGCCCCTTGGTGACCGGCAGGTCCCAGGGCAGGATGACGTCGCGGACGTTCGCCTTCGCCGTGACCTGGCCGATGAGCAGCAGGTCGTAGAGCGCGTCGTTGACGAAATCGAGGTACCGCTTGATGTCGTCCCGGTCGACGTCGACGCCGCCGGCGGCACGGAAGAAGCGCTCGAACTTGGTAAAGCCCATCACGGGCATCGCCGTTACCTCCTAGGTGGGGCGTGTTCGTTCGAAAGCAAGCCGGATCGCCATCGCGCCCTCGCCTACGGCCGTGGCGACTCGTTTGGCCGAGCCGGCGCGCACGTCGCCGACCGCGAAGATGCCGGGCTGGCTGGTCTCCAGCAGCGAGCGCTCGGCTCCGTCCGAACCTGGCCCGGTGCGGACGAATCCGTGGTCATCGAGGTCGACCAGCCCGCCGAGCCAGCCCGTGCACGGGGCCATGCCGATGAAGACGAACAGCGCCCGGGCGTCGATGGTGCGCCGCGTGCCGGTCCGGTTGTCGGTGACGGTAACGGCCTCCAGCGCCGCCTCGCCGTGCAGTTCCCGGACCTCGGTGCAGGTCATGACATGCACGTTCGGAATCCGCGCGATCCGGTCGACGAGGTAGCGGGACATGTGCTCGCCCAGGTCGCCTTCGCGGACGATGAGCGTGACCTCGGTAGCGTGCGCGGATAGGAAGACCGCCGCCTGCCCGGCCGAGTTGCCGCCGCCGACGATGGCCACCGGGTCTCCGGCGCACACCAGAGCCTCCGCCTGCGACGCCGCGTAGTAGATGCTCATCTTCTCGAAGTAGTCCGCGCGCGGCACGTCGAGCCTGCGGTACCTGACCCCGGTGGCCAGGACCACCAGGGCGCTGGTCAGGCTGGTCCCGTCGCCGAGGCGCACCCGGTAGTGACCGTCGTCCTGCTCGATGGAGGTGGCCTCGGCCGGGACGGCGAACCGGGCGCCGAACTTCTGCGCCTGGAGCAGTGCCCGCTCCGCGAGTTCGGCGCCGGAGATGCCCGACGGGAAGCCGAGGTAGTTCTCGATCTGCGACGAGGTCCCGGCCTGGCCCCCGGCGGCGGTGGTGTCCAGGACGATGACCCGCATCCCTTCCGAGGCCCCGTACACCGCGGCGGACAGGCCCGCGGGCCCGGACCCGACCACGAGCATGTCGCAGCTGGCCTGCGGCTCACTCGGCGCCGAGAGCCCGATCGCGGCGGCCAGCTCGGCGTTGCTGGGGTTGCGGAGCAGCCGCCCGTGCACGATCACCACCGGGGTGTCCTGCGGCGTCACACCGAACTGGGCCGCCACGGCCTCGGCGGACGGGTCGGCCTCCAGATCCAGCCAGCGGTACGGGAGCCGGTTCCGGGCCGCGAAGTCCCGGACCCGCCGGGTGTCCGGGGAGTACTTCGAGCCGACGATCCGCAGGCCGGCCCCGAGCCCGATGAGGATCGAGCGGCGCAGCAAGTAGGCACGCAGGATCAAGTCGCCGAACGCGGGATCGCGGGCCACCAGCTCCCGGAGTCGCCCAACCGGCACCGCGAGCACCTCGCCCGCATCGACGGCCACCGCGGAATACCAGGCGCACTCGCCGGTCAGCAAGCTGAGCTCGCCGAGGAACCGGCCACGGCCGTGAACGGCGATCACCCGCTCCTCGGGTGTCCCTTTCCCGTCGACCGAGGCCACCTTCCCGGCGAGGATGACGAAGAAGTCGCTCTCCCGGTCTCCCTCGGCGAACAGGACGTCGCCCGGCTGGATGGGCCGGCGCTGGCCCTGCGCGTCCAGTGCGGCGATCTGGGCGTCACTCAGCCGCGGGAACGCCCCCTGCAGGTCGGGGGTTTCCTCAGACGAAGGTTTCGTCGACATAGCACCAGCGCCAATCCTCGCCCGGCTCGAACGACTGGACGATCGGGTGCCCGACGGCGAAGGCGTGGGCGCGCGCGTGCCGCAGTGGCGAAGAGTCACAGCAGCCCACGTGCCCGCAGGTCAGGCACAGGCGCAGGTGCACCCACTCGGACCCCAGGGCCAGGCATTCCTGGCAGCCACCGGGGGTCCGCGGTGTCACCGCGCGGACCAGGCTCAGGTGCGGATCGGTCAGCGTCGGCATGCCTACCGTCCTCTCGTGGTTCGCGTTTGACCCCATGCTGGGCGGGGAGGGCCGACCGCACATCAGCAGACCAGGTAGTTTCCGGGCCGGGCCGGTGGCCGGGCCGGGCCGGGCTGGCAGGTCTGACGGGATCACGGCCCGGACCAGGGGTTAGGATCGTGGTGCCGTCGCGAGGAGAAATCGTATGGCGAGACCTGCGCCTAACGACCTTGATCCTGTCCAGTTTCCCCATGGCCCGGAGGCAGTGACAGGCGTCCCGGATCATGACGGCCCGGTTCGCGAACAGCTCTCCGCGCTGCGGAGCATGATGGTGCTCGCGATGCTGCTGACCCAGCAGGACAGCGTGGACAGCATCCTGCACCACGTCGCGAACGCGGTCGAATCCCTGGGGTCGTGCACGACGGAGGGTATCTTCCTCGACGGCCGATGGCAGGACGTCCGGATCCCCGGCCGGAAGGCCGCCAGCCTGCCGGCCGTGGTCGACGCGGCCAAGGGCGGGCCGGTCACGCTGGCCGACGTGCCGTGGTCGTGGGCCTACTCGCTGTCCAGCCGCCACGGGCCGACCGGCTACGTGGTCGTCGGGGCCTCGGCTCCGCCCGCGGAGAGTGAACGGTTCCTGCTGCGGGTGCTGGCCCAGCAGGCGGGGGTGGCCCTGGCGAAGGCGCGCCTGCACAGCCGGGAGCGGGAACAGGCCGGGGAGTTGCGCCTGGCCAACTTCGCGCTGGTGCGCAGCATGGAGATTCACGAGCGCCTGACCAAGGTGGCGCTCGGCGGGGAGGGGCAGGCGGGAATCGCCCAGGCGGTGTATGAGCTGACCGACCGCCAGACGGCCATCGAGGACCGCTTCGGCAACCTGCTGGCGTGGGCCGGACCGGACCGGCCCGATCCTTACCCCAAGGCCGAGCCGGCGCAGCAGGACCGGCTGCTGGACCGGGCCATGAGCGCCGCGGGGCCGGTCCGGGAGGGCGAGCGCCTCCTCTCGGTGGCCGCGCTCGGCGGCTCCCCGGTGGCCGTGCTCGTTCTGCACGACCCGGCCGGGACGGCCGCCGACACCGAACGGGTGGCTGTCGAGCACGCGACCACGGTGCTGACCATGGAGATCGCCCGGCTGCAGCACCTGGCCCAGGGCGAAGCGCGGACGCGGATAAACCTCGTGCTCGACCTGGTCGGGGACGCGGGCGCGGAGCCGGCCACGCTGCTGAACCGGGCCCAGGCCCTCGGCTACGACCTGGTCCGGCCGCACCGGGTCGTCGCGGTCGAAGCCGCCGGGGCCCACCGCGACGACGACATCGACATGTTTTTCCACGCCGTCGGCCGGGCGGCCCGGGCCGCCGGAGTGGGGTCGCTGCTGGCGCCACGGCTGCACGACGTGATCGTGCTGGCCGATGCGGAGGTGCGCTGGGACCTGTTCTGGGCCCGGGTGGTCACCGAGATGCACGGCGGCCGGTGCCGGATCGGGGTGGGCGGCCGCGTCCTGGAGCTGGACGGGTTCCCGCACTCCTGCCAGGAAGCGGAGCTGGCGCTGCGGATCCAGAAGACCGCGGGCGGCCCCGAGCGGATCACGGTGTTCGACAGCCTCGGCATCTACAAAATCCTGGCCACAGCGGGCGACACGTCGGCCATGGAGCACTTCGTGACCGAATGGCTCGGCGCGCTGATCGACTACGACGCCGAGCACGGCACGCCGCTGGTGCTGACGCTGAGCGAGTACCTCGACTCCGGCGGCAGCTACGACGCCTCGGCCAAGGCGCTGTCGGTGCACCGCAGCACGCTCAAGTACCGCCTCAAGCGCATCCGCCAGGTGTCCGGCCACGATCTCGGCCTGCCCGACGTCCAGTTCAACCTTCAGGTCGCGACACGTGCATGGCGGACCTTGCAGGCGCTGCGCGAGTCCTGACCCGCCAGGTGCCGGGCCCGGTTGTCCTGCCAGGGAAACGGAATCGCCCGGGCAGGACGATGCGGCCGGCCCCGGTCCTGGCCCAAGCTGACGGTAGAGACAGAGGGGGACGACAAGAGGAGGCCTGATGCGCCCCGAAGGGGACGTCTACTCCTACGTCCAAGACCTCGAGAAGCATCTGCAGATCACCTCGTTCGGCGGGATGGCCGATCCGGAATGGGCCTTCGAAGGGCGGTGTGGCCACGACCTCATGCTGCCCCGGGGACGGTATACCTCACACCGTCAGACCTGGCAGTTCCGGAGCCCCAGGATCAGCCCGGCGGCCGTGGCCTAGCCGACCGGGAGGTGCCGGGTGATGGCCAGCCCGGGGGCGCGCCAGCTGAGAGCGCCCGGACCCACGATCCCGGCCAGGCAGCGCAGTCCGTCCGGGCCGGCGTGGACCGCGCCGTCCGGGCCGATCACGGCCGGGAGGGCCGGCTCGGACAGCGCTGGCTCGAACAGGGCCAGCCACTGCTGCCGCCATTGCCGGGCCCGGTCATAGGCCGCGGTGGTCAGCGGGCCGCCGTCGGGCGTGATCGTGCCGCCTTCCCGGCGCACGATCCGCATCGGGTCGGGGTCGTGCAGCACCGGAGCGGGCAGGTCGGGGCTGACCAGGTGCAGAGAGATCGGATCGGTCGGCCACAGTAGGGCCGCGACCACCCGCCGCACGTCGTACGCGCTGCTCATGTTGCGTCCCTGGGCAGATCAGCTCGAAGAGGCGCAGCCGCAGCCGAGCCTGGATGCCGTCGGCGACCGCCTCGGCGTAGGCCGACACCGCCGCCCTGGTGTTGCTGATCACGGCCGGGGGCCCGGCGGGCAGCTGCTCGCCGGGCAGCGCGAGCTGCGCGGCTTCGGCCAGATCGTCCTGCGCGCCGACGCTGCCCGGCGGTGGCTTGGCGCCGGTCACCGGGAGCCGCGGCCGGTGCTCCACGGCGCACCATTCGACGTCCGCCTTCCCCTCCCGGACCAGCCGGTCAGCGCGTTGGCTGGCCAGGTAGCAGTACAAGCTGTTGAAGTCCCCGTAAACGATCACCTTCACGGTCAGCTCCCATTGGTCCTGACAGGCTGGCCGAGGCGGCGCAGCAGTTCCTCGCGCCTGGCTTCCAGCTGGTCGATCAGCGCCTCCTGCTCCTCGGCCGCCTCGATCAGCGCCGACCGCTCCGCGGCGTCGGTCGGCTCCTCGTCCCGGTCGCCGATACGCCGCCGCAGGCCGGCGGCCGTCTCCCGGAGGCGGGTCAGGTCCTCCTCGACGAGCTTGAGCTCTTCGGCCAGCCCGTCGGTACTCATGGCTGGCTGTCTCCTGCCTCCCGCGGCCTTGCCTCCCGCGGCCCTGCCTCTCGCGGTGGAGGCGGGAACCGAAGCTGCGCCGCCGTCGGGTACTCGCATGGCATGAGGTCCGCCGCGATCTGCCTGGGCGAGCCGCCGGTCTCGATGACGGCCGCCGCGAGTTCGTCCAGGACGTCCGGGGCGTACCGGGTGGGCTTCCCGCAGACCGGACAGATGTCCCCGGAGGCCGCCAGCCAGCCGGACTCGTCACAGACCACCCCGACCAGGGTCACGCCGTCGCGCACCAGCAGCGTGTCGATGGCGGACATGCTGCCCGCCCACAGGCAGTCCGGCGGGCCGACCGCGGCCAGCCCGCCGGCCGCGGCCAGCTCCAGAACGTGAGCCACCAGCCGCTGGTCCTGCTCGCGCTGGTAGTGCCGCATGACGCCCTCGGCGCTGCTGCGTATCTCGGCCACCGGGGTGGCGACCGGATCGGCGCGGAACGTCCCGGCCACCCGGCCGCGCAGCTCGTGCGGCAGCAGGCGGAGGAAGTCCGCCAGCTCGTACTCGTGGCCGCCGACGACGAGGACGTCGTATCCGTCGGCGCGCAGCAGCTGGCCAACCATGCTCGCGACCCGGCGGAAGTGTCGCTTGGCCTGCTCGTCCACCCGGTTCTGGATCCGGTCCTCGGCGCGGGTTCCCGTGTTGGCCGCCTTGCGCAGCGGATCGGTGACCGTTTCCACCTCGCGCATCTCGTCCTGGTACATCTCCCAGACCGGGGCCGCTTCCCGGTTGATGACCAGGACGCACGCGCGGCTGTATTCGCCGAGCACCGCCAGCATGGGACGGGCCAGCGGGGTGGCGTCCACCATGACCTGCTCACGCACCCGGCGCGGCAGCGGTATCTCCTCGTACAGGCCACGGCCGGAGCAGGAGAAGACGGCGACCGTGCCCGGGCGCCAGCGCTCGCTGCCCAGTGCGTCCTTGATGCGCTCGATGTCCGCGCGCACCGACAGCCGGTACCGGTGATCGAGGGCGCGGTCCTTGGCCAGCGGGCGGATCTGGTCTAGCAGGCTGTCCACCCGGGCGCGTACCTCCCGCTGGCTCGCGCCGGGGTCAACGCGGCAGTAGAGAGACACCACCGGCAGGCCGTTGGCCTGGAACCTGACGATGCCGTTGACCATCTCTGCCGTGATCATCGGCTCACGGCCGCCAAGGTGATCGCCCTGATCTCCTCGGCGGTGAGCTCGATGCTGGCGGCCGCCACGTTCTGCTCGACGTGGTCCGGGTCGCCGGAGCCGGGGATCGGCAGGACCTGCGGCGACCGGGTCAGCAGCCAGGCCAGCGCCACCTGCCGCTCGGTCACGCCGCGACGCCGGGCGGCGGCCATCAGCGCGGGGATGGTGCCGGTCTCCTCTATCGGCGCCCACGGGATGAACACCACCATCTCCAGGTCACACAGGTCGAGCATCGGCTCCGAGGACCGGTCGGCCACGTTGTACCGGTTCTGCACCGACACCACCGCGGCCACCCGCTCCGCCTCCCGGAACTGGTCCTCGGTGACGTTCGACACCCCGATGTGGCGGATCTTGCCCTCGTCCTTCAGCTCGGCCAGCGCGCCGATCGACTCGGCGATCGGCACCTTCGGGTCGGGCCGGTGGAACTGGTACAGGTCGATCCGGTCCAGCCGCAGCCGGGCCAGGCTGCCCTCACAGGCCCGGCGCAGGTGCTCCGGGCGGCCGTCGGGCACCCACTGCCCCGGGCCCGGC
>Ga0157374_10002757_pt1 | contig 14750 bp, 10 predicted proteins | sample M25metaG_FD_115308 | JGI IMG/M metagenome (GOLD analysis project Ga0157374, IMG submission 115308) | Miscanthus rhizosphere microbial communities from Kellogg Biological Station, Michigan, USA - M2-5 metaG | ecosystem: Host-associated > Plants > Roots > Rhizosphere > Soil | place: USA: Michigan...
GAAATCAAGATGCACATCCAGGACACGCCGCAAACCCGTGAGATCGCCCACTTGATGCCTGCTATGTTCATCGCCGAGGATGACATTGGGACACCGGCAGGCGCCGTGACTCTGCGAGGAGCGTGGAACTTCCAGACTCCGCAGGGCTGGGACACGGTCTACACTCCGGTCTTCAACATGATCGAGCGGCCCGTAGCCCCCATGCTGGTGATCCGCGTCGAGACCGATTGGTACGTTCACGACTCCGAGTTCCGCTACGTCCTGCAGCAGGGCGAAACGATTTCTGCGTCACACAGCATGCCGATCGGGCAGGTGATGTTTGTGCCACGAGAAGAGATCACCTTCCGCGACGGCACGGAAGAGGAGATCGCGGCGCGACACCAATCCAGTCAGGCGTTCTACGCCGAAAAGGCGAGCATGAAGGTCAAGACGCCGTACGGATTGGAATACAGCCCGCACTATCTGCGCACCAGCCGCCGGAAAAATGTGACGACCGAACCGCGTGGCGGGGACGCAGCGGGCGATCCCACTTCTTAGGCAGAAGGCCCACGTTGCGAGATATTGGGTTACGAAGGAGCCTTCGATGGCCAGGCTGGTGTCAGTGAACGTAGGTCTTCCGCGAGACGTCACGTGGCGGGGAGAGACGGTCCGCACTGCGATTTGGAAACAGCCGGTCGAGGGCCGGATATTGGCCGGGCGCCTCAATCTCGCGGGAGATGGGCAAGGGGATCTTGCCGGGCACGGCGGCGAGCAGCGCGCGGTCATGGTGTACCAGACGGATTCCTACCGCTACTGGGAAGCTCAGCTCGGCCGCCACGATTTCTCGCTCGGACAATTCGGCGAGAATTTTACGGTCGAAGGCTTGCCCGATGACGAAGTGTGCATCGGCGATCGCTACCGGATCGGCGGCGCGCTCTTCGAAGTTACGCAGCCGCGTGTCACGTGCTACCGCGTGGGCATCCGCATGAACGAGCCGGCCATGGCCGCGCTGCTGGTGTCTCATCGCCGGCCTGGCTTTTACTTCCGCGTGCTTGAGGAAGGCGAGGTCGGCGCGGGCGACGAGATCACGAAGGTCGCCGACGGACCTGAGCGTATGACCGTGGCCAACATCGATGCGCTGCTCTATTTGCCAGGCCACCCGCACGATCAACTGATGAGTGCCTTGCGCATCCCGGCACTCAGTCCCGGATGGAAGACTTCGTTCCAAGCGCTGCTCGATCAGGACGCTTCCACGGCGGGCAATTCGGGTCTGAGCGCATCAACGGGACCGCCTCCGGCTTGGCCTGGGTTTCGATCCCTGAAAGTCGCGAACGTCGATCGCGAGAGCGCCAGCGTCATTTCGCTGTCATTCGAAGAGGGAGATGGCTCCTCTCTGCCCGCGGCTTTGCCGGGACAATTTCTAGTCTTGCGGCTGCGCGTCAAGCCGGATGCGCCACCGCTGCTGCGCAACTATTCGATGTCGGGAGCACCGGATGAAAACATTTACCGGGTGAGCGTCAAGCAGGAAGTGAACGGCACGGCGAGTTCATTCCTGCACCAGCATGTGCATGCCGGCGACACGCTGGAGGTGAGCGCTCCGCGGGGAGCTTTTACGCTGCGGCCGGGCGACGCGCCAGTGGTCCTGGTGAGCGCCGGGATCGGGGCCACTCCCGTGCTCGCGATGCTGCATGCGCTGGCCGCCCAGCGGTCCGCGCGCCAAGTGTGGTGGCTGTACGGGGCGCGCAACCGCAACGAGCATCCGTTCGCCAAGGAATCGCGTGAACTCTTACAAACACTCGCCCACGGCCAAAGCCATGTGGTCTACAGCCGGCCCGAGCCCGCGGATCAGATCGGCCGCGATTACGACTCCGCCGGTCACCTGGACGCGCCCTTGCTCCAACGGCTCGGCGTGGATCGCGACGCTGAGTTCTACCTCTGTGGACCGACGCCCCTTCTGCGTAGCTTCACCGCCGGCCTGAAAAAATGGGGCGCGGACTCAACCCGCATTCACGTGGAGATCTTTGGGCCGGAGGAATCGATCACACCCGGGATCGCACCGTCTGCCCGGCCTGCGCCGCATGTTCCCGCAGGGGCTTCGGGTGCCGGTCCCCAGATTTCGTTCACGCGCAGCGGAGTGACGGCGCGGTGGGACGCGCGATTCCCCAGCTTATTGGATTTCGCGGAAGCCTGCGACGTCCCGGTTCGTTGGTCATGCCGCACCGGCGTTTGCCACACCTGCGAGTCCGCTTTAATCGGCGGCGCGGTGGACTACCAGCCTGCGCCTCTAGAACCTCCCGCGCCGGGAAATGTTTTGATTTGCTGCTCGCAGCCCAGGGGCGATGTCGAGATCGACCTTTAGCGTGACGCCAAGGCCGGGAAATCAACACGGAATAACCGGCAAGATCAATGTATGATTTGCCCTTTATGCCGAACAACACCTCGGAGGGTATAGCGCCGGCGTCTACAATTGTGTTCAGGAGCTGTGATTGCGCGAACCCACATCCACTTCGCCGCCGCGAATATTCCACGGACAGAGTAGAACCGTGCTGCTGGCTGGATTCGGCGGGCTTCTTCTATTAATGGTATTCGCCGGTATCGATGGCCTCCAGGTGCTGCGCCGCATGCAGAACCGGAGCGGCACCATTCAACACGAGTTTCTAGAGCGCAGCCGGGTTCTGAATCAAATCCGGTCTGACGTTTATCTTTCCGGAACCTATGCCCGCGACTACCTTCTTGATCCCGAATCTGCCGCGGCCGAAAAAAATCGCGCCGAACTCACGCGTTTGCGCTATGAAATGGACGCCATCCTAGCCGGTTACGCTGGGCTGATGCGGCCAGAGGAACGGACGCCCTTAGAGGGGCTACGCCACAGCCTGGACGACTATTGGCGGGTGCTCGACCCGGTCTTTAAGTGGAGCCCCAACCAGCGCAGTCAAAATGGATTTCGATTTTTGCGCGATGAGGTTTTCCCCCGCCGCTTGACAATGCTAGGGCTCGCCGACCAAATCCAGAATGTGAACGAGCGCCAGTTGGATGCGGCCAATGAGCGACTGAGAGCTCTATTCTCTGAATTCCGTACCCGATTGACCGTCACGTTAGCCGTCACCGTTGCCATCGGCGGCCTCCTTGCGGTCTTCGCCAGCCGCCGAATCCTGGACCTCGAAGGCCAGGCCGCTTCACGATTTTCCGAGGTAACCGAAGCGCGCGGGCAATTGAAGAATCTCTCAGCCCGGCTGGTCGAAACGCAAGAGGAAGAGCGCCGCGTGCTCTCGCGGGAATTGCATGATGAAGTGGGTCAATCGCTCTCCGCGATTCTCGTGGGTCTCAGCAATCTCTCCGCGGCCATACGCGCGAACGCTCGGGAACATATGGACAGCGAAGTAACCGCGCTCCGCCGAATCGTGGAAGGCACCGTAAAAATGGTGCGCAATATCACTTTACTGCTGCGCCCGTCGATGCTTGACGATCTGGGCCTGATTCCCGCGCTCGAATGGCAGGCCCGCGAAGCATCACGGCAAACCGGCCTGCGCGTGGACGTGGCCGCAGCCGGTGTTACCGCCGAATTGCCGGACGAGTTTAAGACCTGTATCTATCGACTTGTGCAGGAAGCCTTGCATAACGTAACTCGCCACGCCGTAGCCGCCTCGGTGCGCATTGTGGTTCAGCAGGAGCCCGGGCGTCTGCTGCTCTCTGTTCAAGACGACGGACAAGGCTTCGATGTGCGGCGGTCACGCGGGTTGGGCTTGCTCGGGATGGAAGAGCGCGTCGCGCATCTGGGCGGGACCCTGCAACTGAAATCCGAGCCGGGTAGCGGAACATTGATATCGGTGGCCTTACCACTGGTCACGAATGCGGTAACAGAAAGAGTGGCTACGTCGTGAACCCTATCCGCATTCTGCTGGCTGACGATCACACCGTAATTCGCCGGGGGTTGCGAGCGCTGCTCGAGCGCCAGAACGGATTCGTAGTAGTAGCCGAAGCGGCGGATGGCCGCGAGGCGGTGGATGCCGCGGCTACCGTAGGTCCCGACGTCGCGGTCATTGATATTGGGATGCCTAACCTAAACGGAATCGAAGCTGCCACCCGAATCACGGAAAAGCGGCCGGAGACCGCCGTGGTCATCCTCAGCATGCACGCCGACGAGAGTTATGTTCTGCGAGCCCTGAAATCAGGGGCGCGCGGATACCTGTTGAAAGACTCGCCGGAGGAAGACCTGATCAATGCCATTCGCGCCGTGCACCAGGGGAAGGCATTTTTCAGCCCGGAGATCAGCAAGATGCTCGCGGAAGACTACATGCGCCAGATGCGGCAACGCGGTGTGGAGGACAGTTACGAATTATTGACACCTCGCGAGCGCGAAATCTTGCAGATGCTGGGCGAAGGGAATTCCAACAAGGACGTAGCCACCAAGCTGAACCTGAGCCTGCATACAGTGGAGACCCACCGTGGCAACATTCTTGAGAAACTGAATCTTCACAGCACGGCTGAGATGATCCTCTATGCGGTGCGCAAGGGAATCGTCATGTCCTAAGCGGAAGGCGGCTCCGCCTTCCAGTAATACCAGGCTCGCCGCAGAGTGTGCTCCACTGCGGTTTCCTCCAGGGGCTTGGCGATCACGTCGTAGCCGCCGTGCATCGCCACTTCGCGCCATAAATATTCGTCGCTCACGCGCGAAGTGAGAAGAAAGCAAACCCGGGGCGAGGTCTCGACAATGTTCGCCATCACTTCGCGCCAGTCCCGTCCGGGAAGATCCCGATCGCACAAGACGATGGGAAATACCTCACGACCCAATAGATGGAGAGCTTCCGGCACAGACTGCGTAATCACCACGTTCCATTCGCCCCGCGCGCGCAGGCTGCGATAAAACGATTGATCCTCGAAGGAAACTGTGATGGCCAGAACTCGAGGTAGATGCGGTCCTTCGGTACCGTGGCCGGGAAAAAGAATGCGGCGCCATAGCGAGTCCGCCATATCGATTCCTAACGCAGCGCTCCGATCTGATACGCCACATTGGCACGCTGCACCTGATAATCGAATTGCGCGCTGGAGCCGGCGATCTCCGCCGCCGTCACGTTGAGTTGCGCCTGGCTCAATTCGACGATCGATCCCAAACCAATGTCGTAGCGCCGTTGCGCTAGATCCAGCGCCAGCCGGGCTTGATCCACTAGCTGCGCAGTCAGAGCCAGGCGCTCGAAAGCAGTCGCTGCATTCAAGTAGGCGACGCGCACATCCCGGCTCACCCGGTTCAGCAGATCGTTGACATTCTGCGCAGCGGCCTGCGCGCGCAGCTCCGCTTCCGTACGGCGTGCGCGAAAAAGGTGCCCGTTAAAGATCGGAATATTCACGTTGACACCTGCCGCTCCGTAACGGCCCGGCACTTGCGCGTCGCCCGCCGGCACAAATCCCGCCGCCGCCGCCACACCTATGGTCGGCAGGACAAGATCCTTCTCTGCTTGCACAAACCGCTCGGCAGAGTCCTGTTCCAGGCGGAGGTTCGCGAGTTCCGGCCGATCGCGGAGCGCCGCACTCAGCAGAGGATCGACAGTGCCAGGAAGTGCGTCGGGCAACGGCTCCGGCGTCAACGAAAATCCCCCTTGCGCGTATTGCGCCGGCAGACCCATCGCAGCGGCTAGTTCCGCGTAAGCAGTTTTCACATCGCTCTGGGCGTTTGCCAACAGGAGGCGCGCGTCGGCCAGATTCACGTTGGCGAAGCTAACATCCAACGTCGATTTCAAATTGCTTCGCGCCAGCGTGGACACCTGATCCGCTACCAATTGGCGGGCGTCCACCGTCTGCTGGGCGACTTTCAGGACGGCTGCGGCGCGCAATGCACCGAAGTAAGTCTGATTGACCGCAAGGAGAATCTGGGCACGCGTGGTCTGCGTTACCTGGTCTTGCGCTTGCGCGTGCAGTTTTGCGGAGCCGACCAGATTGCCGGTGCGTCCGAAATCGGTGACCAATTGGCTGAGTAGAAGGCCGGTGCCGAGCCGATTGAAAACCGCCGGATTCGTCAATCCACCCGCAGCCAGGCGGCTTCCGGAGTCCGCCCCCACCCCCGTGACCGCACCGGACAGGTTAGGCTGAAAATTCGCGCGCAATTCCAACGGGACCTGCGCCGACGCGGCGGCGTTGAATTGAGCGGCTTTCAATTGTGGATTGTTCGCAACTGCCAGGCGTTCCGCTTCTGCCAGTGTCAACGGGAGAGATCCCTGGGCGCCCGCGAAGCTGGCGAGGCCCAGCAACGTGAGGACGCAGATGCGAGGCCTCGTCATTAAGAGATACCGTCGGCGTCCTGGCGCCGGTAAACCAGGAAGTAAGCAGCGGGCACCAGGAACACCGTAAACGCAACTGACAAGCTGAGTCCCCCCAGAATCGCGCGCGCCAGCGGAGCGTAACTCTCGCTGCCCTCACCCAACTTCAGCGCCATCGGCAGCAGTCCTATAATCGTCGCGAGCGAAGTCATCAGCACCGGTCGCAGACGCACGCGGCAGGCCATCGCCACCGCTTCGCGCACCGCCATTCCGCCCTCGCGCAATTGCCGCGTAAACTCGACGATCAGAATGCTGTTTGAAACCGCGATGCCCACCAGCATCACCACGCCCATCAGTGACATCACGTTCAAGGTGGTGCCGGTGAGCCACAGAGTGAGAAGTACGCCGGTCAAGCCAGGAGGAACCGCGAGTAGAATGATAAACGGATCTACGAAGCTCTTGAACTGCGCCACCAGGATTAGGTACAGCAGTACCACCGCCAGCACCAATCCGATAGCGAAACTTCGGAAGGAAGTGCGCATCCCCTGCACCATTCCGCGAAGAGTAACCGTGAGCCCTTGGGGAACCGTGGTGTGCGCAATGATTCCATCGATCCGATTTGCGATGCTGCCCAGTTCCTCGCCCAGCGGGCGAACATAGATGTCGGTGACGCGCCGGATCTGATAGTGATCCACTTCGGTGGGGGCCTGCACTCGTTTCAGGGTGCTGATCGAGTCCAGCCGCGCCGGCAGCGCGCTGCCCGTGGCCCGCAAGGAAATGGCGCGTAAGTCGCCGAGAGACTTTACCTGGTTCTCCGCGTACTGCACCGTAAGCATGTAGTCCTGGCCGGATTTCGGATCCACCCAAAAGCTGGGAGCGATCATTTGGTTGCTGCTGAGCGCCGTGATCACGTTGCCCACCACTTCCTGCTGATCCAGCCCCAGCTCGCTCGCCCGCGTGCGATCCACGTCAAGTTTCAGCGCCGGATAATCGACGTCCTGCGGAATATAAACATCCGCCACGCCAGGAATCCGCTGGATTTCCGTGGCTAGATTTTGCGCGGTCTGGTGCGACAGTTGTAAATTGGAGCCCGCCACCTGCACATCGATCGGCGCGGGCAGGCCCAGGTTCAGCACCGCGTCCACCATGCCGCCCGATTGGAAATACGTGCTCAGTTCCGGCAACTCCTCAGCGATCCGCTTTTTCAATCTCGCCATGTACTCGTAGCTGCCCACGCTATGCTCGTCCTTCAATCGCACTTGCACGAACGCCGTGTGCTCGGCGGAATTACTGGTATAGATGGCCGAAAAGTCAGGTGTAGCGCCGATGTTCGACAGAATCATGCCCAGATCTTTTTCCGGAATGGTCTTGCGGATTAACGCCTCCACTTTCGCGATTTCGTTTTCCGTGACCGAAATGCGCGACCCGGAGGGCGCTTTGACGTTCATGATGAACATGCCGGCATCCGTGCGCGGAAAGAACGACAAGCCCAGCAAGGGAAAGAGAGCGAAGCTAGCCGCAAAGGCCGTCCCGCAAACTGCAAGAGTCACCCACGGAAAGCCCAGAGCTCCTGCCGCCAGGCGATCGTAGCCTCGCAAGAACGATTCGAAACGATCGTTGAACCAGATATTGAAGCGCTCACTCAGCCGCCATCGGTGATGCGTGCTTTTCAGCTCCACCTCCACAGGCTCTTCCGAGGATGGCGTGCCGTGATGCGCAGCAGCCTTGATAAAATGCGCGCAAAACAAGGGCACCACCGTCATCGCCACCGCATAAGATGCGAACAACGAGAGCACTACCGCCAGCGCCAACGCCGTGAACAAAAATTGGCTCACACCATAAAGAAAAGTAACCGGGAAAAACACCACTGCAGTAGTAAGCGTAGCGGCCAACACCGGAAGGGCAACTTCGCTACCGCCATTCTCCGAAGCCGTCTGTGGATCTTCGCCCAGCTCCAGATGCCGGTATATGTTTTCGAGCACCACCACCGAGTTATCGATCAGCCGTGACAACGCCAGCGCCAGTCCCCCCAGCACCATGCTGTTCACAGTGCCGCCCCCCAAGGAGAGCGCCATGAACGTTGCCAGTACTGAAAGCGGAATCGAGAAAAACACCGCGACAGTAGCGCGCATGCTTCCAAGAAAAATCAAAATCATGAGCGACGTTAGGAACAAGCCGATAGCGCCTTCATCGAGCAGCGTTCGAATCGCAGTCTTGACGAAACGGGATTGATCGAACAGAACGTCGGTGATCAAAGTTTTAGGAACGTCCACCAGATGTTGGATCACGTTGCGCACACCATCCACCACGGCAATGGTGTTCGTGTCGCCCCCTTGTTTGAGCACGGGAGTGTAGACCGCACGCTTTCCGTCCACCCGCACCACATTGGTCTGAATCTGACGCGAATCCTTGGCATAGCCAATGTCGCTGACGCGCACCACCGAACCGTCAATCACCTTCAGCGGTAGCCGGTCGATCGCCTGCATATCCGGAAGCTGGCTATTGGTATAAATGCTGTAATCGAGCGACCCAATCGGGACGTCGCCCGCCGGCAGAATCAGATTCGAGCGATTGACCGTACGGACCACGTCCATCAAGCTGAGCTGATGCGCTTCCAACTTGTAAGGGTCGGCGTACACCATGATCTGCCGGTAGCCCCCGCCAAAAGGCGTCGGAACACTTGCGCCCGCAACGCTGGCCATTTGATTACGCACCGAGAACTGCGCCAGATCGCGCAGCTGTGTTTCGCTGAACCCTTCGCCGCCCACCGTCACCAGGCACACCGGAAGACTCGAGGCGTCGAACTTCAGAACCACCGGCGGCAGCGTACCCGGAGGCAGACGCCGCAACTGCGCCATCGCCAGATTGGAAATCGTAGCCACTGCCGAGTCCGCGTTCGAGCCGGGCTGGAAATAAACTCGAATGATGCTGGTCCCTGGCAGGGAGCGCGATTCAATGTGCTCAATTCCGCTCGCCAGTGTGAATTGCCGTTCGAACCGGCTGGTGATGTCCGTCTCGATCTGCTCCGGGGGCATTCCGTTATAAAACGTCGCGACCACCACCACCGGAATGTTGATGTTCGGAAACATGTCCACCGGCATGCGCAGCAATGCTGTGCCGCCGACCACGGCGATGATCAGAGCCACCACGACAATGAAGTACGGGGTTCGAATGGCGAAGCGCGACATAGTTACTTAGGGTGTGGCGGCAGCACTGACATCGGTTAGCTTGGGTCTCACATGTTGGCCCGGCCGAAGACTTGCCCGATTGCCCGTGACCACCATGTCGCCCGCCTGCAGGCCGCCGCGGACTTCAAAACTGTCCGCTGTTTGCAGTCCCAACGAGACGCTGCGCGCTTCCAGTACGCCGTCGGATGAAATGGTCAGAACCTGGCCAGTAGTCTCGCTTCCCGCGCTCAGGTCGACGGCCGCCACCGGAACTGTCAAAGCGTGGTTCCGGCTTTCCGTGGTGAAGTCTACTTCCGCGTACATTCCCGGAATCAGCGTGAACCCGGGATTCGCCACGTCCACCTCCGTATCCATGGTGCGTGTAGAAAGCTGCACGCGATCCGAAAACCGCGCCACCTTGCCGGGAAAGCTGCGGTTCAACGTCGGCACCCGCACCATGAGCCCTTGGCCAACGTGCACCAGGGACACATCCGACTCAGGCACAGGCAGAATCAACCGCAGCAAACTATTTTCCGAAAGACGCACCACCGGCATGGCCTGCGTCTGCGAAGCAGTGCCCGCTTGGATCATGGACCCGGTATTGGCGAAACGCTTTGTGATCACGCCCGCGAAGGGCGCCGTGACCTTCGTGTAAGCCAGCATCGTTTTCACGCGCGCCAACTCAGCCCGAGTAACGCCCACTCTTTGCAGCGCCGCTGCCAGTTTTGAATTTGCGCCTGCTAGTTGAGCCTCGGCCCCTAAGTCACGGCTGTGGGCGTCGTCGATTTCCTGCTGCGCCACCAGGCCTGGGCGTTCCTGGACCACCCCAGCGAGCCGCTGATAAGAAAGATGAGCGATGTCATGGGAGGATTCAGCGCGGCGGACTTCATCGCGTGCTCCAGTAACTTCCGCCTCCGCCTGGTCGATGGTCGCCTGTGCTCTGGTGATGTCGTCCTGCATCTCGGGAATCTCGATAGTAGCCAGCGTGTCTCCTTGCCGGACATGGTCACCCACATCGACACGGATTTCCTTGACGTAGCCCGAGACTTTGGCCATTATGTCTACTTCCTGGAAGGGAACGAACTCAGCAGTAAGGACGACCTTACGGGAAAGGTCTTCTATAACTGCCTTGGCGACAGCAACGGCCGGCTCCGGGGCGCCAGATTGCTCCTCAGCCTTGCGCTCCGGGCTTCCACAGGAATCCAGGAGTACGAGCCAGGATGCGCCCAGAACCAAGGCTACGGTCAGACTCTTCCTGGGTGCTCGCAACACATTTTAACGTTAAGGGACCGACCGGCGAGTGCCCATCCCAACTTTCGAGTAGATTCCTCGCAGTTTTAAGGGTAGAGGCGAAAAGAGGGGCGACAGAGGACCAGCCGGGGTCGCGCCCCGCAATCGGATGCAAGGAGGTGGCTGCTGAATCGCCGCGACGCCACCGGCTAGAGAGCGGAACAAGGTTCTCGGCCGCATTGGAATATTGCCGAACGAGTTCTTCGCGGACTTCACAACCAACCATGGCTCCGCCCGATTTCTAGCGCGGCTACGCTGGCGCTTCACGGGATAAAAAGGGGCCAGCTTCACTAGTGCAAAGGGAGTCTGGCCCCGCGGGTGGATGCTGGCGAATTTTCGCGTCCGAAAACGGGCCAGCTTCCACGGCGTCCGTAGGATTGGAGCCAGCGCCGAAGGAAATGTTTCAGTTTTTTTTAATCCTCCGCTACAACAATCAGCCCAGGGGAATTTTCAACCACCGCGCCAAAACTACCAAGCCGATTAAAGCTACCCAAACAACCGCCACAGTATAGTCGTTTCGTATTCGCATCCTGGCCTTACAGTGGGCTCCAGCACCTTAGACCAGATCCCGTTCTTCGACGGGTACGGCTGTGATGCTGGAGCCTCAACGCGGGATAGTTATCCTCCGCTCCAGTGTTCTTGGGAATGGAGTCGGCTGTATAAAAAGAGTTTCACTAATTTTACGCATCCAGCCGAAAATAGCGGAGTGCGCTTTCTGCAAAGCGGCTACGGAACTCTACGACGGCGGCGTGCCAGTGTGCATTAATTGCGCGGATGTGCGGGAGGGTAAGCGCAAACCGCCCACCTCGGAGCCTCAAGTCCTAGATGTTCTCCGTCGGGATCTTCAGGCTGCTACGGAGCGAGCCAGTGCGGCGAGTGCCTCGTTAGACTCGTGCCAGGGAAGTACCGAGCGGCCTACCCCGGCCGGACGGAACGCAGCGTATTCACAATGCCTCGCGCGAAATGTCGTTCGCCCGCGCGGAATTGATGAGGGCGCACAAACGGATCGATGACTATGTTGGTCGTGGGACCTTGCCGGAAGACTCGAAGCGGCGCGGCGGACCCTGACCGTCGGGGTGCATCGATCTGGCCTGCAAAGGTTGCACTCTATCTTTGGAGTTCGATCCATTGACACTCATCCAAATGGCGATTATGGTAGGGGTCGTCATGGAACGATGCGCAGTCTGCAAAGTGGAAGAGACCGCCATATGTGATAGCGGTGTTCCGATTTGTCTCAAGTGCTTAGATGCCCGGACCAAAGGCAAGCCGCCGGCAACGGAACCACAGATTCGGAACGCCCTGCTCCATGACATCCTTCAGGCAACGGCGTTAAATAACGAAGCCACCAAGGAATTTGACTCCGTCATAGGCCAGTTCCCGAGCGGTCTCGCTCCAGATGGAGCGCAACGGATTAGGAATGCCTCCGCTAACCTATCCATTGCTCGGAAAGAGATGATGCGAGCGCATACGCGCCTGAATGACTTTATAGAGCGCGGGATCGTGCCGGAAGACTTGAAAAAGAGTGGTTGAATATAGGGGACCTTGAGCTTGCTGATCAGGCCACAGCCACCGTCTATGCTCACGTGATGCCAGGCGATGTCTTGCTGCAGCAGCCTGGGAGAAGTTTCAGAATGCGGGGCGACCGTCGAAGCCCCGCGTCGCGAAACCTGTAAAGCCAGGCCGCGCAAGAAGGAGCGCTTGAGAGCCGTCCGCCCTAGGTTTACTGCATCTTCATTTTGTAAACCATCGGTTTACAAAACCGGTTCTTTAAATTTGTTGCGGCGGGGCGAGGGAATAGCTCGCGCTGCGGCCCCCTTCGGGATTGCGAACGAGGACGCCGTGATCGAACAAAGCGAGAATGTCCCGATGAGCGGTGTCCTGGGAGCACGTGGTAAGACTGGCGTGCTTGGAAGTCGTGAGCTTGCCTTCGAAGCCGTCGAGCACGCGGTTGATCACAAGCCGCTGTCGGTTATTGAGCTGCACACTTTTTATATGCTCCCAAAACCCTGCTTTATCGAGCACGGTGCTTAAGGTGACCTGAGCCCCATCGATGGCGCGGCCCCGGCAGCCAAGGAACCATTCCATCCAGGGCGTGACGTCCATCGCGCCCTTTTGCGTGCGTTCCAGAACGTCGTAATACTCGTTGCGCTCTTGCCGGACCTGCGCCGACATGCTGTAGAACCTTTGCGGGCTGTTCTCGGACCTGGCCAGAGCCATATCAGCGATTATATTCAATAACTTATAGGAGAACTGCCCGCTATCAGGGGCTTAGAGCTGTCTTTAGATAGTGATACTGGCTTCCGCGCACATCGTGGCGCCCATCTTTGTAGGAGTGCAGGCATCTGGACTTTGGTCCGTGCAGACATGTAGACTAAAGCACCTCCGTGAAGCAACCACTCGCCGGAACCGTCGCAACTCTGGTCATTTGCGCCGCCGCAGTGGGATTTATTTCGCTGTTTCCTTTTCCTTTATTTTCCGGATGGGTCGCCTATCTGCTTGACTGCATTATCCCGATGCAAGTAATCGTGGGCGTGATCTGGGGCGGGAAGTACCCGGCGTTCGCCGCCAACCGGCCGCAGCCGGTCAAGGGCTTCCTCCTTCTGTTGCTGAATCTGGCGGTGGGAGCGGTGTTCGCGGCGGGGCTGTGGCAATGGATTGGACATGGCATCGATCCACCGACGCCGATTCTGATTTTCTATATGATCGCGCTGGTGCTCACCACGTTCTGGCTTGCGATCATGTGGGGAGGGTGGCCGTTCGTGGGATGGTTTAAGAATCCAGTGACCGCAGGCTTCGCCGTGCTGCTGGCCACGGTGGTGGTGACCACGATTCTGTTCCGCGTGTTCTTCGACTTCAGCTTCATGCAAGGCGCGCCGTTCTACCGGCCCGGCGCCGACCCGCACGGCCTGTTCAATGCCTGGAACGCCATCGTGTACTACGTCACGGTGATTGCGGCCATGTTCTTCATCGCGGGCTTCGACCTGTGGCCGCTGACCAAATTTCCGGCGGTGATGCGTCAGCCGGTGCTGGGGCTGGCGTGGACAGCGCTTTCAGCCGCCGTGGCCGCCGTGGTATTTTACCTGGGCATCGGAGTGTTGAAAATAGACATCGCGAACTTCATGGTAACGGTGCCGATTCCGTTTATCTTCGGAACGATCGTGGTGCTGAACATGCTGCAAGGCTCGCTGTACGGCACGCTGACCCAGCCCGCCAAGGGAGTGGCTACAGTAGTCACCATCGCGCTGGTGGGAGGCCTGCTCGCCAAGGTGTACGGGACGCTCAGTCCCATGATCACGGGAACGCTCAAACCGGGGTTGCCGACCTACGATTTCGAGATCTGGCTGGCCTCGGCGCTGCTCAGCGTAACTTTCCCGTCGCTGGTTTTCTACGCCGAGTTCTTCAATCTCTGGCCGTTGCGTAAGGCCGAATAGCCCACCGCTGCCTTGCGTGGAGGCGATGGCCATCAGCGAGCCGGCCTGCGAGAAGATTGTGCTGATGCTACTCGCTACACCCGGCATAACAGCACCCGCGGCGACATTATCAGGGGGTCCACCTCGGGTTACGGTGAAAGACCCGGCTAGGCTGGTCAACCAACTGGTTCTTGAGACATGAGCAGCCGACTTCCCTGTTGGGGAACGCTCATTCTCATTCTGCGGGGCTCTTTCCCGTTGACTGCGCTTGTTCTACCGTGTTCTTCCTGTATTTGCGCGACTCAGCCGAAAAGGCTTCGACCTGGCAACCGGAGTGCTCATTTCCGCACCCGAGATGGGTCGGCGTTTCGAAGTCTTGGAGTATGGCATGGGAACACTGATTCGAAGTGCCCGCAAGTTAGCGCAAGCCGCTCGACACGTACGTGGACTCGCCCACCTCCCGGTACAATTCTTACTCCCCATGATGTTGCCCTGGATCGCGGCATATGGGGGCCCTCGCAGCGATGAGCCCGCGGCGTTTCGAGACGGTGTCGTGCTGATCTCATTCCGTGGCGATATACTCCCAGGCCAGGCCAATGCGATCCTCGCTGGTGTCGAGGCCAGTGAAATGAGGCGCATTGGTGTTGGTGTGC
>Ga0157374_10002758_pt1 | contig 14742 bp, 14 predicted proteins | sample M25metaG_FD_115308 | JGI IMG/M metagenome (GOLD analysis project Ga0157374, IMG submission 115308) | Miscanthus rhizosphere microbial communities from Kellogg Biological Station, Michigan, USA - M2-5 metaG | ecosystem: Host-associated > Plants > Roots > Rhizosphere > Soil | place: USA: Michigan...
AGCGGGTAATTACAGCCGTGGTGTAGCATTGTGGCAACGTAAAGGTATTACCTTACGTACTTCGACTGAAGCTGACCAGAACTTCTTCAAGAACTTGGTTACCTTCCTGATTGAAGCGCGTATGGCTATGACTCCTTTCTTCCCTGAGTCATTCAAAAAGATTGACTTTACCCGTACTACTTAATCGTTTTTCATGGTTTTTAAGTTTAGTCCCACGTATACTGAATATGTGGGACTTTTTTATTTATATTTGATTTATGGACGCCCTCGATATTATTTCTCTCGCTACAGCAAAAAATTGGATCAGCGTTGACGTAACAGATACGCAATGGGATACTGATATCCAGCGATTGATTAAAACCGCTGTTGACCGCGTAGAGAGATACACGTCCTGGCGGCTTTATCAGCGTACAGAAACGGTTTATAATCGTCAGCAGCCTTACTATAGTCCAGCCAACTATTTCCCGCCAGCGGGTTTGGGAGAGTGGCATGGAAGCACAGGAGTAAGATCAATACCAGGAGGCCTATCCATTTATTTATACCCGTTCACCATCACTTCTGTAAAAGACAGTGCTGATGCTGATGTAACTTATACGACAGCTATACAACCGTTAAAAACACTTTTATACGCCGCGCCAAATAGTGTAATCAATCTGCAGACAGGTTTCGCAACAGGTGATATAACTAAAATTCCGCAAACATTTATTGACGCTGCGTTAAAGCTAATCACGGATATGTTTGAAAACAGGGATAATTATACTACTTCGATGCCAACTGAAGTACAGTATATGCTTAACCAGTACCGGAGGGCACTGATATGAGTAAAAAGAAATTCGCCAGCAAAACTTTTCTTGATCCGGGCAGGTTTCGCTACAATATTTCTTTTTATGAACATGCTACCACGATCAATAATTACGGGGATCAGACTATTACTGATACGCCAGTAATGATTACCAGGGCGTCAAAACAGAGTATACAAAACAGGCCTGGCAGTATTTATTCGCAATTAGAGGAAGAAGCCGGCGCTACTTTAATGAATGGTGATATTTATTTCACTATTCGTTTTCGTCAGGACTGGCAACCTAAAAAAGATATGCGTGTAGTTGTTGACGGGATCGATTATGTATTGAGGGCTTTAATACCTTTAGACTATCCGCAAAATTACTGGCGCATTTTATGCACCACAACGCAAATAGGAGAATGATAAAGAACTTACAGGAAGCACTTGAACCGCTGGCGTTACTTCAGAAAGAAGCCAAATTAGCTATTAGACGGGCTGAACTTACTGTTGCTAATCGGATAGCTGACGAAGCAAGAGCAGAAGCGCCTGGTAGTCTTGGGAATAAAATATCAGTTGAACAAACTGAGGATGAAACAATAATTGATGCGGGGGACGAACTTTCTGCTTATGTGGAATTTGGAACCGGTCAGAACGCCGAAGCGTTCTTAGCTGGTAAACCTGACGAGCAAGTTGCTGAAGCTAAGAAATTTTTTGTGAACGGCGAAGGTACTTTAAAAGCTCACCCGTTCTTTTTCCCAGCTATCTATCGCCACCGGGACGAGATCATTGAAGAAGTTAATAACGAATTATCTAAATTAAATGCTTAATCCTGATAAATATTTACGTGAAGGATATTTAACTGCTTTACAGGGGCAAGGGTTGACCGTTTATAATAAAACCATTCCTGTAGATACCACTCCGGATCCGAGTGGGTATGTACTGGTCGAATCACAATCAAAATCCATTACTGAGCGCAGTAAGACAGATTTTGAATGGAACAGCAGGATAACGCTTCATATTATCAAAGTAAATACCCGCGGATACTCAGCCACCAGTATAGTAGATGATATGGAAGAAAAATGTATCAATGCTGTTGAAAATGGTATATTAGTGAATAATTTTTATTTGAAATCAACTTATCTCGTAGAAAGTATGAACTTGGATATGTCAGATAAAACAAATACTATTGAACGCAGGGTTTTGATATATGAACATTGGCTTTCAGAAAAACTAGTAATTAACGGATTTAATTACACCTTACCATTTACATTATCATGAGCTTACCAAATCCAAATTTTCAACCAGGCGATTTATTCACAGCGGATAACGCTAATGAAATTATTAATGGTATTTTAGCGAGATTAGAGGCTGTTAGCTTCGATTCATTAGGGCAGACAGGAGAACAGACTTTATTTACCTATTCTGTTCCATCAGATAAAGATCAAATTTTGCAATTAAATAGTTATTTGGCGATTATATCAGCAGATGGTCAGGTAACGGTGAATTTATTTTTTACGGATATCTATGATACGCCGCATGATTTGGACTTAAACGATGGTAATATTGTAGCTTTTTATCCTGCTAATTCCACTAATATAAAAGCTAAACGTGGTACAGATGTTACATTGGTGGTTGGTGTAACAGGAAATGCAGTTTATGATTGCGGAGGTAATTTAGTTATTATAAAATCTATTTCATAAATGTCAGGTATACCAGGAAGATTAATCGGTTTGAAAGTTAATGGCGTATTCATAAGCTGTGAGCTTTCCTGTGATTTTAATTTTCAATCCGATATGTTACCTGCGTCTGCTATTGACAGCGCAGGATGGAAAGAATTTATTGCAGGTATTCGTTCCTGGACTATGAGCGTAAGTGGCCGATTACTTACTGAAGCTGTAGGGGCTGATTTTAAAACGATCATGAACTCATGGATTTCCAGAAATCCACTTTTTTTAATTTGGGGTACCAGGCCTTCAGCTACTACGCAAATGAGTATCAGTGGCGCTGCGTTAGTAGCTTCAGGAAATGCTACAGGTCCGAATAAAGGATTTGCAAATTGGAACGTGACATTTCAAGGTACTGGTGAACTAACTACTTCATTTGAGGATTTTTCATTAATTATTGATGCTATGCCTGCGATTGAAGATTATCCTATTATTTACGATTTAAGAGTTACCTAATGGAGAATACAGGAATAGGTTTTATTGTATGGGATAGTGGATGGGCTTGTAGTGATGATGTTATTTTTGATTTAGAACGTGATCCGGTAAGGAGTCCGGAAGGAAAAATAAATTTGGTAGAAAATAAAACTTTAAAGTATTTAAGTATATTTGAGGGACGAGGACAGATAGTTAAAGGAACAAAAGTATTTTGTCTATTTAAATCTGGTAACGTAAAATCAGGTTTTGTAGGTGAAATAAGGGGCAAAAGCGGTGATTTAACTATTGTGGACTTGTTAGGAAAATCAGAGTATATCAACGAAATCATATCAAAAATCAAACAATTAGGAGGAAATTAAAATGAATGCACTTCCCGGTAAACTTTTGGGTGTAACCTTAGATGGGGTTTACTATAAATGTCAGACAAATGCTGATCTGACTTTTTCTGCGGCCGTAACTGCGGATGATAGCTGTAAACCCGATCAGGGTGTCGGCGCAGATCCGATACAATGGGTTACCAACTCAGTTGATAACAAATCCTGGGTAATTACTTTCAGTGCAAAATCTTTCGCGGATGGTCTCGGGGCTTCTGGAAATCAAATCGCTGGATTCTTCATTGATAGCGATTTAAGCTGCATAGCACATTTTATGACTAACCCTGATCTCGGGGATGGTACAATTGCTACTGATGTCCTTTTTGAAGGTGAAGGCCTGTTGACAGGTTTAAAAATAAATGCACCGGAAAAAGGCTCATCAACTTACGATGCAACTATTACCGGTAATGGTCCAATGACCAAAACTGAGGTGAACCGTACTACATAAAAAATGCCTTCGGGTACAGAAATAAGAAGATGTACACCCTATCCGGGAAACCGTTGGGTATGTAGTTATATTGTTTGGTTGAAATGCGGTTGCCGGTATGATCGATATACTATTACTTTAACGCAGAAAATGCAGCCGACTGAAGAAGAAATTTTAAAAGCAATTCATGAAGATAACGATCAATGAAAAAGAATACGGAATTATTTGGGGCATAGCCGCTATAGACCGTTATTGTACATTAATGGATATGGAGATCGAACCTGCTTTTGATCTGCTTTTCAAAGATGAAGAGAAAGGTATAAAACAAACTATAGCTTTGGCTAAATTCGTATCCTGCGCTATTGAAAGTTATTCTGTAGTTCATGGAATCAGTGATGAGGCTTCTTATGAAAAAATATTGGTTGAGTTTGATAACCAGGGATTGCCTTTAATACAAGCTATTTTAACTGATTTTTTAAATTCACGTTTAATGGGGCAAACAGTCAGTGAATTTTTAAACCTGGTTACAGTTGTTGAGGAAGGAAGCCCAAAAAAAAAGGCAACAGCGCGGAAATTATCATCACAGCCTACGAAATAGGATTAACTCCCATCGAGGTAGAGGGATGTACGTTACGTGATTTTAGCTTAATGTATACCGGATATAAAAGGAGGGAAGAAAGAGAATGGGACAGGACAAGGCACATTATGGCTTTCATATTAAATTTCTCAGGATGGGGGGCTAGAGAGTTTAAACATCCTAAAGACTTATGGCCTCTTGATATAGACCGGGAAAATGAGAAACGAAGAATTACAACGCTTAAACAAGCGTGGATACTTTTAAAGGAATTTGAATAATGGCAAGGCTCGTATACGAAATCACAGGGGATATTACGGGGCTTACCAACGCAGTTAACCAGGCGCTCAACCTGGTAAAAAAACTTAATACAGAAGCAGGAAAAATTAAATTTGATGCTGGGGGGCTTTCTAGTTTAGGTGCTGCACTTGCAAATGCTGCTAACCAAACAAATAAGTTTACTAATTCTGTAAATAAAAATTCTCAAGCGTTTAAAGATCAGTCCGCGGCTAATTCATTGGATAAATTAAGTTCAAAATTAGCCGCTATAAATGGAAACGTACAGCTTTTTGGTTCTTCACTTCAAACAGATCAACAATCGGTACGTGCCTTTCAAACCGCTTTAAACCAGTTATTATCTTCAGGAGTAGATCCACTGGATAAACGTGTGCTAGCGTTGAAATCAAATATTGATGGTTTCAACAAAAGTATAACCGAGCAAAAATCACTTAAATCTTTATCAGGTGGATTATTTGGCTCTATAGGAAGTCAAATAGCTGGCGTTGTCGCAGGGTATACTTCTTTATTTGCATTAATAGGCGTAGGTAAACAAGTTATTGATTTCAACGCAGAAGTATCTGATACGTTAGCAGATGTACGCAGAACAGCTAGTTTAACTGCTACTGAAGCAAATAATTTAGCAGAAGCTTTAAAAAAGATAGATACCCGCACATCTTTAAAGGGTTTACTTGATATAGCGGTTATAGCGGGTCAGTTAGGTATATCCAAGGACCAGATCGCAGGTTTTACTAAAGTAATTGACCAGTTAAGTGTTACGTTAAGCGGAGAATTGAAAGGAGGGCCAAAAGAAATAGCGGAGTCTTTAGGTATTCTGGATAAAGTTTTTGGAATTACCGCAAAAAATGGTGGGGATATTGAAAAATCTTTTAGTCAGATCGGGTCAGTTATTTTAGGATTGGGGCAATCAGGTCTTGCTACCGGTGATTTCTTAGCTGAATTTGCAAAACGTGTTGGTGGTGTAGCAGCACAAGCTAAATTATCACTACCCGTTTTACTTTCTTATGGAGCAACTTTGCAGGAACAAGGTGTTCAGTCAGAAGTTGCAGGAAGCGCGTTTAAAAGACTGATTAGTTCGTTAGCCGTTAAACGTGGAGCTTTTCTTGCAGTGGCTCAAATCGCGGATTCCAGCCTTACTTTAAAGGAGTTTACTCATATTATTAATACGGATACCCAACAGGCGCTATCTTTATTTTTTGCGGGACTTGCTAAAGGTGGTTCATCTACAACTCAGTTTCAGGATTTATTAAAATCTGTAGGACTTGACGCTGCGCGTAGCAGCCAGGCAATTATAGCTTTGGCACTTCATCAGACAGAACTGAATAAACACATAGAGGAAAGTACCAAACAATTCAAGGATGGTACGCTTGCAGCACAACAGTTTCAAATAAAAAATGATACACTTGGAGCTTCAATCGATAAACTGGGTAAAACTTTTAACCAGGTTTTTCAGAGTGCCGGTATAAGTGCGTTTTTTAAATCTATAGTGGATGGCGTTACCAGTACAATTACTGTATTTGATAAATTATTTAATAGCAGATCGTTTAATGAGGCTTTTCAACGCATATTTGCCCCTTTAAATAATAACAGTTTCGATGCAGCAAATTCCCTTCAGGATAGGTTTGCCAATATACAAAGTACACATACTGAACTTCAAAAACAAAGTCCAAACGGCTTTGATATACAAACAGTAGATCAGTTAAGAAAATTAATACCTCAATATCAAAAAATAGCTTTAGAAGCTAAAAACGCTTTTCTTACTTTTTCTAATCAACTAAAGTCAGGATTAGTAACTGACCCTGAAAATAAATTGCAGGATTTTAAAAATACGGCAATTGAATTAAATAATACTTATAAGCAATTAATTAGTTCATTTTTAAAGGCTCGCGATGCACAGGGTCAAAGTAATAAGCAGACTTTAAAAAATATAGATGAATTAACCGACGCTGAGTTAACGTCTATCCCGCAGATAAAAGCCAGGATAAAAGAACTTACAGGGCTTTCTGATAGTGGGATTTTAGGAAGTGATACCAATAAGCGTATCATTGCTTTGAATGAACGTTTAAAGGAACTCCGCGGTACCATTGGCACTATACGTAATGTTTTCAATGATATTAATAATAGTATTAATGACCTGATCGCTAAAAGTAATGGTCTTGCTGCATCAACCGGGCTTACAGGATACGCTGCCGAGGTACAAAAAGTAGCTTCTGAGTTTGCGAACCTAAATGCAGGGTTTGATAAAGTCCGCGCTAATATAGCGCAAGGGGTTCGTAGTGGCAGGCTATCATCTGCCAGGGCTGAAACATTAACTACCAAAAATAATGCGGGACAGAATCAATTAGGTATTAATGAACAACGTGCTCTGGATGCGGCTTTAACAGCTGAACGGGAAAAATTTAATAATGACCTTCAATCTATTGACGATGCTTTCGGAGTCAAAGCAGAACAATCCCGAAAAGCTGAATTGGTAGCCGTACAGAAATTGGCTAATGATAAAGTTGCCGCGGTAACTAAAGGGATTTTTGATCAACAACAGATAGAAGCGCAATTTAATGCTTCTGTAGCTGCTGCTAAAGGTAATAAAGATCAGATTGCAACGGCGACAAAAGTACGCGATGCGGAGATACTCGCTGCGCAGGAGTCTGCTACTGAACGCCAACGTATAGCCGCAGGTGTTTTAGTAGCACAGGATGCGATCAATCAGAAATATCTTACTAAAGAACGTGAATTACAAGATAGTATCCAAAGTATCCGGGACATTGCTTTAGAGGACCTATCCAATAAAGAAGATAATGCGACCAATAAAATAGTTGCCGGATGGGATAAACGTAAAGCAGAAGCAGTAAAATATTTTGATCAATTACGTGCTATTTACCCTGAGCTCAGTGCAATTATTACCAAACAGCAAGAGTCAACTAATAATTTACTGGATGCAGCAAAGTTCCGGGATGTATCTGTAGAGTTGTCAAAAAACTTCGCAAACGCGATGCAAACCGGGGTAACTACATTTGCAGATGATTTTTATACTGCTATTACTACACTTGGGGCTACCAGGCAGTCGATTGATGATAAGTATCGTCAGCAGTATGCTGCGGCTACAGATGACCTTACACGTCAGCAAATCGCGCAACAGGAGAAACTTGAAAAATCAGCAACAACTTCTTTTGGAGCAATTTTTAGTTCACTTATATCAAATGCTTTAGGTGCTTTTAATAAATCTCTATTTGAAGGGTTTCTTAAAAAGTTTACGGAGAATATAGGTACGACTTTAATTAAACCAAATCCTGATCAGCTTGGGCTTAAAGTAACAGGTGCGCAATTTTCTAATACGGTTGTATCAGCAGGGGATTCTTTCAGGGCCCAAATTGATGCGGCCGCACAAGCAATCACTTCAAAAATAAACCCGCAGCTATTAAATGGTCAAAGCGGGGGAACAGCTTTATCGGGAGCCGCAGGAGTTGGAGAATTAATTGGTAATGGTATAGGATCGGTTTTAGGAGATTCAAGTACTAGTTTTAGTCAGAATATTGATGATTCTGGTGTGCATCTAAGTAGTCAATTAGATACTGCGGCGGTTTCGTGGACACAATCTTCCGCACAATCCTCCACAAGTATCACAAATGCAGGGAAAAATTTATCTTCATCTGTGATCAGGGCTGCTGGTGCTTTTGGGGCATTAGGAACAGGATTGTCAGCAGCCTTAGGAGGAAAAGTTAATATAAATGGAGTAGGAGGTATATCTTCTGGATTGGCTACAGGGATAGCCGGTGCAAGTATTGCAGGGGGTTTGATATCAGGGTCTGTAAGTTCGACCAGCTCAGCTGGTAAAGCTATAGGAGGGGCGTTAAGCGGAGCTGCTATTGGAGCCTCCATCGGGTCAATAGTGCCAGGTATTGGTACTGCCATAGGAGCTGTTGGAGGTGCAATAGTAGGCGCGATAGGAGGGTTACTTAGCGCGTCTAAAGCTAAGAAACAGGAAGAACTACAAAGAGCTCAGCTAAAGGCGCAACAGGAAGGTAATGCTTTATTAGTACGTCAAAACGCATTAGCGTACACTACTTCTATTATTGGTAGAATGACTCAGCAGGGGATTGTAACCGGGGTTGACCTGAACTCGTTTGGACAGTTGACGGCTACAGTAAGTGGTAAAAATATTCAGTTTGTTTTAGATCGTGTAGCAAATGGGCGTTAAATACATAATGCAATTTAAGTCTATTGATAATGTTGCATGGCAATGCGATATTGAAACGCCTGGATATTCCGGGGCACCTATTGCTATTCGTGGCGTATCTGAACAATCTACAGAATTATCTTATGATGGAGATAGTGCTGATGATCCTTTCAACCCTTTAATAAAATCTACCTTAACCATTAATTTTTATAATCAGGGACAGGTTGATATGGACGAGTTAATGCGGGCGGGGGATAAAGATTTTTTAATAAAACGGTTTCGTAACGGACTATTGGATTGGACCGGGTTTTTAAAACCTGAAGATATTCAATGGAATTTTCTTACACCTCCGCAACAAGGTACAATTAGTTTCGCCTGCGGGCTTGCTATGCTAACTGATATTCCTTATACACACGCGGATTTAATGGGTAATACAGGCGAAATAAGCCGGTGCCCGATGAATTATATACGGCAGATATTATTCGCTTCAGCAAATCTGGGTATTAAATTACCTATTCGGTGGACCAATCAATTACAATGTACTGCTTTTAGTGGAGATTTCTTTGCGGGATCTGTGAATTGGTCCCCTTTTAATGAAGGATTTTATAGTTATCAGCAGGGGGTAACTGGCACAGACCAGGGGCCTTTACAAACATGCGGGTATATACTGGAAGGATTTTTACGGGCTACACAATGTCGTATATACCAGTCAAAAGGTAAATGGATTATCCGTCGGGTAAACGATATACTAGCGGGCAGTATACCCTATAAAGAGATTGCAGCGGACTTAGGTGTATTTTCTGTTGCTTCCGGCTTTGAAAATATTTCACACAGAATAGGACGTAGCGGGTATAGATTTATTAATGAAAATGCGCTTATAACAGTTAAACAAGGTATAAAGTCTTTTAAAACAACTTACACTGCCAACATTCGGAGTAATATACTGCCTAATGGAAATTTTGATATAAAAAGAATAGTTTTTACTATACCTGAAATATTTACAGGTAATACGTTTTTATATTGGGGTAGTTATGATACGGTTTCAGTAAATGATACTGCTTCTTTAGATGGTCGTTCCGGATTCGCAGCACAACTTGTGAATGTATCAGATGATGAATATTTTACGATGATATCCTTAGGAGGTGTAGTGGGTAAAAACGGGTTACCTATAGATGCTTATACACAAATAAAAACCATTAATTTCAGTTTTATGTTTTCTCCCGGAACAGGTTTTGCTCCTGTGGACGGCTCCGATCAGATTATATGGGATAGTCAACCTTTACAAATAAAAGTAATTCTTAATCAAGGGGTAAATACCTGGTACCTGACAGAATTTGGTATCTGGTCCGCCGTAGATGCGTGGGTACCTATTACTGTGTTAGGTATGAAATTGGGAGATATTGCGCAGGTTAGTTTTGATAAATTTCAAAATGTTAAAATACCACAACCAGCAACACAACCTGTAGCGGGGGATGTGTGTGATTTACAAGTTATATTCAGGGTCAAAGAACACCAGACATATACTATAGATAATGTTCAGATAACAATTGATAATGGGAACGATGTGTATGAAGTTTTCGATGACTCTAATAAAAATACTTCTTCGGATAGTGTTGATCTGAATATAAGCAGTAGTTTCGGTGGGTATATGCTGAGTAATTTTATGACTTCTCCATTAAAATCAGGAGAAGAATCTCGTTTTAATGATGGATTAATTTATAGTGGTACACTTACGGGAATTAATTCACATGCGATTATGCGTTTCCGGTATAAATCATCTCAGGTAGTTAATACCGATATCTATACAGCAGGAGGTAATTGGTCGTTTGATGAAATTTACAGTGTGGACACATTATTAGGTAAAAAATTTCTACCTTTAAATGCGAAGCATAATGCTGAAAAAAGTACAGTTAATATTATCGCGATGGAAGCACGTAATGATAATATCACTTTAAGAGAAAGTTTTTATAGTTCAAACGATAATCAAGGGAGTAACTAATGCCGGGTCCTTATGAAATAGTTTTAGCCCGTGTCCAGCAAAAGGTTGATACTTTAGCGGGTTGGTTGGCTGTTGAAGATGAACTCGGACCTATTCTTCCTGGTGAACAAGCTTTTGAGATTAATGAAAGTGGGGTACTGACTAATTTTAAAATCGGAGATGGTACTAAAAAATATTCTGAACTTCCTTATTTTATTACTTATTTCAGTAACGTACTTAATCAAAAAATTCTTAAATATATTGACGGTAATACTGATATAACAATCAGCAGTATATTTCGACAATACTCCTGTATGTATGATATTATCGTATTTAACAATAGCGGGAGTAATATTGATTTGAAAGTAGGAACTTCTGTAGGAGGTAATCAGTTAATGGAGGTGGTTATACCAAATGGGGTTTACCCGATTAACTTACGAAAAGTGTTCCAGGCAGATACGACAGTATATTTAAGTGGTTTGGCGGGAAAAAATTATTCTATATTCATCGTTTATTTCCAATATGACGAAAACCCAGCTACACCACCGGTAGGGGATCCTTCAGCTTTTAAATGGCCTCGGTGTTTCCGGGGACAGTTTGAGCCGCTTAACGATACGGATTTGGATAATACCTGGGATTTTACTACTGGTTTAGGTAAACCCGGTACGGCTTATTCAAACTGCGCCATTTCCGGAACCAACGGCACGGAAGATATGGGCAGGTTCTACCCGGTAGGATGGCAGGTAGGGGATAATTTAAGACCCGCTACCACATTTGGTAGCACTGCAGGGGAAATTACTATCACAGAGGCTAATTTACCGAAACATAACCACCATATGTTTTCACTGGCGCATTCTGTAGGGCAGTTAGCTTCAGGAATAAATCACGCACCTGCGTGGACTTCTAATCATTCAAGCGGTAACCAGGATTATGATATGAAGCAAGCGGGGGATGATAATCAAACAGCGGGGATAACTTCTTCTTTTGGTCAGGATATACCTGATCCGATAGATATTAGGCCGAAATCTAAGGTAGTTTTATATTTTGTAGCAATAAGTGATTAAATGAGCAATAATGTAGACATAATAGATAGAATAAAAGCCTCGACAGGGGTTGATCCTATTTTGTCTGACTCCAAGATGGGTTATTCATTTTCACCTACTGCGGATGATCTGACTGATGATGAGCTTATAACAAAAAAGATAGGACAATCTTTTGCTGCGGGGGTTCCCACTATATCTGTTCCGGTGATTACAGCAGGTAGTCCAATTCCTTATTTTATTGATATATCTTTGTACTCAGGTATAACCGAAACGTCAGACGTAATAACTAAAGCTACTTCTTATGACCCCGTCACGGGAAACCCTACAGGAAGGCTACAGGTATGGAGGGATATGACAGTGGAAGAACAGGATACGGTAGGGGATGGAAGCGGTACGTTTACAGGATGGAACATTTACGGACATGATGACGGATCCGGAAATTTCAAAGAAGATACTTATGTAGTTTTAAAAGGATGAAAAAATTACTGTTTATATTATTATTACTCATTTTACCGGCGTGGTGCTTTGCGCAAACTCCGGTCACTCCGCAATTTCAACGGAAGATTCCGTCAGATAGCATATTAAAAGCTAAAACCCCGCAGGGTACTTTGAACCTTCCTGATACATCCTGGGTTAAAAAATACTCCGGGAAAGATTTGATCGCTAATAAAAAAGATTTTTCCGGTATAGGTATACCTTCCGATAAGTTCAGGTTTAGGGATACTGTTTTACGAGCTAACTGGGTTATCAGGAGCGATTCAACTACTGTACCTGCATTAACACTACTATCGGGGAATGCAGCTGGTTTTGTCTTATTGCAAAAGGACCTATCTAACGTTACGCATTTCGCAGTTTCAGGACAAGGAACGGTGTTTACAAATGAGGTACACGCAGTTCACGGTGAACAATACGGAGCTATGCTCATCCAATCAGATACATCAGGCATAACGTTTTTTTATAATAATTTTCCTAATGGGCGTTTCTGGAAAACGGCGAGCGGCGCGCACACTTATATCACATCCGATAGTACAGGGCTACATGCAACGCTTAATATTGACACTGCACATATGACCGCACATCCTAATGATTATGTAACAGCAAAATGGGTTACTGCACATGGTGGAAGTGGCGGCGGAACGGTAAATACCGGTAACGGTATACAAGGAGACGGTAGTTCAGGAAATAAAGTCAGGCTTGGAGATATTACTGAAAGTACAACTATTAGCGGAACAATAAATGATATTACATGGGATTTTAACGATGGGACAAATGAAACAACCCATATAATTAGCCCTATTCAAAATCTAATGGAAACTTTTGTTGGGTCGGATACTGGGTCAGTAGAGACATTTAGCGATGGGACAAACGCAAGCGCGCTCTTACAAATTCAGAAAACTACGGATGTTTCAGGCATAAAGGTAGCAAGTAATTTATCAGGTATTCATGTTTACAATCCAAGTGAAGGAATAGGACTTATTGGTGATCAGCTTTTCCCTTACTCGGATGACAACCAGTATGTACAATACGGAAACTTGTACACCTTCCCAATTGGGTTATATTATGCAGATGGCTCAATAACAACAGGCGGTGGTTTCCGAAATGTGACTTTAAACGGCAATGAGATTGATTGGATAGGGGACGCACCTTCAAGTCATAGAACTATTATGTACCCATCTGGCAATATAGGGTTAGGAGCGGCTCCTGGACAAAGTGATTTAGGCTATGCATTGACTATAACACAGCCGGGAGTTAATGGATTTATAAACAGTGGAGGTTTGCAGGTTGATGCGTCTGGTAACGCTTTTACTACCAGGCCTTCGGCTCATGATAGCACAACACGTATTCCCACCACAGGATGGGTTCTTACTGAAATAGTGGGGCATAGTGGCAGTACAGGAGTTACCTCTGTTTCAGGCACACCAAACCGAATCACTTCGACAGGAGGGACAACTCCTGTAATTGATATATCGTCGACTTTCGAGGCATTACTGGAAAAGGTTGCCAATAAAACAGCTACAGCTTCTACATCAACGACTACTTACCCAAATTGGCTTGGAGTAGAGAATTATGTTGCAAGTCAAATTCCTTCTACTCCTTCTTTGCAATCGGTAGCCGGCGTAGGCAATAGCTATACAGGGCAAATACAGGCACAAAACTTCTTAGCAACGGGAACAGCTAATGCAGGCTTCTATGAGATGAGTACACAGTCAGCAAGCCCTGCAAGTGTAACAAACCATATTCGGCTGTATTCTGATAGCCTTAATCGCCTTAGCTGGAAAAATTCGCTATATAGGCGCACAATACAAGTACCTTACCCATCAGATTATACGATCAGAATGCCGTATTTGGTTACTGGAACTACATTGGAGGATAGTACTCATGCAGCGGGGGCGTATGCAACCATTACCAATCTTGCACTAAAAGCGCCTATTGCTTCGCCAACATTTACAGGGACTGTTACTATTCCAAATGGGGGTGTTTTTGGCACTCCTGCCTCGTTAACACTTACTAATGCTACAGGGCTACCAAATGCAGGGCTTGTTAATTCATCTATAACTATTAATGGCACCTCAATAGCATTAGGTGCAAGTAATACGGTAACGGCAAATACTACAAATGCTTTAACATTAGGGCGAGGGCTAAATGGATCTTCATTTACTGGCGCTGGAGCAGTTACAGCAACCTTAGATACATCACAAAATTATATATGGGGGAAATTACAGACTATTCAAAAGAACGGAATAGCAACCACGGCCACCGATGCATTATTTTTGCAAAATGCGACAGCGGCAACGTCGGGAACACCTAATCAATATTCCCCTGCTTGGGATTTAGGCGCCCAGGTCTGGAATACTACAGCGACAGCGGCAAATAACTTTGGCAGGGTTAGGAGTTACGTTTCTACTACTTCAGGAACGTCACCGGCAGTATCATA
>Ga0157374_10002759_pt1 | contig 14739 bp, 12 predicted proteins | sample M25metaG_FD_115308 | JGI IMG/M metagenome (GOLD analysis project Ga0157374, IMG submission 115308) | Miscanthus rhizosphere microbial communities from Kellogg Biological Station, Michigan, USA - M2-5 metaG | ecosystem: Host-associated > Plants > Roots > Rhizosphere > Soil | place: USA: Michigan...
CACACACTACTCTTCCTTCAGTCCTGTTGGTGTTAAATTTTCTGAATTTTCTCCCCTACGACTTGAGGGTTATTCCTCCGAATCTCCTCTTGACCATGCTCTCGGTAGTCAAAGGAACACGAGTGTTCATTAGCATACCTATGGGTCGCACAGAAGTTGCCTCCACATCGACATGGGAAGCCCAAGACTCCGAGCTTAACCTTGCACTTCGAACATCGATTCTTGGCCTTCTTCTTCACTTCCATTGCCTCTGCAGAGGCTTCTTGTGTTGGAGGCTGAGGAGGCATCAATTTGTCCGAGACAGACGTTTCCACAGAACATGATGGGAGAGGAGAGCTAGACGGCAGGGGTGACGAAGGAGGTGCTTCGAGGAGACCAGATGAGGGTAATGAAGATGAACCGCTGTTGGTCTGCATGGAAGATGCATCCTGACTACTTCCTTCACCAAACTATGTTTAAAAAAAGTTAGTAATCCGATCAAGAAACGTAAAGGAAACAACCACCTTCGCCTTCTTCTTGTCAATCTCGTCGTGACTGCTGCCTCTCTTACACCTTCTTTGGCCAGCCATCACTCTCTTTAAACAGTAGGTGTAAAGGTAGTGGGAGCAGAGTAGATGAGGGTCAAGGTTATGACAAGAGTGAGCAACCAGTCCAGTCAAGGACTTGAAATACACTTGTTCTCTCGAATGTCTAGCTCGAGCTCAACAACAATCAAAGGAGACATACAATACATACCTCAGGTTTAGGACTCAAGGCTTGAGTCACAGGAGGAGTAGCTGATCCAACGGCAGCAGTATTTAGGAGGGCAACTCCAAGGGAAGCAGCCACTTCAGCAGGACTGAGTGGTGGTTGGACTGCAGGAGAGGATGGAGCAGCAATATTGTTGTTGAGGATGGAAGACTGGGCTGCATTAGAAGCATCTACAGGGACAGTCTGTTTCCTGGCCAAGGCATCCTTGAAACACTTGGAACACAAGCCTTCCTGGGCAGGGTTGCCATAGAATCCACAACCAGACCTGCAGAGGGTGGACTGTGTACTCATGTCTCGCTGCTCCATCCCTAGGCCTTCTTGATTAGATGACAATATTGTATCCTTGGAATGAATCAGAGTCAAGTCAAAGGCCTTCAAGCTCTAAATCAAGAGTACAATGTCAGTCCAAGTGTTCTGTATCGATAAAATGTCGACCATAATTATGTCAGAAAAGAGAGAAGATGGTGAGTCAAAGAGAAATGCCAACAGCCTTTAATACTAGACTTTAAATGGAAGACTAACACAGTGAGAGAAGGGAGCTCTTGCATCACATCAGACAAAGAACAAACAACTCCCTCAGAGACCATACAATTCAAGCAAAGGGACCGAATGGGTTAACTATGTGACCATGAGGACACAAATAAGACCATCCAAAGATGACTACAAGGCTTAGGGTTGAAAACAAAGAAACAAAGAGATCACCTGACGAGGCTGACGAGGGAGTGACAAACAAGAAAAGTAAAGTTACGGGTTAAGACTATCTCTACCTCAGATGCTCTTCTTTCTCTCAAGTGGGCCTGAGGGTTTGTTGGAAAAGCAAAGGACATCGAGGGGGACATCACGTTGGCAACAGTCATCAGACAAAGAAAGAAAATGGTATAAAAGAAGCAGCTTAATCTTGTTGCTCAACATCAAGGCCTCAAACAAGTGCAACATCATGACAAAGAGAAAGGTATACTTACTCAGGGATCGTGTGGTCGAGAGATGTGCCCACTCAGCCCTCGGAAGGAGACCACAAAAAGGATGGTAAGTTGGTTGACTCGATCAAGGCTTGAGTTAATGTGATCAACTGACTATGACTACGACGTCTTCCTGATGATGAGCCTTTAGAGTCTGGTTTGCCTTCCAATAAAGATATACTGGTTCTCTTGAATATAAAAGATCATTCCTCAGCAAAGGATCCTCCTGCTTTTTAGTCTGTTGATGGAATGAGACTGCGCAGGAGACGAGAGAAGAGAGAGAGAGAGACTCACGGGGTTCTTTTCTTGCTCGTCATCCTCATGACGACTACGACTTGAGGAGTAGTAGTGGAGATGAATGAATCAGAGGATGAGGGGGATACACACAGACGTGTCTCTCGTGACTGCAACACAAGGACAGAATGAGAGAAAACATCTTGTAAGACAAGGGCGACGGGATCCGAGGTCACGAGGATCTCCTTTCAAGGCAACCCTTGTTTTATCGACAAATAAAATACATAGAATCAAAGCATATCAAATTTATTCTCTAAGTTGTGTTACAAAAAAAGAGAGAAAGACTTTTTAAATTGTTAGACCAGTCTTTGGACGACACAGGCATTCAGCAGTCCAGCCTCTTGGATAGTCTGCTGGTCGTCTTCCAACTCCTTGTTAGGAAAAGTGGTCATCAGCTTGAAGACAGCCATGGCATAGGAAGGCCTTGCTCTGATGATAAAGTGTCTGATTCTCTCGACAGTTTGAGTTGTATTGATTCTCAAGACCAGTCGACTTCCATCAGCCAAACGGATCTGAATACTTGTGACAGTACTTGACTCATCAACTCCAACTTCCTCTTGAGCAGCAATCTCGTTCTGCTTCTTAGAATGTTCATCATCGACAGGTAGATCTTCTATGGCTACTGTTGGAGAAATATTTCCCAGTCTCTGTCCTCCTCCAGTGAAAGCCTTGAGGGTCTGTTTGACTGGCTTGTACTCTTCCGTCTTGTGGTCCTCCATGTTTAATGAGACCTCTCCTCCCCTACTCAAGGCATACAATTCACGAGGAATCTCTCCGGTCGAGATGCTTCGAAGGAACTCGTTATTCTCAGGGTCAGTGTAGCCTCGAAGGGGACCATTGTCTACAGTAAAACCGTTGGACCACAATCTCAAGATGACGTTCACAGGTTCCAGTGTCTCCAGTCCAGGGATATCATTCATGGCAGTATTGAGGTCGTTAGAGACAGGGAGACTGGGATCATCTTCAGAACCCAATCGATAACCTGTTCCAGAGAACCCTTGAATCCGTGAAGACGATGGTCCAGATGATTCATTCTCATCAACCACTTGTCCTCCATGTTTCCTGGCAGACTCAAACATGTCTCTGACCAATTTCTCTGGGTCCTTCTTTGAACCTGGAGGTCCCAAGACCTGTTGTCCCGATCGATCTGATCCTCCAGCATAGAATGCCTGTCTGGGTTCATCGTCATCATCAGACCCTCCATTATTAGGTTTTGAAGCGGATTCTTTCATGGACGACAGGGTTGCAATCCTGGGTCTGTCATTTCCACTCTTCCTCGACATGTTTGATGTTTGAATCAAACAAAACCAAATGGCAGTTAACCAATGAATGAGTTAAACCAAAGAAGTTGTCAAAGAAAAAGCAAGTCAGGCTGATGACAGGGATCATTTCTTAAGTGCTCTTTAATCCAAGAACACTGTCTCTTTGACTTTGGCTTAAAGACGTTCACGTCATCTGTAGTCAGGATGGCCGAGTGGTCTAAGGCGCTGCGTTCAGGTCGCAGTCTACTCTGTAGGCGTGGGTTCGAATCCCACTTCTGACAAACTTTTCTTTTTGATTTTTGCAGCTGATTCTCATGATTCTTGACTTGTTTATCATTTTTGTTTGAATTTCATTTACTCACTTCTTAACATGTCCAACATTTACATCCTCGAACCTCCAACCAATGGAAAAGTTCTTCTTAAGACTTCTGTTGGTGACATTGATATTGAACTCTGGTCCAAAGAATGTCCAAAGACTTGCAGGAATTTCATACAACTCTGTCTTGAAGGCTATTATGACGGAACCATCTTCCATAGACTGGTCAAGGACTTTATAGTTCAAGGAGGAGATCCTTCAGGTACAGGGATGGGAGGAGAGTCAATTTACGGCGAACCATTCAAGGACGAGTTCCATTCCCGGCTCAAATTTAATCGACGAGGAATGATTGGGATGGCAAACTCAGGTCCGAATGATAACTCATCCCAGTTCTTCTTTACTTTGGGTTCAACACCTGAACTGGATAAGAAACATACCTTGTTTGGAAAGGTTTCTGGAAACACAGTTTATAACATGATAAAACTGGGGGAGACTGATGTTGATAAAAACGAGAGGCCGTTGAATCCTAACAAAATCTTTCGGACAGAGATTCTATCCAACCCTTTCGATGACATCCTCCCGAGAGAGACCGAGGGCTCAAAGAGAAGGCGGGAGAGAAGAGATGATGAGAAGAAGGATCGAAACAGAGTGACTGCCAGGGCGACTACAGATAAGAAGTTGCTCTCATTTGGTCATGAAGAGGATGATCCTGAGGAAGAATTTAAAACTGGAATCAAATCAAGTCATGATGTCATACATGACCCCAGTCTGAGCAGTGTTCCTGTGGTCCAACCGGAGGAGCTTAAGGCCCCTGAAGTCAAGGAGAAGAAGAGGAAGCATCACAAGAAGGACAAGAAGAAACACAAAAAGAAAAAGAAACTGCTTTTACTGGATTCAGATAAAGAAGAGGAGGAAGACAAGGAGACTGAAAAGAAGAATAAGAAACTCAAGGAAGAAGAGAAGAAAGAAGTTTCCAGACTCAATTCCAGACTCGAAGAAGCTCGACTGCAGTACCAACAGCTCAAGAAACAAGTGATCTCCGACCGAAAGAAAGGAGATGTAACATCGACCAATCAATCATTGACAGAATCCAAAGAAATGGATGAAGACGTGAGAAAATTTCTTTTAGAGAAGGAGTCTTACAAAATGAAGTCACAATCCATACTCAAGAAGGGAACGACGTCAAGAGAAGAACAGACCCTGGCAGTTCTCTCGCGATTTAGAAGCAAACTCTTGGGAGGAATAAAAGAAAGAGGTGATGGTGAGGAAGAAACTATTACTCCTTCTTCCACCAACGACTGGATGACTCATAAATTGAAGTCAAGTAAAGAGGACGAGGGCCCTGTCTTGGCCAAGGATGCCAATACTATGGGTGATAATGACTGGTACGACATTCACGATCCCAGATCAAAGATTGCAAAGAGAAGGGCTGCGACCAATAAATAAATATGGTGTCGTTCTTTTAATTTGTTGTTGTTCTTTGTGTGTCAGTCACCTTCTTGTTTCCATTGACTGCAGACATAGTCAGAGGAAGTGGATCGATTCCTCCAGACCTCCTGCAGAAACGAGATAAGACTGTGGAGGTGTCTGCTCTGCTACTGATAAGAGAATCCTATACAGACAAGTTCGATCATGCTATGTTGGTGCCCAATTGCAACTCGTTATAGTGAGCTCTAAATTACAAAGACTTGGGAACCTGTTCACACATCTCTTTCTGGTTTCTCTCACGGTATGAGAGGCAAGGGATGAGAGGACAAGTCTAGAGATACAAGAGATAGCTTGCTCTACAAATGGAACCAGAGAATTTGAACAACAGTCTTGCGATTATCTTTTAAACAAACAAATTCATAAATGAATTTCTCTCTCAACTCAACTCCAAAAATCTTTTTTTTCTTTACCATTACTATCATCAATGATCCGTGAGAGACAATTTTCCTTTAAATAATACCCCTCTGGGAACTGGATTAACTTGCAATATAACAGCTTTACAAGTCTCTTCTCTCTTTCCTGTGAATTCATTGTCTTGTCTCTATCCATTCTCACTCGTGTTGTTAATCCTCAAAACCAACACCATCTTCTCCAGGATCGGAAATGGAATCGACAGACTAAAGAACAAGAAGGAAAACACGAAACGTCGTTGACACACATCAATACTCTTTTCATGATCATGTCAACTGTTTTCCCATCAAATCGATCGAGAGATCAAAAGGTCTCTTTCATTCAACTGAACAAGTTTCATTCTCCGATGAATGAACATCTAAAGGAGAGAAAGTAAAGAAGTATTTTGGAAACAAAAACCCCACTTGTTTAGTGAATAAAAAAGAAGTGCTCTAATCCTTATGAAGGGATAGAACTGGAGGATGAATCTCTCTCTCTTTCTCTCACGTCCTTTTCTATAGAACACGATCTCTTCCTGTCATTCCGAGTTCTAGACTGCCATAAAAGTCAAATTTCATTGGATTTGTGTTCATCCGATTGTAAAGGAAAGAAAAGACTTGATAATGATCGCAAGTATAGTACTGACATATTGTTGTTAGAACTGTAGTTCTATCTCAAGCTTGTTTACTTGACTGGAAGTAGGTTTATTCACTCGAAAGAGTCACGTGTCCTGATCCCTCCCTTCTAATGATCTTTGATTCACTTTGATTCATGGACACGTGATCTTCAAACGAGTTGTCTCTTCTCTTCTTGGATTCAATAGTGGTTGACACCACTATCCTATGAATTTCCGAAACTGCTTGCTTCCCATAGTAAATTTCCATTAAATGTCACAGGACTAGTTCGACGACTAAAGGTCAACATGTTAACTGCTTCCTTAACGATTTGCTTCCTGTTAACATTAATTTACAAGACATTACTCTTTTATTACTGTACTTCCTCTTGAAAATGTGCGACAAAAATTCGAAAGAATGTGTGCAAAATTCACTTGATGTTTGAAAGGACACTCAAGTTGTGCTCCGGTTGATTCCTCTGTCTAAACATGCACTTTTGTCCAGACAAAAGTGCTGATCGAATGGAATGGAAGATGTGTATGAATAGTTTGGAGGAGAAAAGCTAAAGGAAGATGGAGATGAAGATGATTCAGAAGTGGTTATGACTTCGGCTGATGAATCACATGCATTACCACTTTTTCTATTGGTTTCCACTCTCAGTCTCAAGATGTCAGTTGAATTTTCTTGTCTGTTTGGCATCGACAATGATCTCTCGTCGGATTCGGAGTAAGTCAGTCCTATATTCCTATTCGATTGTGATCGCGAGTCCGATACCGTTTCTCTAGTTCTTGACTCCTCTGATTCACTCCCCCTCTGCTCTCGTTCCTCCTTCTCCTGGAACTGAATTACATGGTCGAGAATATTGATGTATTTTATGGCGAATCTCAAGATTTCATTTTTAGAAAGCTTTCTGTCTGGAGGATGAGTTGGCACCAGTTTCCTAAGGTCAGCGAAGGCTCCATTTACGTTTTGCTGTCTTTCTCTTTCCCTGCTGTTTGTAAAGCCCTTTCGATTTTTTCTCGCAGACGGGTTGTTTCCTAAACGAGTTAGTTTCAAAAGTGAAGATGGATCTCCTTCTTCTCCATTTTGTTCTTGTTGTTGAGGGAAAAACACTTCGTCGGTGTAGCTTGAGGATGATCCAGAGATTGAGTTAGAAGTACTGAGGGCAGGAGAAGAGGAGTAAAAGTAGAGATTGGTGTTGGCATTCATGGTAACTCCGTCCTCACGATTCACGTTTGAAGTGGAGACGAGTTCTGTTTGCGTTTTTATATGGAAAGAGAGGTGTTAATGGCTATCACGTCTTGTCAATCTATTTCTCAGTTAAATGTGTGGTCTGTGTCAACTGAGTATGAAATGTGAGAACTTACTCGACAGGGATCCGGCCTCATTCTTGACAAAAACTGAACAGGATGACGAGAGAGAACAAGAAGAGGAAGGGATACAGGGAGTGGATGGCGATGAAGTGTCGAGACAGTTATTTGAGTTTCCAGGACTATTCTTGGAAATAGTCTTGTTCTTTTTGTTGTTATTCCTACGGATCCTTCTCTTCTTGAGTGGCATCATTTCCTCATCATCATCAGTAGTACTTTGTTTCTTCTTTGGTTTCTCTCGATTCGCTACACTTTTCTTTCTCTTCATTTCAGAAACGTTGTCTTCCATCCTCGGAATAACAATGTGTGTGAATGTGTGTTCAAAAATCACTCTGTAAGTGGGTGTGAAAGATGATATAACTAGTGCCACTTCCTTCCTCCCCGTCAATTTATCCCTCCTCTTCCGCTCGAGTTCTAGAGAAACAGAACAGGCGCACATCATCCTTCAGCCTTTTCTTCAGTCCTTCTTTTTCAGAATAGAATCTGTGCAGTCTCATTCATTGGATCATTTAGACTTTAATACAAATGAAATTCTCTCAAATTTAACGTCACTCATCAAAATATTTTCTGTCAGAGAAACCAGTGGATGGAATGGTTAGCAATATGTTTCGTACAATGTTCTGGTCGTTGTCGACCAAATCGCATGTCGATCCTCTTTCGGAAGACATTTTTTAAAGAAAGAAAGAAACAAAGACAAATAAAATTATTTGTATTTTCCTTTTTTCTCTCTTGAATGCTTTTTATTGTAATTTCCTTCCGTCCTTGTTTCTTGTTTAGTCTTCTGGTTCATTTTAGTCACGAGACTGGATTTGTTTTTTGGTTCTCATTTTAACTTGTACCTCGACATTTACATTGTTGTGATTGCTGTCATTTTCTGCAGTCTGTTCACACACTGAGTGGCCAAGGACACGGTTTGATGAGACCACTTGTTAACCTAAAGATAACAAAGAGAGAGGACACTTCTTTTTAAAGAGCAATGATACTGGACTCCCTCGGTTTCATGTTATTATTCATTCCCTGACAAGAAAGGGAGGCAGCAATACAACAACAGTTGAATGAATGGATGATTTCAATGACAGTTCTCCTCTCTTTCATTACCTTCCCTTGTCATTATAAAAGTCATCTGTTGAAGAGGAAGCGAGAGAAGAATCCAAATGAAATGACAAACAAGACAGGACTACTTGTTCTTCTACGTCTCATGTTGTGTTGAAGCAGCTGAGGTTATCATGGCATGAGACCAGAGTGAGAGTAACCCAGATTCTAATTTGAATTATTTTCTCCCTGTTTTTGTTGTCCTTTCCTTCCTCTCTTTCTCTCATCAAACTATCAGTGTCATCATCGCCATCAGTCCTTTCGCTTTTTAGTTGTTTCTATTTTAGTAGAGAATGATCAAGAGACACAAAATATCATTCCGACCTGTTCTCCTCCAGACTTGATCATCTTCTCCGTAGAATCAAATTGACATGTAAGAATTGGAGGGTAATTTTCTTGACTAAAATCATTTGACTGCCAGAGGATGCTGTCTCGAGTCAAGAAAAAGTTTCTTTTTAGTCTTCGTGACCTCCTGCTTCCACTTCTCCTTCAACTTCAAGTAATCGCTTCGACTTCCATCACAGACTGTCGAGGTGTCATTTCATTTGAAAAGCTCACTCGAACCATACCAAACCCCGCGAATTATACAAGTAATGGTGTCCTTTTGGACGAAAAGGACGGCCATGACATCGTTGGAATCACTCAAGAATGTATCAAAGGATGTAAGAATGAACCTTCATGTTCAGGGTTTCTTCTAAACTACTCCAAGACCAGTTGTCTTTCCTACCAAGACCTTCCTTCACTAGAAAACTCTACCGAACATGATTTCATCTCAACATTTGAACCTGTAAATTTCTTTCAAAAAGTTTGTTATGAACCAGTTGATGATACATTTTGTGGTTTGAAAACTCTCTGGTCCATCGAAAGAGTATCATCTGGGTTTTTAACTAGTTATTTTTCCAAAAATGTTTCAGCCGTGAATTCGAGGGTCGAATGCTCGAGACTGTGTCTGACAGAGACAGACTTCATCTGTAGATCCGCTTCCTTTGATAAGTCATCAGGAAAATGTTTTCTTTCTTCAGAATCGAGGAGGACACAACCCCAGGCATTTAGACATCTTCATGGACCTCCTACTGCTACTTCAGCTCACTCTGTTATCCCTTCGACCCTGGTGTACATGGAGAATGAATGCGTACTAAGTACACAAGGCATGACTTGTGGGTTCGAGAAGGATCAAGATAAAGCTGTCTCTTCCGTGGATGCATTGGTTTATGCCAAGAACTTGACAGAATGTCAAGTCAAGTGTCGAGAAGAAGACAAGTTCTCATGTCGGTCTTATTCATACAACGACACCCGTTGTAGTCTCTCCTCCGATGATTCTGTAACTCTTGGTTCCATTGATTATCACGTTCCTTCAGTAGGAAGTGATTATGGTCAATATATTTGCCATAAAAATGATTACATCAATGTCACTACAACACCATCAACCAGTGGTCCTTCAAGAGACAATGGCACATTAACGACGACAGAACTTCCAGATACCACTTCAGACGACTTTACCCATATCAGTATACCAACCACTGACTTGTCTTTGACTACAAAACAACATGAATTACTAACAGAACCTGATTTTTCATCAGAATCCACCACAAGTTCCACCGTCACCACTGAACTGTCGACAATTGAAACCATTTTGACAACAACTGAAATAACTTTTACAACAACAGAAGCCACTTCGACTACTGAATCAACAACTATGAATGAAACAACTACTGAACCAACTTCAATGACTACATTGTCTCCGACAACAACACAAGAACTGACTTCAAGTAACATCATTCCATCAGGACCTGATGAAACAACAACTGAAAAACCTAAGACTGATTTTACCACAACAACAACCCCGATGCCCACGACAATCAGTCCTGAAACAACAACTTCAACTTCATTGACATCTCCCACACCAACTTCTTTAACGACGACGACCGAAACGGTTCCTACAACTTCTCCATCAACAGAAATAACAGTAAAACCGACCACAACTACATCCACTTCAATTCCACGAGAGTCAACTAAGCCAACACCTCCAACTGAAGCGACTACGACAAGTATGCCTGGAACTGCAATTAACTTAACTACAACTATAATAAGTACCGATGTTATTACACCATTAATCAATGACTCGTCTTCAACTTCAAATACAACATTTGGAACTACAGAAACCCCTTCAGCGAATGTCACTTCAGGTCAGTCATAAATTTTAGACAACAAGGTTTCAAGATCACATCACATGTCTTTAACTTCTTCTTTTTACCTTCTTCCTCGACTTTTATTTCATTTATCTATTTACTTATGATTCATCAAGATTTTAATTCTATTTAATTCCTTCTTTCCCTCTCAATCCTTCTCATAAAATCGACATAAAATTCTCTAACTCTTGGATCCTTGGATTGGCTTTGAAACACAAACTGAGTAGGAGTTTCAGTTGACAAGTTTTGCAGACGTCTTAACTACGACTCAACTTATGAGAGGATTCCTGGCTTCGAACCTGTTGGGTCTTATTATCTGACCCTTTTGTGTGGAGCAGGTCAACATGACCCAGGAATTGTAGGACAATGTGCTGCTTTATGTTCTGCCAGAGATAACTGTCAGGGATTCGTTGTCGACTACAAAAACTACATGTGTTATGGCTGGATCTCTGACATTGTTCTTCCACATTTGAGTCTCTGCATATCTGATCACAAAGACTTTTATAATCGTATCTGCATTCCTTCCTTCTTGTCCTGCAACAAGATCTATTCATTTGAGAGGATCGTCGATCAGAGAGTGGTCACTCCAGTTATCCCTCGGTATACCATTCCACACATTTCCAAGGAGGCATGTAAATGTCTATGTCTTCAAGAAACCAAGTTTAGTTGCAGAGCAATTTCATTTGAATTCGCCAACAGCATCTGCCGAATATACGAACAGGATCGATCAAGTGGTGCGATTACTCTTGAGTTTGAAAGGGGCTTCGAATACATTGAAAATTCATGATCTTTTAAAAATTATCGAAGATGTCTGTATGCGAGACCAGAGATTAACTTGGCCCCTTCAAACTCTGTAATCAAGTCATTCCAAGTCAAAACCGTATACGAATGCAAGAATGCATGTGATACTGCTGCCAATTTTAACTGTCGGTCCTTTAATTTTGTTGATTTGTCTTCCATGGGAAAGACTTTAAACCTGTGCCTTTTGAATCCAGACAATTCAATGACAATTAGAAGAGATTCGATGAAAATCTTTCCCAGGAGTTTTCTTTACGAAAAACACTGTCAAGTTTAATGTGTGAATAAAAAAGTGTATGAAATGAGTCGCATGAATGAAGATTAACAAGATCATAATCATTAAACGATTATCGCCAGTTTTAGTTATTTTATCAACTTTTTAATTGTCAAGTCCGTGTGACGTCTTTAAAAAGGACTTATCTTCCGAGATTGTGTGCCATCTGCCTGAAGCCTCGAGACGAAGCATCATCTTTTTAATCACGAAATTCTATCATTTATCACAATGACAGTAAAAGATTGCTCTTTTCCGTCTGGAAAATGAGAGAGACTTACAAATTCAATTCGAGTTTATTCATGAATCATGACCTATTTTAAAGCTCTGTCTTAAGTAAAAATGCTTACACTGTTTAAAATTTGCGACTTGAAATGACTAGAGAGGGTTTCAAGGTGTTGTCAAGAGAACCTGATGAGGGAAACATCTTGCTTTACTGTTGGATGTAAACATTTGTCTGGATTTCAAACTGATCTCAAGGGAAGAAGTGTATTTGTCCCTCCAAGAAGTATTGCATGATTTTATCGAAATAAAACAAGAAAAGGGTCAACGAGGATGTTACACAAACTATCCCTACTTTACTTTTGACTCATCCTGCACGGCATGCGTTTCTCTAAAGCATTTCCAACATCAAGAGAACAATAAGAGTAATAAGTGGCCAACTAATGACTGAAGAGGAGGGGATGAAGGTGGTCATCATCATTCTATCCCCTCAACGACCACACACTGCATGAACGATTGCAATTGTTATCAAGTGTTTGTTTGTCTTTTACAGCTTCACTCTTGTCAGGTAGTTGTCATGCCGTCCTTTAAATCCTACTCCTGGATCGGAATTAACATGACAGGTAATCGCAATCACAGGCAGTTAAGGATAAAATGACCATGAGTGTCCACTACCTCTATTGTTTGGAGCTGCCCTTGAGGATCCCTATGAGAGAATTCATTATCATCAATTAAATTCCTTTTCCTTTGAATTTTCTATAAAACAATAGAGCCTGTGTAGGCGATAACTTCCAGAATAAATCTATCAGCCACTGGTTGTTTGTCAAAAAGATCGTGTCCAGGAAACGCCTTTCTTTCATGTCAGGAACACGAGAAATGAAAGGAAAGAGATGTTTAAAACTCTCGAATCACTATTGTCTTGCATTTCCTCTACTTGTTTTCTTAGAAACCTTTTAAATACAACAACAATATAAACACAAACATTTTAATCCTTCTTCTTGTCATACTTTGCGCACCATTTTCCTCTCGTGCAGTTGCTAACCGTGACATTACTGTTTGATAGGAATTCACTTTTATTTTCGATTTAAGACATCTTTACATTCACTTAAGTATTCAATCTCTTCACCATCTTTTACTTTTACTCGCAGTTTGAATCCATCAGTCAGACAGACAGCTTCTTTTCTTTTTCATCATTAAGTTTTGAAAAACAAAAAAATGAAGTACTGTCGACTCATAGACACGGTCATCATACTCGTTATCTTTGCTGTCATCCTGCAGACATCCCATGCTCAAGGGGTGAGATTTATTGAGTGTCATTTTTGTTTTTATTCATTCATTATCTGTCATCTCATCTCACATACAGACCGCCCGTCAAAGAACTCCTAATAACCAGAGGTCTAATCCAAGACCACAAGGAAGGACTGCGGGAAGAGAAACTGAAAGAGAAGGATCTGGAGACAAAGCCAAGTTTCCATTGGCCTACGTCATGGCCGACGGGGCAGAGGAAGTGATTGGAGGACCGGCTCAAGAGACTTTTACATGCGAAGGTCGAGACTATGGATACTACGCTGACATGCAAAACAACTGTCAACTCTACCACGTCTGTGTCCCTCCGAACCAACAGTACACATTCTTCTGTAACAATGGAACAGTCTTCGACCAAAAAGCATTGGTTTGTGTCCGGGAAGAGGACTCAACTCCATGTGGTAACTCAGAGAAGTACTATGCCTTGAACCAAAACTTTGGAGTCGTAGATAACAATGCGCTCCTTCTCTTGGACTGAAATATTCACTTGATAAGCATGAAAACTAATTGTTCGTGATCATCTCTTTTCAAAGTACATGGTTTGCAAGTGACTTTCTCTGACACAAGTAGTGTGTATGTTCAGTTATTTTTACTATATATTTCATGCCTTGACATGATGAGTACAGGATTACAGTCCGGAATTCCTTTCAATTGTGATGACTATAATCATTGTGTTATTCATGGCGAAATAAAGAGTAAAGTAGTTTGTACACATTAATAAGAATAAGGTCATCGTCATTCGGCCTCATTATTCACAAAATATCATGATGAAATTGATAAACACTAAGATAACACATTTTGTACAGATTCTGCATCGTCTTTGACGTTGTTGTCTCTGGGTTACAAAACATTCATTCTCTCAAAGGTATGCATTTATAAATGTCAGGTAGAGATATTGAGTCAGCAGACTTGAAATGTCGCTCAATTTCAAATGTAATCCACTCATCAAATCCTAAAGTCTGTTATGGGAAACCAAGTGATGCTGTAACAGAGGAATCCTTTGGGAGAACCAGGAGGGTCACAGGTTGCAGTTCCATTCAATCCCAGGGCTAGAATCAGGTTGACTGAGGTCTGGACAGTCAGAAGGAGTTCCTCTCCAGCCTGATCTTTGTCTAAAACAATGAATCCAAGCTGTGTATCCGAGGTTATGACTGGGGTAACGAAAGATTGTTTCCATTCTGGGTCATTTTGGTTCTCAATGATCTTTGTCTTCGTCAGGTACTTGTCGTCCATATAAACTTTAACGAAGGGGTCAGAGTCTGAATCCTCGTCTTTCTTTTCGAAGGTTCCATTGATGATGGAAATCTTTGCTCTTCCTGTCTCTGGGGGTTCAATGCAGCTTCCATTCACGCACTTGTATGATTCCTGTAATTAAAACAATAAAAGTGTAAGAATGTAAGTTAAAATTTTATACGGAAC
>Ga0157374_10002762_pt1 | contig 14730 bp, 12 predicted proteins | sample M25metaG_FD_115308 | JGI IMG/M metagenome (GOLD analysis project Ga0157374, IMG submission 115308) | Miscanthus rhizosphere microbial communities from Kellogg Biological Station, Michigan, USA - M2-5 metaG | ecosystem: Host-associated > Plants > Roots > Rhizosphere > Soil | place: USA: Michigan...
AGAATGAAAGCGCTCTTGGTGCCGGTTCCAAGGGACAGCGATGTCGTGCTATACGCAATAATACGGCCGGAACCCCCTCCGACCAGATTGATCGTTTTTCCAGATATCGATACTCCGGAAGGCCACGTGCAGGTTCCGGCAGGAATTGACACTGTCTGACCGTCAGTTGCGTGGTTGATAGCCGTTTGGACATCCGAAGTATTGCAGCTCGCAGCATTGACTTGCGCATTGGCTGTGAATGGGTAGAACAAGAGTCCAAGAATTGATAGCTGAAGCAAAGTATTAAGTCTTGTCATGTTGATTCCTAAAAAGTGAGAATTTTTGGATCCGCGGGCGGCAAATTGTCCAGCATCTCTTTGCGGGTACTGTCAGATTACCGCTTGGTATCCACCAGGGCTGTGACTTTCATCATTCAATGAACCACATAACTGGCTCAAAGGTAACCTTACGCAAGGCACGTATGGTTACCGCAGTAATTTAGGCTCGGACCGGTCTGGGCAGAGTTTAGTCTCGTCACCAGACATCGTGAGCTCAAGTCCTTCTATTTAAAGGCCCTTAAGAGGTCAGATAATTTCAGGTAATCACCTGGATCAATTTTAACCGAGCGACCCCTTTTGCCAATGGAAGAATTCTGGCCAAAATCGCTTCGGACTGTGGAATTGCAGCGAAGATGGTTATTGTCGTGGGCGAACAACTGGGTGGCACTTCGCTGCTTCCCTGTCTCCGAATTCAGAAGGCGCATGGATCCAACAAACACGGATCTTCGGGAGAGTCATGAAGTACCCACTTGTATCAATCCTCATCCCCGCCCACAACGCAGAGCGTACTATCGCTGAAACCTTGCGTTCTGCACTTACACAAACTTGGCTCCGCAAAGAGATTATTGTTGTTGATGACGGATCACGGGATGGAACGCTTGCAGCAGCCAAGAAGTTTGAATCTGGCGAGGTCAAAGTCGTTTCGATTGAAAACCGAGGAGCCGCAGCAGCCCGAAATCATGCATACGGCCTTTGCCAAGGCGATTACATACAATGGCTCGACGCAGATGACCTCCTATCACCGGATAAGGTGGAGAAACAATTAAAGGCGCTGCCAGAGGAGGGAAACGGCAAGATTCTTCTTTCATGTCCGTGGTCTCCGTTTTACCACCGAATTCAAAATTCACGCGTGGTGAAAACCTCGCTATGCGAAAACCTTTCACCAGTCGAGTGGTTGCTGCGCAAGTTGGGGCAGAATCTCCATATGCAGACTGCGACCTGGCTAACCAGTCGTCAATTATCTGAGATAGCAGGCCCATGGGATACCCGGCTCTTGAGCGACGACGACGGAGAGTACTTTTGCAGAGTCCTGTTGGCATCGGAGGCCACTAGATTTGTTTCGGATGTCAGGGTTTACTACAGAGTTTCTCCGTCGAATCGACTAAGTTTCATTGGCGCGTCGGATAAAAAGAAAGAAGCTCTTCTGGTTTCTATGAAGCTGCATGTTAAGTATTTGCTTTCCTTAGAAAACAGCGAAAGAGTACGTAAAGCCTGCTTAACATATCTTCAAACATGGTCCCTAATGTTCTATCCAGAAAGACCGGATCTGATGGCTCAACTGCAATCGATGGCGCGGGAACTCGGTGGCAAATTGGACCCACCTCGACTGCGGTGGAAGTACGCTTGGATGGCGCCGATCTTCGGCTGGAGTTTCGCGAAGCAGGCTCAAAACGTGCTTCCGCAAATCAAGGCGTCATGTTCCAGAGACTTAGATCTCATGATGTACAGGATTCAAGCAGGGGCAGGTCAACAGCAATCAAGATAATGGTCCGTACGGAGCCGAGAAGGTTCGGCTGAATTTAGGCTAACGTTGCTGAGGCAACTCTCAAAACCATATGCAAATCCGAAACGAGAGCCAAGTTTGTCTTCTCACTGGCGGGAGTGACCGACCATATGTTTTTGGACTGGCGACCGCGTTAATGGGCACGGGAGCCACACTGGATTTGATTGGTAGCGACGAACTGGAATTCCCGGAATTCGGCAGTCTCTCTGGGCTAAGATTTCTCAATCTTCGCGGGAGCAGCGACCGTCATGCCAGCCTGACGGCTAAAGTGTCGAGGATAGCGAAATACTATATTCGTCTGATTCGCTACGCGGCGACATCCAAGCCCAAAATTTTCCACATACTGTGGAACAACAAGTTCGAGTATCTAGATCGAACGTTCTTGATGATCTTCTATCGACTGCTTGGGAAGAAGATCGCCATCACCGTACACAATGTGAATGCGAACAAGCGGGACTTGAAAGACGGATTCGTCAATCGTCTCACCTTAAGAATTCAGTACCGGCTTGCTCATCATTTGTTTGTGCACACTGAGAGAATGAGGAATGAGCTCATTGATGATTTTCATGTGGCAGATGAGCGCGTGAGTGTTATTCCTTTTGGCATCAACAATGCTGTTCCGCGGACCGAGCTAGACCCGAGACGGGCCAAAGAACTCCTTAAGCTGAATCCGGAAGATAAAGCAATTCTGTTCTTTGGAAGGATCACACCCTACAAGGGTCTTGACTGGCTGATTCCGATCTTCCGCAGGCTCGTCGCTCACGACGATAGCTATCGATTGGTCATAGCCGGGAGGCCGGACAAATGTGACGAGTATTGGTCTCGCATCCGACTGGATCTACAGACGGATGTAAAAGCCGGTACCGTTTTGTTGAATGACGAGTTTATTCCAGACGAACAGGTAGAGATTTACTTCAAGGCTGCGGATGTATTTATTCTGCCTTACCGCGATATCTACCAGAGCGGCGTGCTGTTCCTGGGGCAGAGTTTTGGCTTACCCGTATTGGCGAGTGACGCCGGTTCCATGAAAGAGGATGTCGTGGAAGGAGAAAATGGGTATATCTTCGAACTCGAACACCCACTAAGGCTGGAGGAAACTATAGTGCGTTATTTTTCAAGTGAGCTATATCAGAATCTGGATCGGCTCAGGGAAAATATACGCCAGAAGGCCATTGATCTGCACTCATGGGATGAAGTTGCTCGTACCACTCTGAATGTCTATTCTGACTTGAAGAACCCCGCGGCTGATCAGAATAAGCGACGTGCCAATGCTTCGGCTGATGCAAGATAAATTGACGGTGCTCTATGGTAGTGCGAGTTGTTCGTCCGTCGAGCATACAATCAGGATTTGACAAAGAATTGGAAAAACACCATCTATATGGCGAACGCGCGTAGAGCATTTGTGACCGGGGCCGAGGGTTTTATTGGTTCTCATCTGGTGAGGTTCCTTGCTGACAAGGGCTGGGACGTGATAGGTGGCGTACTTCTACCCCAAGTTCGGCCTACACTTCGGCACCCGAAAATCAAAATGGTTGGGTGCGATCTTCGCGACGCGAAGAGGGTCAAGAGTGTTGTAACGAAATACGAACCAACTCACGTTTTTCATCTCGGCGCGCAAAGTTTGCCCACGCTTTCCTGGTTAGATCCAGTGGGTACGTTCGAGTCGAACATCATGGGATCACTGCACCTGTTCCAAGCCCTAAGACAAATGGTGCGCCCGCCGATCATTGTCTCTGCCTGTTCGAGCGCGGAATATGGAAATGTCCCTGCTTCAAAGATACCGGTGACCGAACGACAGCCACTGCAGCCACTCCATCCTTATGGAATCAGCAAAGTGTGTTTGGATTTACTGGCTCGCGAGTATTTTCTCGACTATCGGATCCCGGCGATCAATCTCCGCCTGTTCAACACAACGGGGCCGGGCAAAACAGGCGACGCGCCATCGGATTTCGTGCGCCAACTCGCGCGCATCAAGAGAGGCACACAGCCCCCTGTCCTGTCCGTTGGCAATCTGTCACCACGCAGGGCCTTCCTCGACGTTCGCGACACAGTACGTGGCTTCTATCTTGCGGCAATGAAAGGTAGGTACGGTGAATCGTACAATCTTTGCGCGGCATCTACAGCGCGGATCGGGACGCTCCTTCGAACCGCCATCCGACTATCGGGCGTAAGCGTCGAAGTAAATGCCGCGGAACATCTGATGAGGCCGTCCGACGAGAAAATCATCTTCGGAAGTACTGAGAAGTTTTATGAACATACCGGGTGGCAGCCTCGCCATTCCCTTGAGGAGACACTGTCCTCAATGCTGGACTACTGGTCGCAGCAAGCCGCAGATCTCTAGATCGTTCACCATGAACGCAAAAGGTTGAAACATGACCAAGTACAGTTATGTAGTGATAACTCCCGCGCGCAATGAAAGCGCGTTCATCGAGAACACTCTCAATTCGATGATCAGGCAAACGGTTTTGCCCGAGCGGTGGGTCATCGTTAACGACGGGTCAACTGACGATACGGCAGAGAAAGTGAGCCCATACCTTGCTGATCATCCATGGATCCAATTGGTAAATCTTCCTGTTCGACAAGAACGCCACTTTGCGGCGAAGGTGAATGCGTTCAATGCTGGGCGGGAAAAGGTGAATGACATTGATTATTCGATCATTGGTAATCTCGACGGAGATGTGTCATTGGATGAAGATCATTTTGAGTTTTTGTTAGGCGAATTCGCAAAGGATTCAACATTAGGAGTTGCGGGCACGATATTTCGTGAAGACGGGGGTTATCGTTCAGACAAAGACAGCTTCGAAGGTGAGTCGCATGTGGCCGGGCAGTGCCAGATCTTCCGTCGTCAATGTTTCGAACAGATCGGTGGATATAAGCCTAACAAAGCCGGCGGAATCGATTGGATGGCAGTCACACATGCGCGGATGATCGGTTGGAGAACACGATCATTTCGTGAGAAATCGTTCTTTCATCATCGAAGATTAGGCACGGCTGAACGGGGTCGATTGGCTTCGAGCTTCTCGTATGGGGAGAAAGACTACTACCTGGGGGGGCATCCAATCTGGGAATTATTTCGTGTCGCATACAGGATGACAAAGCCTCCGTATCTCGTTGATGGTGCAGCTCTGGGACTCGGATACCTCTGGGCAGTCGTCAGCAGACAGCCCAGGCCGGTCTCGAAAGATCTGATGCGGTTCCATCGCGGTGAGCAGATGCGGAAGCTCCGATCAATATTCAAATCGTTACTGAGATTTAGGAAAGTGAATAATTTTCAGCCGGGAACTGTTTCGGGCAACCGGTGAGACAGAAGGAACTGGTGGAAGTGGAATTGGCAACAATAAGTACAGGGCGTCATAATGCGGCGGTACAGGCCGCAGTGTTCAGGTTTGTATCCTGGCTCGATCGATTCGGCGAAACGTCTTACGATCATCAGACTTTCTTTGCCAGTGATTGGGCACGCGCCGCAAAAGCTCTCTACTACAAGAAGCCCCGACTAGGTACGCTGATTGTCTCTCCAATGATTTTTGCAGAGGCATTTGTGCCTTCTGCGCGTTGCCTTTTTTGGAAGAAGCAGCGCTTTCCAATTGCCGATGCACATTACGCAATGGGTTTCGCCATGCTGTCCCGTGTCGCCGCAGATGAACAGTACTACAAACGAGCAATTCACTTTCTAAATGTTCTTGAAGAAAGTCGGTCTCAAGGCTATGTGCGCTGTGCGTGGGGATATCCGTTTCATTGGGAAACACGTGGTGGGACCATGTGGGCCGGCACGCCACTCATCACTACGGTTCCATACGTGTATGAGGCTTTTCTAGAGTGCTATCGGATCGATGGCAATCAAAAATGGCGAGAGACAATGCGATCAATCGCCGAGCACGCGCTATTGGACTATAGAGATCACCTGGTCTCTGCAACTGCTTCGAGTTGCTCATATAATCCGGATCCGAAGGATCCTGGTGGTGTGATCAATGCAAGCGCATATAGAGCATTCCTATTGACGAGAGCGGCTATCGATTTTTCCGAAAAGAAGTACCAAGCAGTCGCGGACCGCAATCTCAACTTCGTGATCGAATCTCAGAACGACGACGGTTCCTGGTATTACTCCACCGATGGCAAGCGAGACTTTGTTGACCATTTTCACACCTGCTTTGTGCTCAAGGCACTCGCGAAGATCGAGCGGCTGACATCGAATAACGGATGCACTGAAGCAATCGAGCGCGGTGTTCGCTATTATCTGAATAATCTTTTCGATGAACAAGGTTTGCCAAAGCCGTTCTCTCGCCGCCCCCGGCTAACGGTTTATCGCCGGGAGCTATACGACTGTGCCGAATGCATTAATCTGGCAGTTTTGTTGCAAGGCCGGTTTCCGGAATTAGATTGTGCACTCGATCGGCTCATTGCGCAGTTGGGCACTTGGCAGAAACCCGACGGATCGTTTCGAAGCCGCCAACTCCTGGTGGGGTGGGATGATGTACCAATGCATCGATGGGCACAGGCTCAGTTCTTTAGGAGTCTTTGTTTCTTGATGTCCAGCAGTTCGGCAAATTGAGTTTTTCTAGCATAGTTCGGCAGTAGGACAAGGAACGGGACTGAGGAAAGCAAATGTGCGGGATCTGCGGACAATATAACTTTGACGGCGGCGCTCTGGTTCTTCGGCGCAACCTTGAAGAGATGGCGCACAGTATCGCTCATAGGGGCCCGGATGACGAGGGTTATTTCATTGATGGATCTTTAGGCCTCGGCTTTCGTCGCCTGTCCATCATTGATCTTGCCGGCGGTCACCAGCCGATGTCTGATGGAGATGAGAAAATCTGGGTCGTCTTCAATGGTGAAATCTATAATTTTCCGGAACTCAAACAAGAGTTACAGTCTCACGGACATGTTTTCCGTACGCGATCGGATACCGAAGTAATTATCCACGGATACAAGCAGTGGGGTGATGATGTTCTCAACCACCTCAATGGGATGTTTGGTCTGGCGATCTGGGATGTAAGTCGTCAGCGACTTGTGCTGGCAAGAGATCCATTCGGCATCAAGCTCGTCTATTATTCTCTAACCGAAGATCGACTCCTTTTTGGTTCGGAAGTAAGAGCTGTACTCGCAGGAATGAAGTCTCGGCCCGATGTGGATCCAAATTCTGTAAATCTCTTTCTTCGATATCGGTTCACTCCATCGCCCCATACCATTTTCCGCGGTATCAATAAGCTGGCACCGGGAACAATGCTGGTTTGCGAGAGGGGCAAGGCCGACATTCGGCACTGGTACCGCTATCGACCAGTTCCATTCTCGACCCCAAGATCCGATCACGAAGTTCATGAGGAGTTGACTGAGCTCTATAAGAAAGCGATAAAAAGGCACCTTCTCAGCGACGTTCCTGTTGGACTTCTCCTTAGCGGAGGTGTCGATTCGAGTCTGCTGCTGGCACTCATGAACTTATATGGAAGTTCCTGGCATACATACACTGTCGGCTACGGAACGAGCTTTGAAGACGATGAGTTGGCAGACGCGGAAAAGACGGCCAGATATTTCTCTGCGAAACACAACTCCGTTCTGCTTGACAGGCAAACTTTCGAACATGCCTTGCCCACAATTGTTTCTCAGTTAGAGGAACCGATTGCATCGTCCTCCATCGTTCCAATGTATTTTGTATGTGAGCGAGCCAGAAGAGATGTCAAGGTCGCGATGATTGGGCAGGGACCGGATGAACTCTTTGCAGGCTATCGGCGCCATCTAGGTGTACGGTACGGCGCTTACTGGGCATCCGCCCCGCAGTGGATACGGGCACCTCTCCAAGGACTGGTCACTGCAATACCGCGAAATGAAACCCTGAAGAGGGGAGTTCGGGCGCTCAGCATTACTGATCGGACGGAACGATATGAGCAAGTGCTTTCGCTGCTGACGGGATCTGAGATTGACGGTCTCTTCCAGGAAGGACTACTTGATCGCGATGCGGCAGCTTCTCTCACAAAATGCTGGGAGGAACTCCTCGCGCTTTCCGGTCAGCTGGATGAGTTGGGCGGATTCCAATTCCTCGAGATGCGGTCGACACTTCCCGATGAGCTGCTTATGTTTGGGGACAAACTCTCAATGGCGCATGGGCTCGAGGTGCGAGTTCCGTATCTTGACAGGGACCTCGTTGAATTTGTCGAAAGACTTCCGGCGCGATTCAAGGTGCGAGGCAGAATCCAGAAGTGGGCTCATCGGCAAATCTGCGCGAAGTTACTTCCTCAGGAAATTCTAAGACGAAAAAAGCGCGGGTTCGCAGTCAACGTAGTGGACGACTGGTTCCGCGGAGCGATGAATGCTCAAATGACAGATGTATTCATGGATTCAAAGTCTCTACTCTATCAATACATGCGCCCGGAAGCAGTTCAACGTTTGGTTAGCTTGCACAGATCCGGTCAACGGGATTATCACAAAATTCTTTTTAGTCTCATGGTCTTCGAGCAATGGCTGCGAACCAGACTCAGTGCGGATGTCGAGGCGCTCGCTTTCCATTCCTAAGCAAATTCTGTCAACGCGATGCAGAGGATTGAATAATGATCATTACAAGAACGCCTCTTCGGATTTCATTCTTTGGAGGCGGAACTGATTACCCCCTCTGGTATCGAGCGCATGGGGGCGCAGTACTCTCGACGACCATCGACAAGTGCTGCTACATCACCTGTAGACACCTCCCGCCCTTTTTCGACTATCACAGTCGGGTATCGTATTCTCGGGTCGAGAATGTTAGTGCCAACGACGACATCCAGCATCCTTCTGTCCGGGGTTGTTTGCAATTTCTCGGTGTGACGGAGGGAGTTGAGGTTCATCACGTTGCCGATCTTCCAGCGAGGACTGGCCTCGGTACCAGTTCAGCTTTTACGGTTGGCCTGCTGAATGGCCTTTATGCACTCAGAAACGAGATGAGAGACAAACGGTCTTTGGCCATCGATGCAATCCATGTGGAGCAAGACATTCTACATGAAGCGGTGGGCTCCCAAGATCAGGTAAGCGCAGTGTATGGTGGCCTAAACCGAATCGATTTTCAACAAAATGGGGTCATCGATGTACGGAAGATGCTACTTCGTCCGGAACGTATAAGGGAATTTGAAAACCACCTCGCACTTTACTTCACGGGATTTTCGCGCACTGCATCAGAGATTGCGCAAGAACAGTTGAGAATGACACCCCACAAAGAACGCGAACTGCATACAATGATGCAATTTGTGGCTGAAGCCGAGGAGATTCTCGTAAACGCGACGCGTCCAATCGAGGATATCGGCCGCTTGCTTCATCAGGCTTGGATGATCAAGAAATCGCTCACCAACAAGATCACAAACCCAGAGATCGATGAAATCTATGAAGCCGGGATGAGCGCAGGCGCACTCGGCGGAAAGCTGCTCGGTGCGGGAGGTGGTGGCTTTATGCTTTTCTTTGTTCCGCCGGATAGACGAGAGGCCGTCAGAGCAAGGTTGAAACACCTGCTGTGTGTGCCATTCAGTTTTTCCACGCGCGGGAGTGAAGTTATCGTGTATGAGCCGGAAGGGCGATATGACGAAACGCTCGCCCTCGAACGGGCACTTGTGTATGGACAGGTCAAAGGCTGAGCAGGTTAGGACCGATGCCCGCGTCGCGATGTTATCCGGCTGTTGTGAGTAATCAAGAACCCAAGGAATCGACATGTATTTTAGGGCCACTGAAATCCCTGGCGTGACGGTAGTCGAGCCCGCACCACACATCGATTCGCGCGGACGGTTCATGCGGGCGTGGTGTCAGCAGGAATTTACTGAAAACGGCATCGACTTTGCTCCGATTCAATCAAATCTAGCCCATAACATCAAGAAGGGAACACTCCGTGGCATGCATCTTCAGAACGCACCCGCGCTGGAGGCAAAGCTCGTCCGTTGTACGAGGGGAGCGATGTTTGATGTGGCGCTTGATCTCAGGCCGAACTCGCCTACGTATGAGAAGTGGTTTGGAGTTGAGTTGACCGCAGAGAATGGCTACATGCTTTACATACCCCCACTCTGTGCGCACGGCTACCAGACGCTCGTGGATGACACGGAAGTCTTTTACATGGCATCTGGGGTGTACACCCCAAGTGCGGCGTCGGGAGTCCGCTACGACTCTCCCGCATTCGGAATTGAATGGCCATTGATCCCGACCACGATCTCTGACCAAGATCGTTCATGGCAAGTAGTTGATCACAAGTAGCGGTCTGTGCTGTGACTCTCAAATATTCGATCGGAATTCCTGACAGTCAAGGAGGAAGTCATGAAAGTAGTCCTGTTCTGCGGAGGTTTGGGCATGCGTCTTCGGGAGTATTCCGAAACAATACCTAAGCCCATGGTGACGATCGGTTATCGGCCGATTCTGTGGCAAGTTATGAAGTACTACGCTCATTATGGGCATAAGGACTTCATCCTCTGTCTCGGTCACCGCGCCGATGCCGTAAAGAACTACTTCCTGAATTACAACGAATGCGCCTCAAATAACTTTGTGATGTCGGGTGGCGGAAAAGTTCTTGAATTGTTTAACAGCGATATCCATGACTGGCGGATCACATTTGCTGATACGGGGATCAATTCCAATATCGGTCAGCGACTGAAAGCAGTGGAACCATATCTCGAGGGAGAAGAAGAGTTCCTCGCAAACTACAGCGATGGCCTGACGGATCTTTCCCTACCGGTGCAACTCGAACATTTTCATAAACACGATAAGATTGCCAGCTTCCTGTGTGTGCGACCGAATCTTAGCTACCATATGGTTTCGCTGAATGATGGCCAGGAGAGCCTTGTATCAGGTATTGATCCGATTAACAATGGCTCCTTGCGAATCAACGGCGGGTTTTTCATCTTCAAGAAGAAGATCTTCGATTACATCAGAGACAGGGAAGAGTTGGTTTCCGAACCTTTCCAAAGGTTAATGAAAGAGAAGCAATTGATTGGATACGCCTACGACGGCTTCTGGGCCAGTATGGACACATTCAAAGATAAGCAGCAACTTGATAGCCTTTGGGCGTCTGGACTCGCTCCGTGGGAGGTTTGGAAAGCCGGCAATCAGAACGGTCACATAAAGCCTGTCGCAACTTGTGAGCCTGCATGCGTCCTCTGAATTTTGGCTTCTCTGCCGATTTTCCTGCGACGATCCTTTGCCTAGGTTCGCATTCTGACGATATTGAGATTGGCTGTGGCGGTACGATCTTGCGGCTGTCGAAGGAATTCCCCCATGCCCGGTTTGCCTGGTGTGTTTTCAGTGGCAGCGGAGTACGAAATTCCGAGGCGCGGAATGCTGCAGACCTATTCGCAGGCGGTAAAATATTGGGACCGCCAAGGTTGGAAAACTTTCAAGATGGGTTCATGCCTTTCCATGGGGCAGAGATTAAGGCTGTTTTCGAAGACTTGAAGCAGACGGTTTCTCCCGATTTGGTTTTCACGCATAACCGAAAGGATGCACATCAAGATCATCGACTGCTGGCTGAGCTCACGTGGAACACGTTTCGAGATCATTTGATCCTCGAGTATGAAATTCCTAAGTATGACGGTGACCTCGGCCAACCAAGCGCTTTTGTTGCTCTCGATACTGAGATCTGCGAGAAGAAGATTGAGAACCTTATGGCGGCTTTTACTTCTCAACGCGAAAAACGGTGGTTCCAACCTGACTTATTTCGTTCTCTGATGCGACTGCGGGGGATGGAATGCAATAGTCCAAGTGGTTACGCTGAGGCTTTCTACTGCCACAAACTGTTGTTTTGACAGTTTCAAAAGCTCATTGATTGCCGCCAAGAGTCTGTACACAGTTGACTATGACTGTCTGCGCTTGACTTGCGAGCGAATTCATCGGGCCTAGAAGTATCAAAAAAGAAACTGGAGTAAGCGATGAACATAGACACCGCACTGATGAGACTGGAGGATTCTGGCACTCCCATCCGAGTAGGGATGGTAGGAGCCGGCGCAACTGGGCGTGCCGTTGCCTTGCAGCTCGGAACACCTGTACCCGGAATGCGCCTTGTCGCAATCGCAAACCGTACGCCGCAACATGCGGAGAGAGCCTTTCGTGAAGCAGGCTTTGCAAACTGGACGCGTGTCGGATCTTCTTTCGAAGCTGAGAAGCAGATCTCGCGCGGCTTGCCAGTTCTGACCGACGACCCTTTCGCGCTCACTTCATGCAGTGCAATTGACATTCTCTTGGAAGTTACCGGGAGTCTCGAGCCGGCCGCGAAAGTGGTGCTCGATGCCTTGAAACACCGCAAACACGTTGTTTTGGTAAATGCGGAGTTAGACTCTTTGGTGGGTCCGATCCTCAAGGCGAAAGCCGATGAGGCTGGAGTTGTTATCACCAACACCGATGGCGATGAACCCGGGGTCGCCATGACCCTCGTCCGTTATCTCCGCTCACTGGGACTGCGCGTTGTCGCCGCTGGAAACATTAAAGGCATGGTGGACTACTATCGCAATCCGGATACACAGCGGGATTTCGCAGCAAGAAATGATCAGGACGTAAGAAAGGTAACATCCTTTGCAGATTCCACTAAGCTTTCGATGGAAACGGCGCTCCTAGCTAATGCGACTGGCTTTCATGTTGGACGCAGAGGAATGTATGGTCCTGCATGCGATTACGTTCGGCAGATTGCTGATTTGCTTCCGGCAGCTGAGATGCTTTCTACTGGCTTGGTAGACTACGCGCTGGGTGCAGCCCCGCATACCGGGGCATTTGCGATCATTCATGAGGAAAACGCGCTCAAGAAGACTCAACTTGCCTACTACAAACTCGGCAATGGCCCCTTCTATGTCTTTTACACTCCGTTCCATCTCCCGCATCTCCAGATAGGGTCTACCATCGGTCGCGCAGTTATTCATCAGGATGCGACCGTCGCGCCCATCGGAGGACCTGTCTGCGAGGTCGTAGCAGTGGCCAAAAGGAATTTAAAGGCAGGCGAGTGTCTTGACGGAGTCGGTGGCTTCTGCACATATGGTCTCATTGAGAACAGATCATCGGCTCGCGACATGCAAGCTCTTCCAATCGGACTCTCCGAAGGCTGCATACTACGTAAGGATGTCGACAAAGATCAGGTCCTTTCCATTGAAGACATTCATCCCGTCAACGAAACTCTCGTTTGGAAGCTCTGGCGTGAGCAGAACGAACGCTGGCCGCTTGCCACAGAGGTACTGAGCCCTATTGGGTCACTTTCGGAGACTCAATGAACCTCAACCGTGCATTTTGGAAGCACCGTCGAGTCTTCCTCACGGGACATGCGGGCTCCAAGGGGAGCTGGTTATCGCTATGGTTATCGAGACTGGGATCTGAGGTTGTCGGTTACGCCCTGGAGCCACCTACTTCTCCATCGCTCTATCGACAAGCCAATGTCGAATCCGATCTGCACTCCATCATTGGAGACATACGGGACTTCCAACGGTTGAGAGACGCGATCGCGGAATTCAAGCCCGAAGTTGTCCTTCATTTGGCTGCCCAATCGGTAGTCCGTACCGGTTATGAGGATCCCGTCGGCACTTATGCCTCGAATGTGATGGGCACCGTGCATTTGCTCGAAGCAATTCGCACCCTCAAACATCGCTGTGTGATCGTTAACGTTACGAGTGACAAATGCTATGAAAATCGAGAATGGGTCTGGGGTTATCGTGAAAACGATCCTATGGGAGGGCACGATCCCTATTCAAATTCGAAAGGATGCTCGGAACTAGTCACCTCAGCCTTCAGAGACTCCTACTTTCCTCCGCAATTGCTGCATCAACATGGTGTAGCTCTTGCCAGCGCTCGAGCAGGCAATGCGATCGGGGGTGGCGACTGGACAGCTTTTCAACTTATTCCCGATTTAATGCGAGCGTTTATTGCAGGACAGTCCTGCTTGATCCGAAACCCTCTATCCTATCGTCCGTGGCAGTTCGTTCTTGAGCCGCTTCGTGGTTATCTGCTCATCGCTGAGCACCTGACAGAAAAGGGGGCTGAGTTCGCAAGCGGTTGGAACTTCGGCCCGTTTGAAGAGGATGCTAAACCCGTCTCCTGGATTGCGGACAACCTAAGTGCCAAGTGGGGCAGGGGAGCATCATGGACGCGCGATACCGCCGTGACGCCCAGCGAGGCGAGAGCTCTCAAACTCGATGCATCAAAGTCTGCTGCCTACCTCGATTGGCATCCGGTCCTTCGGATTGAGCAGACGCTTTCCTGGATTTCGGAGTGGTATCAGGCCTTTGAGAGCGGTGGCGATCTTCGCTCGGTGACACTTGAGCAAATCAAGCGTTACGAAAGTCTTATCCAGGGTTTGACCTAATGCTCCTGATTCCTGAAGATCTGCGCGATTTCAGCTAAGATTGGGTCAATTCTCAGCAAAACAGCGAAGCTTACAACTCATCACGTTAACTCTTGTGCGCGGAGGAAGTTTCCCCGATGTCTAGTCCTAATTTTGTCGTTATTGGTTCCGGAATGGCTGCATATGGAGCTGTTTATCGGCTTCACGCAGAAGGCGTGGCGCCTGTCATGTTTGACAAGAACTCCTACCATGGAGGACACACAACGTCAGTCAAGGATGATGGTGGATTCATCTTCGACATGGGACCTCACATCTCCTACACCAAGGATCCACGCATTCAGGAAGTCTTCGCGGATAGCGTCGAGCAGCGCTACGAGACAATTCAGATCTACCTGAATAATTACTGGCGCGGCTACTGGCCGCAGCACCCTGTTCAGTTACATCTTCACGGACTACCCGACGAAACCGTCGTGAAGGTCATCAGTGATTTTGTTGAAGAGAAGCACGCGCCCGAACGTCCGATTCATAATTATGCGGACTGGCTGTATGCGAGTTTTGGCAAAACCTTCGCCGAAACATTTCCCATGCAGTACACGAAAAAGTATCATCTCACCAGTGCAGATAATCTCAGCATTGATTGGCTCGGACCTCGCATATAT
>Ga0157374_10002763_pt1 | contig 14727 bp, 11 predicted proteins | sample M25metaG_FD_115308 | JGI IMG/M metagenome (GOLD analysis project Ga0157374, IMG submission 115308) | Miscanthus rhizosphere microbial communities from Kellogg Biological Station, Michigan, USA - M2-5 metaG | ecosystem: Host-associated > Plants > Roots > Rhizosphere > Soil | place: USA: Michigan...
GGATCGCTCGGCTTCGATCCGAACGCGTGCGAGATCAGCTGGGAGCCATCCGGCAACGCCGGGATGACACCCTGCGCGTTCACCGGGGGCGTCGTCACTGCCTGCAGATGATGCGCAGCCGCCGTCTTCTCCAATCCGTTTTTGATGGCCTCGGACGTAAGCGCCTTGGCATACGCATCCTGCGAAGCGGTCGACTTTTGCCGTAGCAGTGTCGCTTGAATCGTCGGCAGCACCTCGTTCAAATCCTGTGAGTGCGCCTGGGTCCGCTCCTCAACTTGCACAATGTGATAACCGAACTGAGACTTGACGATCTTGATGTCGCCCGGCTTTTGCGTGAAGATGGCGTTGTCAAACTGCGGAACCATCGCGCCGCGTCGCGCGAATCCGAGTTCTCCGCCGTTGTCTTTGCTGCCCGGATCGTCAGAATTTTTCTTCGCCAGATCCGTCCAGTTTCCGCCACTCTGTAGCTGCTTCAATACCCCTTCGGCCTTTGTCTTTGCGGCGGCATCCGCCTTCGCATCCGCATTCGGCGTCAGCTGAATCAGGATATGCCGCGCCTTCGCTTGCTCCGGCACCGAGTATTCGCTCTTGTGTGTGTTGTAGTACGCCTGGATCTCCTGCTGCGTCGGCTGTTGCACACCGCCCGGCACATCATTCGGAGTAAACGCGAAGTACTCAATCGTCCGCTCTTCGGGAACTGCATTCGAGTACCGCGACGAATTCTTCTTGAAGAATGCCTCCAGTTCCGCATCCGACGGATTGATCGACTTCCGGATATCGTCCGACGAGATCACAGCGTACTGGAATTTGATCTTGGTGTTCCCCTTCACGTACTGCTCGCGTGCTTCCTTCTCCCCCACCGTCGTACCGGCGGTCACAAAGGCTCGCAGCCGCTGGATGATGATGTCGTGACGGACGCTGTCTTCGAAATCCGGAACCGACATGTCAAACCGGCTTGCGATCAAAGAAGTGTACTGATCCTGTCCGATAAACTTGCCGTTCGGGAACAGAACCTGACCTGCCTGCCCCTGGTGCAGGAAGGTGTTGACGTCGTCGCTGTTCGCAGATATGCCCAGCTTGTCTGCCTCAGCCAGCAGGATCTCCTGCTGCACAAGCTGCTGCCCGATCTGTTGCTTGAACATGTTCACGATCATCGGATTCGACGCGTACTGCGGATTCTGCTGCTGCAGCCGCTGCCGAGTCTGCTGCTCAACCTTCTGCTCGCTGATCTCCTGGCCACTCGCAAAAATCCGGCTGTACCAGTGCGGATAAACCACGGCATACGTGCTCGCCGAAATGGTCCCCCCAGCCGCCAGACCCGGGATCAGGTACACGACCATCGACACCGACGCAGCGGCGATGATGACGATAAACAGAGCTTTTACAAGACGATTGTCTTTCGATTGCAGGAAACGAATCATGGGTGGGTGGTAGCCTTCAACTCTCTAAGCGCTTACAGGAGAACCGGGAATGCCCACTGCCCGGCGGCAGATACAGAGCCCGGATGCTCTCTCAAAAAAGCGCATTTTCGCTCGTTGCGATTCCCACATATTATAGACGACCCCGGCTTTCCCCCGTCGCCATCCCAGTAGGCCCCGTATCTTCCACCCCTCCAGGCAACATCGACCCAGCCCCACCCGACTGGATCTCCGCGGTAGCCCTCACGCTCTAGCCTCCTGGTAACTTCCGAGCACCACACCCAATCGCTCGCGTTATGAGCGGATTTCCTTCAATATCTCGGAGGGACTTGGAGGCATTGATCACGAACTCTGCCGTGGTCTAATTGCCTGACCCGTTCGTCATGTGTGAATCCCCATTGAGAGATCATCAGAGGCTAGCTCGGCAGAACCTGGCTTCATCCGCAGGCGTCTACTTTAGAGGAGGCATTGGTGTGATCAGGTTGGCCTTCTTCTCGGTACTCTCACTCTTCGTGCTGCCGGCGTTTGCATCTACCCGTGTCACCGTCGCCGAATTGGAACGCACGTTGGCCGCGGATCAGGGAAAACCGGATACCGAAATTGCAAACCACCTCTCAGACCTCGAACTCACTGAACGGTTGAGCGCCACTACTCTCCATCAGCTCGAGTCAGTCTCATCGGGAATACGAACAGCGCAGGCATTGAGAATTCTCGCCGATGAGTCAGCCTTCCTGTCCTTGCCGGCAGCAGAGATCCCCGCCATTCCGACGCCCGATGTACCAGCACAACGGCAAATCATGGCGCTGGTTGTGAGCTACGTCAGCAAGACGAGACCCTGGAGATTAAGTCAGACCAGGTCGGTTCTATTCGAAAGGCTGGGATCACTTCGCATGTGAGCATCGACCTGCCCCCCACCGGAGAAATTCAACTCGTCACCGCCGTGTACGACTTGAACAGCCGCGAAGCTGGAACTCTGAACATTCCCCTGCGCTCCACAACTCCCTGACGTCAACTCAACCACTCACACATCATCGATGCAGAGCTCCACGATATGACCGGCTCCGGTACTCCAGCCAAATGAAACAGGCACCCTTCCGGGTGCCTGTTGTCTTACATTTTGATGGTGTTTTAAATCCCACGGCCGGTTGTCTTTCAAGACGTCTTACAAATCCAGCCGTGCGATCTGCACTGTCTTACCGCCAGTAGTAGTATCCGCCCACCGAGTAATACGGCCGGTAATACACCGGGCCATAGTATGCCGCGTATGGATACGGCCGGTAAGGCCTGTATGGATATGCGTAAGCACGCCGCTGATAGAGTCGCGGACCCCCAGGGTACAGCCCCTGTGCCAACCGCATCGCCTCGTCCTGCGTCACAGGCTGCACCGTAATCGGCGATGCAAGATGGAAAGTCACCAGCGCTTCCGCCGGAATCCACACACCTGGTCCCGACGTCGCTCCGGAAACCGCAGCGCCTGTACCGCCGCCGGCAACCGCGCCAACTGCAGCACCTGTACCACCGCCCACCGCGCCACCAATGATCGCTCCCAGCAACGCTCCACCCACTACGTTCCCTGCCGAACGCCCACCTTTACCGGGTCCCTTCACACGAAACAGATCCGACTGCAGCGGATAGCTCTGTCCCATCAGGTCCAGCGAAGTCAGCTCAAGAGCCAGTTCGTTGCTGCCCGTCAACGCGCCAGGATCCGGTCGCTTCACGTCGGCAATCACGCCGTGAATGGTCGCACCACGCGGAATCGCCAGCACCCCACCTACCGTCACATCCTGAATCACTGTGAACTGGATCGGTTCGCCGCCGCGAGCATGTTTGCTGTTAACTGCCTCACTCGTCCGGAGCTGCACCATGGTGCCCTGCGGAATCATCACTGGTCCGCGCGGAATGTCATACCTCGGCGGAGGAGGTGCCTGAGAATACCCAGGACGCTGCCCGTACCCCCCTTGTCCATATCCTGGCTGTCCGTATCCCGGAGGCGGCGGACTAGCCTGACCGTATCCCGGAGGTGGAGGCCCTTGCTGGCCGTAGGGCTGCTGCTGAGGATTGTTCTGCCCGTAAGCGGGCCGCTGCGGATAATTTTGTCCGTACGCCGGCGGCTGTTGCTGTCCCTGATCCTGCTGCTCGTTGCCCCAGTCTGGCGGAGGAGCCTGGTTCACGCTGGGTGGCGGATTCTGCCCGTTGTCTCCATAGCTGGGACTCTGATCATATGGAGGATTTGGAGAGCTCTGTGGAGGCGCCACTTGTGCATCCGCCATATCATCATTGGCCGGATCGTTCGCTGGAGCACCCTGCGCATTTGCATCCTCTGCTGGATTCCCGACCTTCAGATTGTTATGAACCTTCGTGACCCCGCCAACGCCTTTCACAATCGACTCTGCCAATTGTTTTGAAGAGTCGCTCGACACCGTGCCCGAGAGCGTCACTTCGCTCTGGATCGTCGCCGCGGTGATCAGATCGTTCTTCAGGGCCTGCGACCCGTCCAGCGCATGGACCACGTCCATCTCGATCTGCCCATCGCTCCGCGTGGCATTCGAAGACGCGGTATCCTGCGCAAGCGCAATCACGCCGCCCAAAGCAATCACAGCAACCCACGCCGTCGCGCGGGAAATAGCTCTCATAATCAATAGCCTGTTCATTCTGGTTTCTCCTGCATGCCTGCAACCACGTCGCCTGCTTTTCCGCCGAAGTACCTATTGTGACGGCAGGATTCATGCGCCGTCACCGTTACTAACCCAGGTCTTGGCAAAAAGTTCCGCCCGTTGGTAACGACGGCGGCATCCGTCCCGAAGGCCGCCACCTGCAGATTTGATGAGCCTTAGGCCCCGGCGGCAGCCTGCGCTTCCGCAGCTGCCTGCACCTCGGCGGCGACTCCGCGCGTCAGTTCCTCGTCGTCCGGGAAGAACAGCTGGAACACGGTACCCGCACCTTCCCGGCTTCGAACGTGCACCACCCCATGGTGCTTCAGAATGATTTCGTGGCTCACCCAAAGCCCCAGCCCAGTGCCCGTCGCACCCTTGGTCGTAAAGAACGCCTCGAAAAGCCGGTCCCGCACCTCTGCGTTCATTCCGCTTCCCGTATCCGCAATGGTTATTCGGACTCCCTCGCGCTGCGGGTGAACCCAGTCTCGCGACTTTCGCGCGCACACAATCAGCCTTCCGCTGCCCGCAGTCGCATCCATCGCATTGCTCACCAGGTTTGCAATCACCTGCCGCAGCTCACCGGCAAAACAATAGAGATCAAGTTCCGGCTCGTAGTTCCGCTCCAGCGTAATCCCCAGCGTGTTCAGCCGCACGTTGTACATGTCGAGCACTGAATCCAGCAGATCCGCCATCGTCGTGCGGCCCGGCAGCGTTGACTGCCGGTAGAAGCGCAGCGTCTGCTGCGTAATTTCCGACATCCTGCGAACCTCGCGCTCCGCAATCGTCACATAGTTCAATGCCGATTCATCCAGCTTGCAGAACCTGCGCAGCAGATAAAGCAGGTTCGTGATCGCTTCCAGCGGATTGTTGATCTCGTGCGCAATCGATGCCGCCAGTCTCCCCGTCGCAGCCAGCTTCTCCGTCCTGCGCAGTGCATCCTCGCTGCGTTTACGTTCGCTGGCGTCTATCACAATCACGCCTATCCAGCGCACTTCTTCTTGCGCGGGCCTCACCGGATACGCAGTCACAAGCCACGTCCACGCCCCCTTGACGTCATCCTGTCCTTCCAGTTCCAGGTCGTGAACCGTCATCTCTGTTTCGACAACATGCCTTACGGCTTCTTCAAGCCGTTGTGCAATCGGCGCCTCAAGAAACTCCGGCAGCGTACGGCTCAGTTGCCGCCCAACGGGCACGCCAGTCATCTCCGCGAATACTTCGTTCACGCGCACAATGCGGCATCGCCGATCGAAAAACACCAGACCGATCGGCGCGTTCGCCAGCATTGAATCCAGCAGCGAAAGCGTGTCGTTCAGTCCCGCCCTCTGCTCTTCGAGAGCCGCAACCATCCGATTGAAAGCTTCGATCAACTCACCGAATTCATTGTCCGTCGACACCGGCAGCGGGAACTTTGCCCTCGCCTCCGGGCCCTCCATCAGCGCGCGCGTTCCCGCATGCAGCACATTCAACGGCCGCGATATCGATCGCGACATCAGCAGCACCAGCAGCCCCGACGCGCCCATCCAGATCAGCCCGAAGGAATACGAACTCCGCAGAATTGTGTTCACCTGCTCGTTGTCCCACGAGCGGTCCGTCTCCACCCACGCGTACCCGCTCAGGGTGTCGCCTTGATAGATGGCTTTCACACCTTCCCAACGATGATCGCCAAAAGAAAACACCAGTGGAAGGTGCGCCTGCACATTCGCAATTTGCGCCTTCTCCGCGGGATCCAGCGAAAGGTGCCCCGGCTGCGCATCACTCGCATACTTAACATTGCCTGCGATGTCGGTGATCTTGGCGTGAGCCACGCTTGGAGCCGCGCCCATCATGTGCAGCGAGGGCAACACCAGGTCCGGGCGTTGCGCGCGATACGCTTCCTCGGCTTGCAGCGCAACCGAAGTTGCCTGGTGAGCCAGCCGTTCCAGCGCACGTTGCCGTATTTCGCGTCCCTGAATTTGAATCAGGACCGTCGCGAACAATCCAACAGACAGCGCTTCCAGCAGCATCAGCCAGGTGATCAATTGCCACCGGACCGTACGCGGCCACCACCAGCGCATTTAATTACACCTCAGATTCATGGGGGAGCCCGTTGTCCTTGAGTCTACCGGAAAAGCAAAAAATTGTACTCAACCCGCCCGGCGACAGAGTTCACAGGTTCTAAAGATTATTCAGAAAAACGTTGACAATCCGAGGAACAATCAACGTCGCGCAGCCAGCAGGGCCCGTGCAATCTGGCCGCCATGGAATCGCCCGTTTTCAATGAAAATTTCATTCGTGCGCGATCCGGCCACAATCACGCCTGCAAGAAAAATTCCCTCTACATTGCTCTCCAGCGTCTCAGGATTGCACACCGGCAACCTGTCCGGACCTTCAAACCGCACGCCAAGGCTCTCGAGAAAACTGAAGTCCGGATGATATCCCGTCATTGCAAATACAAAATCGTTTTCAATCGTCTCCACGCCTTGCAGCGTCTTCAGCACCACAGAGTCCTGCGCAATCTCCACCACATCCGTGTTGAAGTACGCCTTGATCTCTCCGTTCTTGATCCGGTTCTCGATGTCCGGCTTGATCCAGTACTTCACATGCCGATGCATCCCCTCATGCCGATGCACCAGCGTCACCCGCGCCCCGCTGCGCCATAACTCCAGCGCTGCAATCGCCGCTGAATTCTTGCCGCCAATCACCACCACATCCGTGTCGAAATACGGGTGCGGATCATCGTAGTAGTGGTGCACCTTGCTGAGGTCTTCACCCGGAATGCACATCATGTTCGCCAGATCGTAGTACCCCGTCGAGACAATCAGTCTTCGCGCGCTCAACTGCCCTATCCTGCCAAACCGATCCTCGGTGTGCACCGTAAACTCGCCCTCGTGCCCCGTCACGCGCTCAACACGCTCGTACTGCCGCACATCCAGCCTGTAGTGCGCCGCCACCAGCCGGTAATACTGCAGCGCCTCGTTCCGAGTCGGCTTTGGATTCGGGCTCGGAAACGGAATGTTCCCGATCTCCAGCAGTTCGGGCGTCGTGAAAAACGTCATATGCGACGGATAGTGGAACAGCGAGTTGCACAGGCACCCCTTGTCCACAGCAACCACCTTGAATCCGGCCCTCTGCACCTCGATTGCGCACGCCAGCCCCGTCGGTCCAGCGCCAATCACCAGCACATCAAACTGCTCGTCCGGGCTCTTTCCCCTCTGCCGCTCCAGCATCGAGGAGGGTTTCGCATCCGGAATCGAATCCGCAGGAAATTCCGCCATATCTCCAGCTTAGGCTATCGTCTTCGGTCGCCGGTTCTTCACTCGACGACCACGCTCAAATCCTCTCCGCTCGTCTCCCGAATCATCAGCAATCCCAAAATCGACAACACCGCCGACGCCGTCAGATAGTACCCCACCCACGCCAGCCCGTATCGCTCCGCAAGCCACGTCGCAATGTACGGTGCGAGCGAAGCACCTAAAATTCCCGCCATGCTGAATGCCAGCGAAGACCCCGTATAGCGAACACCTGTCGGAAACAGCTCCGACACCACCGTCCCCAGCGGCCCATACGTAACGCCCATCAACGCCAATCCAAGAATCATCATCCACAGCGCGCCCGTTGGCCCCGCCGCGAACATCTTCGCCATGAAGAGTCCGAACACCGCGATCAGCACCGACACGCTAAACATCACCGGCCGTCTTCCCCGCTCCGCCAGCCACGCCGACAGCGGAATCGTCACCCCAAAGAACACCACCGCGATCAACTGCATCACCAGGAACTCCGCTCGCGGATAATGCAGCGCCGTGGTCCCCCAAGACAGCGCAAACACCGTCATCAGGTAGAACAGGACAAACGTCGCCAGGCACACCAGGATCCCTGCAACCACATCACGCGTATGTTTCCTGAACACCTCCGCGATCGGAATCTTCTTTGGATGCGTCCGCTTCATCGCCGATTCGAACACCGGCGTCTCCGTGATCGACAGCCGCACATAGAGGCCGAGCAGCACCAGAACAGCGCTCGCCAGAAACGGCAGCCTCCATCCAAAAGCGAAGAACTGCGCATCCGTCAGCCACCTCGAGAGCCCTAGAAAGATTCCGCCCGAAAGCAGAAACCCCACCGGCGCTCCCAGTTGTGGAAACATCCCGTAGAGTGCACGCTTCGATGGCGGAGCATTTTCCACCGCCAGCAGCACCGCGCCTCCCCACTCACCGCCCAGTCCGATTCCCTGGCCGAACCGGCACAGAGCCAGCAACAACGGCGCGGCCAGCCCGATCGTCTCGTACGGAGGCAGGGTTCCGATCACGAATGTCGAAATCCCCATCGTCGACAGCGCCAGCACAAGCGTCCGTTTGCGTCCGATCCTGTCTCCGAAATGCCCGAACAACGCCGACCCGATCGGCCGCGCCACAAACGCTATCGCAAACGTGGCCAGCGACGCCAGCACCGACGACGCCGGATCGCTCTTAGGAAAGAACAGCTTCGGAAACACCAGCACTGCTGCCGTTGCGTAGATATAAAAATCAAAAAACTCAACCGCCGTTCCTACAAGGCTCGCAAACAGAACCTGCCGTGGCGTATTGATCAGCCTTTTCTCAGTAGCGGGGGAAGTCATCGGCTTGTTGCATTCTACTCAACCAGCTCCGATACCAGCACCAAACGAGGGTGCCTCATCCAAGCCCCGCTTGGGTGGGAGACCACGTATTACGATTAAATTGTGGCGCAGCACACCATCTTCACCATCGGCCACTCCACCCGCTCCATTGAAGAGTTCATCGCACTCCTCACCGCGCACGGCATCCGCCACCTCGTCGACGTCCGCTCCATTCCAAAATCCAGACACGTCCCGCAATTCAATTCCGAATCGCTCGCATCTTCACTCCATACATCCGGCATTGCCTACACTCACCTCAAAGACCTAGGAGGCCGTCGCCACAGCCGCAAAGACTCCATCAACACCGGCTGGCGCAACACTTCCTTTCGCGGCTACGCCGACTACATGGCGACTCAGCAATTCGCCGAAGGCCTGAATGCAGTCTTGCAAATCGCTGCTGCAACTCCCACCGCGATCATGTGCGCCGAAGCAGTCCCCTGGCGCTGCCATCGTTCCCTTATCGCCGACGCCTTGATCCTCAAAGGCTGGCAAGTCCGCGACATCCTCACCGTCGCCCCTCCCGCCGAACACAAGCTCACGACATTCCTTATCGCCGTCAATGGCCAGCCCACCTACCCCGACCCAAACGAATCAGCTCCCCTCTTCAACGAGCCTTGACTCGCACGAATGGCTGCCAACACTCCCGCACCGCAGACGGCTAACCCCGCTACCTCCGCTGCTTTACCCTAGAGTGTTGACCACTCGAGGGCATTCTCATGACCGTCATCAACCAGGAAGACTTCATCGCCAGCGTCTACGGCGCGCTGCAGTACATCAGCTTCTACCATCCCACCGACTACATCGAGAACCTCGCCCGCGCCTACGAGCGTGAACAATCACCCGCCGCAAAGGACGCCATCGCACAGATCCTCATCAACAGCCGCATGTGCGCCGAAGGCCACCGCCCCATCTGCCAGGACACCGGCGTCGTCAACGCCTTCGTCAAAATTGGCATGGACATCCGCTTCGAAGGCCCCGACGGTGGCGCTCCCACCCTCGACATACAAGGCATGGTCGACGAAGGTGTTCGTCGCGCCTACACCGATCCTGACAACACCCTCCGCGCCTCCATGCTCGCCGACCCCGCAGGAGCCCGTAAAAACACTCGCGACAACACCCCCGCCGTCGTCAACGTCGAACTCGTTCGCGGTAATACCGTCGAAATCACTGTCGCCGCCAAGGGTGGAGGCTCCGAAGCCAAAAGCAAATTCGTCATGCTCAACCCCTCTGACTCCATCGTTGAGTGGGTTCTCAAAACCGTCCCCACCATGGGCGCTGGATGGTGCCCGCCCGGCATGCTCGGCATCGGCATCGGCGGTACCGCTGAGAAGGCCATGCTCCTCGCCAAGCAGTCCCTCATGGACCCCATCGACATCCAGGACCTCATCGCACGCGGTCCTAAAACCACCGCCGAAAAACTTCGCGTCGAACTCTACGACAAGGTCAATCGCCTCGGCATCGGCGCCCAGGGACTTGGCGGACTGACCACCGTCCTCGACATCAAAGTCCTCGACGTTCCATGCCATGCCGCCAACCTCCCCGTCGCCATGATCCCCAACTGCGCCGCCACGCGACACGCGCATGTTGTACTCGATGGCTCCGGCCCCGCCTACCTCGATCCACCGTCGCTCGATGCCTGGCCCAAGCTCACCTACGACGTCTCCAGCGCCCGCCGCGTCAACCTCGACACCGTCACTCGCGCAGAAGCGGCCACCTGGAAGCCCGGCGAAGTCCTCCTCCTCAATGGAAAACTGCTCACTGGCCGCGACGCCGCCCACAAGCGCATGACCGACATGCTCAACCGCGGCGAAAAACTTCCCGTTGATTTCAAAGATCGCTTCATCTACTACGTCGGCCCTGTCGATCCGGTGCGCGAAGAAGTGATCGGACCCGCCGGCCCCACCACCGCCACGCGCATGGACAAGTTCACTCGCCAGATGCTCGCCCAGACTGGCCTTCTCGGCATGGTTGGCAAAGCCGAGCGCGGCCCCGTCGCGATCGATGCCATCAAGGAATTCGGTGCCGTCTACCTCATGGCCGTCGGTGGAGCAGCTTACCTCGTCTCCAAAGCCATCATCGGCTCGCGTCAACTCGCCTTCGAAGATCTCGGCATGGAAGGCATCTACGAATTCGAAGTCCGCGACATGCCCGTCACCGTTGCCGTCGACTCCAAAGGAACCAGCGTCCACCAGACCGGCCCCGCCGAGTGGCAACAACGCATCGCTAACATCCCGATCCTGCAGTGATCACTTTAACCAGCAAAATTGGGTGCCCCAGGTCTCGCTTCTGAGACTTGGGATCGGAAGTCAATCTCCCGCCGTCGTCTCAGGAGGGCCCCATGCATCAAGTCATCCTCAAACGCTTCGAAAACCCCGACGAAGTCCGCACCTTCGACAAAGGCAAATTCGAACTCGTTAACCTCGGCGCCATGACCATCGGTCGAGCCACCTACGAACCCGGCTGGAAATGGTCAGAACACGTCGGCAAGTCTCTCGGCAAAAAGAGCTGCGACGTTTCTCACGTCGGCATGGTCGTCTCCGGCCGCGCAACTGCCGCGATGGACGACGGCCGCGTCATCGAAATGAACCCCGGAGACATCTTCTACATCGAGCCCGGCCACGATAGTTGGGTCATCGGCGACGAACCCTACGTCTCCATCCACATGATGGGCGCCGCCGACTACGCTGCCCACAAATAGCAACGGCACAAAATAGCGGCGGCGCACCACTGGTGCGCCGCCGTTTGTTACTCCCTTTTTTCTACTCGCCGCGCTACTGCTTTCCAAACCGGTACACCAGCCCGAACGTCGCTCCAAGATCATGCTGGAAAGTCGATCCAAACCCCGTTCCCATCGCCTCCGGCGCCAGCCGCAACGACAAGCTCGGTGAAATGTTCGCCTCGCCGATAACGGCGCCCGAAAACGCATACGTCGTGCCATCCGGATACAGCAGGCACTGTCCCCCCGGCGGGCAGATCTGTCCGAAGCGGTTCGTGTCCCCCGTAAAGTTCCCCATCGCCGCGCCGCCCATCACGCGCCCGGCAATCGAGTATTTCGGCCTCAGCTTGAACCGATATACAGGTCCCGCCATGATGTCATAGGTGCTGACCGCCGGCCGCGTAATCGAGGTGAAGTTCAGGCCCACGAACGCCGTTCCGTAGTTTCCTCTTCCGTCGAGCGTGATCCCCAGCCGCTCTCCATACCAGCGGGTCAGACCAAGATCGAACGCGTACATCGTGGTGTGCTGCAGAGTTGGCCCCGGTATAAAGCGCTGATACCCGGCGCCGATGAAAAGCTCATACCGCTGCGCATAGGTATCGCGGATCGACTGCTGGCGCCGTGCTTCCCGGCGCGCCCGGATGCGCCCCTGTACGCTAACCTGCCCCTGGCTCTGTCCCTGGGCCGGTGCAGCAGCCGGGGCTGAGGCCGGCGCCGGGGGCGTCTGCTCCTGTGTCGGTTGATTGCTGGAATCCTGGCTGAATGCTGCCACGCCAGATGAAACAAGCCAGATAAACGCCAGAAATGCTACGCCGCGGCGAAACGAAAACATCGAACTTTCCTTACCTCCAACACGGATGCCCTCGGATCCACATCCGTGGGGTGGAACGCTGACGAGCTCAAGCCTATTCCCTCGAGCAAATTCTCCCGAGCGTGTCCCGTCCTCAATTATCGCAAACCGAACCCAAAGCACCCTTTATCCGGGACTGACTTCTTTTGGACGTGCGCCGCCGGTTTTTGCCGCCAACTCCCCTTTCATGCTCTACGATGAATTCCTGAGGGGGCCGCAGAAGACATGCGCTTCATTCTCGGACTGATCATCGGAATCGTTCTGGTTCCTCTGGCCGTCATTGTGTACCTCATGTACGGCAGAGTTCCTGTCGCAGTCGGTGACCCGCCTTTCCCGAATGAACGCCAGATGGTCCACATGCCCCTTGACGCCCGCATCCAGCGCGAAATGGTCGGCACTCACATGGAGCCCGACGCCGCCAATCTCACCGCTGGCGCCCGCGTTTACGTCGACCGCTGCGCCGTATGCCATGGCCTGCACAATCACCCCTCGGCTCTCGGCGCTCACATGTATCCCGACGCACCCCAGCTGCTCGAACCCCACCACAACAATCCTGAGGTCGTTGGCGTCAGCGACGACCCCCTAGGGGAAACTTACTGGAAGATCCTCAACGGCATCCGTCTCACCGGCATGCCCGCCTTCAAAACCCAGCTCAGTGACCCCGAGCTGTGGCAGGTCAGCCTCTTCCTCGCCAATGCCAACAAGCCCATGCCCCAGACCGCCCTCGATCTCCTCAACCGCGCCCCCGCCCCTCCCACCGAAGCCCAAGCCCACCCCTCAACCTCCGAACCATCTCAGTAGGGAAGGAAAAGCGCCTTCGGGCGGTAGAAGAGCCCTGCGCTCGGAACTATCGGTGGGTCTCAGGTTTCTGAATCGAGCTGTTGCGATAGTCTTATGAGGACAACCAATGTCTCTCCTTGACTCATTCCGAAAAGGCTTCCGCTTCTTTCTCATGAGTTTCGGCATCTCCAGCGCTTCGAAGAAGTCAGCCTCAAGCGCGCAAGCCAAGCATCCGCCCACGAAAGCTCAGGGATAGTCCGATGAGATTCCTGGCATTCCTTTTCGACGTAATCGTCGGGCTCCTCGGATTCGACATCTCCATGCGCAGAGACCTTGCCAACCGCAACGACCGCGGCCAATTCAAACGAGACTCAGAAAAATACGTAACCCGCTGATTCACCCAATACAGCAACCTGCGACTTTCCCCGCCTCTGCGAATCCAATACAGTGAAGAGACGGCACTCATGAGCACCGGGACAAAAAGCCGCTGGCGTGCATTCTGGGACTGGTTTGTCCTCTTCAGCGGCGTCTCCACCGCCTCAAACCTCTCCCGCACCCGCCCTGATCCCGTCCGCCGGCGCGGCCTGTTCCTCTTTCGCTCGCGCTCCAACAATCGCCCCTGATATTGCCTCGAACACCGCCGTGTGGCGGCAGTTCGCCAGCCGTCTGATCGCCTGAAATCGGACTCCAGTCGCGTTTTCTGTAAAATGAGGGTATGTCGCTGACTCGCCAGCAGGCCCTCGATCACTTCAATTCCCCTGACCTCATCGGCCTGGGCTTCGAGGCCGACGCCGTCCGCCGGCGCCTGCATCCTGAAGGCGTAGTCACCTACATCATCGATCGCAACATTAACTACACCAACTTCTGCACCGAATACTGCACCTTCTGCGCCTTTTACCGCCCGCTCCCCAAGGAAGGAAAGAACATCCCCCGCTCCGACGAGGGCTACATCCTCGACTTCGAAAAGATCTACGAGAAGATCGCCGAAACTCAGGAAATGGGCGGCACCGGCGTCCTCATGCAGGGCGGACTTCATCCCGACCTCAAAATCGATTGGTTTGAACGCCTCTTCACCGGCATCAAGCAGCGCTTCCCAAAAATCTGGCTTCACTGCCTCAGCGCTTCTGAAATCCTGGCCATCGCCGAGTACAGTGAACTCGACCTGCGCACCACCATCGCGCGTCTTCGCGACGCCGGCCTCGACTCCATCCCCGGCGGTGGCGCCGAAATTCTCGACGACGATGTTCGCAAGCGCATCGCTCGCCTCAAGTGCCGCACCGCCGATTGGGTTGCCGTACATCGCACCGCCCATCAGCTTGGCATGCGCACCACCGCCACCATGATGTTCGGCGTAGGCGAAACCTTCGATCAGCGCATCAACCACTTTGAAGTTGTGCGCAACCTGCAGGAAGAAACTGGCGGATTCACCGCCTTCATCCCCTGGAGCTTCCAGCCCAACAACACCGCTCTCGGCGGCCGCGGCTGGGACGAGGCCACGTCCGTCGAGTACCTCAAGGTCCTCGCCATCGCCCGCCTCTACCTCGACAACATCGAAAACGTGCAGGCCTCGTGGGTCACGCAGGGCCTCAAGGTCCTCGAGCTAGGCCTCCACTTCGGCGGTAACGACGTAGGCTCCGTCATGCTCGAAGAGAACGTCGTCAAAGCCGCAGGCACCTCGA
>Ga0157374_10002764_pt1 | contig 14726 bp, 11 predicted proteins | sample M25metaG_FD_115308 | JGI IMG/M metagenome (GOLD analysis project Ga0157374, IMG submission 115308) | Miscanthus rhizosphere microbial communities from Kellogg Biological Station, Michigan, USA - M2-5 metaG | ecosystem: Host-associated > Plants > Roots > Rhizosphere > Soil | place: USA: Michigan...
AAGGCAGCCCCCAAAGACTACCGAAGAGGACAGGATATTATTCATGATAGAGAGTTCACCTGCTATGACCAATTCATCCTATGATGCCGAGCAGATCCGTGTGTTGGAGGGCTTGGAAGCGGTTCGGCTGCGGCCCGGGATGTATATCGGCTCAACCAGCCAGCGCGGGTTGCACCACCTGGTTTACGAGATTGTGGACAATTCCGTGGATGAGGCGTTGGCCGGCTTCTGCACCACCATTCATGTGGCCATTAATGAGGACTACAGCGTTACCGTTCAGGATAACGGACGGGGTATTCCCGTGGCCATCAAACAGGATTCCGGAAAATCCGCGATGGAGATCGTGCATACCGTCCTCCACGCCGGCGGTAAGTTCGGCGATGGCGGTTATAAAGTATCCGGCGGTTTGCATGGCGTGGGCGCCTCCGTTGTAAACGCCCTCAGCGAGAAGATGGTTGTGGAAGTCCACCGGGACGGTCATGTTTATAAGCAATCCTATATGCGGGGCGTACCCCAGCATGACGTGGAACAGGTGGGCGACACCCACACCACCGGTACTCGCACCACCTTCTGGCCGGATGCCGAGATTTTTGAGACCACCATCATCGATTCCGACGTGATTTCTACCCGTTTGCGGGAGATGGCCTTCCTGAACAAAGGAATGAAGATCATTTTCTCCGACAAAAAGGTTGGCCCTGAGCACAGTGAGGAATTCTTCTACGAAGGCGGTATCGGCAGTTATGTAGAGTATCTGAACGAGAACCGGACGGTCCTTTTCGACCCGCCCTTCTATGTAGAGGACATGAAAGACGGCGTCAACGTTGAGGTGGCGATTCAGTACACCGATGCGTACTCCGAAACCGTGTTGAGCTTTGCCAATAACATCAATACCCACCACGGCGGCACTCATTTAACCGGCTTCCGGAACGCGGTGACCCGGATCATCAACGATTACGGCCGCAAGAATAACCTAATCAAGGATAACGAGGCCAACCTGAGCGGTGATGATATCCGCGAAGGTTTGACCGCCATTGTCAGCGTAAAGGTGCCTAACCCCGAATTCGAGGGCCAAACCAAGGAAAAACTGGGGAACAGCGAAGTCCAGGGTATCGTGCAGAACGTCATGGGCGATAAGCTGGCGGATTGGCTGGAGAACAACCCGAAACAATCCAAGTTAATTGTGATGAAGGCGACCTTGGCACTGCAGGCACGTGAAGCGGCCCGTAAGGCGCGCGAATTGACCCGCCGGAAGACCGTTTTGGAGAGCAGTACCTTGCCCGGCAAGCTGGCCGATTGCGCTAACCGGGAGCCGGAACGCTGCGAAATCTACATAGTAGAGGGCGATTCCGCCGGTGGTAGCGCAAAGCAGGGTCGTAACCGAATGTTCCAGGCCATTCTGCCGCTACGAGGCAAGATCCTGAACGTGGAACGCGCCCGCTTGGACAAAATATACAACAACACCGAGATCCAGAGCCTGATTCAGGCGTTGGGAATCAGCATTTCCCGTACCGAAGAGGAATTCGAGATCGAGCGCCTGCGTTATCACAAAATTATCATCATGACGGACGCTGACGTAGATGGGGCGCATATCCGTACCTTGCTGCTCACCTTCTTCTTCCGCTATGCAAGGCCCTTGATTGAGAACGGCCACATCTATATCGCCCAGCCGCCGCTGTACAAGGTGACGATTGGGAAGGAAGAACGCTACCTATATAATGATCGTGATCTGGAAAGAATGCTCAGCGATCGGGGCGTGTCCCAGTTGGAAGTGTTCGATAGTTCGCGTCAGAATGCCGTGAAAGAGGATGCGCTGAAATCCTTGCTCTCCAACCTGGGCAAGTACACTTCTGCTCGGAACTACCCCATGTTGCGGGTTATTCCTGAGGATCTGTTGCTGCACCTGATGACTGAGAAAGTGGAATCCGGCGCTTTGGCGACATTAGAAGGCGCGAACGCGTTTGCCAACAGCTTGGGCAGCCGCTTCCCGCACTATGCTTTTGTAGTGGAATCCAATACGGAACTAGAAAAGCATTCCGTACGGGTGGAGCACAAAAACCCGAAGGAAGGCGAAGCCGAAAATCAAACCATGCTGTTGTCAGCGGAGCTGTTTGACAGTCTGGAGTTTGAGCGTCTGCTGGAAAATCGCCCCAAGGTGGAAAACTTCCTGCCGAGCGTTGAACATCCCTTGCTGGTCATTATCGGCGGCAAAGAGGAGAAAGAGTTCGTCAACCTGGAAGACCTCAAGTTCTTCGTGGAGGAACGCGGCAAAAAAGGTATCACTATGCAACGCTTCAAAGGTTTGGGTGAGATGATGCCTCAACAGCTCTGGGATACCACCATGAACCCGGAAACCAGAACCTTGCTGAAAGTGGAAATCGAGGAAGCCGCCTCCGCCGATAAGCTGTTCGATACCTTGATGGGTGAGCGGGTGGAACCCCGCCGCAACTTCATCGAGAGCAACGCTAGTTATGTGAAGAACCTCGACGTGTAAGCCTAGCCTAATAATTATCTGAAAAAGCCGGTTTCAACTCGAAACCGGCTTTTCTCATTTCAGGACTTTTACTCTGGTGGAACGGAGGCGGATTAAGGATAATAGGCATATGAATATCAGCCTATGGGATACCCTGAGAGAGCCTGAACGACCGGAACCATTGCCATTGGGCCGGACGGTGAGGTACGCGCAGGTTTTGGTGCTGATGACCGCCAAAAGTTTGCAAAGCCAAGTCTTTACTTATTCCGTGCCGGAAGACTTCGTGGATGGCATTCAGGTGGGGCAGCCGGTACTGGTGCCGTTTGGGGCACAACAGGATTTGACCGGCTTTGTCACCGAACTCTCGGAGACCTATACTGGCCGCTTTAAATTGAAGGATATCACCGACATCCTGGATGAAACGCCGCTGTTTGACGAGGTATACTACGACTTTATCCGTTGGGTGGCGGATTATTATGCTACCCCCGTGGCACAAGTGTTACTCTGCGCCCTGCCCGCCAACCTGATCCAGAAAAGCAAGAAAATGATCTTTCCCGGTCCGCATATGCGAGAGCCGATCGTGATTGCCAAGATTCGAGACCCCCATGCCCGCAAAGCCCTGCAACTGATCGATTTCCTCTACAAAAATGCCACCGTTTACGAGGATTGGGGTAATGTCAGTCAGCCTAAGGGTTACAGTCCCAAGTTTCTGGCCGGACAATTGCGTTTACCGCAGAAAACCTTGAACCAGTTGCTCAATCGGCTGAAAGCGTTGGGTGTGGTGATGGTGGAAACTGAACTTAGCGCAAAAACCAGGGCTAAAACCGTCAAAATGGTGGCTTTGAATGCAGAGGTCTGTGAAAACGCTACCCTGTCCGTACGTCAGCAGGAGTTGGTGGATACTTTAAAACGAGCGCCGGAGTCTCGCATGACCTTGCAGGCTTTTTTGATGGCGGCGAAAACCTCCTTACCCACCGTTAAAAAGCTGGAAGCGCTCCAGTTGCTGTCTATCACGGAAGAAGTCAGCGTCCGAGACCCTTTAAATGTCTTTAATCAATTGAGTGAAAAGAGCCATTTCACGCTGTCCAGGTATCAGCAGTTGGCGATGGATACGGTGATCCAGGGCGACAGCCAGGAGCCGTACCTGCTCTATGGCGTTACGGGTTCCGGCAAAACGGAAGTGTACATGAGTCTGGCCCGTCATGCGCTGTCTCAAGGGCAGTCGGTGTTGATGATGGTGCCGGAAATCGCGCTGACGTCTCATATTGCCCGGCGATTTATCGATCATTTCGGTTCGGAAAATATTGCGCTATGGCATAGTAACCTGTCCGATGGCGAGAAAGCGGATACATGGCGACGTATGCAGACTGGCGAGCTGAAGATCCTGATTGGCGCGCGTTCGGCCATATGGGCGCCCATGAAAAATCTCTCTTTAATTCTGATTGACGAGGAGCATGAGAGCAGTTTCAAGCAGGATTCCCCTGCCCCGAGATATCATGCCAAGACGCTGGCTCTGGAACTGGCCCGTCGGTCTGGCGCAAAGGTGGTTTTGGGCAGTGCCACGCCGGAGGTTTCTACCTATTATCAGGCGTTGCAAAGCAAGCGTGTACTGCTGCTGCCGGAACGCTTTGGCGGACGGGAATTGGCCAAAGTTCACATTGTGGATATGAAGCTGGAGCGGGCCCAAGGCAACCAGAACCAGCTCTCCCGAGAACTATCGGAAGCGCTGAAGGCTAACCTGGAAGCGGGCGAGCAATCCATCATCCTGCTGAACCGGCGGGGCTTTTTTACCATTATCCAATGCACCGTGTGCGATTACGTCTTTCAGTGTCCCAACTGCGATGTGGCGGTGACTTATCACCGGGCTAAGAATCAAGTCTGTTGCCATTACTGCGGTTACGAGAGCCAAAGGCCGGCCTATTGTCCCGTCTGTGCCAGCATGGAGTTAAGCCATAGTGGGGTCGGCACCCAACGCATTGAGGACGAGGTGGTTCGAAAGTTTCCGGAAGCCAGGGTACTGCGGATTGATAGCGATGTCCTTCAACGCAAGAACGCTTATGTGGAGATTTTTGAGGCTTTTGCCGCCGGGCAGGCGGAGATTTTAATCGGCACCCAGATTGTGGCCAAGGGGCTGGACGTGGCCAATGTGACCTTGGTGGGTGTGGTCAGCGCGGATTCAGCCTTTTCTTTGCCGGATTACAAGTCTGCGGAACGGGGCTTTCAGTTATTGACTCAGGTTTCGGGTCGGGCCGGTCGGGGTGGTAAGCCGGGACGGGTATACATTCAGTCCGTCCAAACCCAGCACATGGTGCTGACTCACGCTCAACGGCAAGATTACGACGCCTTTTACGAGGAAGAGATCCGTCAACGGGAAGCCTTGGGATTTCCGCCCTACTCCCAGATTTTTCGCTTTATCGTGAGTGATGAGAACGAGAAACGCGCCCAGCAGTTTATCGAAGCGGCTGCTTTGCACCTCATGCAACTGATTCGGGAGGGTGCCGAGGAGAACCCGCAACTGGCCCGGATGAACCTGATGGGTCCCGCGCCTTGCGTGATGCCCAGAATTCAGTCTCGCTACCGTTTTCATCTTTTGGTTAAAAACTTTGCCGGTGAAGCCGGGCATCGGCTGATTAACAATTTCTACAATCGGGCCCTGGAAAGCGGCGTCCCCAAGGACTTAAATTTCATTCTGGATATTGATGCCCAAAGTTTGCTATAACCATCATAGTAGGCATGTTGTAGCGCTATGGGCATTCCTGGCCGATTTGAAGCGCTAATAAGTCAAAAAGGATCATGTATGACTGTTATTGAACAACTGAAAGAAAAGCTTGCCCGCGAATTGACTGCGGAGCATGTGGAAATTGTGGATGATAGCTGGAAACACGCCGGCCATAAACAGGCTCCAGTGGGACTGTCAGCCACACACCTCACCATCACGGTGGTTTCCCCGCGATTTGAAGGGATAGGACTGCTGGATCAGCATCGCATGGTGCATGAAGTCCTCAAGCAAGCCCGAGAAACCCATTTGCACGCCCTGCAACTGAAGACTATTCCCTCCAGCCAGTGGAGCGCTGAGCAACAATAAGCCGATGGGCTCAACCGGGCGCTGTTTTGCTTTCCTTCGCCAGGCATTTACGACACTGTTCATTTATAGGTTTAGCCCTCTGCAGTTGATGCAGAGGGCAGGGCTAAGTCCACGTTGGTGGCCAATCGCCATTTTAATTTTACTGCCTTTGAACTGGCCATACTATTACCCGTAAAGCGAATTCCAGCCTGGGCTTTATGGACTTTGCGCCCCGGACTGGCTAGCCGGGTTGACTGCTTTTATCTCGAGGGTGAGGAAGCGTTCCGGGCAAAAAAAAGCCCTCGGGAGGAGGGCGCTTTACCTTAACATAGTTGAGATTTAATCGAAAATTGTCCTTAACTTCACCTGGAACGTGCCATTAAGGATTTTATAATTGAGTAGTAAAGTGAGATGGTGTTTGGGATTGGGTAATAGTTGGGATTAGTTTTAAGATGTGCTTGATTCTAGGTAAAAGGACCCAACTGATCGATTGTACAAAGGTATTAAATATAGATTAGCCGCTTGGGGTACCGGATTACTCAATGGGATCGTGCGCCATTTACAACTGGGCTATAAGTGGTGTTTTGGATTAAAAGGAGGATTTCTCATAACAAAAAACCCTACCGCTTTGGTAGGGTTTTTATCAAATGGTTGCGGGGGCAGGATTTGAACCTGCGACCTTTGGGTTATGAGCCCAACGAGCTACCGGGCTGCTCCACCCCGCGTCGGGTGCGTCAGTGGTTGACTGTTTATATAGAATGCATCAAACCAAAACGAATGGCAAGCCCTGAAACTCAATTTGTTATCATGAAGTTCGAAACATCGATCTTTAGGGCGCTTGGCTGAAGTCCATCCCATCCAAGCGGCAACATGGGTTGAGTCGGTATGCCTGAGGCTTTGGGAATTTCCTTACACACCCTGGAGCGCTGATGATACAATCAGGACAAAAAGAATAGGAGAGCGGTACGACGATGCAGAGTTTGATATGGCTTAGTCTTGCGGGTGGATTGTCTATAGGTTTTTTGACGGCTTACCTGCTATTTAAGTTCCAAGTCGCTCGCAAAACGAATGATCTGCTCATGGCTCAGTCCCAGGCCCAGGTCGAGAATCGGCTGCTCAAGGAACAGGCCGAGGAGGCAAAATCCACTGAAGCTCTGCTTCGGATGGAACTGAATGAAGTCAGTCTCTCCAATACCCGTTTGGAAACCCTGCTGGAAGAGAGTCGTAAGCAAACCGACCTGCAACAGCAGCAGTTTGAGGCGCTCAGCCAGAAAACCCTGAAAGCCTTGCAACTGGAAATGGAAGAAAAAGCGGCGCGTGAAGCCCAACAACGCCAAGTCCAGATGGATGAGCGGATTGGGCAACTGTTGAAACCGTTGCGGGAAGTGATCGATCACCATGAAAACCGGGTGAAGGAGATTGAAAAACAACATACGGAAGACACCGCATCGCTGAAAAAGCATATTGAATTGATTGTGGAAGAGACGGGTAGACTGGTCAGCGTGAAAAACAAGCTGGCGGAAGCGTTGAGCAACAGTAAAGGCCGGGGTGACTGGGGTGAGATGGAGCTGATCCGCCTGTTGGAGAATTCCGGTCTTTTGCCGGGCATTCACTATGAGGCGCAGAAACAGCAGGATGGCCTTAGACCGGACATCACCATTAAAATGTCCAACCAGCGGGTGTTGTATGTGGATGCCAAGACCATTCTGATTAACCTGGAACGGTTGATGGGCGCCGGCGATAGCGAAGAGGAAGCGGTTGAACGCAAGAAGCATGCCGCTGCGCTGGAAAAAGAAGTGCTGTCTTTGAATTTGAAGTCCTATGAGACGAACTGCAAGGAAAGCATTGATTTCGTGGTGCTGTATGTGCCGAGGGAATCCATGCTGAGAGTCGCGCTGGAAGAGAAACCCGCGCTCATGGAACAGGCGTTCCAGCGCCGGGTATTGCTGGCCAGCCCCTTGATTCTGATGTCTATCCTTAAAACCGTGGCTTACGGTTGGGATCAGGCGCAACTTTCCCAGAAGGCCCACGAAATTCATGCCTTGGGACGTGACCTGCATAAGCGGGCCTCTACGTTCGTGGAACGGTTCGTCAAACTGGGAGAGCGGTTAGAATCCCTGAACGGCTTTTATGAGGATGCGAAACTGGCCCTCAGTGGGCGTCAAGGGATGATTCCCCAGTTGCGGAAATTTGAAGAGTACGGTTGTAAATCGGAAAAAAATCTGCTGTCCATGAGTGCCGTGGATGAGGAAGAGGATCTGCAGGCACTGGCTCCTATGCCGGTTTTGGTAGAGGATAATTCAGTCAAATCTGTGGATTTGCCCCAATCGGCTACTGTGAAAACGAACGGCAGGCATGCAAGAACTCAGCAGGTCCTGCCACTGTCATAAGCCGGAATTATATACGGATTAAGCCCTTGCTCCGTCGAGTGGATGAATTGTTGCGGATAGAGTAGCTTAACATTGAAAATACAATTAAAATGAGTGAAGAAGTACGTTTAGACTCATGTGACAGGCCGTGTACCAAAAAATCAAATACATCACCTTCACGCTCATATTCATGCTCATCTCAGCCCGATTCTTCTTTATGGTCTGGGATCCGTATTGGGGCGGGATGGACCTAAGCCAAGGGCTGGCCGTGTATCGGGATTGGCGTCCTGTATTAGATAGACTGTATGAGCTTAGCGGCTACCTGTTGCTACCGGTATATAAGGTTTCCGAGCTGGTTAACGCCATACTGCACATGAATATCACCTATGGGATGCAGACTTCCGTCTTTGGCGATCAGTTGGCCCAGACTCTGAGCAAAATCCCCGGATTACAAGACAAAGCAACCGCGATCACGCAATCTCCGACCTTTAAACAAGCCTTTTTGGGCTATATCGATTATCTCGCTCTGGGCGGTTTGTTCCTGTACCGAACTCTGGATCCGCTCATTGATATGGCGGTCGACAGTATCAAGAACTTTTTCTGGGATTTGCTAATCGAATTTTCCTTCACCAAGCGGAAAGAGGCTACTTACCAGGAAGCCCTGGGTAAGCGCGCCGCGGATCTCACCAAACTGAAGGTGGAGTATAAAAACCTGTCCAAAGAAGCCAATATGCTGGCCAAGTCCGTGATTACGGATGAACTGACCAAGGTGTACAACAAGCGCTTCTTCATTGAAAAAATGACCTACGAGTTTAAGGTGGCGAAAGACAAAAAAAATGTCTTGGCCTTGTGCATGGTGGACATTGATCACTTTAAGAAGCTGAACGACAACTATGGTCACTTGCTGGGCGATAAAGTGTTGAAAGCGGTGGCCCAGGTGGCTAAAAGCTGTACGCCGCCCGGTGCGTTCTGCTGCCGGTTCGGTGGCGAGGAATTCGCGATTATCATGCCCGGCAAAAGCCTGGATGACGCCATGCAAATCATTTCCAAGATTCACCAGAGTTTGCCGTTACTGCGCTTTGAGGATGATCCCAATCTGCGCACCGCAGCCAGTTTTGGCTTGTGCGTGGCGGATTTCAGTTCGGCCAAGGCGCAACAGCTCGAATCCTTTGAAGGCTTGATCAAAGTTTCCGACGATCTGCTCTACAAGGCCAAGTTGAACGGCCGTAACCGGATTGAACACGAGCATTTGTGCTAAGTTAAAATCGTTATACGGATCTAATACTGGCAGCAGGCTACGGCTTTAAGGGGAACTATGGATATTTACGAACTGGTGCGGCAACGGCGCAGTATTCGGCAGTATAAACCCGATCCGGTCCCTCGCGAAGTCTTGGAAAGAATTCTGGAAGCGGCAACCTGGGCGCCTTCCGGTAAAAATCTGCAAAACTGGCGCTTTTTTGTAATGCAAGGCCAGCATCGGGACGAAGCGTTGAGCGTGACCCAGAAAGCCTGGGATACCATCCGCCCCGTCTTGGAGAAGCGTTTAAAACCCAGTCTGTATGCTTTTACGGAACGCTTCTTCTATACCTTCGGCGGCGCGCCGGTGATTATCTTCGCTTACAATCAACCTCATCCGGAAGAGAACAACCAGACCTCCCTGGGCAGCGTCTATATGGCCGTGGAAAACCTGATTTTGGCTGCTCAGGCTGAGGGCTTGGGCACCTGCGCGATGGGTAGCCCGCTGGAAGTGAAAGCCGATGTGGATCGCATGCTGGGTGTGGAGAATACCGAGCTACAGTTGGTTTGCGGCGTTACGGTTGGGTATCCGGATCATCAGCCGCCCGCCGCGCCTCGGCAAGACGGTCGCATTACCTGGTTGGGGTTTGATGAATAAAAACGGACTGCTATTTGCTGGATGCTAGTCTGCGGTATCAGGGGTTCCTCTGCTGAAGGGGCGGCACTTGTGATAGGATAGTGCCGTCTTATGGAGAGAGTCGCAATGCTTGCCCATAAAGAAATCATCCCCAAACTTTAAACCTTGCTATGGAAACCGCCCCATGACCATTCAATCCGATATTGCTGAAGTCCAGGAAGAGAAGACCTCCATCTATGGTCCCGTGACATCATGGCGGGTCGGTGCCTCCCTGGGTGTGGATTTATTGCTGCAGACTTCCACCTGCTCGTTCAACTGCATCTATTGTCAGTTGGGAGATATCCAGTTGAAAACCGCCGAACGCAAAATCTATGTGCCGACGGCTCAGGTGGAACATGATCTGCGGCGCAGTCGCTGGGAAGAAGCGGATATCATTACCCTCAGCGGTAGTGGGGAGCCCACATTGGCCTTGAACCTGGGCGAAGTCATTCACATGATTAAAGAGTACACACATAAACCGGTTATGGTACTGACCAACGCGACCTTGTTGTTAGATCCTTCCGTCATACAGGATTTGCAGGAGGCCGATCAGGTGGCCTGCAAATTGGATGCCGCCACGGAAGCCGGACTCAAGCAGATGAACCGCCCTGTAGCTGGAGTTAGTCTGGCCAGAATTGTGGAAGGCATTAAGAACCTGAAAACGCATTATTCCGGAAAACTATCCTTACAGTGCATGTTCATGCCCACCAACCGGCAGGAAGTCCAAGCCATGGCCGATTTGATCAACGATATCCAGCCGGATGAGGTGCAGTTGAATACGCCGAAGCGGGCCTATCCATTGGAATGGCACTTGGATTCCCGGGGCAATCACGGGGATAAGCCTTACCCGACCCGACAGCTCCGGGTAGTTAGCCCGCCCGAAGCGGAGGAGATTGAAGCCATGCTCCGGGAAAAAACCCATGTGCCTATTCTCTCCATTTATAAAAAAGAGGGATAAAGGTAGAGTCAACCTAGCCCAGCCACTGATTATTTCCCTTTATTGGGACAAGCTTGGTTTGTTCATCCAGGACCATGCGTCGAAGATACTCTGCCACATTGGTTGGACCGTAGTAAGGAACCAGCATTCGGTAGTCCAAGGGCGTTGTCCGTCCCCGGCAGCTTGAGGCGCCACAATCACAACTCCAGCCGCGATCCGGATTGCCCTGCGTATCCGAAGTTCCATAATCGAACCGGAGTTCCTCACCGGGAACAATATTCCGTCTGGCTGCCAGGACGTTATTTCCTTTCAATACCATATTGGGATTACAGCTATGGTTGAAAAATGCGGTGATATCCACATATTCGGGATGATGCCTCGGATCTTTGGTGAGGACCTGGTAGATATCGGGAGCCAACTGCAAGGATTGTCGCTGACTTTCTTCGGGTAGGCGCGCTAATTCAGCCCCGGTGACCGCATCTCCTGTTAGGATCGAGACAATCTCTCCGGTGGGAATGGGAGCCGTAGCAAATACGCCCTTGGAACCGTCGCTTTTATAGCGCAACTGAATCTTGGGGTTGATGAATGAATTGTCCTGAATCAGCCCCTCCGGTGGCGCGGTGATTATCGGCAGTGGATTCGCTCGGATGTGTGAGGCGGTTGGAGCGTATCCGGTCGTGGGGCTGAAACCATGGGTTGGGGGCAAGGACAAGGTGTGATTCCTTAACTTTTGAACTGGCTGCGGAAATAAAACCGGTCAAGTCTGAAAATTGGTACTTTTTTTGATTGACTCAAGTTGTTTAAGGCGGCGAATTTTTACTCTGTTTGGTGGGAAGTTGTCCAACAGGCGTTTATCAAATTTACAACAGGTTTTAAAATGAACATTAAAATGGAATATATTTGTTATGCATGAGCTACAGAAAACCTCTACCTTCTCACGAGAATATCAAAAACTGACCCTTCGTTTTCGACGTATGGTGGACGAGGCCGTTGAGGTGCTGAAAGAATCGCCGACGGAGCATCAATCCAAGATTACGCAAATCAGCAAGCATAAGGACGGTTTGATTTATCGTTTCCGCTTGCCGGGGTTTTATATCATGTATGTCGTGCCCCCCTTCAAGGAAGGCCAGTCCTGCACCATTACCTTGATGGATATTAAGCAGCTGATGAACCGCTAACTAGGGCGTGTTAACAATTAGCAGATGCTAGGCGCAAAGTGTCTCGACTGAAGGCGCGGACTAGAGGTCCGTAACTGAAGGAGAGAGGTTTGCAACAACACAGATGCAATTGTTAACACGCCCTAGCGCTTCGGGAAAAGACTTCCTGCTTGATATCGGTGGTATAGGGGTTAAAGTAAGCCGATGCGGCGACCATGGCCGCATTATCGGTGCAAAAGGCCATTTTGGGGACAAAGAGCCGGTAGTCCGGATTCTCATCCACAAACGATTGAAAGCGCTCACGAAGCCCCCGGTTCGCAGAGACGCCGCCTGCTATGGTTAAGGTTTTAATATCTAAATCCTGGGCGCAACGCAGGGTCTTTTCAAACAGGGTTTCCACCACCGTATGCTGGAAGGAGGCCGCCATGTCCGCTTGCAGAGTGGCCAGCGACTGGGCGTCGGGATCGGGACCGAGAAAGGCCAGCGCTTTTTCAAAGGTTCGCATGCTGGCGGTTTTCAAGCCACTAAAGCTGAAGTCATACATGCCGCTGGTGTTGGCTTTGGGGAGCGAGTACGCTTTGGGATTTCCCTGACTAGAGAGTTGATCCAACACCGGGCCGCCCGGATAGGGAAGTTGCATCATCCGGGCCACTTTATCGTAAGCTTCGCCCACGGCGTCATCCAAAGATTCTCCGATCACACGCATGGTGGCGTAGTCTTCCACCACAATTAACTGAGTATGCCCGCCACTGACCAGCAAGCATAAAAAGGGTGGCTCCAGATCGCTTTCCAGGTAGTTGGAGGCCACATGCGCGTAAAGATGATGCACTCCCAGGAATGGCTTGCCGCTGATCAGGCTAAGGGTTTTACCCGTGTTTGCGCCGACCAGCAGGGAGCCGACCAGGCCGGGGCCCAGCGTGGCGGCAAAGGCATCCATGTCCTCCAATGTGCATCCCGCCTGATCCAGGGCGGATTGCAATGTGCTGTTGATTGCGGCGATATGTTCTCTGGCGGCGGCCTCAGGCACGACGCCGCCAAATTGGGCATGCAGGCCGGTCTGCGACTGAATCACGTTGGCCAGCACTTGACGACCGTTTTCCACGATGGCCACGGCAGTATCGTCGCAACTGCTTTCCAGGGCCAGAATTCTTGAGTAGGTGGGCATGGTTCACTTCCTGCGGGATTAACTGGATATTTAGGGACTCTCCTTCCAGCGGATGGAGTTTTTGCAAGATGGTATTACTCAGGTTGCTTTTTAGGATACAATACACGGTACATAAGGGATAGGCAGAGCGCGCATGCAAACACTTTTTCATACCATCCAAAACCATCCTGTGATTCTTCCAATCAAAAAGCAAGTTCAAAAAATGCTGCCCTGGGCCATACTGGGGATGAGTGTTCCCACGCTGCTGGTGATTAACGCCCTGTTTCTCGGCGTGTTCCCCGAACATGCGCAGTCGTTACAAGGTGAACAGCCGGTTGGGCGGAATCATGCGCAAAGTATTCTCTCACGTTCCCTGGACCCTCAGAATTACCTGGTTCAGTTGGGTTACGTTTACAATACCCGGAATCCCAATACGCTATTCGGTAATTTCTACTATACCTTAGGTACTCAGCTGGCGGCCCGTGGTCAGCTCATCCCTGCGGAAGCCACCTTGTCCAAGGCGGTTCATCTGCTACCCAACGATGCGTTTGGGCATATGAATTACGGTATCGTGCTGGAGGCCCTGGAAAAATACGACCTGGCTGCGGTTCAGTACCAGGAGGCGACCCGGTTGGACCCTCAACTGGTGCAGGCCTATTACAGCTTAGGATTGTTACAGGACAAGATGGGGAAAACCGATTTAGGCATTCAGACGCTGCAACACGCTGTCGCCCTCGCTCCGAACAATGGCTTCATCAATTACGATCTGGGCGTGTTGTACGCCAAGAAATCCGATTACAAGAATTCGGTCATCTACTCTAAAAAAGCCGTGGAAAACGGCGGGGATTTCGCGGAAGCCTACAATAACTATGGATATGCCTTGGCCCAGTTGGGACAGTACGAAGAAGCGTTAAAGATGGTGAACAAATCGCTGTCCATTAAGTCGGATAGCGCCGCCGCACTGGACAGCAAGGGGTTTGCCCTGTTCGGTCTGGGTCGTTACCCGGAAGCCCTGGCAGCTTACCAGGAAGCATTGAAGCAGGATCCCACCATCGGGGAAATCTACCTGCACATTGGGCAGACCTACGACAAGCTGAAGGACAACGACAAAGCGGTAAAATCCTACCAGACGTATCTGCAAATGACCCCGGATGCTCCGGACAAGGCCCAGATCAACGAGCGCATTCAGCAACTGGGCGGCAGGAGTACCGTCAAATGAGATCTGACAAAATGCTGAACGGCTGCCTTACACTGGGTTTTTTATTACTTTTAATGAGCCAGTCTGTTCAGGCTCAAACCACCTCTTACGGAAGGCCCGGCCCGCCGACCAATATGATGGGCGGCATGAATGGTACTACGCCTCAGGGTGGCGGACAAAACAACTACTCCGGTTTTAATCCCCAGACCGGCACCTGGGGTAATACCCCGGTGACGAATCCATTCGTTAACTATCTTAATGGGTTTAATTCGCAAAACGGCACTTGGAACACCCACTTGGGCGGGATGAGCCCGAATGCCCAAGGCGGCAGCTGGAGTAGCCAGCAAGGTTCCGGTGGCGGACAGATCAATGTCTTTACGCCCAACCAGGCTGTCAGCGGCTCCTCGTCCTCCAATTTTGGCGGATCGGGTGGTAATGCCAATAGCGGACCCAAAGTTATCCCTCACGTTGCCAC
>Ga0157374_10002769_pt1 | contig 14718 bp, 12 predicted proteins | sample M25metaG_FD_115308 | JGI IMG/M metagenome (GOLD analysis project Ga0157374, IMG submission 115308) | Miscanthus rhizosphere microbial communities from Kellogg Biological Station, Michigan, USA - M2-5 metaG | ecosystem: Host-associated > Plants > Roots > Rhizosphere > Soil | place: USA: Michigan...
GGGGACCTTCCAGACGTTTGCTGCGCTGGCGGAGCGACACTTCGGTGGGTCGATGAAGCACAAGCTGGTGGTGACGGGCGGCATGGGTGGGATGGGCGGTGCGCAGCCGTTGTCGGTGACGATGAACGGCGGCGTGGTGCTGGTGATAGAAGTGGACCGGCACCGGATCGAGCGGCGACTGGAAACACGCTACTGCGACGCGATCAGCGAGGATCTGGATGAAGCGCTGGAGTTATGTGAGGGGGCGTGCCGGGAGGGGCGGGCGCTTTCAGTCGGGCTAGTGGGAAATTGCGCGGAGGTGCTGCCGGAAATTGTGCGGCGCGGGGTGCAGGTGGACGTGGTGACGGACCAGACCAGCGCCCACGATCCGCTGAATGGATATGTTCCGCAGGGAATGACACTGGCTGAGGCGGCAGATTTGCGCAAGCGCGATCCAGAGGAGTACGTACGCCGCTCAACTGCCAGCATGGTCACGCACGTGGATGCGATGCTTGCGCTGCAGAGCGCGGGTGCCGTGGTGTTCGACTACGGGAACAACATTCGGCGGTTTGCATTTGACGCGGGGTGTGCGGATGCGTTTCTGATTCCTGGCTTTGTGCCGGAGTACATTCGTCCGTTGTTCTGCACAGGAGAAGGGCCTTTCCGCTGGGTTGCTCTTTCAGGCGATCCGAAGGACATCGATGTGACGGATGAGCTCGCGTTGGAACTTTTTCCTGATAACGAGATTCTGACGCGCTGGATGCGTCTGGCTCGGGGCAGGTTTGCATTCCAGGGATTGCCGGCGCGGATATGCTGGCTGGGATATGGGGACCGAGCGCGGATGGGCGAGGCGATCAATGACCTGGTGAAGAAGGGGAAGATTTCGGCCCCGGTTGCGATCGGGCGCGATCATCTGGACACGGGGTCAGTTGCGAGCCCTTATCGCGAGACGGAGAAGATGCTGGACGGGACAGATGCGGTGGCGGATTGGCCGCTGCTGAACTTCGCTTTGAATACAGCTTCGGGGGCGACTTGGGTGAGCTTCCATCACGGCGGCGGGGTGGGTATGGGTTTCTCTCTGCATGCGGGGCAGGTAACGGTCGCAGATGGAACGGAGATCGCTTCAAAGAAGATTGCGCGGGTGCTGAACAACGATCCCGGAATTGGTGTGGCGCGGCATGCGGATGCGAGGTATGAGTCGGCACAGGAGACAGCGCGGGAGAAGGGAATCCGGATTCCGATGGCGGGGCAGTGAGCGCCTATGCAAGAAGTAGGCTATGCCTTGATGCTGCTCACAGTGGTTGCCTTCTCGGCGAGCATTGTGTTCAAGGGTTTTTCCAGACTCAATGCTGTGAAGAAGACGAAGGCATGGCCTTCTGTTGAGGGGACTGTACGATCGGGGAATCTGGAAGTGGTTCGTCATTTGCGTTTTGGCGATATCCAGTTGCCTGTGTTTGACTTTTCCTACACGGTCGGAGAGAAGTCCTATTCAGAACGATTTGCGCTCTCGATGTTTTCAGAGCCGGTAGACTCGCTGATAAACAAGATGGTGGGGCGGAGGATTACGGTGCAGTACGATCCTGCAAATGCGGGAGTCTGTTTTCTGCCGGGTGAAAAGATCGAGGGCTGCAGGATCGAACAGACCATTGGCTCGATGGTTCGGTTCTATCCACAAAGGTGACTCCGTTGGAGGGCTTCTCCGGAAGATCGGGAATCCATTGCATGAGTACTGTTGTCGTCAATATCGGCCAGCTCGTCACGGTCGGTGGCTCTGCGGGTCCGCGTGTCGGGGCGGGACTGAGTGAGCTAGGGATCGTCGAAGATGGTGCACTGCTGATTAGAGGGGACCGGATCCAGGCGGCGGGGCGCTATGCAGATTTAAAGAAGCAGATTCCCGCGGATGCGACGGTGGTGGATGGCGGAGGGCGGTGCGTAACACCCGGATTTGTGGATGCGCACACGCATCTTGTTTTCGCCGGGAATCGGTCGGCCGAATTTGAGCAGCGGATCGGGGGAGCGACGTACCAGGAGATTGCGGCGGCAGGCGGAGGCATTCTGCGGACCGTGGCTTTAACGCGCGCGGCAAGCGAAGACGAACTGCTTATAGCGGGGCGGCGGCATCGTGACTGGATGCTGCGCGGCGGGACGACGACTCTGGAGGCGAAGTCGGGATACGGGCTGGATTGCGAAACGGAATTGAAGATGCTGCGAGTGATTCGGCGGCTGAACGAGGAAGGACCGGTGCGTGTCGTTCCCACGCTGCTGGCTGCGCATACGGTTTCGCCTGAGTACAAGGATCGGCGGGCTGAATATGTGCGGTTCGTGGCGGAGGAGCTAATTCCTGAAGTTGCGTCGGCGGGGCTGGCGCAGTATTGCGATGCTTTCTGTGATGATCACGCATTCACGGTGGAGGAGACCCGCAGGGTGTTGAGTGCGGCGAAGCGTAATGGGTTGAACCTTCGGATCCATGCAGAACAGTTCCGACCGGGGACGGGCGCGGAGCTTGCGGCGGAGCTGGGTGCCGCGACCGCGGACCACCTGGAGACGGTGACGGATGAATCTCTTAAGCAGCTGAGAACGGCCGGGGTGCAGCCTGTATTGCTGCCGGGATCGGTTTTCGCGCTAGGCAGGAATCAATATCCGCCGGCGCGAAAGATGGTTGATGCGGGCCTCGCGATTGTAGTTGCGACGGACTTCAATCCGGGATCATCGCCTGTGCCCTCGATGCCGTTCATGCTGTCACTGGCATGCGTTGAGATGCGGCTGTCTCCTGCGGAGGCGATGGCGGCTGCGACGATCAATGCAGCGTACAGCCTGAGACTGGGCGATGAGGTCGGATCGATTGAAGCGGGCAAACAGGCGAATTTCCTGATTCACGAGTTTACGGATTATCGCGAGATTGCCTACTTCATTGCCGCTCCGGCGCGGCCGCGGGTTTATATCGGGGGCATGGAGGTGGGGAGTCAGGGCTGAGAAGTCCGGGCTAAGCGGTGACGGCTGAGCGGCGCGCTCTGCGTCGTTCGGCGGTGAAGACGGCTATTCCCAGGCCAAGCTGGATCAACGTTGCTCCGACCACCTTAACGACGGCGAGCGGCTTATTGGGCTGGTCTGCGCCGGGGAAAAGCGAGAGCACGATGGTTGCTCCTGTCGACAGGAAACCGACGAGACCGAGTGCGATGGCAACGGGCTTCCTTCCGGGAACGCGACGGACATTAGGTCCGGCAGGCTCGTTTTGAAGCTTGATCATAGAAGCGAAGAGCAGGAGATAAGGGATGAAGTAGCAGATCACCGCCATGCTGACGAGCACGTCGTAGGCGCCACGCACCGTGGTTCCGGCTTGTCCGAGGATGGCAACGAGGACGCTTGCCGCTCCGTAGACCGCGATGGCCACCCAGGGTGTGCGATAGCGCGGATGGATGGAGCCGAAGACGGGCGGGAGATAGTGGTTGATGCCGGCGACAAAGGGAAGGCGTGACGTTGAGGAAAGATTTGCCGCAGTGGATCCGACGGTGTTGACGCCTACGAGGAGAGCCGTTGGGATGAGAACCCAGCCGAGACCGAGGCGATCGCTGAGGGTGTGCACTCCAGTGACGAAGCCCTGAAGCCCGCTGACTGCCCCGCTGGGAAGCGCGACGAGCAGAGCGGCTGTTCCGCCGATGTAGCCGGCGGTGACGACGACTCCGCCTACGAGGATGGCCCAGGGGATGGTCTTGCGCGGATTCTGAATTTCATCGCCCATTGCGCTGCCTGCTTCAACGCCGCCAAAGGCGAAGAAGACTCCCGACCAGAAGACTGCGTTATCAATTGTGAAGTGCGGGGTGAGGCTGGCGGCGGTGAATGGCGTTGCGGAGCCGAAGCGGTGCCATGAGGCGAAGGCCATCATGATGAGCAGGGTGAGAGGGACAAGGCTTCCGAGGGAGCAGATGTTATTGAGCCACTTGCCGGAGTCGACGCCGCGCACATTGAGCACGACAATCACGATGAGCCAGAACGCCGCGAAGGCCATGAAGTAGAGCGGGCTGCTGGCGAGTCGATCTGCACGGCTGCCGAAAGGGATGAGCACGGAAGCTGCGCCGAAATAGAGCACGCTGGCGAAGAAGGGCAAATTGCTCATCCAGTACATCCATGCGGCGATGAAGCCGGTGAAGTCACCGAAGGCGCGGCGAGTCCAGACGTAGATTCCGCCCTCGTCGGGATGCCGGGACGAGAGTTCCATCACACTAGCGGAAAGGGGGATGTAGAAACAGGTAAGGGCGGCGAGCCAGATGATGAGGATGCTAGGACCGGCGGCGGCTGCGGACGACGTCCAGCGCACATTGAGGGCAACGACGACGTAGAAGAGGGCGAGGTCGCGGAAGCGAATGCCCCGTTTCAATGCCGGAGTGGCAGCCATGTGGGTGGGAGGATAGCAGAGGTGCGGCGCGGCAACCAATCGAAATCGCAGGATGTATTCTTTCCGGGGTGTGAGGGAGATGGTTATGAGAGCCAAGGTGATTGGTTTCGTCTTTTTTATTCTTGTCGCTTTGAACGTTGCGAACGCGAAGACTCCGGTGGTAGCTACGCATTCCGGCCGGATTGCGGGAGTGCAGACGAATGACGGTGCCGTAGCCAGTTTCAAAGGAATTCCATTTGCGACCCCGCCTGTCGGGCAATGGAGGTGGAGAGGGCCGAAGCCGGTGAGCCCGTGGAAGGAGACGCTGAACGCCAGCCACTTCGGAGCATCGTGCATACAGGGGCCGAACAGCGAATTTCTGCCCTGGACCAAGGAGTTTATGTATGTGACGCCGGTGAGCGAGGACTGCCTGTTTTTGAATATTTGGACTGCGAGACCATCGACGACGGCCAGGTTGCCGGTGCTGGTCTTCATTCATGGCGGAGCATTCGCGAGCGGCTCAGGAGATGTCCCGGTTTACGATGGCGAGGCTCTGGCGCGAACGGGAATGGTGATTGTCACAATCAACTACCGGCTGGGAGCGCTTGGCTTTCTGGCGCATGCAGCGCTGACGGCGGAGTCGAAGCATCACAGTTCGGGAAATTACGGATTGCTGGATCAGATCGAGGCGTTGCGCTGGGTGAAGGAGAACATTTCTGCATTTGGCGGAGATGTGGCGCGAGTGACGATCGCGGGGCAATCTGCCGGGGCGATGAGCGTTGCCGATCTGCTGGCGTCTCCGCTGGCGAAAGGCCTGTTCAGCACGGCGATTGCGGATAGCGGAATCGGCGGGCGCGGCGTTCCGATGCAGACGCTGGCTGAGGCGGAAGAGGCGAGTGCAGCATTTGCGAGTGCGAAGAAGGCGAAGTCGATTGAGGAGTTGCGGGCGTTGCCGTCGAGCGCGTTCGCCAAATCGAGCGGGCGATTCGCCCCGATCGTGGATGGATGGGTTGTGCCGGAGAACGCGGTGACCGCGACAGAGAAGCAAGATGGCGGTAGCGATGTTCCGGTAATCACTGGATTCCAGGCAAACGACGCGGCGCTTGGCGGGCCGCGGGCAAGTTCGGCGGCAGAATTCCAGAGCCGCGCGAAACAAGCTTATGGATCGATGACGGATGAGTTCCTGAAGCTCTATCCGGCGGGAAGCGATGCGGAGGCGGCCGCATCAGGTGTGGAGAGCGGACGAGACAGGCTGCGAGCCGGTATGTATCTGTGGGCGAGCAAGCGCGCGGAGACGCATAAGTCGCCGGTATACATCTATTACTTCGATCGTGCTGTGCCTTGGCCGGCGCATCCGGCGTTTGGCGCGTTTCACTCGGGAGAGCTGCCGTATACGTTCGGAAATCTGAAGATCTTCGATCGTCCATGGACGCCGGTGGACCGGACCATTTCGAAGATGATGATGACGTACTGGAAGGACTTCGCAAGTTCGGGAGGTCCGAATGATGCGACTGTTCCGACATGGGCTCCGGTGGATGCTTCCGACCAGGTTGTGATGCGGCTTGGAGCGGAGAGCGGACCGATGCCGGCGGTGGATGCGGCGAAGCTGGATTTCTGGAAGCGCTATTTCGAATCGCCGCAGAGCAGAAATGTGGGACCGTTTTAAAACCCAGTAGAGGCGGTTAGGTAAAACGCAGCCAAATGGTTGCGTCATTGGCTCGCGTTTCTGGATGTGCATCTCTCTAGCGCAAGCTGGCTTCTTCGAAGATGACTTTCACGAGGTCCGCGGACATGCCATCGAAAGCAGCGGAGAGGTCTTTGTCACTGCCGGCAAAGCGCTGGCGGAAGGAAGTCAAGTCTACGCTGCTTCTGACTTCGTCGAGAGAATGGAACATGGCGGGGCCAGTTCGCTTGAGCGTGGCGTTCATTTGTTCAACGCCACTCCTCAGCAGATCCCGGACCAGATAGACATATGATTTGTCCCGCAGGATGGGCCCGTGGCCGGGAACGATGGTGTCGGCATCCAGTTGTGCCAGGTTCTGAAGGGTCTGGATCCACTCCGTTGGATAGCCGTCATAGATATAGGGAAGCGGATATACGACCAGATCTCCTGCGACTACGATCTTTTCCTTTGGAAGGTATGCCACTGCGTCGCCAGAGGTATTGCCCCGCCCGAGGAACTTGACTACGACTTCACGGTTGCCGAGATCGATGGTGAAATCGTGCGTAAACGTGAGCGTTGCGCTTTGGAAGGCCACCGCCCTTATCTCATCCACTACTCGAGTTCGCTGAGCCAGCGCGGCCTTGACGTCGTTGATCTCTTCCGATGTCAGCGCGCCGCCATCGCGAGTCTTGCCGGTGTCGAGCATCTGTTTGAGAACTGCTAATCCCTTCGCCTGGCGATCGGCAGAACCCGGACCGAACATGTCCATGTCTTTCTTCGTTTCCTCGTGCGCAATGATCGTCAGCGAAGGGAATGCCTCCATGTAGGTGCGGTTGCCCAGGTTGTGATCGTTGTGAAAGTGAGTATCAAGGACGAAGGCGACGGGTTTGTCGGTCCACTGGCGGATTTGAGCAATGTCTTCGCGAGCTGCCGAGGGGAGAAAACACGAGTCAACGACAAACACCTGCCTGTCGCCAATGATTACGGTCGTATTGCCGCTGGCGGAGCCGTCGTGCGCATCCTTGTGCTGGATCTCGTATACGCCGTCAGCCAAGCTGGTCACAGTACGATTCGTCTGAGCTTGGAATTGCACGGGAGCCAAGAAAACAGTGGCAATGAGCGTGGAGATCAGCGGCGATCGAATGCCGAGATTGAAAGTCGAGATCATGATTTCTTCCTTTGAGCGAATAGCCACTTCACGAGTTCCGGTTCAGTAAAAGCCCACTCCCAGCAGTTGTGGTCCACGCCGACGTACTCGGTGTAGAGCGGATGGCCGCCCGCACGGCGCCGGGCCGCGATGCGATCCCGCGACAAGGAAACTGGAACGGTGGTGTCGGCATCGCCCTGGAAGACCCAGAGACGCGTATCGAGACCTTCAGCTCCGTTCTCTGCCGAGTGGTTCCCGCAGCAGATTACGGCGGCGGCAAAGAAGCGCGGACGCGCTGCAATTAGGTTCCATACACCGGCCCCACCCATCGATTGTCCGGCCAGATAAATTCGCTGCTCATCGATTGGGAATTCACGGCGCAGGTCATCAATGATTTCGAGCGCCAGCCGTGATCCATCGCCAAGTCCAGGGAGGACCTTCGCCGGCCCGCTCTCCTGCTGGTTCAAATCGTATTTGGCCCACCCACGGTCGGTCTGGGGAGCAAGGACAAAGCAGGGAAACTTCTTTTGATTCTCGGGGAGCAGCCACAGGCGCGTGCCGAAGATGTTGCCTAGTCCGATTTGTTTTAGATTGTCATCGCCGAGACCGCCGCTGCCACTGAGGTAGGTGACCAGCGGCAGTTTGCCAGAGGCCGATGGGCGAAACAATCGGTAGGGCATCGTCCAATCGCTCTTGTGCGTGCGAGCCTCGAGCATGTTTTGCAGGCCCTCGGAACGCTTTCTAAAGTCGTCAATCAGCGAAGTTCTCTCAGCGGAATTCGGCTCCCCAGGTGCGAGCCTGGCAATGGCGCTGTTTGCGGCGGCCCGAGTCTCAAGGGAAAAGGCGCGCTCTGCAAAGGAAGTGACAAAGGTTGCGCCGCAGAGTCGAAGTGCCTCCCGGCGAGTGGGCTTGGCGATCGTCACAGCGAACTCCTTTTCTCAGGGGAACGTGACGATACTATCGCGCGTGTTTGAGCTGCTGCCGCCCTTTGTTATGAGCCGTTCTGATTCGGGGATGAAGGCCGGAACCGACAGTTGAGCCGGACGGTCAAATTCGAACGGGGTAAGGAGATCGCGTATCAGATACTAGAAATGAGGCTGGGGCCTGCGCTCACGAATGAGTCGGATCTTTGTGCCCACCCTAAACTGGTCTGACGACCAATTCAGAATTGGGCACCCGAGGTTTGTCCTGCACCCAGATCGTTGAGGACAGCCATGGCGGCGTTGCGGCCGTTGATGCCGATAACGGAGCCGCCGGGGTGTGTGCATGCGCCGCAGAGGTACATGCCTTTCATCGGAGTGCGGGGGGTGAGGCGTTTGTCCCACATGTAGGCGGGGAGGCACTCACCCTGGAAGATGTGTCCGCCGGTGAGTCCGACTTTCTGCTCGATGTCTGGGGGCCCAAGGACCTGTGCGTCGATGACGGCTGAGTCGTTGATATCGTCGCCAATGTTGTTGCAGAAGCGAGCGAGGGACTTGATCGCGAGGCGGCGAACCTCGTCGCGCCGCTCGTCCCAAGTACCCTGCGCGAATCTGTAGGGAACGTACTGGGCGAAGACGCTCATGGTGTGCTCGCCGTGGGGGACGACGGAGGAGTCGTGGACGCTTTGAAAGTAGAGTTCGCACCAGAGGTGGCCGGGGAGTTCTCCGCGGCGGGCTGCCGCGTAGCCGGCCTTCCATTCATCTTTGGTGAGCGGGGTGTTGATCTGTCCGTAGTGATGGGCCTGGTTGGTTCCGGGGCGCGCGGTGAAGTTGGGGAGCTCGCGGAGATGAACGTTGAGCTTGACGGTGCAGCCTTCGATGGGGATTTCTTCGATGCGGGTTTTCCACGCGGTATCGGCGGAGTTGCCGAGCATGGCGAGAGTACGGCGAGGATCGGCGTTGGAGATGATGGTTTTTGAAGTGATGCGTTCGCCGCCTTCGAGCACGACTCCTTCGCCGGGGATGATCTGCGCAACGGGGACGCCCGAGACGACAGTAGCGCCGGCTTCGCGTGCAGCGTCGCAGAAGTAGAAGGAGACCATGCCCATTCCGCCTTTAACGTATCCCCACATACCGGACATGCCGCCGAGGCGGCCAGAGGAGTGGTGGAAGCGGATGGAGGCTGTGCCAGGGTCGAAGGGGCTGGCGTTGGTTCCGATGACTCCCTGGCCGAGCATGGCGATCTGGAGGCGCTCGTCGGTGAGATAGTGCTCGACCATCTCAGCCATTGACCAGTCGAAGAGAACGGCCTTCGCTTCTGCGTCGTTGCCGATTCGATTCTCGATTTCGTCGCGCGTCGGGGCGTCGCCGATCCAAAGATCGCGATGGAGGTGGTTGCTGCATGCAGGGCGCAGGGCATCGCGGAGACGGCGGACGACGGCGCACATAGCGTTCCAGCCATCAACATCGGCCGGAGCGAGTGTTCGGACGGCCTCGGTGCAGCGATCGTCGTCATCCCACAGCTGGATGCTGGAGCCATCCAGGAAGGGAACGAACATGCCGTTTACGGCGGGCGTCCATTGGAAGCCACGTCGGGGAAGATCGAGTTCTTCGACGACGAGCGGGTGGAGAAGGCCTGCGAGATAGGCGCAGGGAGACATGCGGACGCCGGGGAAAGGCTCCTCGATGGTGCATGCGCCGCCAACACGCAGGCGGCTCTCGATGACCAGAACTTGTTTACCTTCGCGCGCGAGATATGCGGCGCAAGCGAGGCCGTTGTGGCCGGCGCCGACGATGATTGCGTCCCAGGTTTTTGCGGCAAGTTCGCGGACGGGAATCGGCAGGCCAATTTCCCCGAGAACTGCCGCTGTTGGCGAGTCCATGGCAACCTTACGGTAACATCCGGCAGTCCTGTTCGAGCGAGGCGCCAGCGCCCTTTCGAAAAGCAGGTGATTTACCAGCGCACAACCTCTGCTGCCCGTTTTGGAACAAAAGACCTGACGCAGAAGCACCTGGATTCTTTACCGTTGACAGCGATGCAGGGGCACGGCAGACCCGGTTGCGGTGATAGGCGAGGGAGAAACGCGAATGACTGTAGAGGTCTGGGCAATGATCTTCGCGGGCGTCGCAGCGCTGATCGCGGGGATATTTCTCGCACGCGGGCGACTCCGAGCCGAATCGGGTCACCATAAAATTCTCATCTTTGGTCCGGTCTTTGTAGCAGCGGCTCTTGCGGTTTTTGCCGCGGAACATTTTGCAGCCGCGCGCGAGCTTATGCCCATCGTGCCGCGCTGGGTTGGGTTTCCATTGTTCTGGACCTACTTTGTCGGCATTTGCCTGATGGGTGCCGCACTGAGCTTTACTGCCTGGCGACACGTGCGCTGGTCCGCATCGCTGCTTGCTCTGCTCTTCCTGATCATCGTCGCCACCGTCGATCTTCCCGGGCTGCCCCGGCAGATGCACGATCGCTTCTTCTGGATCCTCAGTGTCCGCGAAATGTCGTTCGCCGGCGGGGCGATGGTTCTGGCGGGTAGAGTGGGTGCGCTTGGACCTCGTGGAACGCGCTCACTCATCTGGGTCGGCCGATCAATTGTGGCTGTCGTTATGGTGTTTTACGCAATCGAGCATTTTCTTCATCCCGATCATGTGCCTGGCGTGCCTCTCCAAAAACTTACACCGGACTGGATGCCCGAGCCGACGCTGATTGCTTACTTCATCGGCATCACGCTTCTTCTAGGCGGCATTGCCCTGGTCATTCCGCACACCACCCGCCGCGCGGCGTCATTTGCCGGCGGCATCCTCGTTTTGCTTACTGCGCTCTTTTATGTGCCAATTGCCGCGAGAGAGATCCACTCTGCCCTCGCTGTCGAGGGGCTCAACTACGTCTTCGATATGCTGCTTTTTGCGGGGAGTGTTCTGCTGGCCGGGTTGCAGCCAGGCGAGGAGGTGGGATCGAACATCGGTCCCGGGGGCGAGCGGAATGCGTCGGGCGATGTCGGCATCGATGACTTTGGGGGCTACCGCAAGAGGGACCGATTCCAACCGCGGGCTGGGTTTCTTCAGACGTTTGCGGTGATATCAAAAGGTCGGCCGCCCTGTTTTCAACCGGGCGAAGTCAAAGAAACGACGGGTTTTAGGGAAGAGTGGCGATTGGTAACTACGGATAAGCCATTCATTATGTGATACCTAGAGCCCGAAAATGCTTAAAAGTTTCGAATATGAAAACGCTTAACTTTTTGCCCGTTAGCTATTGATTTTTATATAGAATCTACCTAAAATAGAACCATATAGTCGCCTCAGGGCCTCAAGGACCCCCAGCCAGTCGCCCGAGGTAGTTGGAAAGCAATCCCACTCCTTTCTGAGGAACAAAAAACAGCATGGCAAAACGCAGAGGAAATCCGAATTGGGGCAAGCCTGAGCCCATCGGCCCAGTTGTACCCACCGTGACCTCCTTCGAACAAATCGTCAAGGAGTTCAAGTTGACCCCGGATCAGTACATCCGGTCCACCCGCCTTCGTGAGTGGGCCCGCCGGAACAAAAACTCCAAGTACATTCCTGAGGCGCTCCTTGAAGCTTGGGGCTTTGAGATAGAGTCTACGTTGTAGATCTGTGATTCAATGTCTGTCAACAAAAACGCCGCCTTCGGGCGGCGTTTTTGTTGTCCGAAAGTAACGGTCTTTGCCGAGCCGCTTGCAATCGGCGAGAATGAAAGCAGTTTCCATGCCTGAGAGCCAGCGCACTTTCGAGCCCCCGTTCACCGATGTTCCCGGTGCCCTTGCCGAAATCCGTGCGGGCCGAATGGTTGTCGTCGTCGATGATGAGGATCGCGAGAATGAAGGAGACCTGACGCTTGCGGCAGAGCACGTCACGCCGGAAGCCATCAACTTCATGGCGCGGTATGGGCGTGGACTGATCTGCCTGACGCTGACGGAAGAGCGGGCAGACTATCTGCGGCTGTTTCCGATGACGCAGCAGAATTCGTCGCGCTTTGGAACGGCGTTTACGGAGACGATCGAGGCGCGAGAGGGCGTGACGACGGGAATCTCGGCGGCAGACAGGGCGCACACCATTCGAACAGCGATTGATCTGAAGTCAACGGCTGCGGATCTGGCGCGGCCGGGACATATCTTTCCGCTGCGCGCACGGCAGGGTGGCGTGCTGGTTCGTGCGGGGCAGACGGAGGCATCCGTCGACCTGGCGAGGCTCGCGGGGCTGAACCCATCGGGCGTGATCTGCGAGGTAATGCGGGATGACGGGGAGATGGCGAGAGTGCCCGACCTGATTCCGTTTTGCGTCGAGCACAAGCTGAGGATTCTTACGGTGGCCGAGCTGATCCGGTACCGGCTGCGCAATGAGCGCTATATCGTGCGCGCGGGGGAGACACGGATTCAGACGAAGTACGGCGAGTTCCGGATGATCGCGTACGAGAGCGAGGTAAACGGAGGCGAGAGCCACATCGCGCTGGTTCGTGGGGATCTTTGCCCCAGCTGTCCGGCCTGCAATGAAGGATCGGCGAATGTTCCGGGCGATGCACGGACGACCCGGCCACCTTGTTCTCACGCGGTGCTGGTGCGAGTGCATACGCGGTGTACGGCTGGGGATGTGTTTGCGGCGGATTGCAGGTGCCGCGAGGTTCTGGACCAGTCGATGCGCATGATTGCGGAAGAGGGTTGCGGGGCGATTTTGTACCTGCATAACACTTCGCGAGGGTTTGACATCGACAAGCCGCCTGTTACTGGCTCGGCTTTTGAGATCGCGGGCAGAGGCGGATCTGCAGCGTCTGCGTCAGCGGATCGGATCATGCTTCACCAGGAGCTGCGCACGCGGGAGGGTTCGCAGGCGCGGACCGGGCGGATTCTGCGGGCGATTGGCCTGGGGGGACAGATTCTGTCAGATCTCGGGATTCAGCGGATTCGGCTGTTGTCGAATACGCCGATGCACATTCCGGCGCTGGAAGGATTCGGGCTGGAGATTGTGGAACAGGTGCCGATTCCGGTGGAGGAGTGTTCTCGGGTCTAAGGGACAATGAGCTGGATTGAAATCCTAGGCTTCGTGACTGGCGCGGCGTCGGTGATTCTTGCGGTGCGCGAGGGTCCCTGGAACTGGCTGGTTGGACTCGCGAACAACGTTTTCTTCTTCGTGCTCTTCTGGCATTCGAAGCTCTATGCTGACGCGCTTCTGCAGGTTGTATACGTCGTCATCTCTGTGTACGGCTGGTGGCACTGGATTCGAGGCGGCGATGAGGGCTCCGCACTTGAGATTTCAGGTACCAAGAAGCAGACTGCATTGTGGCTGGCCGTTGTTACCGCGCTATTGACGGGACTGATGACGTACGTTTTGACCACATTCACCGACAGCAAGGTGCCGTTCTGGGATGGCCTCACGACCGCGCTAAGTCTCACCGCCCAATTCATGTTGAGTCGGAAGCTGCTGGAGAATTGGTGGGTTTGGATGACTGCCGATGTTGCTTATGTTCTGCTCTACTGCTACAAGGCACTTTACCTGACCGGGATTTTGTACGCGGGGTTCTTTGCGTTGTGCGTGATCGGATATCGAGGTTGGAATAAGGCGCTTCACTCAGCCGCACTCGAAAGCACGGTCGCGCAATGAAGAAGGGCCTCGTCATCGGTAAGTTCTATCCTCCGCACCGTGGTCACAAGTTTCTGATCGAAACCGCAATGCAGGCAGTTGATCATTTGGACGTTCTTATCTGTGTTCGTGCAGATCAGACCATATCCGGTGAGTTGCGCGAAAAATGGCTCAAGGAGATTCATCCGCAGACCAACGTCATTCAAGTCGATGACTTTGGGGAAGACGATAATTCGAAAGCGTGGGCAGAATACACGCGGAGCATTCTTGGCTACGCACCCGATATCGTCTTCACCTCCGAAAACTACGGGGAAGCCTATGCACGATATCTCGGTTGCCAGCACTTTCTGGTGGATATTGGGCGTCGGAGGATGCCCATTTCAGGAACGAGGGTGCGTTCCAATCCGCTTGAACATTGGGAGTATCTGGAGCCTTGCGTGCGAGCTTACTTTGCCGTTCGCATTTGCATCGTGGGCGCAGAATCCACGGGAACGACTACCCTGGCCGAGAATCTTGCGGGACATTACGGGACGGTGTGGGTACCGGAATATGGGCGCAAGTACTGCGAAGCACTTTCTGGCTCCGGGGTCGATCTTTGGAAGTACCGATGGAGAAGTGAAGAGTTCGTCGAAATCGCGCAGGCGCAGTGTGAGCTTGAAGACAGTTTGGCTCGCGAAGCTAACCGTGTTTTGATTTGCGATACTGATCCGCTGGCGACAGGAATCTGGCACGAACGGTACGTGAATTCCCGTTCTCCAGAAGTCGAGAAACTCGCCGAAATGCGGCGCTATGAACTCTACATTTTGACAGACTGCGAGATCCCATTTGCGCAGGATGGCCTTCGCGACGGGGAGATGGTTCGCGAATGGATGACGCGTAGATTCGAAGAGAGACTCTCTGAGAGCAGGGTTCCCTGGATCAAAGTCTCGGGCACGCGAAAGCAGAGGCTAGAGAGTTCGGTCGAAAGGATTGAACAGCTACTACGTGCCAAAGGCATTTAGGATGTCCGGTGTTCTTCCGCGTGGACTTGTTTGCTGCGAGGAGCTAC
>Ga0157374_10002773_pt1 | contig 14710 bp, 13 predicted proteins | sample M25metaG_FD_115308 | JGI IMG/M metagenome (GOLD analysis project Ga0157374, IMG submission 115308) | Miscanthus rhizosphere microbial communities from Kellogg Biological Station, Michigan, USA - M2-5 metaG | ecosystem: Host-associated > Plants > Roots > Rhizosphere > Soil | place: USA: Michigan...
TACACCGGCGTCTTCGCCCCGATCCGCGAGCTCTTCGCCATGCTCCCCGAATCGCGCGAACGCGGCTACAAGCCCGGCCGCTTCAGCTTCAACGTGAAGGGCGGCCGCTGCGAAGCCTGCCAAGGCGACGGCCTGCGCCGCATCGAAATGAATTTCCTGCCCGACGTCTACGTCACCTGCGAAGTCTGCCGCGGCCGCCGCTACAACGCCGAAACGCTATCCGTGAGATACAAGGGCCACTCGATCTCCGACCTGCTGGACATGCAGATCGCTGACGCACTGAAAGTCCTGGAAAATATTCCGCAAATTCGCGTGAAGCTGCAAACGCTGGTGGACGTCGGCCTCGGCTACATCCAGCTGGGCCAGTCCTCCACCACGCTTTCCGGCGGCGAAGCCCAGCGCATCAAGCTCGCCAAGGAACTTTCCAAACGCCAGACCGGCCGTACCCTCTACATCCTGGATGAGCCCACCACCGGCCTGCATTTCGACGACGTAAAAAAGCTCCTCGACGTTCTCAATCGCTTGGCCGATCTCGGCAACACCGTCCTGGTCATCGATCCCCACCTCGACGTAATCAAGCAAGCCGACTGGATCATCGACCTCGGCCCCGAAGGCGGCGAAGGCGGCGGCCGCATCGTCGCGCAAGGCACGCCGGAGCAGGTAGCGCGAGTGAAGAAATCATATACGGGGCAGGTGCTAGCTCGGGTTTTGAATGGGGCAAACGGAAATCATCTTTAGCGTACTGAATCTGTTCGAGTCGAATTTGTGGAGAAATTCATGGGGATATTCGAAACGTACTCAAAACGCAAGAAGCGGCTCGAGCGTGTGGGACAGCAAGATGTGTACCAATACGATGACCTGCCGCAACCTTTTCGAAATTGGACGCGCCAGGCCGTTCTGTGTTGGATAGGCGGGGATTTTGTCGTGGCGACGGGTATCGGAACCACTAATCTAAGTTCCATGTTTTTCAGGAGGGCCGAGCTTCAGCTCGGCTGTTGGCGTTGCCTCTGACTCCCGGCTTCAGACGCTGAAGTTTCAGAGGCTAAACAGGCTGCTGGAAAAATGTCTTGTTCTGTCATTCTGAGCGAAGCGAAGAATCTCTCTTCGATTTAAGTTTAAGAGAAGAAACAAAGAGAGATTTGATTCTTCGCTTCGCTCAGAATGACCGCGTTTTTGGTTTTTCCGCAGCCTCTTCACCGTGCGCGGTTTTGGTCTTGGCGAGGATCAAAACCCGCCTCTGCCCTTTAGAATTTCTCTTGGTAAAAAGCCCGCGCTACCTAGTCAAATTGTTTGCGGAAGCTCGCCAGTTGTTGCTTCAAATCCTCAATTTCTGATTGGAGACTTGCGACCTGGTCCTCGAGACGCGTGATCCGGTCGCCGCCGCTTGTGCTGTTCGGTGCCGCGACGCTGGTTGAGGATTCGAACTGGGGAACTTCCACGTCGCCGCTCAGCAAATGCGCGTAGCGTGCTTCCTTGGTCCCCGGTTGGCGCGGAAGCAGCTTTACGAGCGGGGGTTCACGCTTCATCAGGCGCTGCAACGTGGACTGCACGATTCCCAAATCGTCGAACTTGTGCATGCGATCCGCGCGGCTGCGCAGTTCGCCCGGAGTTTGGGGGCCGCGCAACAGCAGTTCGGCGAGGATGGCGGTTTCGTGTCTTGTGAAATTATAAGCTTCCTGAAGGCGGTGCTCGTATTTGCTTACCCGGCTGACCATGTTGTCGGCGGGTCCGGCCAGGCCATGCTTTTCGAGGCTTCGGAGGGCGTCGCGCACGGCATCTTCGTCCAGGCTCATCGCCGGATCGCGGTTGGATTTCTGATTACAGGCGTTGACCAGGGCGTTCAGCGAAAGCGGATAATATTCGGGCGTGGTGAGTTCTTTTTCCACCAGTGAGCCGAGCACCCGAGTCTCCAAGGCAGTGAGAACCGTAGCCATCGCGCTGAATCATAACGTACCGTTGCGGATAGCATCAGGTAAAAAATTCAGGGCGGTACGGTGCGACCTGCACGGAACGGAGGTTAGCCAATTCGCTATTTGGTTTAGGGTGAATAGATTACAGGGCACAAGCAGCAATGAGGCTTTGGAAATGGGCGTGCTTCCATAAGTATCATGATTCGTTACGGAACACAGTAGGTGTTGGAGAAAGGAGTCACCAATGGGGACACAATTCGCAAGGCACAAGAGCAAATGGATCGCAGGTGTGGCGGTTCTGGCTTCGTACTTCGTTTTAGCACCTCTAGCGCCGCTTTTCGCGCAGACCACAGTCATGGGAGAACTGACATTCAAGGGCTCGTCAAAGGTGGAAAAAACCTCCGGTGTGTGGATTGACGGAAAATATGTCGGATATCTGGGCGAGCTGTGGGGCCACAAAAGAATCATGTTGCTGCCCGGCGATCATGAGCTGACCGTTCGGCAGGCTGGGTATAAGGATTTCACGGAGACACTTACCGTGGAACCAAAGGAATTGCTCCTCGTACCCGTCAAAATGCAGAAGGAAACTAGCGACGTCTGGCCGACCGTGACGGCTGAGCTGAAAGTTGATGTAGATCCGGACCGCGCGGCTGTTTTCGTCGATAACAGATTCTTGGGGCATGCAGGGGAATTGGGCGGAGCGTTCCATTCCATGCTACTCAGCCCCGGAACACACCGAATCAAGGTCGAATTGCCCGGCTATCAGAGTTTCGAGACCGAAGTAACCCTGGTTGCCGGCCAGAAATCAGTGGTGAAAACAAATCTCGCGAAGGGCAGCATCCGCCAAGCGGGTCCGCTCATGGACGAGGCCAAGAACAATACGGATCGCGACAAGTAGTCGCTGCGAAAGCTCGAATTGAAAAGGCCACCCTGATCTTCTGGTGGCCTTTTCATTTTCTTCCGGCCGCGAAAATTTCTCTCGCGCGGCGATGAACAAACACAAACTGCTTTCTCTACGGTATTATCTTTCAACGATGCCAAGTCAAATTATTAAGCGCCGCTCTCGCGGTTTTATCTGCGTGAATGCTCATCCCGAGGGATGCCGCCGCAATGTTGAGCGGTGGGTTGCCGGAGTGAAGGGCAAAATGTCTGGCGGCCAGAATGCGCCGAAAAATGTGCTGGTCGTGGGGGCGTCCACCGGATACGGCCTGGCATCGCGCATCGCCGCCGCGTGGGGCTATGGAGCGAAAACGCTGGGTGTGTTTTTCGAGAGGCCGCCGGAGGGCGACAAGACCGCGACCGCCGGCCACTACAACACCGTGGCTCTTCATTCCGTCGCCAGGAAGGATGGACTGTTTGCGGAGAGCATTAACGGCGACGCATTTTCGGACGAAATCAAACGCGCAGCCGCGGAAGCGATTCGCAGGGAAATGGCTCCCATCGATCTGGTGATTTACTCGCTCGCCTCGCCAAAGCGTGCCGATTCACGCACCGGAAAAGTTTACAGTTCGGTGTTGAAACCGGTCGGGCAGCCTTATACGAATCGCACCATCGAACTGGATTCGGAAAAAGTGGTGAGTGTCACGTTGCAACCCGCGAACGACGACGAAATCGCGGATACCGTCGCGGTGATGGGCGGCGAGGACTGGCGGCGCTGGATGGATATGCTGCTGGAGGAAAAGCTGCTCGCGCCGGGCGCTCGAACTCTGGCGTATTCCTACATCGGGCCGGAAATTACCTGGCCGATTTATCGTGATGGCACGATAGGACAAGCGAAGAAAGACCTGGAGCGCGCGGCAAAAGACATCGACAGCACCCTCACAAATCAATTGGGCGGTAACGCCTGGGTTTCCGTGAATAAAGCGGTGGTGACGCAAGCGTCCGCGGCCATTCCGGTCGTGCCGTTGTACCTGAGCCTGCTGCCCCTGGCGATGAAAAACCGAAATTTGGACGAGGGACCGCTGGAACAGATGCGGCGGCTCTTCACCGATTTTCTGTGCACGGGGCAGGCGCCCAAACTGGACGAAATGCGGCGCGTGCGCCTGGACGATCGCGAAATGCGCGGCGACGTCCAGGCGGACGTGGCGGCGCTGTGGCCTCACGTCACCACGGAAAATCTTCGAGAGATCAGCGCATTCGCGGAATTTCAGCGCGAGTTTCGCGGCCTGTTCGGCTTTGAAGTGGAAGGCGTCGATTACGAACAGCCAACGGAGACAGATTTGACGTGGTAAGGCGGGAAGGCCGCGCGGCTAAATCCGCTTGCGAAGAAATTCGAACACCACGTAGCCAACCAGTCCCGAGAACACCGCGATGCCAAAGTTTGTGATCGTAAAAATGTCTTCAATCGCGAATACCATCGTCTTGCCGCGGGCATTCGACCGGACAAATTCGCCCATCAAAAGATTTGAATAAAACAAAAAAATAATAAAGCCAATCTCGACGATGGCTCGAAAGACCGGGGCGAGCTTTCCTGATTTTGTTTCCCTGGAAGGCATCGCGGTAACTATAGCAAGAAATCTTCGGGGTGATGGAACTCCCGCAATACTCCCATCCTTCAACGCTCAGCGATTTCTGCGACCGTGCGCTGGAATGTTCAAATCCATTGGTAGGATAGGCTTCTGCCTGTCCGGTTTTGATGTCAGCCAGCCATAATCTAAACCAGACAGGCTGAAGCCTGTCCCACTCGCGCCGTCTTCGACGCTCGTGGGGATGATTCGCAGCCAGGGAGTTGGTGGCGGCATGGAGCGGCTCTTTTTAGCGGGCTTGCTGCGTTTGGCGTGAGCGGCGCGAAGTTCGTGCCGCGCGGTGCGCCGGCGCTTGCGTCGTTTCTGCTTCTTCTTTTTCATCGGCACGCACCGCAGCCATTCAAGAGAGAAAAACACTTGCGGTCAAAATGCCGCGGCATCCGCAAAAGACCGGCGGGCTCTTGCCTGATACCGCGGCCAAATGACCCACGCGGGTCTCGCCGTAATGGCGGTCACAGCGAGACTCGGCCCCGCGTGAAACCCGATTACAGAGCTACGGCTCCGCGCTCCTGATTGCGGATGCGGATCACTTCCTCCACCTTGTAGAGAAAGATTTTGCCGTCGCCGATCTTACCTGTGGAAGCGGTCTTCAGAATTGCGCCCACGGCCGAATCCACGAGGTCGTCGGAAATAACAATTTCCAGTTTGACCTTGGGAACCAGATCGACGGTGTATTCCCGGCCCTTGTAAACCTCCGTATGCCCTTTCTGTCGTCCATGGCCGCGCACGTCGCTGATGGTCATGCCACCAATGCCGAGCTCGGTCAGTACCTCTTTCACAGCCTCAAATTTGGAGGGCTGGATGATCACTTCAAGTTTAGTCATCATATTTTTCGTATCCTCAGTCTTCGATAGCGGATGCAAAACTCAATCTTTGTCCCTTAGGCTTTGATTTCGTTCCGAGAGCGCTTTCCTTGCTGCAAGTTGCACGCTGGCCTGTAAGCCGCTCGTCACCGTGTCTTCCCGACCATCGATGGAACCTGAAAGACACGGTGCGGAGCGAAGTTTGGGCGCCCACGAATCTGAACTGAGATCCGGAACGCCACCTATTTTAGTCGCCGTGCGCAGGTGCTGTTGCCTTCACCGCGGAAGCTGTCGGGTTTTGATGTGCAGGCAGTCCTTTGGGCGCACCCAGAGCCGTGATGACGTATTCCGGGTAAGCCGAGATGCCGTGCTCGTGCAGATCCATGCCGTAAAGTTCGGCTTCCGCCGGCAGGCGCAGAGTTCCCGTGGCGTTGACGGCAAGCATGACAACCATCGCGATCGAAAATGTTGCGAGAGTCACCACCGCGCTGCCGAAGACCTGTGCGATCAACACTTGTGTGCCGCCGCCGTAGAAAAGACCCTTTAGCGGAGCACTGTTGTCGGGAGCGAATGGCCCGGTCGCGCCGTATTGCCCGGAAGCAAACAGACCTAGTGAAATCGTTCCCCAGATTCCGCACAGACCGTGGACGGGAACCGCTCCAATCGGATCGTCGATTCTCAGATATTCCAGTAGGTCCACTCCGAGAATGACCAGGACACCGGCGACGCCGCCGAGCAGAACCGCGCCCGTCGGGCTAACCCAATAGCAGGGGCAAGTGATGGCTACGAGACCGGCAAGGAACCCGTTCGTTGTGTATCCTGCGTCCCACTTCTTGGTCATAAAGTAGCCATAAATGATGGAGGTGAGACCAGCCGCGCAGGCGGCCAAAGTGGTGTTGGTGGCCACGCGTCCGATGCCAACGAAGTCCATCGCTGAAAGTGTGCTGCCCGGATTGAATCCGTACCATCCGAACCAGAGGATGAGCCCGCCGCTGACCGCAATCGTCAAATCATGCGGCAACATCGGTGTTCCGCCGTCACGTTTGAACGTGCGGCCGAGACGCGGACCGAGAACAATTGCACCAGCCAAGGCGATCATTCCGCCGATGGTGTGAACGACCGTGGAGCCTGCGAAATCGTGGAAACCCATTCCGGAGGCAGGCCAGAAATGACCATCGCTGCCCATCAATGCGAGCCAGCCGTCCGGACCCCAGGCCCAGTGGCCAATGACGGGGTAAATGAAACCGGTGACGCAAAGACTGTAGAGCAGGTCGCCAACAAATCCGGTGCGGCCGATCATCGCGCCAGAGGTGATGGTGGAGCAGGTATCGGCGAAAGCGAATTGGAAAATCCAGACGGCGAGGAAAGCTACGCCCGTGCCTTCATAGGTCGCAGGGGCGTTCTGGAGGAAGAACCAGTGATAGCCGATAAAGCCGTTGCCGTGCGCAAACATGAATGCAAAACCTACTGCGTAGAAGAGAATTCCGCACAGGCAGGTATCAACGACGCATTCGACGAGCACGTTCACCGTCTCACGCGAGCGACAGAAGCCGGCCTCGAGCATCGTGAACCCAACCTGCATTCCGAACACGAGGAACGCGGCAACCAGCGTCCACATTGTGTTTACGGGATTGACGATATCGTTGCCCTTCAGGTCCGGATCAGCGGCAAAAGCGTGCCCTCCGACGAAGATGGAGACGACGGCCATGACGATCAACACCAGCGCGACGCCGATTCCTTTTCCGGCGAGCAGCGTCCCGCCATAGCGGCGCCATTCCGGATTTTTTAACCGTAAACGGAGCCGGGAAATTTTTTCGGATAAAGATATCCTTCTCGGATTGCATCTAAGCATGTCTGACATTTTTCAACTCTCCTTTAATGAATGAATCATTCGATTTTCCTGCTACTGAATTGCGTTCTGTAAAACCTGGCCGAGGCAGTTCAAACAAATCTGCTGTGAAAAACGGAGTCGCCACTTTCCTGCAGCGGCGCTGGATTGCATCAGACGCCGCCCCAGAAACCGGGAACCTTGCCTCTGCTTCCTGCGCGTAGTCACCTGCAAACGATTCCCAATCGCCAAAGCGCCTCCTTTCAGAAAGTCAGAAACTCATCGCGCATTCTTCGGACGGCAAGGGCTCCAAAAGTCCGTCTTGAAACCCGAACTGGAATCCCAGCAACTTCGCTCGCATCGCGGTCGACGAGACGTTTCGCGGGACTTGTCCTCCGGGGGTAACCGTGCCCGCGATGATCAATTCGGGATCCGCTCCATCGGGCGGCTGACGAAACGCGCGCAACGTTGCGGATTCAATTCCCGGTAACACGTCGAATAACAATTCGCGGACGGCCATCGCATCCCGCAGCGCCTGCTCGGCGACATTTGCGTTCCTCACGCCTTGCGGCAGCTCGCCGTCCCACGGGTCCGCCGCACGCGCCAGCCACTCGCACTCCGCGACGGCGCCGCGCCATTCAAACCGCAGCAACCGTAGCGGCGCGCGCGACAATTCTCCGAATCGCATTTCCCTATGCATCGCTCTCCCAAAATCGGAAATTCCCCATAACAGCCGCATTTCATCTCCTCGGAACGCCGTCTTTTAAGCCGATAGAGACACCAGCCCGCAAAACAGAACAAAGTGCTCAAAATCCGGAAAGACACAAATCCGGCTAAGCGCTGTTCAGGGCTTACTCTTCGGCTCGTCGTCGAGCGTTACGTTGCGATTGATTGGACACGGCGTCGTGTCCGAGAAGAACCTTGCAGACTAAGGTGTGCCACAGGGTGTCTCATTGCGTCGTCGAAATGAGACACGAAAAGGGGCGATTCGACCTTGTTAATTTCAAGCGCAGTGTGCAGCCTTTCTCCCGACAGGTCAAATTCAAACTTTTAATTGCAGCGATTCGCAATGCTGGATATTTATTGCGAACCGCGTTTTAACTCATCGTTCAGTATGATGGATTCCGCAATCTCTCGCATCGATTTGCGCATCTGCTGGCTCTGCCGCTGCATCGAGCGGTAGGCTTCGTCTTCGCCGATTTTCATTTCGCGCTGCAGAATTCCTTTCGCTCGCTCCACCAGCTTGCGCGCTTCCAGTTGGCCGGAGAGAGCGGATTTTTCGGTCTCCAACTGTTCCTTCTGGCGGACGTTGTCCTGCAATTCGGCGATTGATTTCTGCAATTCCGCGGTGCGCTCCGCCACGCGCGCTTCCAGGTGATCACGCGCATTCAGCAGCGCCTCTTCAGTCTTTCTTTTCGTCGAACTTACCCAACTCGCCGCAAGAGCGCTGGCCACAAAGGCCACGAAATACGCGGTATCCGTCGTATTTACGGCGAAGGAGCGAAACGGCGGAACAAAAAAGTAATCCACGGCCACGGTGGAAAGGAAAACCGCAAACAGCCCTGGAGCCGTGCCGCCGAACCATGCACTGGCCATTACCGCAGCAAAAAACAGGAACAAAAACGGATATGGGAACAGGTTTTGCAGCGGCAAGCTCAAAAAAAGCGCCGCGGCCACGCACACCAGCGCAATTCCGTAGCGGAGGCTAGATTTCAGTACTCGCATTCTGTTCCATCGATCCGATTCCGAAGTGGAAGATAGCGCAATGTTAGCTAAGGCCACTATGAAGTCCTTTATAAATTACTTATGTTTTCCTTATCCAGCTTGAGGCAGCCCTGCTGCAAAGACAAACTCAAATAGCGGATGGTTTCGATTGAAAAGATTACTGTCTTGAGCGGGTTTGGCAGGTCACTTTGTGATCCGGCTTATGCGGCTTCTGCGCTAGCGGGGAAGAAATTCGTCCGTGTGGGTCACAAATTCCGGATAGGCTCCGGCGCCCAACTCGTGCAGGTCCATGCCCTGGCGCTCTCCTTCGATCGAGACGCGGAAGGGATAGAACCGGTTGAGTAGCCGATTCACACCGTACGTTAGAGGCAGAACGAAACCCAGCAACGTGGCCACACCGATCAGCTGGGCTAGCCACTGGCCTGAAACAATCCCACTGACGGCCGTAGGTAGGAAGTTGTCCGCCGCGTTCAATACCGGGCGTTGAAATTGGCCGAAGAAGCCGAGCGCAAGAATACCCCACAGCCCGCCGACGGCATGCACGGACACGGAGCCACCGGGATCGTCAACTTCCATCCGCAGCTCAAACCATTCCACCGAAAAAGTCACCACGGTGCCCGCGATGGAGCCTATGACCAGCGCCTCCGCCGGACTTACAAATGCGCAAGACGCGCTGCTGGCGACAAGTCCGCCGACCCAACCGTTGGCGGTGAGCGAAGCATCGGGTTTCCCGAAGCGCACCTTGGTGATAAATGCCGCGCTGAGCGCGGAGGCCGACGCCGCAAGGATCGTATTGATGCCGATCAAGGCCGCACCCGAAGCCTGGCCGCCCGTAAATAGGATTGCGCCTGCGGAATTTAGTCCAATCCAGCCGACCAAAGCCAGAAGGCAGCCAAATAGCATGAGGACGGCATTATGACCGGGGATCGCCGGAGCCATGCCGTCGGCGGAATATTTTCCGCGGCGCGGGCCCAGGATCCACGTGACAGACAGAGCCGTCAGGCCGCCGACCACCTGTATCGGAGCCGCTCCTCCGACGTCCAGGAATCCGCGTCCCATCCCGTAATTCACGCCAAGTTGCGCTAGCCAGCCGCCGCCCCAGACCCAGTGGGCGAAGAGCGGATAGGTCAAAGCGGCGAGCGCTCCGGTCGAAAGGCCAATCGCCCGCAGTCGCCAGCGGTCCGCGCCGCTTCCGAGCGGAATTAGCGCGGCCAGGCCAACACAAAAGATTTGAAACAATGCCGCGAGGGAAGCCGTGGAACCATCAAAGGCAAGTTTGCGAAAAAAGAAAGGCTCAGCGGCGATCCAATTCCAACTTTTTCCCGACAACTGAATGGCATGTGCCGGCCCGCCGATGAATCCCTGCAAGGCAAATCCGCAAACGAAGCAGGCGACGCCGGCCACTGCGAGCGCAGTGAGCGAAGCCATCATCATATGGCCAGCGCTACGCGATCGCCCGAGGCCGACGTTCATCAGAGCGAGGCCGCCGGCTGCGAAAGGAACGAGGAAGATGAAGAAAAGACAGGCGACCGCCGATGCTTCGGTAAGTCTGGGATCGGGCATGGGAATTATCTTTTTTCCTCCCGCGGAATCAGGTGCGAACGGAAGGCCAGGATCAAACCCAGGACTTCAACAGCAACGCCGGCCAGAATAAATGCGGCTCGCATTGCCGGAGACGGGAGAAGCACAATCGCCGCCAGAACCAGGAACCATCCTGCCAGCAGCATCAGAAATCCGCCAACCTTCATTCTCAAATCTCCCGGACACGGCTTAGAAAGAGGCACGAACAGTTTGTGACGCACGTTAAAATATCACAATCCATCGGCGGTTAGCGGCTCGCAGGACAATAATCACCGCGGCTCTGGAGAGTCCATCGAAAATGTTGACGTGCGAAAAAACCGACGAGCGCGGGCGGTTCGGATTCGAGCGACGTCTAACTATCGTGATGCACGAAATAAAAGAAGTGAATAGGTCCGCGGCGGCGCCGTCGCGAGGAGAGCCATTCCCAAGCACCTGCGAACCGGAATGCCCGCCTTCAGAAACGCCGCAAATGCATATAAATCATTGAATTACAGGGAGTGGCTTGGGCTGTAGGTAGAAATGCGTCTGCGTAGACGCATTGAAAATGCCTCGCCAGTCACGGTTTTTTGGCCTTCATTACAGCCATATGAATCCGTAATTGGGGCCATCAAAACGTTGCATTTTACTACTCCCAAACACCCATCTAGTATCTCGCTCCTCGGCACATCTTAGTTCGCGCTGTTGATTTGTGGCACGAAGATTCAGCGGCGAGATAAAGAATCTATAAGGAGAATACATGGCGGAGAATACCGGCGAAGTAAAAATGACACCAACCTTAGGTTTAACCGGGTTGACGATGAACGCCATGGCGCTCATCGCACCCGGTGCATTCCTTTGGTTGACGTTTTATATTCAGGCGACTACCGGAGCGACAGGGCCGGCGATGTGGCTCGGAATTATCGTGGCGTTGGCGCTTTGCCTGGCAACGGCTGTCTGCTATGCCGAGCTTGCCAAATTGTATCCGGGAACCGGCAGTTCCTACTATTTTGCAGAACAGTCCTTTCTGAATCATGAAAAGGCCTGGAAATACGCGCGGCTCTCGAAGTTCATCGTCGGATGGGGCTCGCACCTTTACTACTGGTTCTATCCGGGAGTAATGGTCGGCGTCACCGGAATCTTCTGCGGCTACGTGGTCGGGACGCTCTGGCCGAACGCGATGAGCGCTTCGAATCCTGGCCCCGTGTTTATGGGCCTGGTGGCGATCGTCTTCACCTTCGGAGTGGCGTACATCGCGCATCGGGGTGTAACGGGATCGACGGCAGTGAACGTCGCGATCAACGTCATTCAAATTTCTGCCTTGCTGATATTCTCCGTGATGGCTCTTGGGTATCGCATGAATCACCCGCCCGGAAGCGAAGCCTGGCAGTTTGATTCGGTGTCCGGCGAAGCGTATTCCTACGAATTTGCTACTACGAGTCAAATGGTGTCCGGAACCGCAACTGACGTCATTACCCGCGATGCCAATATGGTGCCCCAGCCGAAGCTCGACGCGAGCGGCAAGCCGGTGCCCTTCCACGTGGATTATCCCTATTACGACGGCAGCGGCACATTTTTGACCCACCCCACAGCGAAATCCGTAATTGCTCCGCACAAATGGGGCTGGGTATTCGTTCAGGCCACCGTTGCGATTCTGATTCTTGTTGGATTCGAGTCCGTCACGGCGATGGGCGGCGAGGCAAAGAATGCCAAACGGGATATACCGATCGCGGTTATCTCGTCCCTGCTGATCCAAGGAGCATTCTGCTATCTCATTGAGTATTTCTGCGCAAATTACTTCTTAAATAGCGGATACCCCATGACCAGTGCGGCAGGATCGGCGGCACCGATCGGCGACATGATGATCATGGTCGGCGACGCCGTGTTCGGCATGGGCCACGGGCGCTACTTCATGCTGGCTGAGGCGATCACGGTGTTCCTCGCCCTGATCGGCACGACGCTCTCCTGCATGAATACGGGAGCCCGCGTCACCTACGCCATGGGCAAGGACCAAGAAGTGCCGGAACACTTCGGCATGCTCCACGCCAAGAACCTCAGCCCTCACCGCGCCATCTGGATCCTGGCGATTATTTCCGCGGTCATCGGATGCATCGGAGTCACGATGGCATTCGGTGATGCGGGAGCGCCGCAGGACGCAACCATTCAGGCTTTGCCTCATGGTTTGCTCTCCAGCTTCGGATATACAACCCATGACAAGATGGCGGCGATGCCGAATTCACTGCTGACGGTTACGTTGGCGTCGAATTTCGGCACGTTCCTGCTCTACGGATTGAGCTGCATCATCTGCCTCGTGGCCTACCACAATCACCCCAACTTCAAGGTGATGCGCCATCTCATCATTCCATTGTTCGGTTTGGTCGCCAATCTGGGATGTATGGCGTTCTACCTAATAGGACCCTTCATGGGATACGGCACCGCGAAAGAGCCACTGTTAGCCTTGGGAATTGCGCTGGTCTGGGCCATCTATGGAGGAATTTACTTCCTGCGGTCCAGCAAAGCCACGGGGCGAACGACGCTCGTCACCAGCCGCACGTAATGGTGTAGTATGAACATCGCTCAGTTAGCCAGGAAATTCGGACAGGCGCTTGCGCCTGTCCGAATTTCCATTTCTGAAGCTAATCAAAATATCGAGGAACTCGCGAGTAACGCGCTTCAGAGCAGCTCTTCCCGGGCCGACTCCGCGAGCCGTTCCGCCTCCGGACCTATGCTGGATCTCGAATTCGTGGCACGCACCGATGTTGGGCGGGTGCGGGACCACAATGAAGACTTTCTGGGCCACGCGGCACCCGCCACTCCTGCGCAGGTGCGCACGCACGGCTGGCTGTTTGTCCTGGCCGACGGAGTTGGCGGGCAGGAAAAAGGTGAAGTCGCGTCCAAAACTGCCGTCGAAAGCATGGTCGCGGGATTCCATTCCACCAAAGACGGTGAATCGCACTCCACCGTTCTGCAGCGGCTGGTACAGCGGGCCAACGCAGCCATTTTCGACGCGGCGGTAGCCGGCGGACGATCGTCTGCCGGGATGGCGACGACCATCGTGGCTTGTGCGCTGCGATATGACCGCGTGGCTGTTGCGCACGTCGGCGACTCGCGCTGCTATTTGATTCGCAATACCAAGGCATCGCAGATCACGCGAGACCATACCATTGCCAGTGAGCAGGTGCGCATGGGCCTGGTCACTGCCCAGGAAGCTGCCGAGTCGCAGACGAGCCATATCCTCAGCCGTTCGCTTGGAACGGAATTAGTTGCGAACGTGGAAACGAATGATCACCAGATTTTTGCCGGCGACGTTCTGCTGCTCTGTTCCGACGGGTTGCACGGTTTGGTGGATGCTTCTGAAATGGCGGCGCTTTGCGGTCAGGGACACGACCTCCATCTGGCCGCGGAAAAACTTGTGGCCCTTGCCAATGATCGTGGTGGTGGCGATAATATCAGCGTTCAATTGATCCGAATCCGGGGCGTCGAGCGGATGGGAATGTATCGTGGACGGCCCTACAAATTACCCTGATACGGATTGATGAGGATTGATTGATCTTTTCCAGTCTGGCCCGGACCTTCCTTCTCAATGAGCGACCTGCATCCCGGCGATCAGCTCGATCACTACCGCATCGTGGGCTTGGTCGCCAGAAGCGGCATGGCCTCCATTTTTCGCGGCACGGATGTGCGCAACAATCGCGAGGTCGCCATCAAAGTGCCCCACGAGGAGATGGAAGCCGATCCCATCCTCTTCGACCGCTTCAAACGCGAAGAAGAAATCGGCAAAAAACTCGATCACCCCGGCGTCGTTCGCGTATTCGACGATGAGGAGCGCAGCCGACGGTACATGGTTCTGGAGTGGGTGGAAGGGCGCCTGTTGCGCCAGATCCTGAACGAGCAAAAAAAACTTCCAACGGAACGCGCTATCCGGATCACGCTCGGACTGTGCGATGCCCTGGACTACATTCACAGTCAGGGCGTGGTCCATCGCGACCTGAAACCCGAAAACATCATGGTCGGCCCGAACGATCAGGTGAAACTGATCGATTTCGGCATCGCCGCGAACGCCGGATCCCGGCGCCTGACGTTCGCCAAGCTCACCGAGGCAATGGGAACCCCGGACTATATTTCTCCCGAACAGGTGAAGGGAAAACGGGGCGATGCCCGCAGCGACGTCTATTCTCTGGGCATCATGTTTTACGAAATGCTGACGGGCAAGGTGCCTTTCACCGGCCCCAATCCGTTCGTGATCATGAACGAGCGCTTGCTCAATAATCCGATTCCGCCGCGCGAAGTAAATCCGGACATTTCTCCGCAACTGCAGGAAATCATTTACCGGGCCTTGGAGCGCGATCCCAACAAGCGCTA
>Ga0157374_10002774_pt1 | contig 14708 bp, 13 predicted proteins | sample M25metaG_FD_115308 | JGI IMG/M metagenome (GOLD analysis project Ga0157374, IMG submission 115308) | Miscanthus rhizosphere microbial communities from Kellogg Biological Station, Michigan, USA - M2-5 metaG | ecosystem: Host-associated > Plants > Roots > Rhizosphere > Soil | place: USA: Michigan...
TCACCCCACCGAGACCATCGAGCCATTACCGGCGCTGGACCTGCCGACTCCTGTAGAGCCGCCGGCCAATGATCAACCAGCTAACGACGCTCCACAGTTTAATGCGCCCGATCCAGCCACCGCTGCTGGCAGCTACCAGCCCCTTAATACAGGATTGCCAGCGCTAGACACTGAGCCTGGGACTGTCCCAGAGCCAGCTTCACCAGCAAATAACCAAATTCACATCGATGCCGATGGCAACCTCCAAATGCCTGCAACCCCAGCTGCTGTGCCAGAACCTCCTCAAGACACTCCGCTGCCGTCATTAACCCCAATGCCCACGCCTATTCAAGATGACAGTGACCAGACGCTAAGCGATTTAGAGCAATCTGTGCATAGTCCGCATGTTGATGCGCCAGACGTCGATGCTGCCCGGGATGCTGTCATGAGTGCTATTAGCAGCGTTCCAGCAACGACCGATTCGTTGCCGCCAAAGCAAGATCTGGGTGCCTCCGGCTACTTGAATGTCCAGGATTTACCCGATGCCCTGTCGGATACTAGTGTGCCTACCATGCAACCGCCAGCTGGACCTGGCCCGCAGATGCCATCTACTGCCAACATGACCAACGAACCAGCACCCGGCATATCGCCAGCCGACACACCGCTAACCATGCCGCTGCCACCGACCTTCAGCATGCCACCGGCTAATCCAACGCCACCAACTTCGTCCTCTACAAATGATCCGGCCGCACCACCCCCGGTGCCGCCCCCTATGACCGATTTACCACCGTTCAATTAATTCCAGACGAATCATTAGTTATTTTTGTTTAAGGTTCCTGCTTGTATATGGACGGTTCCCTCGTGTCTACAGAAATGTCCGCCGGACATTTCTGGGCTGCTCTTTTCCCTTAGCCTGGTATTTGAGCATGGTATGCTTTGTAGACTATGCAAGGAATACTCCTCGTTAATAAGCCCAAAGGCTGGACATCGTTCGATGTGGTTAATTATGTGCGCAAATTTGTGGCTGCTGCCGAGGGTAAAAAGCCCAAGAATACAAAAGTTGGCCATACCGGCACGCTTGATCCGCAGGCCACGGGCTTGTTGATATTGCTTATCGGCAAAGAATACACGCGGCGAGCGGGCGAGCTGAGCAAGCTCGATAAAACCTATGAGGTTACCATGAAATTAGGCGAAACCAGTACTACTGCCGATGATGAAGGCGAAAAAATAGCAGTATCCACTACTGTTCCTACCAAAAAAGCCATCCTAGAGGCCTTGCAGCACTTCACAGGTGAAATTATGCAAACCCCGCCCATCTATTCGGCTATGAAAATTAATGGTCAGCGAGCTTATAAACTGGCGCGCGAGGGCAAAACGGTTGAGATGGAAGCCCGACCAGTGACGATTTACAAAAACGAACTAGCTAGTTACGAGTATCCATATGTTCGATTCATCAGCGAAGTTTCTAGCGGTACCTATATCCGCTCCCTTGTAACGGACCTAGGCACGCTGCTTAAAACCGGCGCCTACATGTCTGATCTCCGGCGCATAAGCATCGGAACGTACCAGCTGGCTGATGCCTGTGAGGTAGCAAACCTCGATGCGACTGATGTTGAAAGCAGACTTTTGGAGCTCGCGTGATTATCAAGGTAGAAATAGGTGAAAAGTCCTTCGGCCACAATGTACTTTACAAAGATTTGTCGCTGAGTATCAATGCCAACGAGCGCGTCGGGCTGATTGGCCGCAATGGCACCGGCAAAACGACGCTGTTTAACATCATTACCGGACTCGATAAAGATTACGCCGGTGAGGTGACGATACGCAAGGGCAGCGTGGTCATCGCCTCGCGGCAGGAACACCACGGCTACGAGCATCTATCGCCGCTGGAATATATCCTGGCCGATTTGCCAGAATATACTCATTTGAAACATGTTATTGATACCTATCCGACCGAAATGAGCGGCAGTAACCGCAAAATGCAGGCATTCAGTGATGCGTTGGAGCGCTTTGCGGTGCTCGATTATTACACTGTCGAAGCAGACATTACGCGAATGCTCATGGCGTACCAGCTGGACGAGCAACAGATCAACGGCCAGCTCGGTAACCTGTCCGGCGGCCAGAAACGTTTTGTGGAGCTGGTAAAAGTCCAGCGCTCCATGGCCGATATTAGCCTTATTGATGAACTTACGAACCACATGGACTACGTTGCCAAGGAAGCTTTTCTGGAGTGGTTCAAAGTGGCCCGTGGCAGCGTGGTAGTGATTACCCATGACCGCGATGTATTGGAGCAAGTCGACCGAATTATTGAAATCCGCGATGGTAAAGCCTTTACTTTTACCGGTGGTTATAGCGATTATCTTCGTACCAACGCCAGCCGAATTACCGGCCAGGTAAACGAATATGCCGTCCAAAGGCGGCGGATGGCCAATTTGCGCGATGACATTGTGCGCTTTCGGCGACTGAAAGAAAAATCGCGCGATCCAGGTACAATTTCTAGGTTTAAATCACTCCAAAGCAAGGCCGAAAACGAGCTGGCTGATCTGTCAGCCCGCGACAAGCCATCGTTCTGGATTGACCGCGAATCAGCCCAAAACCTGAACACCAAGATGACCGAAGCTTACAGTGAGCACAAGGCCAAAAACATCAAGGTGCGGACGCGTGGCAGCGGGCCAGAATCTAATCGATTGCTCATAGATGTCTCAAAACTAAGGCTAGGCTACGGCGATGAACCGCTATTTCACGATATTTCGTTCCAGGTGCGGGAAGGCGAGCGCTTGCGTCTGCATGGCCGCAACGGCGCTGGCAAATCTACCTTGGTGCGGGCAATTTTGGCCAAAGCCGCCGAATTGCCAGCTGATGCCACCCAATTTAGCGGCAGTATCGCCGTCGAGCGAGAAATCCGGATTGGTGTCTATGAACAGGAGGTCGCAGCTGCCCTGTTGCACATGACGTTGGGCGAAGCTATTGAGCACGTCTACGACAGCAAAGATTTACCTATCAACGATCAGAAGATAAAACAATTACTCAGTGACTACTTATTCAATCCGGTGACCGATGGAGCAGTCGAGGTCAGCCGTTTGTCTGGTGGCCAAAAAGCCAGGCTGCAACTGATTGCTATGTTGGCCGGCGAGCCGCAAGTGCTAATACTGGACGAGCCAACCAACCACTTGGACCTGCCAAGCATCGAGGAATTAGAAAATGCTTTAGTCGATTACAAGGGTGCTATCGTCTACATCTCGCACGATAGCTTTTTCTCTAATCACCTCGGCGGCACCGAGATCATCGTACGAAACACCTAATAGATCACTCTTGTAAGGTATAATAAAGTTCAAATGGACCCCCAAATCGAACAAACAATTGACTATATTCGCCAGCAATTAGCGGCTGGGTACGACGAGGCAGCCATTCGCGGTAATTTGCTTCAGGGCGGTTGGCCAGCGGCAGCTGTCGATCAAGTATTCATGCAGTACCACAACAGTTCTGTATCGGCACCAGGAACGATGCCTGCACCCACACCCCAGTCTGAGGCAGCTCAAATGCCCCTAACTTCGGTGAATTCAGTTAAAAAGTCTAAAATTCCGCGTCTTGTCTGGATAATTGCTGCCGTGATAGGAGTAGTTATCATAGTTGTACTTGCCCTGTTGTTAAACCGTGGCACCTCGTCGAAACTTATCAATAAGGCCAGCCAGCCGGCTTTGATCGAGAGCGCTGCCGATACGGCCCGTACCAGCGATATAAGTCAGCTGGCTGCTGGCCTCAGTAGCTACATAGCTAACCATAGTGGCAATGTGCCCCAGAAAACTGCTGCCGGGCAATCAGCTGATACCTTGCTACTGTGCGGTAGCGACTGCCTCCCTGAAAATGAGATTCCGGTATCGCTGAGCCATTACAAGAACACACCGGCGGCCGTATCGTTCCGAGCGTATAGTAGTAGCCTCAAGGTGCCGGATAGCGAAACAATTTACATCGTCAACAAAGCCACCTGTAATAGTGCTAAAACAGCTCTGGGCGTGCAAACCAATGCCTCCACGGCGGCCATATTATATGCCCTGCAAACCGCTAGCACTGTCAAACAACAGTGCAGCAACTTGTAATTACGCTTATAATATTATAAAATTTGACACCTATGAACAGGGATCCTAGTACTCGAAGCAGAAACAGTCGACGAAATTTGCTTTTGGGCGGGGGCGCAGGCCTCAGTCTTGCCACATTAATTGCTATTATTATCCCGCACGGTAAGTCTGCCCCCACGCAAGCACGCCCCACGCCCAGCCCACGCCCAGATGCGGTGGCAGCCTCTGCTCAGTTCCCACCGACCGCTAGCCCAAATTCTTCGCCTATACATACCCTGAACTCTAAAGATGCGCTAGCTGTCCAAAAATTTAATACCGCTCTTCAAGCTCATATTGGTCGACTTGGTATCGATATCTTGGGTATATATGATCATCCAAAGCCCGATGAGCATACCTCCTCCAAACCGCTGGCCGATGGCAGCGAAAGTTTTACGGTAAACGTACAGAATACTCATGGCAAATATTCTATGAATGTGGTGGTACGCGGTGGCGCGAAACCTCCAAGTGGCGCGGATGTAGTTGCCGTGAATGTAGATGCCATCGAACGAGCTACATTCGGTGTGTCTAATGCGTGGAGTGACATATTTGCATTTCAGGCAAGCGATAAAACCGGAGTGACAGGTCTGGGTTTGGACCCAACGAGGCATGCCTGGGAATATGATCTCGAATCTATGAGGTATGATTCTGCAGGGAACCCCCACTTCTCAGGTGTAACTACAGCTCAGCTCGATGCCGCCTTTACTCAGGCCGGTGAAGTTACGGCTGTCATAAACAGTAGTCAGCAGGTAGGTCTTCATCATAGGCCAATTGCTGCCTAGACATTGACAGACACAGTTTAAGTACTAAAATATGCAAACTAGTATCATGGAATCATCAGATCAAACATTGCAAAGTTGTAGACCTACCACTTTATATGACACACCTGGCCGGCAATTTGTACGCCAGGCAATGTTTGAAACAGCCCAACGAGGCGACTGCCCCAGGGGAATACCAGTGGTATTTCTAAAGATCTGGCGCGAAGTAGGCCAAGACATAGATGCCCGCGTATCAGAGGCCGCTGCTGAAGGGGCAAATGGTCGTCCTCCGGTTTTACTTGCACCCCCTCAGAACAGCTGGCCTATGCTTCCTTAACAGGGAAGGCACGAATTAACAGCATTGACTTTCATAGCTTTCATGGTATTTTGTACTTATGAGGCAAACAGATCCTAGTGCTAGGCGAGGTAATTGGTCCAGATATTTATTGGCTGGTCCAGTGGTAGGTACATTACTGAGCGCAGTGCTTTTATCAGGCTGCAAAGGACACAGTTCAGCTAGCTCCGCAAGGCCCTCCACGGCTGGCAGCCGGGCTCCGATAACCCAGCAGTCCAATACGCAAGAGGGTGGGGCATCGCCTGATAGTAGCAGCCCAGTTCCGCAAGTTACTGTCAGCGATCCGACAATTTCTAGAATGTCATTGTCCCAAATTAGGGCTATAGAAAAACGACCTGCCCACGATGCAAAGTCAGCTATTCAATCTGTAGCCGCCAAGGCTATAGATTTGTACTGGAGTGGCAAGGTTAGCAAGGAAGTTACCATAAGCATCCTCCCAAACACCGATTCTGAAGACGTAGTGGATCTAAACTTTTCCGCAGAAGATGCCCCAACTGACTATAGCTGGGGCAGCAACAGCTTTCATGGTCATAACGAGGTCACAGTTACACTATCGAAAAATTTGAACCCTCTCACCGTGACAGCTATTAGTATCCTTGCAGAGGCCGAGGCTGACATGCCTAGCTCTGCCGCTGATCCGCTGGAAGCATTACCGCACCCTACTTACCAGTTAAGTACACTACCGCTCTCACCGGCAGGAATAGAACTGATAGGTGGAGGTGATAGCGAGACAAATGGCGTCTGGTCTAGCTGGTCTATCGATAGTGAAGCAGACTCCGCACTAGGTTTTACGGTACTCACTACACCGGCCGATTACGCCGCGGTTACGGAGCAGGCTATCCGTGTTATGGATCTAACAGTTGCCAACTCCGCTATAAACAGCACTGTTTTCCCGCTTAGCCGCTAGTATTGACTTTTTAAAGCTTTTATGCTAATGTGTATTCATGAACAAATCAACTGAATCTCGCAAAAACAACTCAGACGATCATAATAACTCTGATCGTCGACTATTGCTCGGGGGGGGCAGCGACATTAGCAGCAGTTGCTCTCTTGAGTGCCTGTGGCGGCCATCCTTCAGCCTCGCCTAGAGAAACCGTAACAGTTACCGTAACTGCGCATCCCTCAGCTTCTCCGGACAAGGCAGCAACTAAAGCCCCGGCAAAAACCTCAAAGCCTAAGGCTTCACCAACTTCGACTACAGTAATAACTAAGGCTATGATGCAAAAGCCTTTGAGCCCACGTGGTGGTGAATATAACGACGCGGAGAATGCAGCGTATAGTGCTGACCAAGCTGATTTTGATGGGGCAGAAGCCCTGCTTGGCAAGATTAAGAACCCCACAGTTAGAGCTCAAACTGAGCATGCAGTGCAAACTGCATATGCCGAGGAAGCCGCCTATGATGCCGATAATAACGACATATCCACAGCTGAGTCATTATTGTCCCATGTAACACTGCCAGATCTTCGGAGCAAGGCACGGGCAGCTGTTAATTCTGGTATTGCCGAGGAAGCTGCCTATGATGCATCTAGCAGCGAGGATTATGCTACGGCGAAATCTCTAGAGGATAAAATTACTGATCCTACATTAGTCGCTAAAGTAGAGCAGACTATTGCTCAAGAAAAATCCGGTAACACTGAGGGGGCAAGTTCCACCTGGGATGATCTCTATAATACCTCCAATACTCAATGGGATGATCTCTATAACCAGGCTAACTCCGAATGGGATACGCTATATCTCCACAGCGATGGATATTGGCAGCAGTACGAACAAGCTCCTGATAATTAAATCGAATCTAAGTTCTCTTGCTCAAGGGGCGGTGATCTGATATAATCCTTGTTAACGCCATCAGTAATCTCTAATTATCTACGTTAAACAAGTAAGGATGTGAATGATCTCAACCGAGAAAAAGACTAAAGCTATCAAGAATGTACAGGCTCATGACAAGGACACTGGTGGCTCAAGCGCCCAGGTGGCTATCCTGACAGAGCGTATCAAGGAACTAACCGGGCACCTGCAGCTGAACAAGCACGATTTCATTGCTCGCCGTGGTTTGTTACAGATGGTTGGCAAGCGTCGTCGGTTGCTGAAGTACATTGCTGCTAAAGACAGCCAAACGTATCTAGACCTTATAAAAAAACTCGGCATCCGCCGCTAGGTTAACCCCCTAGCTTTGCACATTTCATCGCTCAGAAACTCCAGTCCTCGTTCACCGTACCTAATAAGTACGGTTCCCTGCGGGCTTCATTTCTGCCTTGAACTGTACGAAGCTAGAGAGTTAACTCCTCTCGTATATTAAGAGAGTAATAGCAGATGTATACGTAACAGAGCACAGCTATACGTTTTCGTATATCTGAACCCTGCGACGTATCTGCAAGAAAGGAACTAAATGGGAGACATCATAAATCCATTTGGCAAAAAAATTATAAAAGTCGAGACCGAGTTTTGCGGCCGGACACTGAGCCTGGAAATTAACCGGGTTGGTTTCCGTAGTAGCGCCAGCGTGCTGGCCCGCTATGGTGACACAGTGGTGCTGGGAACGGCCATGGTGGGGAACAAGCCGCTGCAGGGCTTTGATTATTTCCCCTTAAGTATTGATTACGAAGAGAAGTTTTATGCGGCTGGCAAGATGAGTGGCAGCCGGTTTATTAAGCGCGAGGGTCGGCCATCGGACGATGCGATTTTAATTGGCCGGTTGATTGACCGCCCAATTCGCCCATTGTGGCCGAAGGGTTATCGCCACGAGGCGCAGGGTGTGGCCACCGTGCTGAGTATGGATCCGAGCTTCCGCCCAGACATGATTGCTATGATTGCCATGAGTACGGCCTTTATGCTGACTGGGGCGCCGTTTGACGGCCCGGTGGCTGGTGTGCGTGTTGGTATGACCGAAGACGGTAAGTATCAGGCATTTATGTCGGCTGAAGAACTGGAAAAGGGCAAACTTGACCTGGTGGTGGCCGGTACCGAAGACGCCATTATGATGGTGGAAGCTGGTGCCAATGAAGCGACTGAAGACGAAGTGGCGGCTGCCTTGCAGTTTGCGCACGATGCCATTAAGCCAGCCGTGAAATTGCAGAAAGAACTCGTCAAAAAAGTTGGCGTGGCTCCTATGGAATACACACTGGACAAGCCCGACGAAGATGTTCAAACCAAGGTTGACAAGTGGTTGGAAGGTAAGCTGGGTGAAGATCTGCGCAAGCCTTATCCGGAACGCAATGTGCTGGTTCAGCAGCTGCGCGATGAAATGCACGAGGCGTTCGAGGCAGAGATTGAGGAAGATTATGCGACGCTCCGAAACGAGTACGAGGAAGCCTTCCAGATGGCTGTTCACAAGGATGTTCGCAAGGGAATTGTGAAGGATGGCGTCCGCCCCGATGGTCGCAAGTTGGATGAAATCCGTCAATTGAGCAGCGAAGTTGGCTTCTTGCCACGCGCCCATGGCAGTAGCCTGTTTACCCGTGGTATGACGCAGGGTATGAACATTGTGACCTTGGCTCCGCTGAGCTACGCTCAACTAGTCGACACCATGGAGCGCGAGGGCGAACGGCGCTACATGCATCACTACAACGCACCGGGTTGGACGGTAGGTGAAGTGAAGCGTTTGGGTAGCCCCGGGCGCCGCGAAATCGGCCACGGCTACTTAGCAGAGCGCGCTTTAACAGCTGTTTTGCCGACCGAAGCCGAATTCCCGTACACCATTCGGTCGGTGACTGAAATCATGAGCCAGAACGGTTCGACCTCTATGGCGGCCACCTGTTCCAGCTGTTTGGCGCTGATGGATGCCGGTGTGCCGCTGAAGCGACCGGTGAGCGGTATCGCCATGGGTCTGATGCTGGAAGGTGACAAGGCTTATATACTGAGTGATATTGCCGATGCTGAAGATTTTGCTGGTGATATGGACTTTAAGGTAACTGGCACCAGTGAGGGTATTACTGCCCTGCAAATGGATATGAAAGTTCACGGGTTGCCGGTAGAAACACTGAAGCAAGCGCTGCTGCAGGGCAAAACCGGGCGGGCATATATCCTGGAGCACATGCTGACCACTTTGGCCGAACCACGCAAGGAGATGAGCCCGTACGCCCCACGCGTCGAAAGTATTACCATTAACCCCGATAAAATTCGTGAAATTATTGGTAAGGGCGGTGAAATGATTCAACGAATTACGGCCGAAACGGGTACGGAGATCGACATCAAAGATGATGGCACGGTGATGATTGCCAGTCCGGACGGCGCCAAGATTGAAGCTGCTAAACAGTGGATTGCTGGCATTGTGGAAGACCCGGAAGTTGGCAAAATCTATACCGATCGCCCGGTTGTCAGCGTTATGGACTTCGGTGCCTTTGTGCAGATCATGCCTGGCAAAGACGGCTTGGTGCACATTTCTGAACTATCCGAAGACCGGATAGAAAAAACCAGTGATGTCGTCAAGGAAGGCGATAAAGTTACCGTAAAACTAATCGCCATTGACGACCGCGGCCGGCTGCAACTTTCTATGAAAGCCGCTGCCCGCGAGCTCAAGGACAAGAAGTAAGCAAAGCAAATGAATCTAGACAAGCTCGATAAGTTTCACAAGACAAGGCTCGGATATCTGGTATTTGGGCTTATCGAGCTAGGGCTGGGCTACTTATTTGTTAGCCTAGCAATTAATAGTGGCAGTTTATGGGAGTGGACGCTAGGTATAATTTTGTTCATTGGGGCACTTCAGAATGCGGCTAAGTTCATTATGAAACTAGCGACGAGGGTAGCAGGAAGCAGATGACAGATAGCAGAAATTTAGCAGATGACAAGTTGCAGACAAGGCACGAGCTACTTGAGAAACGAATGCTTGTATTTGCAGCGGAAGTTATTCGTACTTTGGGAAGGCATAGAACATTACCTCGGTCGATAGTTGATCAGTTGACTCGCTCATCGGCAAGTATTGGTGCGAACTATGCTGAGGCATGTAACGCCGTTTCTAAGTTGGACTTCCGAAATAAGATTTTTATTGCTAAGAAAGAAGCTGCCGAAACACGCTATTGGATAGATCTCTGCATTGAATTAACAACACGCGAATCGTGGCTTGAAATTCGCAAAGAATCTCAGGAGCTTCTCCTTATTTTACAAACCATCATTAATTCACTCAAGGCAAGGTCTGCTAAATGATATCTGTAAAATTTCTGTCATCTGCTTCCTGCTCTCTGCTACATACACTGGGAGGTAATCGCTAATGGCTAATGACAAAACTAAGCAACAGCAGCTTGATGAGCTGAAGCAGCAAATCATTGATGATAATGTAACGCCAGAATTAGCGAAGCAGGCGACGCAGCTGGTATTTGGCGATGGAAATATTGATGCCGATGTGGTGTTTATCGGTGAGGCACCAGGCAAGAATGAGGATTTGCAGGGCAAGCCGTTTGTGGGAGCGAGCGGGAAATTTCTGGATGAGATGTTAGACATGATTGGTATGAAACGCGAGGATGTTTATATCACCAATATTGTGAAGTACCGGCCGCCGAATAATCGCGACCCACAGCCAGATGAAAAGAAAGCGTTTCTGCCGTATTTACAGATCCAGCTAGAAATAATTCAGCCCAAAGTGCTGGTGACGTTAGGCCGTCACAGCATGAATTGTTTCTTGCCGGATTTGCAAATCAGCAAAATCCATGGCCAGCCCAAACGGGTAAAGTTGAGCCTAAAAGATCACAGCGGCGATGTCCTGGAAGTAGTTATTCTACCTCTGTTTCATCCGGCGGCAGCCCTATATAACCCAATGCAGCGGCAAACGCTCATTGATGACTTTGCCGTCATACCAGCAATTTTACAGAAACTATAAATCTTATTTCACTAATAGAAAGGAAATAAAACAATGGAACCAACAAATCCAAACAATAACAACGATCGCCCGCGACCACCAAGACAAAGTTCTGGTAATCGCGAAGGCGGCAATAATAGAGGCAACAACCGCTCTGGCGGCCGGCCTCGTACAAATAACAATCAGCAACAACCCGGCAATGGGGGCGCTCGGCCAATTTCCCGCGGCCAAGCCGTGCGGGCTCAAAAACGTTCGCAAATGGATGCTCAGCGCATTGCCAACCAGTACATGTCAGCCCAAAGCGACGAAAAGCGTCACCCTAACTTTATCGATGACAGCCCACGGCTGAAGATTATCGGTCTGGGTGGCATGGACGGTGGTGGATCGAAGAACATGATGCTGGTAGAGTACATGAACGACGCTGTTATCATTGACTGCGGTAACGACCTGAGCGTTGACCTGCCCGGTATTAACTACGGTATTGCCGATACGTCCTACATTGAACAAATTAAACACAAACTACGTGCCTATTTGATTACTCACGGACACCTGGACCACATTGGCGGCTTACCGCACGTGGTATCAAAATATCCGGCACCAATCTACGGCTCTAAATTTACCATTGGCCGCGTCGAAGAAATCTTCGAGAACTTCGGTTTGCCAATGCCTGATGGCTTTGAACTTAAAACCGTCACTATGAATGAGGACACACACGAGCGACTGAAAGTCGGGTCATTCTTTGTGGAACTGGTACGAGTGACTCACTCTATTCCTGGCAGTACCTGCGTAGTGCTGGATACGCCAGTTGGGCGGATCATTAACACCGGTGATTTCCGGTTTGACCCCAACCCGCTGGACCACGAACGCAGTGATATTGAACGGCTGAAGGAGCTCGGCAAAGAAGGCGTTTTGGCGCTGTTGAGCGAATCGACTACGGCTGAGCGTATGGGGCGGACGCCGAGCGAAAGCATTATCGAACAAAGCTTTGTCGACATTATGGCCCAGGCTCCGGGCCGAATATTTGTCGGGCTGTTTAGTACCAACATGAACCGAGTCCAGATGATCGTAAACGCTGCTATCCACCACAACCGCAAGATTGCCATGGATGGTCGCAGCATGGTCAGTACGCTGGAAATGGCCGTACGCCACGGCTTCATGAAAGTGCCAAAGGGCACCTTTGTGCCAATTGCCTCAGCCGCTACCATGCCCGATGACCAGCTGGTCGTAGTCTGTACCGGTAGCCAGGGTGAGCCTAGCAGTGCTTTGCAGCGCATGGCCAACGGTGAACACCGCCACGTGAAGCTGAAAGAGCAAGATACAGTTATTCTTAGCTCTACACCAATCCCAGAGAGTGGGAATGATGCTTTGGTAGGCCTGATGGTCGACAATATGGTCAAGAAAGGCGTCCACGTTTTCGAGGCGCGGAACCATGAACTCGATAATGTCGGCCCGCTGCACGTATCTGGGCACGCCAGCCGCGACGAGTTTGCTGAAATGATTCAGTACACACAACCGAAGTTCTTCATACCGATTTACGGTGCTTACCGCGTTAAACAGCGGCATATCGACATTGCAGTAGAGCAGGGGGTCCCGCGCGCTAACACGCTCAATGCACTCAATGGCGAAGTCATTGCCTTGACCCCCGACAAGATGGAAATTATCGGTGAAGTGCCGAGCGGTACGATTTTGGTTGACCAGACCGGTGCCATCGTCAGCAATGTGGTCGTCAAAGACCGCGTGCTGCTGGCCGAAGAAGGCTTAGTAGCTGTGGTGCTGACTATCGACAAACGAACCGGTAGCTTAGCAACGAGTCCGGATATCATCAGCCGCGGCTTCATCTATATGCGTGACAACGAGGAAATCATGAATGGCCTGCGCAACGAGCTGCGTCGGGCTGTCCAGCAACGCTACAAACGCGTCGATTTGGACCGCTTCAAAGCCGAGCTAAAAGACCATATGACGCACTTCCTGTTCGAGCACACACAGCGTAGCCCGATCATCATTCCAGTAGTAAACATTATTGGTAGTAAGGGAGAGCTGAAGGCAAGCGTGTCAGGCGGCCGTACCCAGACTGCCGAAGACGTGGCTGCCGAACAGCAAAAACGCTTCCAGGACATGCGTGCTCGCTTGCTGACCCAGGACGCCGGTACTGACTAGCGCCGTCTGAAGTAGGCTAAACACTTCAGTACCTCACCGAAGTGAGGCAATTGAAGGTGGATTGACAAAAGTTGTAATTTTTGCTATAATATAGTTATGAGAATGCAAGAAACAAACCTTGATCCTAAAGATAGTCCGTGGCATGATCCTGAGTTAGTTGACCGAGCTCAGGGTGATATTGAGTGCTATATTGCACTTGTAGGAGTAGGCTTTGCTGGTATTGAACTTGACAGAGCAAAAGCAACCGGCATACCAGGTGAGGTTTACGCTGCTCAATATGCCCTAGACATTGAAGAAGCTTATCTTCAGAACATTCAATTGCAGAGAGATGCTTAAAACAATCGACTGCAGTAGACTACAACACAATCAAAAGGTATAATCAAAACAGTTATGGCAAAAAAGAAAAAATCTACCAAAAAGAAAGCTGCACCAGTCGCCGAAACTAGTGAACAATCCCCATTCTGGCCGCTGGCAGGGGCAATTATCCTGATTGTGGCTGCTTTGTTCTTGTTGCTAGGGGGTTTTGGTACCGGCGGCCCGCTGCCAATCAACCTATTCGAGGGTGCCTACTGGTTACTAGGTTATGCGGCGTATTTGACGCCCGCTGCGCTGGTTTACTGGGGTGTTTATAAATTTAAAGCCGAAGATCGCCGCATACCGCTCAGCAAGCTGATTGCCATGGTGGCCGTGCTGCTGTTCGCTGCCAGCTGGCTGTATGTATCGTTTGCTAGCCGCAGCGGCACCAATGATTGGATTGGCGGCCACGGCGGCACTGCCGGCAAATTAGTTGGTGGTGTAGTGCTGGGGGCACTGGATAAATTCCCGGCCGATATTATGTTTTTCGTTTTAACAGTGCTATCGGTGTTCTTTGCCTTTGCTATTTCACCGAAGGTTATTCTAAACCTTTTCTCTATGTTCAGGCGCGAGGATGGCGAGGACGATCAACCAGAACTGGCGTCGCTGAAGGCTAAAGCCGATACGGCTGGCTTCCAGCTGAACGAAGGTGTACCGGTAGAACATCACTCGCCCCGCGAAACTGCTCGCCTGAGCAGTCTCAAAAACACTGCTCAAAAGCTCACAGCTGCTGAAGCCCACGAAGCCCTAACAACGGCGCGTGATCCGGACTGGCAACTGCCAGGACTCACGTTGCTCAATCAAAAACAAGATAAGGCTGATGCCGGTGACGTCGAGGGCAATGCTCAGATTATTCATGATACGTTTGAGAACTTTAATATTGATGTTGAAATGGAAGGCGCCAATATTGGCCCACGCGTGACGCAGTACACCATGAAGCCGCCGACAGGAGTAAAATTGACCAAAATTACCGCCCTAGAAAATAACCTGGCGCTGGATTTAGCAGCCCACTCTATTCGTATGGAAGCCCCGATTCCCGGCAAGCGAGCCGTGGGTATTGAAGTGCCGAATGTGAAGCCGGCGACGGTTCGGGTGGCTAGTTTGCTGCAGTCACCGGACTGGGGGCGCATTGATAGCCCGCTGGGCTTTGTGATTGGCAAAGATATTGCTGGCAATCCGGTAGTGGCCGATCTGGCCAAGATGCCGCA
>Ga0157374_10002775_pt1 | contig 14705 bp, 21 predicted proteins | sample M25metaG_FD_115308 | JGI IMG/M metagenome (GOLD analysis project Ga0157374, IMG submission 115308) | Miscanthus rhizosphere microbial communities from Kellogg Biological Station, Michigan, USA - M2-5 metaG | ecosystem: Host-associated > Plants > Roots > Rhizosphere > Soil | place: USA: Michigan...
ACCGGGTTTTCGCGACGGAGGCGGCCGGCAAGACCGGGTTCGCCCGCGATCGCATAGGCGGTCATGACAGCGAGGGCGACCGTGTCCGCCCTGAGGCGTGGTGCATCGTCGTCTTCCTTTTCCTCAAGTTCCGCAAGAAGAGCGTCCACCGCGTCCTCACCCGTCGGCCGCCGGGACAGGGATTTCATCGTGACACCCTCGGCTTTTGCGAGTTCGTCGATATAGGCACGGGCGAGGAGTTCGCCCCGGCCAGCGGCATCGTTGGCGGGCAAGGAAACATCGGCGCTATCCATCGCAAAATTCTCCGTCGATGAGAAAGGGGTAGAGAATGGCTCGGCAATTCGAATGCGATAATGCCATCGGCTGGATCACCTCTCGGGCGAGGGGCATCGGAAGCTCGTCGCCATGGTAGGGCGAGCGTGTTTGAGAGACGTCAGTCGGCCCTGATCAACGCCGCAGCGACCTGCGAAAGACCTCCGCGAGGATTCCCCGATTGATCAAGAGTTTGGTAATCCGACGATCAGGGTACGCATTCGACGCGGCCTTTTGAGGCAGCAACGAAGGCGCGGTCGTAAAGGGTTGGGGGCCGCGACGATGTTGAACGGGGTTCAGTGGGCGGCGCTCGTCAGTTCGACGAGGCTGAACGGGGTAATCGGTTGATTGAGGTCGATCTTGATGGTGCCGATGGCGATCAGATGAAAAAGAGCGCCGACCGCATCTTGGTGATCGAGTACGCTGCAGCAATCCATGATTGTCGACCAACCCTGATCGATAAGCAGCCCGACAATCCTTAGCCTAGCCGTCGCCGAGACATGAACGCCACGGTTGCGCATTATCGCCTGGGAATTCTCCAGCCGCGGCTGGCGGCGAACGAAGTTGGCTGGAACCAACACACATCGATGACCGATATTGGCCGCCTCTGTTTTCAACGCCCGAAGCCGACAACGAATTTGGCCGGACCATTTGTCCGCGGGAACGCAGATTAGCGTCACCACCTTCCCGAAAGAATCGATCTTGGTGATCGCAATGCCCTCGCGACCAAGATTGTGAAGCAGAGCGAGGCGTTCGACCTCGGCGTCGCCCCCAAGGAATTTGGTTCGATTGTCGGCGATTGCGAGGGCAGCCATATCCTTCGCCAACTCATGATCGAATACTGAATTGTCGTCGTCCTGGTGAGCTTTGGCGGTTGCTGATAGCAACAGTTTGCGCGAGGCGGTCATGAGAAACCCTCCGGCATCTTGGTCTGAACGATAGGCAGGGGCGCCGGTTCGGTGCCCGGCCAAATGTGCTTGCGGCGACGGTCCCCGAGGGACCGTCAATAATCCTGCCGGTCAGCCGCTGGTCTTTCGAGGCGATAAAATCTGGACTGCGTTCTCACCCAGCCTGCTTCCGGTTCGAACACCCAAATCGGCGAAGTCATGACCTCCCGGTCACCGAGCAGCGGATGGCCGAAGGCATGACCGAACAAGACGTACACAGGACGCATTCCGATATGCCAATTTTCGATAGTCGGCGCCCTCTCAAGTTCATCCGCCGAGGGGCCCTTGCCGTCCAGGATGCGCCGAAGATCGGTCGCAAGTCGCTCTGCGGTTGCGACGAGCCTCGGCAATTTGGCTTTTTGGGCAGCAGCGATTGCTTCACGTTGCTCGATGTTCCTCATTTGCTGTCTCCCCTGGCGATTTCGATCCGCGTCTCCGGTCGAAGGCGCTTGTTGAGGTTCATCTTGAGATCGCCGGCAGCGACCATTTGCAGAACGCAAGCAAACGGCGCTGGATGGTCAACTGCGAGGGCACAGTTCATCAAAGTCGATTGGCCACGCTCAAGCAGGTGTTCCAACACCGCCAACCGGTTACTCCTGCTAACGTGGAAACCAGAAGCATCCTCAATGGCGCGGGCGCTGCTAAGGCGGGGTTGCCGGTGAACGAAGGCCGCCGGGACGATCACCATCTTCCTTCCCTCGGCCTTGCCCTCCCGCTTGATGTGAAGCAGGGCGGACAAGACCCGTGGCAGCTGCGAAAGGCGCGAAGGGACGCAGATGATTGTCATAGCGCCCAAATTCGGTGTGGCGACTTTGAGGATCACCAGCTCCTCGACATTGACTCCCGCCGCCTGAACCGCGACCTCCACCCGACGGTCCCGGCCGACGATCTGAAAATGTGAGTGGGAAAGGAGCAGGGATTGAAGATTTCTCCTGAGACGCCGGACTTCAAAACTACGGCCGGAGGGGAAGGGGACCCTCGAGCTGATCGGAAGGACATTCGAGTGGAGCGCAACTGACATGACAAATCTCCGCACGGGCGAGCCGTTGGTTTGAAAGCATCAGGTGATGGGCGTTTGAAGGACGACCGGCCGTGGCCGTTCGACGGTGCGTGGACAAAACCAAGGCACTCGGCCGGCGGATTCTTCCGCCGGAGTCCTCGCTGGAGCGAGAGCGTCAGTCGCTAGAGTTCCAAGCGACGCAAAGAAGTATGGCACAATTTGATGAAAAAGTCAATAAACTCTACCTTAAAACGACACACTATCCTCGTTTATGGTTAATTTACGAATTCGTGCGGCGGGGCGTCGCCTCGGGCCGGCGTGCCGCTCTTTCCTCCGCATCGGTTATCCTTGACCTTTCGTCACACCGACGCTCCAATCCTTCAATGCGAAGGAATCGCACATGGTGACCGCCCGCCAAGTCCGTGCGGCGCGGGCAAGTTTGGACTGGACAATTGACGAACTGGCCGCACGGGCGGCTGTGTCGCCGCAGACTATTCGTCTCTTCGAGAACGGGAGCCGAAAGCCCTACCAGCGGACCCTTGAAGAAATCCAACGAGCTCTGCAGGCGCAGGGGATCGTCTTTCTTGAGGCCGACGAAAGCCAGGGGATTGTGTGGAGCGAGGCGCCGGTACTCAATCCGAGTCTAGCCCACGACGGCGCCAAACCAGACGGCGAAGGTGGATCGGGAAACCCCGCATAGGCGAGCCAGATCGGATACGGTCCAGGTTGTACGCTAGGTCCTTGCTCATCGCCGAGAGGGCTCGCGCTGTGACTGGATCGGCTAGTTCCGCGAGCAGGCACTTTTGGTCCGGCCCTGCTCTTGAGTTACCCCGCAGAATTTCACCAAAATCGGTCAGTCAGGCGTGTGATGTTGAACTCACTGCGGGATCATGGTTGCAGTTACTCGTCTTCTTTCATCTCAAAATGGAACGCATTCGCCCGAGGAAGTGTCGTCGGCGACACCTGAACAAACGACAGGAGCAGACCCGTGAGGAGGTCTCCGGAGGGCTAGGCGGTAGAGCAATCGCCAGTGCAGCGAAGAGGTTCTGAGGCCGGCTTTGCTCAACTCAACGACCAACCATGTTCGAAAATATGAACGTCGGATTATGCATCTTACCGGCATCACTGGCGACACCACCAGCATCGGCCGCGCCCTGGCGGAACAGTAGATGTCTCTTCATGCAGCACTCCTAGACCATTTTGGCCGGTCAGATCGCGGTTCGCGTCATTGAGACCCGGCGTGCGGAGGGAGCCATCGCATATTCTGCTCGGCCCAGGTCGGGGGCTTACCAGGTAGTTCGGTTCTGCCAGGCCTCAGTGAATCGATGATCAGCGTCAAAAGGCGCTGACGCAGCTCAGCAGTCCGCGAGGCGTCGCCAAGCTGAACCTGAGCTAATGCTTCGAGCAGAAATCCGATATCGAGCAAGGTAACGTCCCGGCGCATCGCCCCGGATGCCTGCACCCGACTGACCAACTCTTCAGCGACCTGCTGTAATCTCGCGCCCAGGTGCGCATGAATCTCGGTGGGACCGAAGGTGCCGGCCAGTCGACTGCTCAGCGCATGGGTATCCTTGGCGACGATCTCGCGCAGAAAGCTTACATAAGCGTCCCAAGGGGGGGTTTTGCTTGCCAGAGCTGCCTCGGCACAGGCGATGTACACACGCTGGCCCTCGGCACAAAGCGTCGCAAGCAACACCTCCTTGCTTTCATATCGCCGGTAGAGGGCCCCCATTCCGACCCCAGCTAAATGAGCGACGTCGGCAATGGGGGCTGACGGATTGGCCACGAACACTTCCCGAGCGGCGGCCAGGATCAGCCCGTCATTTTCGTATGCCTCGCGGCTTCTTCCGCTTGGTTGGCGCATCATGTCGATTTTCCACATTCCATCTTGACCGGAATGATCTGTTCCAGTAGAACAGATCATTCCGTTCACTTAGGTGAGCCGGCGACACAACGCAAGAACTTTAGGAGACAAACCATGACCATTCTCATCAGCGGGGCCACCGGAGCCGTTGGCCGAAACCTGGTCTCGCAACTCGTCACAGCGGGCCATAGCGTTCGCGTTCTTACCCGTGATCCCACCAAGCCAATCGCGAAAGGCGCCGAGGTTGTCACCGGCGACTTCGTGGCCGGGAATCTGCCGGCTGAAACTTTCAAAGGGGTGCGCAAGGTTTTCGTCTTTCCCGCGCAAGGTGGGGTCGATGCGTTCGTGCAGCAGGCAAAGGACAGCGGCGTTGAACACTTCGTCGTCCTGTCCTCGCTGGCAGCGGCAATGGAACACCCGAGGGATCAGGGTTCGGTGAGCGCCATGCATCACCTCAAGATAGAGCGCTCCGTCCAATCCACAGGCGTTCCCGCCACAATCCTGCGGCCTGGTACATTTGCACTTAATCTTCTGGCCTGGGCCCAGCCGCTCAAGTTCGGCAACACCGTCTCCGGACCCTATGCCGCGTCAGCGCAGGCGCCTATCCACGAGGCGGATGTCGCCGCCGTCGCCGCGGTCGCGCTGACTGAGCCCGGGCACGAAGGCAATATCTATGCCATGACGGGCCCGCAGGCGCTGACCCGGGTCCAGCAGCTCGCGGCAATCGGTGATGCCATTGGGCGTAAGCTCCAGTTTGTGGAGATTACGCCCGAAGAGTTCAGGGCAGCCATGTCGAAATTTATGCCGGAGCTGATCATCAAAATGCTGCTGGACTATTGGTCGGATACGGTCAGCAAGCCCGATGCGGTGCGCCCGACAGTCGAGGAGGTCACTGGCCGCAGGGCCAGATCCCTAGCGCAGTGGGCGGGCGATCATGTCGCCGACTTCCGCTAATTGATGCGCCCGGGGGTTTTGGCCTCCCGGCCTCGCATTCGCAAATCCGATCTCGCCCGTCGTTCGCATCGCTTTGAACAAACCATCATCCGGCGCTCGAACGTTTCAATCCGAGAGCTCGCCCCCCCAATGGGGGAGAGTTCTCTCACTTGTCCGAACCGGAATTCGCCCGGCTGAAGGTGCTATTTCCCTGTGACGGCGTAGCGGGGGACGGAAAGGCGGCTTCGCCGGCACCAGGCCGCCGCTCGTGATGTGACTACGGTATGGACCCGGATTCAGGCCTGTATCGTGACACGCCCTCTCATGCGATAGGCGCGTAATAGCGAGCAACCGTCGGTGATCGGCGTGCCGTGCTGCTTCAAATTACTCGTGGCGACTGATGTCCGGCGCTCAAGACTGGCAGCACCGGAGCGGTGCCAGAGCCGCGCGGAGCGAGCAGCCTCGACCGCTACTTGCCGTAACCTTGCAGACCTCGGCAAATCCCCACGGCGAATTCCAGCGCGCCGTCAGTCGTCTATGAGCGCTCGGAAAAAAATTGTCGGATGTCCTGCACAAGCAGATCGGGGGCATCCGTCGCTGCAAAATGGCCCCCTCTTGGCATTTCTGTCCAACGCACGATGTTGTTCGCCCTTTCGGCAAAGCTCCGCACCGAGCGGAAGTCATAAGGGAACACCGCAACCGCCGTTGGGGTGTCGTTGTGGGCGCTTTCACGATAGCCCGCGTTGGTTTGCGCGTTCTCGTAGTACATGTTGGCCGCACTACCTGACGTCCCAGTGAGCCAGTAAATCGACGCGTGAGTGAGATACCGGTCGCGGTCTGAAAATTTGGCAGCCTCGCCGCCAAACCCAAAGAATAGCTCAGCATTCCAGCCAAGGACGCCGACGGGGGAGTCAACTAGCCCATAGGACAACGTGGCGGGCCGAATAGACTGGACTTGTGAATATACCCCCAGCTTTTGGAAGGAAGCCAAGGTGCCCATTCCCTGCTTTTCAAACGGGGACAACTTATCCATCTCGCCCGGAGCGCCCGTTGGGAAGGCGAAGATCTGCTGTAGGTGAATACCAACCAGCCCCGTCGGTTTAAGGATACCCAGCTCGCGGGTGACAAGAGCGCCCATGTCCCCACCTTGAGCGCCGTAGCGTCGGTAGCCCAGGCGGTTCATGAGCGAATCCCAAGCCTTGGCAGTCTTCGCAACGTCCCAACCAGTTGATGACAGCGGCGTAGAGAACCCAAAGCCAGGCAATGAGGGGATAATCAGATCAAACGCGATGCTAGGGTCAAGACCGTGCGCCCTCGGGTCGCTGAGGGGCCCAATCACATCAAGGAATTCAGCGATGCTGCTCGGCCATCCATGGCTCATGATCAATGGCAGCGCGCCTTTCTCTGGAGACTTAACCTGAAGAAAGTGAATTACCTGGCCATCGATCTTGGTCGTGAATTGCGGATATGAGTTCAGTCGAGCTTCCTGTTTGCGCCAGTCAAAGCCTTGGCGCCATTGATTGGCGAGCATGCGCACGAAAGGCACCGGTTGGCCCCGACTCCAGTCCGTTGCGACCGCTTCGGGCCAGCGAGCGACTTCGAGCCGCTGTCGCAGGTCCTGCAAAGACGCGTCGGCCACAGAAATCTTGAACGGCGTGATGGCATCGGGGACGGTGGCCGCATCACTGGCGCTCGGAATCGACGCCGACAAGGCTGCGGCTCCGGCTAGTAAGGTGAATTCGCGTCGATTCAGAACGGTCATCTCATTTCTCCTGCGAAGCGGCGTCCGAGCTGAGCGGGCGGGGAGCCTAAGTGTTGCATTGTGCCTATGCGCATACGAACGCCGACGCTCATGCGGTGTCGTCAGGTGAAGTCCGCGATATGATCGTTTGCCTCCTGCGCCGGGGTAAGACCTAGTTTGTCGGTCACTTGCGGCAGCGGGGGGCGCAGGAGGTCCGGGTGCGAGAGCGCATTCGACCAGTAGTCCAGCAACATCTTGTTGATGCCTTTGGGGAGATATTTTTGCATCGAGCGCCGGAACTGTTCGGGGCTCGCCTGGTGGAACTGGCTGTACGGTCCGACGGCCGAGCCGATCGCATCGAGCTGCTGGGCACCAGTAAGGGCCTGCGATCCCGTCAGCGGACAGACTTGACCGCGGTGGGAGCCGGACATCAGCGTTGCGACCGCAACAGCCGTGACTTCGGCCCCTGGCATTTGATGCTTGCGCAGAGGGACTGAAGATCTCGTCGATCGCCTTGATGGTGGGAGACCAGGCGAGACAGTTATTGGCCAAGGTGCCGGGCGCTGGGCGGGTCCGTACGAACTCATCCGAAGATTCCGCTAAAATCGAGCCCGAGCACAATCAGTCCAAAGACCAGGATTAGGACGCCTGAAACATTGGCGAGCAGCAGCCGCTGCCCAGCGGTCCGTGCAGCCCAATAAGCCGACCGCCAGTAAAGTCCTCCACCTGCGAGCACCAAAAGCAGTTCGACGAGAGCGGATGGGATTGGCCAATTCCACAGGCCAAAACCAAGCAATGGAAGATTGCCCAAGTTGCCGGGAAAAATGGCCAAATCCGGACGATGAACCGCCAGGTCCAGCACCCAGTGTGAGAAAGCGACGAGGCCCAAGACGACGCCCGAACGCCTTCCCCAGGCTAATCCTCCAGCTGCTCCCGCGATCAGCGAGAGGATTGCCGCACCGACGACAGAGTGCGTGTAGGGCGCATAGATAAAGGCGCCACCATAAGCTTGCTGCACGCCATGGACCGGGACAACGGACTCGATCTTCATGATGAAGAGTGGGACGAACACCACGTCGAGCCAAACCGTCGCCAGCATGAGGGCCCATAGAGGAACCGCGCGCTCGCTGCTTTTGACGCCGGCGGCAAATCCGAAGTGACCGGCGATCAATTTAACCGCCCTCTGGGACGAGGCCACGGAAGTCGCGAGTCAACGATACCCGCCACCACAACGAAGAGGAAGACCCCGATTATGAATTGCATGAAAGTCCCGCGTGCTTATTTCTCATGTTTAAGCCCCAACAGGAGTGGAAGGGTGATTCTAAATTGAGTGCGAGCGTGGCAATTGTAAAAACCGCCTATACCCACGCTCGCTCTTCATACCCGGTGGCAAGAGTTCACCTACTGCATTCACTTTCGCCACCGAGCATCTTTCGCGATCTGAGCCTTAACGATGGCCTTGGGACTTGTGGGCGAGCAATCATGCTCGAGCTGGAAGGCCCTGGGAACGATCGTTCAGAGCGGCGCCGGTTGCGTTCCCAATCAGGTGTTTGAGCGATCTCCTGCACATTCAGAATTCGGTGGCGGTGATCAGATTAAAAACCGTGTTAGCTTCGAAGCCTGAGAAAAGGAGGCCAATCACAATCGCAGCAAGGTATTCGATGTGCCTTGCTTTATGGAGCGACCCAAGGTCGAGTGCGCGACATCCCATTCCTGCGATGAGGTTTCCAACCACTTCTTTGGCCGCCGTATCGTCTCCGCAAATGGGGACGACCAACGGGCGGCCGTCGAAAACTGGAGGCGACAGTTTCCATACTTCGAAGTGGCAGCAGTTGAATGCTTTCACCACTCGAGCGCCTTTGGAGAGCAGCGAGATTTCCTCGGCGATCGAGTTCGTCCCCTCTGGGTCGGGGCCCAGATTATTGCAGTCAACAAGAATCTTGCCGGCCAACATGCCGTCGTCCGATCCGCTCAATTGGAGCGCCTCGGCTATCGCGCTCCGTTTGACCGCCAAAATCAAAAGATCACCGAACCACACCGCTTCACGGGGTGATCCGGCGTCGGCGTTCACTCCGATCCGTTGCGCCAAATTTGCGGCCTTCACGCCATCGCGTGCGCCAACAAAGACTTGATGCCCGGTCTCTGCGAAGCGAGCGCCAAGCGCTTCTGCCATACGCCCGGCACCTATAATACCGATTTTCATGATGCACCGTCTAAGCTGGTCAGTACTTTGAATGTGCGGCAAGGCCGCGAACAGGATGGGGGGCAGACCGCGCTTCGTCATATGCTCGACCTGTCAAGCGACTTCGGTCCTGCGGACCGACTAATGACGAATTCCTACTCAAACGACCTCCATTTGGTAGAAATGTAGACTATGAGGCCTAGGGCAATCAGGCCCCCGATAAGAATCTTGATTGCATCGGCGCCACTCGCCGGAGCGATGCCGGTCGCGATGAGATAGATCCGACCGAGAATCTCGGCACCGATGAATGACATTGCGAGAACCGCGCCCCATTTTTTCCGCGTAATTAGGAGGAAGAGGCCGCCCAAGCTGTAAAATATTCCGACCACCCCCGTTGAAAAGGAAGGGGTCAAACCGTGGCTGAGAATACCCAAATAGTTGCCCGTAAAGCCGACGGCCACCTCGCCCAGGCCAGCAATTAGGGCGAATATGCCAACAATTACGACGCCCGTTGAGCGTCGAGTGGGCGGGTGCGCGACCGAGTTTTGTTCCATTTCAAAACCTTCAGTGTTGGAGCCGGGTCTAAAGTGCTCCTGGGCGTCTCATCAGCCTTTCGCAAGCGCCTCACGAAGCCTCCGCCACCTAATGAGCGAACGAAGAATGAGCCGCGCGAATGGGGTTCCCTCAGCCGGTAGAATCCGCGTAGGAGGAATCCAAACTAAATCCTAACGGTCACCTATCAGAACGGAATGCTCTAGTCTTTATGCGGAATGGTTGGTTTGTCAAGGGTGGCGGGTAGGCATGGCGAGACAGGCTGGCGGGCGAACTCGGGAGGCGACGGCAAACGACGCGTTGATATTTCAAGCCGCGCGTGAGGTTCTCGTGGCCGATCCCAACGCACCAATTGCCGAAGTCGCGGCCAGAGCGGGGGTCGGTATGGCCGCTCTTTACCGCCGGTATCCCAGTAAGGATTTTTTGCTCGCGTCATTGTGCGCGGAGGGGCAACGTATTTATATCGCCGAGGCGGAAGCTGCGCTCTCACAACCAGGCGACGGGTTTGACGTTTTTTCAAACTTTCTGCGACGCATCGTCGCAAGCGACACACACTCACTAAGTGGGCGCTTAGCAGGTACGTTCAAACCGACTGAGGTCCATCTGAGGCAAGCAATCAGGCTGCGAGAAGTCGCAGAAGCCCTGTTCGAACGCGCCCGCAACTCCGGACGCCTGCGGGCAGATTTAACGCTGATCGATGTCGGTCTCCTGCTCGAAGCGATCGCTTTCCCCCAATTGGGGACAAAGGCGCGAACCGCCGAACTGCGCCAGCGCTTGCTCGCGCTAATGATAGACGGCCTTCAGGCCGGCGATAAACCGTTACCGGGAAGTGCTCCGACTTGGGAGGAGCAGGAGCAGCGATGGGTACCCAAGGTCTGATTGCCGCTATCGACGCTCGCGCCATAAGCCCAAAATTTCAAACAATCAGCAACTCGCAAGTACTGCGTTTTTGGTCAATATTGGGATAGCTTCGCTTGGCGGCGGTTCACGTTCCATGCTGTGGAGAGGGCCAGAACCAGATCATCGAGCCGCTTAGTTACTGGACCGTTCGTCCCGTACGGTCAGCGCGATGTTGTGTGCCCCGACCGTCGAGTAGCTCACCAGGGTGAGATCCTCCTGCGTAGTTTGCCCGCCCCTGCCAACCGTGAAGCCATAGATAGCCTCCAATCTTGCACGATTTGTGCTCGCCCACCGGCCTGCTCGTGATCGTCACCCACGGGAAGCGGGGCAAGCGACGTTTTGCCATCTTTACCTAACATCGCGTCGCGACCTCCCGCCTACTTAGCTCAGCCGGCAGGCGGTTTGACGATGAATTGGTAATCCGCTGCGATACGGCCGTCTTCGCCGAGCAACAGGAATTCGAGGCCGACTGCGAGGGCTGCGTCGCCCTCGGGCGCCAGCATCTCCCAATTGAAAGTTACGCTGTTTTTTAAGGCCTGCGCGTTATTCACAGCCCTGAATCGGTATCCTCGATCCGCCACCCACTTTTGATGCGATTCAAGAACGCGGCTCTCCAGCGCGTCATACCCTTCAACGGTGCGCTCGCCCACAAAGTGACGACCGTTTGGCATCCAAAGCGCCGCGATCCGTTCGCGCCGCCGCTCGGAGTTTCTCTCAACCCATGCAGCAATGTAGCGATCGGCAAGTTCTTGCGCGTCTGACATTTTCGTCTCCTGGTTGTTCCATCAAGCGGAACTATCGCCGGGCGAGACCGACTGGGTCGATGACCCGCTGGGTCAAATTAGTCAACGGCCGCGCCGCGTCTCCGTTTTCGTCAGCCGTTGCAATTTGACGCTCGAGGTCATTGGGTTATCGCTGGGCATACCCTAGGCATTGGGCCGCCGATCATCGATCTTGCGCCGGTCAGCGCAGAGCGACCGAGGCGAATTACCTATGCTAATCGAAGAGAGAGATCATGAAGTTAGTCGACATCGGCGGCGCGACGCCGTCCGGCCCCGCTTCCATTTCCCAGCAGCACACCAGCGCCCGACGGTCAAATCCATTCATTGGAGCCAGTGATGGGACGAGGCTCTTTCATCGCGACTGGGGCGTAGGGGCCCCAATCGTTTTCTGTCACCCCTGGGGACTCAACGCTGATATCTTCGAGTATCAGCTCACCGCGTTAAGCGACCAGGGCTTTCGCTGCGTGGCCTTCGACAGACGTGGCCACGGCCGGTCCGATGACCCGGGATACGGCTACGATCTTGATACGCTGGCGGCCGATCTCGCTGCTGTTATTGAAAAGCTTGATCTGCGCGACCTGACGCTCGTCGGCTATTCGATGGGGAGCGCCGAAGCTATCCGCTACGTGTCCCGCTACGGTGCCGATCGCGTATCTCGAGTCCTGTTAACGAGCCCGTTGCCGCCCGCAGGCCAAGGTCCTGGCTCGACGGATGCGTTCATCGAGGCCTTGGCGACGGATCGGCCAGCAGCCTTGATCGACGGACTGCCCCTGTTTGTCGGTCGCGCACAGTTGATTTCGCCAGCGCTAGCGCAGTGGGTGCTCGATCAGTTCCTCAGTGCCTCCCCCAAATCCAGCATTGAGAGCCAGCGCGCTAACGCAATCAGTGACTACCGCGACGACCTGAAGTCCGTGCGTGTGCCCACGCTGATCATAACCGGCGACGCAGACGAGGTCTGCCCGCTTGACCAATCGGGGCGCGTAATAGCGGCAGCAATCGCCGGCAGCGAGCTTCGCATCTACCAGGGCGCCCCCCACGGAATCGTGCTGACGCATCGCGATCGGTTCACCCGCGATCTGCTGCGCTTTGCGGGGGGCTAGAGCGCAACCACCAACCCCTGGGGCGGCGGCTCACGCTAGGCGACCGTCCCTAGGGTGTCCAAAGAAGCCGATTCGTTGACCATTCTCTTTACGATATCGGCGGTGGCGTCATCGGCGGGAAAGAGCATTTCGAGCGCTACTTCCGCTAACGTCACATCGTTTGGGGTGCCAAACACGGTGGTGGTGTTCAGTAAGGACACGACGCCAAATCGCGTCGCGATGCGTAATGGCATGGCGAGATGCTCAGCAGTATCTAGGCCTCGGTATGGCTCCGCGCCGGGAGGAACCGGATAGGCCGAGATCTCCGCGAGAAGCGCACTCGTTACTGGGTCCGCGCGCGTCTGCAATTGCCGCTGCAACACATTCTGAGAGTGAGCGCGCCACGCGCCGAAATTGACGATCCGCGATCCCATGCCGTCCGGGTGCAGAACGAGACGCATTGCGTTGGCCCCCGCGCGCAGCAAGTCGGGGGAGCAGCCTTCATAAAGCTGCGGCAGTGCGCCGTTCGATAGAATGACGTTCCAATGGCGATCAACAGCAAAGGCCGGAAACGGGCGGTGCGCGCTGAGAATGCGGTCCATGGCAGCCTTGGCCGCGTCCAACGCTTCGAGCGAGCGTTCGGTGAAGGCGGGCGCGTATCCAGCGGAAAGCAGCAGGGTGTTCCGATCCCGCAACGGGACATCCAGATACTCGGCTAGTCGCGTCACCATCTCTCTGCTTGGTTGCGCCTTGCCTGTTTCTAGGCACGACAAATGTCTAGTAGAACTTTCCACCGACAAGGCGAGATCGGTTTGCGTCAGTTGGCGTCGCCCTCGCCAACGCCGGAGCAGCACGCCAAACGGCACCTGATGTGCATCCACTATTTCGGTCATCATTTCAGTCCAAGTGACGAACGGGGGACTCGCCGCCAATGTTGTCTAGGCTTAGTTCAGATCCAAACACCAAGGCCGGCCAGCGCGGGGCGGGGTCATTGTCGGTCTCAGTCAATGCGATCGGCTGCGTCGCCGTCGTGTAATTTCGCATCCGAGGCGAAACGGCGGCGACGGCTGGTTATTGCAGCGGCGGCCGCAAATAACGTCGTCGCCTCCGTCATCTGGCTGCCGAAACTGCCGGCCGGGCTCGTGTATCCTCCCAGACGAAATGGTCGACTAGACTGCTACTCGGCGAAGCTTCCACTATCACCTTACCCTGGCAAAAACTGGAGTCGTGTTCAAGCCGTCAAAGCCCCGGTTTCCAGGGCTCTCGCAGCTCGCGAGAGGCGAAGCGATGTCTTCGGCAGCTCTTCGGTAGCCTCGCCGGCGATGCGTTGAGGCAGAAAAGCCCGAAGGACGGCATTGGCGTGGGAACTCCCAAATCGACACGATGTTTAATAACGAGACGCGAAGGGCTGCGTTGCCGTTCTCCCCCTTCGCTCAAGCCGAGGGAATACCATGGAAAGAACTTCCGTTCGCGCCGAGCGTGTCATTGAGGCGTTGGAGGATCTACTCGAAATCGCAAAGCTGGCCATGCCACCCGAGCTGTTCGAGATCGATCCTCGCGTCATCAAAGCTCAGGTTATCGTGGCCCAACTAAAAGGCGACATTCAATGAGCCCGCTCGTAGACAAACACCATATCGAGGCGTCCAGCACAGATTGGTTTATTCGCGCCGCTACTCCCGATGAGGACGACACTATAGTCCGTCACTACCGGGCAATCTGGAAAAGCTACGGCGTGCTAGATGCCAACATCCGCAGCGACGCAGACGACCTCGTCAGAGATTTCATCGCCACCGGGCGCGCCAACGCCAGGATGGCTGGCTTCGTCGCGGAGCGGGGCGCCAAAATTGTTGGTTCAATCGCCTGCCAGCTACAGACCCTACCTTATCCCGATATCACTACCTCGGTCTTTCGCCGTTATGGCTATATCTGGAGCGTCTACGTTGAGCCCGACGCACGCCGTATGGGCATCGCCGGCGCCCTAGTCGAGGCGGCATTAGCACACCTTCGCGATATTGGCTGCACCAAGGCCGTGCTTCATGCCTCGGACGCCGGTGAAAATGTCTATCGCGACGCTGGCTTTAAAATAGCGAAGGAAATGCGTCTAGACCTATGACTAGGCACCGGGACCCATGGCGTGAAGAAAATAAAAACAAGCCGCCGGGGACAGTAGAAAAAGCCCGAGTCAACAACCCCGCTGAGAGTTGCGGCCTCTCTTCGGTACCCTGGGCAGCTATCCCACTCCGGATAGATCCTGACACAATCGTTCATCCCCTGCTCAGCTGCGCGTTGGCAAGCTCACTGGCGAAGCGTCATCCGACCCATCATGGAGTTCAAACATGCAACGCTTGCCCCTACTCACGTTTGTTGTCTTTGCGCCGTCTTTTTTTGCGGTCGCCACCGGCGGGGCATCCGC
>Ga0157374_10002776_pt1 | contig 14704 bp, 13 predicted proteins | sample M25metaG_FD_115308 | JGI IMG/M metagenome (GOLD analysis project Ga0157374, IMG submission 115308) | Miscanthus rhizosphere microbial communities from Kellogg Biological Station, Michigan, USA - M2-5 metaG | ecosystem: Host-associated > Plants > Roots > Rhizosphere > Soil | place: USA: Michigan...
AAGGACCGACTGGTCGGTTGCGAGGAGTCTTTCGTCAATGATACTGGCGTGCAGGTTGGCGTGCGACAGACCCGACAGATCCGGGGTGTCGCCACGCTGAGCAATGACGACGTCGTGGCCGGCGCCAAGAGCAAGGACTCGATCGCGAGGTCGGCGTGGCCGATCGAACTGCATTCCGGTGAAAAGCCGCAGCTGAAGTGGCTGCTCGATGATTATTACGACATCTCCTACCAGAGCTTCTTGCCGGTCGCGGGTGAAGGTTTCCTCGTGGCTGGTCGCTGCCTTTCCGCCGAGCATGAAGCCATGGCGTCTGCGCGCGTCACGGCGCAGTGCTTTTCCTATGGGCAGGCCATTGGCATGGCGGTGGCGATCTCGCTGCGAGACGAGTTATCGCCGCGAAAGCTTTCGGTTTCCGACCTGCGCGAGGCGTTGCGCAAGGATGGCGCCGTGATCTGAAGTTGCTGGACAGGCGGCGGCCCCAAGCGGTGACGGGCCGAACCGCAATAAATCATAGAGCCGCAAGGGGATTGGAAATGAACAGCTTGTTGAAGAGTTGGCTCGCCGGCGCGTGTCTAGCGGCCGCAATTCCAAATTTTGCATTTTCGCAAACCGCAACCGTGAAACTCGGACAAATCGAGGCGCAGACCGGACCGAATGCCATTTACGGCTACATGTCATCGCAGGGCGTTCCCATCGCCGTCGATGAAATCAACAAGGCCGGCGGCTTCAAGGTCGGCGATACTACCTACAAGCTTGATCTGTTAGCGGTCGACACCCGCGGTGATCCAAAGGAAGCGACGATCCAGCTCAAGAAGCTGTTGGAGCAGGACAAGGTCAAGTTCGTGTTCGGGCCGTTCCTCTCAAACGTTTTCGTCACGATTTTTCCCTACGCCCAACAGTTCAACGGGAAGTTCTTGATGATGGGCGGTGGCACGCGAATCCATGAATTCGTCGGAAAACCTGGCAACGAGTTCGTTATTCGTACCTGGAACTGGGACGCCGGGCCAAAGGGTTTCGGCGAGAAGATGGTCGACTACCTGATCAAGACGGCGCACCCGAAGAAGGTGGCGATGCTGTTCCAGAACGATTCCGGCGGCAAGATTCTCGGCGACATCTATGAGCCAATCTTTAAGGCCCGCGGCATCGAAACCATGACCGAGTATTTCGAGCCGGGCACCAAAGACTTTTCGCCCGTTCTGGCCAAGATCGCGGGATTCCAGCCCGACTATCTATTCCCCGGTTATTCCGATGCAGCGCTGTACGACATCGTGCGGCAATCGATAGAAGGCAACTATTCTAAGAAATTCTTCCTGGTGCGCGGCTCCACCGGTCCGGGGCTGAAGAACAAGGACGGCCTCGAAGACTACATTGTTTACGTGCCGAAGGATTTCGAGGAGGCCGAGAAAAAGGAGCCAAAAGTCAAGCATTTCATCGACGCCTATAAGGCCTTCTATAAGCGCGACTTCCCGTACGATCAGGCGCCGCTCTGTTCGTCGTCGTGCTACGATCATGTCTACATGTTGGTCGCTGCGATGCAGAAGGCAGGATCCGTCGATGACGTCGAAAAGATCCGTACCACACTGCTTGCTATGACCTACGAGGGGATGTGGAAGATCTCGTTTGACGACCACAGCGAGCAGGTTTTCGACTTCGACATCGTCCATTTGAAGAAAGGCGGCGCCAAGGAGGTGGTGCACGTTGAGCCATAAGCATGCTGCAAGTTATTGTCGGGCAGATCCTTAACGGCATCATTCTCGGTTCGCTCTACGGAATCATCGCGCTCGGCGTGACGATGACATTCGGTATTACTGGCATCGTGAATTTCGCCCTCGGGCAGTTTATGATGATTGGCGCCTATGCCACCTGGTATTTTACCGATCTGGCTATGTTGCCGTTTCCGGTCGCGGTTGTGCTTGCAGTTGTGTTTGCCGCCGCGGCCGGGCTGATTGCCGATCAGGCGCTGTTTCGATTCACCCGCAACAACCTAGTCAACGGACTCCTGGTCTCGATCGGCCTGATCTCGGTAATGGAGAGCGGCGCACTGCTGCTGTTCACCACGACGCCCAAGAATATGGACGTCGTGATTTCGGGATCGTGGAGTCTCGGTGCAATCACCCTCCCGAGAATGAAGGTGGTGGCGTTCCTCCTGTTGGTGGCAGTGATTGGGCTTACTTGGCTCGGCCTGTCGCGGGCCTGGCTTGGCCGGGCGACACGCGCCTATGCGCAGAACCCTGAAGCTGCCATGTTGATGGGGGTTCCAACCAAACTGCTTCAGACTGGGGTAGTAGTCTATTCCTGTGCGTTGGCCGGCTTCGGCGGTGCACTGTACGCCAGTTTGTTCTCGCTAGAGCCGTCCCTGGGCGGTTTGTTCATCCTCAAAGGCGTTGAGGCCGCCATCCTCGCCGGTGTCGGAAATCTTCTCGGAGCACTTGTTGGCGGGGCGATCCTCGGAGTGACAGAATCGGTCGGCTCGCTCTATCTGCCCTCCGCGTTCCGCGATGCATACGGCCTCGTCTTTCTGGTGGCTATCCTGTTGTTCCGGCCTGCCGGTCTGTTCGGGAGCCAGAAGTGAAAACCCTGCTATGTCTGGTACCGCTTTATCTGTTGCCGCTGCTAGTGAAGAGCGATGTGGTATTGACCATCCTCATTTTTACCTTCGTGCTCAGCATCCTGGCTGTCGGCTTTAACATCGTGTTCGGCGGCGCCGGGCAACTGACGATGTTCCATGCCGCGGCTTTCGGGATTGGCAGCTACGTCACGTTTCTGTCGATGCTGCGTTTCGGCATTTCGTTCTGGCTCGGCTTCCTCGTCGCGGTTGCGATCGTCATCCTGATTTCGATTGTGATCGGCTGGATCTGTTTCAAGTTCCGGCTCAAGGAATTCTATTTTGCGGTTGTAACGCTCGCGTTCGCCGAGTTGTGCCGGCTAGTGGCGCTGAACTGGACCAGTGTGACCAACGGAACGTTGGGTATGCTGGTCCTGGAAAAGCCGACTGTCTGGCTGCCCGGCAGCGGCGTGGTCAAAATTGAGCAGACCGGGCCTTGGTATTTCCTGACTTTGGTTTCACTGACGGGAGTCCTGATCTTTGCAGTGTTGCTGATGCGTTCCTGGATCGGGCGGAATTTCTCCGCGATCCGCCTTAACGAGGATCTCGCACAGACACTCGGGATCGATACTTTTCGCTACAAGCTTCTGGCATTCACGATCTCGAATGTGATAGCGGCCCTAGCCGGTGCGTTATACGGCTTTTACACGGGCTATATCGAGCCCGCCTATCTGGCGGTGACCCAGTCGCTGGACGCAATCGCCATGGTGTTACTGGGCGGTGTGTCGACAATACTGGGGCCGGTGGTCGGCGCGTTGGTCCTGACCTCGTTGCCGCATCTGATCGAGCTACCCGCCGAAATGCGGGTAGCAGTCTACGGCATGATCCTCATACTCGTAATCCTACTGATGCCGCGCGGAATCGTCGGTCTTTTCGCTGGGCTTTTGAAGGGGCGGGTCAATGCTGCTTAAGGTCGAAAATCTTACCAAGCGGTTCGGCGGCCTGGTCGCAGTGTCAGATATCTCGTTTGCAATCGAAAAGGGCGAGATCATCGGCATTTTCGGACCGAATGGGTCCGGCAAGACCACGCTACTCAGTCTCCTGGCCGGGTTGTTGCCGCCGACGGCAGGCCGCGTGTTCTGGAAGGGTCGGGATATCGCGGGCGAGCGGCCCAACGTCATCGCCTCGCTCGGCGTCATCAAGACCTTCCAGAATCCGCAGCTGTTCTCCGAACTTTCCGTGTTCGAGCACGTGATGATCGCTAGCTTCCTCGCCTTCACCCGAATGAAGGATCATAGCCGGCTGCGTAGCTTTCTATCGCCGGCCAAGGGCGAGACGACATTGCGGTTGCGAGCTGAAAAGGCGCTGACGCTCTGCCGCCTGCAGGACACCGCGACCAAGCCTGCGGCCGAACTGTCCTATGGCGAGGAGAAGATGCTGGGCGTCGCTATGGCAATGATGTGCGAGCCGGAATTGTTGCTGCTCGACGAACCGGCCTCGGGGCTCGGCAACGACGAGATCCAGAACTTGGAAAACGTACTCCGCGACCTCCGCGCGCACGGCACGACATTGTGCATCATTGACCACAAGGTGGCGTTTCTCGCCAAATTTGCCGATCAGGCAATCGCCCTTCAGCAAGGCTGCAAGATTGCCGCCGGCCATCCGTACGACGTTCTAGCCGACCCCGGCGTGGTGAAGGCCTATCTGGGTCGAAGCCATCATGCTTGAGCTGTCAGCAATCAACGCGCACTATGCCAAGAACCAGGTCTTGCGCGCCATCAATCTCAAGGTAACGTCCGGCGAGGTCGTTGCCCTGATCGGGGCAAACGCCGCGGGCAAATCTACGACAATGCGCTTGATCGCCGGATTGAAGCGCGCGACGTCCGGCTCGATCCGACTAGACAATACCGAGATCGAGCCGTTGTCGACGCCAAGCCGTGTCCGACTCGGCATCGCACTGGTGCCCGAGGGCCGCCAGGTCTTCGCGCAATCCACCGTGCTTGAGAACCTGACTATGGGTGCCTATCACCGCCCAGACCGCAATGACATTCAGCGAGACATCAACGCGATGTTCGAGATGTTCCCACGGCTCGGCGAGCGCCGCAACCAGCGCGCGGGCTCGATGTCCGGCGGGGAACAGCAGATGGTGGCGATCGCCAGAGGATTAATGGCGAAGCCGAAGTGCCTGTTACTCGACGAGCCCACCCTTGGCCTCGCGCCGGTCATTGTCGAAGAGATTTCGCTCACCGTAATGAGGTTGGCGCGGGAAGGCATGACAATCCTGCTTGCCGAGCAGAACGCGGCGATGGCGCTCGACGTCGCCAGCCGGGCCTATGTGCTCGCTGCGGGCGCGATTGCGGCGGAGGGGACCCCGGAACAGCTGAAGGGATCTCCGATCGTCGAGCAATTGTATTTCGGCGCGGTGCCTACGGAGGCGGCAAAGGCTTGATGTCAGATCGCAGGGTCTCACTCGCGGCAACTGCAGGCGGCCGGTATCGAGCGCGGCACTTGAACATTCGGCAGCAGATAAAAGCAAAAGGTAGCCCCAATGTTGAATCGCAGAAAGCAAGGTGAGGTCACGATTTTGACCATCGACCGTTCGAGCCGGCGCAACGCACTGGGCACCGAATTGATACGCTCGTTCAGTGATGCCTTTGCTGAACTCGACCGCGACGACAGCGTTGCCGCGGTCGTTCTTTTGGCAACCGCGCCCGGTTTCTGCGCAGGCAGCGATCTGAAGGAACTGGCGATGATGAATATCGCGGAGATGTGCGCGCACGAGGCCGAGACGGCGCGGGTCGTACGGGCCATAGGTTTCATGGAAAAGCCTGTCATCGCCGGGGTCAGCGGATTTGCGCTCGGCGGCGGCGTGGGCCTTGCTGCGGGCTGCGACCTGATTGTCACCCATCCCGAATGCCGCTGGCACATGCCCGAAGTGCCGAACGGCTGGCTGCCGCCCTGGGCTCTGGCATCGATCAGTGCGCGGGTCGGACCGGTTACCGCGCGGAGGCTGGTGTGGGCGAGCGAACCGATTACCGGAACTGAGGCACGCGATTTGAAGCTCGCCGACTATCTAGTGCCGCTGGCCGATGTCGAGAGCGAGGCCATCGCGCTGGCCGGACGGCTCGCCGCGTTGCCCCGGGTCGCAGTTGCGAGCACCAAGCGCTTCTTCATGCCGCTGATCAACGGCACCGCGGAGGCCAGCGATATGCTGGCCAATCGGATCTTTGCGGAGAATTGTCAGGACGACGCGTCGAAGGCCACGCTTCGCAAATTTGGTATGAAAGTCTGAACCGTTCGAGGAAACTGGTGATGAATAAGTTTTGTTCTGCAGAGACTGCGGTCGCGACCATCAAAAGCGGTCAGACCGTTGCCAGCGTCGGAGTGATCGGCTGGATCACACCCGATCTGGTTCTCAAGAGCCTAGCCGAGCGATTTCGGCGTGACGGCAGCCCGCGCGATCTGACTTTCTATTTTCCCTGCGGCACGGGCGACGGCGTCGGCATTCGCGGCATGGATCACGTCGCGATCGAAGGCCTGATGAAACGGATCGTGTCAGGCTCCTACATCAATCCGCTCAATCCCGCGACGGGCAAACGGCCTGAATTGATGCGTTTGATCCGGGAAAATGCAATTGAGGCCTACAGCTGGCCGATTGGCGCCAGCATGCATTGGTTGCGCGAGGTCGCGCGCCGTAGCCCGGGCTACATCACCGAAATCGGGCTTGGGTGCTACATCGATCCCGACCAGACCGGCGGCCGGCTGACGGCGCGTTCGACCGACAGTCTGGTCGACAAGATCCAGTTTCGCGGTAAGCCTTATCTGTTCTATCCGACCTGGAAGATCGATGTCGCTATTATTCGCGCCGGCGAAGCCGACGATGCCGGAAACCTATCGTTCGAGAACGAGGCCTTGCTATCCTCCTCCCTCGCTCTGGCGCTGGCGGCGAAGGCCTGTGGCGGGATGGTGATCGCACAGGTTTCGCAACGCGTGGAGCGTGGTACCCGGCGCGCTCAGACCGTGCGAATCCCGGGTGTGCTGGTCGATCATGTTGTGCTGGATCCCGGGCAGATGATGACGACCGAAGTGGCGCATGACGTCGCTTATCTTGGCGGACAGCCGTTCGATCTCTCGAAAATTCCGGCGGTACCGTTTGGTGCGGACAAGATCATCGCGCGCCGTGCAGCCCAGGAGATCAAGCAGGGGGTCGTCAGCATTTTCGGATTCGGCGCGTCCTCCGATACGCCGCTAGTGATGGCGGAGGAGGGTGCCTTCGACAACGGCAAGATCGATAACTACGCCTTCACCACCGAGCACGGCCCGTTCGGCGGCCTGGTGATGAGTAACTGGCAGTTCTCTGCCAACCGTCATCCGGAAGCCCTGCTTGATGGTCTTGCGCAATTCGATTTCATCGACGGCGGCAATTGCGATTTCGCCGCACTGGCATTCGCTCAATTTGATTCCGCGGGCAACGTCAACGTCAGTAAGTTTGGCAGCTTCAATCCGGGCGCAGGCGGATTCATCGACATCGCCCACAACGCGCGCGAATTGGTGTTTGCTGGAACCTTCACGACCTCTGGGTTGCAAATCGACACGGACCAGAACGGGCTGAACATCCGCAAAGAGGGCAAGGTCCGCAAGTTCGTCAACACGGTCGAGCAGATTACTTATCCCGTCCGCAATGGTGTCATCGACCGTGGCCAGCGCGCAACAATCATCACCGAACGCGCGGTGTTCGAGGTCGCGGCGGAAGGCCTGATGCTGACCGAGATTGCCAAAGGTGTTGATGTCAAGAAGGATATTCTGGAGCAGATGGAATTCGGAGTGCGCGTCGTCGATCAGCCCAAGGTCATGGATGAAGCCCTGTTCGCTCAGTAGAAGAGTGCAATTGAGCGTCGTGATAAAGTTTTGTCGCAAATGGAGTCAGTTCGCTGACTGATAACGTTTTTGCAGAAGGCTTATCAGTTGCCGCAGGGCATTACTGCAGTCCCTATCGATTCGCATAATGGCAACTATTGAACGGCCGGTTCTGGCGCAAAGCGGACTCTTCAAATGCCAATACTAATTGTCATCAATGGGAGTCGCGCGACGGTCCCTTTTTATTTCGCCTCGCAGGACGGATTTCAGTTCGCGGAGGCAAAACTCAAAAACAGCATTTACGCGCGGTACTTTACGAAGGTCTCGGTGTGCAAGGAGGAACATTGGATAGTTCAATTCAGGCAGTGGACCAAGCACGCAGATGAGCTCCTCGTCTGCGGCCGCATAAACCGCTGGTAAGGGCGCGATACCGGCGCCGGACTTGATCGCCAAATGTACGCTGGGAACATTGCTGCATCGCGCCGCCACCCTCGCCGTCGGCGCATGCGCCTTCATCCACTGCGCGGCCGGCAAAGCCTCAATCTCTTCAACCAGTTCGACAATGCTGAAAGCACCGATATCCGCAGGCGTGGACGGTCGGCCATGGCGTTCGACGAATGATCGGCTGGCGTAAATTCCCCAAGGCACCTCTGCAATTTTTCGTCCAACCAGCGCTGGGTCACCAACAAGGGTTCCGCCCCGGATGGCAATGTCGGCCTCGCCTTTGGAAAGATCAAGTGCCCGCTGCTCCATGATCAACTCGACCGAGATGCCTGGATGCTTCGAATGAAAGTTGTCAAGAAAGCCAGATTTGATGATGCGCTGACCGACCGTCACGTGGCTCGTCAGCTTGACGAGGCCAGTTGTGCGGTTGTCGAGTGTTGCCGATCGGCGTTGCAAGGTGCTGACGGTCGTTTCAACCTGTTCTGCGTGGACCAATAGCTGCTGGCCATGCGCTGTCAGTCGGTATCCACTGGCCTGTCGTTCAGCAAGCGAGCAGTCGAGAGCTGCTTCGAGCGCCCGTAAACGGCGCTGAACCGTCGATTGATTTACCCCCAAGGCTTTGGCGGCGGTCCCGATGCTGCCACCGCGCGCGATAGCCAGAAAATAGCGAAGGTCGTTCCAGTCGAACATCTGCCTACCCGCATTTTTGCCGAACCGGCGCGCAGACTTGCGGCTCCTGTCAGCCGACACCTCATGCTACACGCGCACCTGCATCGGCCGAAGGCCGAACTGTACAGATATTCGGTCAACGAAGGAGCAGAAATGAATCAACTGAATGCTCTTACCGCCATCGTCGCGGTCAGTCTGGCCACGTTTGGGACAACGTCAATGTCAGGTGCCCAGCAAGTCGCTAGCAACGAAGATGAAGCGGCCATTCGCAAAGTGATTGTGGAAATGACCGATGGTTTCAACAATCACGACGGCAAGGCCGCCGCTAGCATGTACGCGCCAGACGCCCGATTTGTCAGCGTCCGGGGTGACATGATGAACGGTCAGGCCGGAATCGAGAAAGGATTATCGGCGATATTGACGACCAGGGCGAAGAACGCCGCGCAGCGAACCTTGGATGTCACGATTAGATTCATTCGGTCCGATGTGGCGCTCGCGAATGTCACCAATGAGCTGAGCGGCTTGGTTGCTCCAGATGGCCGTGCATTGCCTGCACATCAGGAGCTAAGCCTGCGCGTCTTCGTCAAGGATGCCGGCGTATGGCAGATCGCAGCCTTCCACAATACGCTGGTCGCCCCTTTCTCCCCACCAGTTCGATAAGACCTGGTGGCGTCTACTATCGCCTCGATGTCCGTACAGCCGCTTCTGGCGCAACGCAGACACACGCAGCCGAGGACTAATGTCCTCAAAACGGCAATTTATGGGGTTAACGCACTTTCATCCCAAATCGTCGAAGTCTTCCGGCGCAAGCTTGAGCTGGGCCGCAAGCACATTTTCTTCTAAGTGATCGATGGATTGTGTGCCGGGAATTGGCAGCATAATAGGTGATTTGGCGAGCAGCCACGCAAGGGATAAAGCTGCGTGCGTGAGACCGCGCCGCGAGGCGACTTGTTTTATCTTGAGCGCCTTTAGGCCGCGTTTGCCGCCCAGGGGATTCCAGGGCAGAAAAGCAATTCCGAGACGCTCGCACGCGGCGAGTACATCTTCGCTGGTTCGGTTTCGCAGATTGTAGAGGTTCTGGACCGAACCGATCGGTGTGATCGAGCGCGCCACCTCGAGCTGCGCGACCGTGACGTTCGAAATACCTAAATGGCGAATTTTGCCTTACCGCTTTAGATCAGCCAGTGCTCCAATCGACTCTGTGAATGGCACATTGGGGTCCGGATGATGGAATTGATACAAATCGATGCGCTCCAGCCGCAAGCGCTGCAAGCTGCCTTCAATCGCGCGCCGCAAATGGTCGGGGCGACCTTCCGGGACCCAGGATCGGGGCCTTGGTCGCACCAAACCACCTTTTGTGGCAATGACCAAACCAGGCGGGTAGGGATACAACGCCTCCGAGATCATCAACTCGTTGGTCTCAGGGCCGTAACTATCCGCAGTGTTCCATAAAATTCACGCCAAGTTCGACCGCTCGATGCAGAACCCGATTGATATGCCCTCGATCCCTTGGTCTTCCCCACACTAACCCTCCGCATAGATGCATCGCGCCGAAGCCCACTCGGTTAACTGTTAAGTCGCCAAGGTCAATTGTTCCAGCAAGGGCTGCGCCTTTGTGTCGCGACGAACGCTTCATTTGTTGGCCTTAATGCTTGAGAGCCGTGCGAGTGTCTTCTTCGTAGGAATCCGGATCGTGGAGTCGAGCGGCCTATCGAGCGTCCCCAACTGCCCTTCCAGTTGAGACAAGCCGAGAGACGCTCCTCGCGCCCAGTTCTCGAAGTGGATGGATTGAGGCGATGCGTCGCCGCCTATACCGACAAGCATGGTTCGCGTTGCCGTCTCACAGACGAATGTATGCAGTGTCCCTGATCCGGTCCGATAAGCATGGTCGAACACGGGCGATCCGGCGTGGTTGAGCGCGGCGAATAATTGTTGATGTGACAGTTCGGCACGGGACCAGGTTTCGAGAGGGGGAAGGCGCCGGTGCGATCCCGGGTTACGCCGGTTATAACGTCCAAGTTTTGCGATCTGAAAGTGATTGGTGCAAGCAAGCTGCAGGCCGTCCCGCACCGATGTTGCCAATGGCGAAGCCTCAACGACCGCTGCGGCTCCGATTGCGTCGAGAAGCGAATAGTTGAAGGGTTGGCCATGGGGAATTCGCGTCAGCAATCGGACCGCCTCCCGCGTCGTCGCACATTGGTCCAGCACCATGCGGACGATCAGGATGCAAACCAGCCCGGGCCGGACTGGCCTGTAGTTGACAAAGTGCAACCCGACGCAAAGACCGTGCTCATTCATTCCGTCCACGCGGCCGGTAAACCTGTCTGAGAATGCGAGACTGGCATGCACGCCCTTCGGCTGGACGGCAACCAAAGTAGGATCGTATCGACGAGGACTGTAGTCGTAATTGCGCCCGTAGAACGCATTAGTCATGACTGAGGAGCATCCTCGCTTGGGAAAGCTCAGGCGGGCGTTCGAGTATTGGACAGCGGCCCGCTCTAGCGGAATCTTGAGGCCGTCTGCCAGTCCGTGCAGTTCTTCCCAGATATTCGGCGCGTAGGTGCAGAGCGCTGCCTGCGCGTCTTTTAGATCGAAACCGAATGGCTGATGCCCCCTGCGCCTGTGGAACATCGCTCCGCGAGTGGTTTTCAGAAAGCCTTCGGCCATCTGCTTGCCGACCTCGTAGGAGCTTCCTCTGCATTGCAGCACATCCACTCGCCATGGCTCGTTCATTTTCACGTCTTTCCCAAAACGGCCTGATTGCTGCTGGTGGCTTGCTCACAGGTAAACTCTTGCGAGTGATGTCGATCGTCAAGCGAGAGACGAACATAACCGCTGAGCTTGGGGCGGCCTTTACGGCCGGAGGAGCGGCATCTACACTGGCTGAAATTGCAAATTTCGCGCGTTCGCAGTCGCCAAACAACCTGCGAGTATGAGCGCGAACTTGCGGAAGCTAATATCTCGTCACGACAATTTCGGACACGCTGACGACGCGACCATCGTCAGCGGTGTGAATGCGATCCGCGTATTGCTCGGCAATCGAACGAAACCCCGCCGGCAGTTGCTTGTCGGTGAAGAAATGATGGCATTCGCCAAGATGGCCGCCGCGCACCGTGGCGTTGCGGCCGAACTTGCTGATGTCGGCGACCAGAAGAGCGATCCGGCAATTGGCAACGATGGCCTGACGCGCCTTGAATTCGTCCGAGTGAAAATCGAGCAGGGCGCCATCCTGATCTATGCCGCCGACGCCGAAAATTCCGAAATCCGCCTTGAACCCGGAAAAAAACCGCACTGCGGCGTCGCCGACGATATCGCGGTCCAGGGGGCGCAGCGTTCCACCGGCAATCGTGATTTCGACGTCGGGATTACGCGCGAACGCCGCGGCCACGTTCAGATTGTTGGTGATGACTCTCAAATCCTGACGATGGGACAGCGCCTGCGCGACATATTCGGGCGTCGTCCCGAGTCCGATCATGAGTGATGCGCCGTCGGGAATGAAAGTGGATACAGCATGAGCGATCCGGCGCTTGGCATCGGGGTTCAATCCCTGCCGACTTCCATAAGCGAGATTCTGGTTCTGAACTGGGAGGCTGACGCCGCCATGGATCCGTCGCAGCAGGCCTTGGTCGCATAGCCGGTTCACCACGCGGCGAACGGTCTGCTGTGTGACGTCGAAATGCCCGGCGAGATGTTCGATCGAGGCGAAGCCTGTCTCGCGCACGATTTCCAAAATACGCGTCTGTCGCTTGGCGGCGGTCGTGAGCATGAATTCCGCTCCTCCCCAAAAAGTATCATTTGAATATGGAATGTGCAATTTCTATTTCATTCGCTCACGTGTTGTGTTCATATGAAAACCGGAGGACCTAAATGCGCTTCGCCGGTAGAGAGGCTTGAAAGCTTCCTGAGCGATCGGCGCGGCAACGATCGACCCGCCATTAGCAACGTACCAAGCTGCTTCCGCACGATTGATTATGCTTGCGTGGCACGCATCAGAACGACGTCGAACCGGATAGATCATGTCGGCGATTACGCTGGATCACGTTTCCAAGAATTGGGGCCCCATGCGGGCCGTCGCCGACGTGAGTCTCACGGCGGAGGCCGGCTCGCTGCTTGTGCTGCTTGGTCCATCGGGGTGCGGCAAATCCACGACGCTGCGGTTGATAGCGGGGCTAGAGCAACTCGATGGTGGCACGATTACAATCGGCGGTACGGACGTTACCCATCTCACGCCGGCCCAGCGCAAGATTTCCATGGTGTTCCAATCCTACGCTCTGTTTCCGCATCTGAGCGTGGCCGAGAACATCGTTTTCGGCTTGCGCGTGCGCCGTGTGTCCCGCGTTGTGCGCGATGCGCGGCTCAAGCGTGTTGCGGACATCGTTGGTCTCGGACAGTTGCTCGAGCGCAAGCCCTCGCAACTGTCGGGTGGGCAACGGCAGCGGGTGGCCCTCGGCCGCGCCATTATTGCGGAAGCGCGCGTCTGTCTGATGGACGAGCCACTTTCGAATCTTGACGCCAAGCTGCGACACGAAATGCGCACTGAAATCCGGGCGCTGCAGCAACGGCTTGGAATGACAATGGTCTATGTGACCCACGATCAGACCGAGGCCATGACGATGGCCGATCGCGTCGTGCTGATGCGCGACGGCCATGTCGAGCAGAACGGGTCACCCGAAGAATTGTACAGTCGACCGGCAACGGCTTTCACGGCGCGCTTTATCGGCACGCCGCCGATGAATTTGATCTCACAGGACGACCGCCTCATCGGCATTCGACCGGAGCATATCCGGATCGTGGCGCAGGACGGTCAAGCGGCGCGCGTAAAGACTGTCGAGTACCTCGGGGCCGACAGCATTATTCTGTGCGAGATCGGAGGTCAGCCGGTTTCGGTGCGGCAGGAGGGTTTCAGCAAGGCTCAGCCGGGTGACGACGTAAGGCTCGCCTGGGATGCAGCTCACGAACATCAGTTCGATCAGACATCCGGGCGGCGGCTGGAGTCGGCCGTCGATGAGACAAGGCGGGTTGCGTCTGGCTGAAACCGTAACGACGGTCTCGGCGCGGCAAAAATATAACAAGGGAGGACGACATGATGGTTTTACGATCAACGATGCTGGGGGCAGCTGCGCTTGCGGTGATGGTGCTTGGCCCGCGCCCGGCGGCCGCGGCGGATTTGACCATGTATTATCCGGTCGCGGTGGGCGGTCCGGTGACGAAGATCATCGACGACATGGTGTCCCGCTTCGAGAAGGAGAATGCGGACATCAAGGTGACCGCGGTGTATGCGGGCAATTACACCGATACGATAACCAAGGCGATGACAGCCATGAAAGGCGGTCAACCGCCGCAATTGTCGGTGCTGCTGTCGACCGACGTCTTCACGCTGATGGACGAGAAAGCCATCGTGCCGATGGATGATCTGGTCGCCGACAAGTCGTGGTTCAAGGAATTCTATTCGGCGTTCATGGCCAACGGTCAAGTCGACGGCAAGACCTGGAGCATTCCGTTCCAGCGCTCGACGATCGTGCTGTACTGGAACAAGGACGCCTTCAAGGAAGCCGGCCTCGATCCCGAAAAGGCGCCCGCGAGCTGGGACGAAATGGTGGAAATGTCCAAAAAGCTGGTCAAGAAGGATGCGTCAGGCAACACCGCGCGCTGGGGCGTCGAAATTCCGACCACCGGCTACGCCTACTGGATGCTGCAGGCGCTTGCCATCGAGAATGGCCAGAAGTTGATGAACGACGCAGGCAACGAGGTATATCTCACCGCGCCAAAGACGGCGGCAGCGCTGGATTACTGGGTCGACCTGTCGCGCAAGCATAATGTCATGCCGATGGGCAGCATCGACTGGGCGACGCTGCGCACCGATTTCCTCGAAGGCAAGACCGCGATGATGTGGCACACCACCGGCAATCTGACGGCGGTCAAGGACGCCGCCAAGTTCAACTTCGGCGTGGCCATGCTGCCGGCCAAGGAACGGCGCGGTTCGCCGACCGGTGGCGGCAGCTTCTACATCTTCAAGAGCGCATCTCCCGAACAGCAAAAGGCGGCCGTGAAATTCATCCAATGGATGACGGCTCCCGAGCGCGCGGCGGAGTGGAGCATGAAGACCGGTTACGTCGCGGTTTCCCCGGCGGCCTACAAGACCCCGGCGATGGAAGCCTATGCCAAGGGCTTCCAGGCCGCGACGGTCGC
>Ga0157374_10002778_pt1 | contig 14703 bp, 5 predicted proteins | sample M25metaG_FD_115308 | JGI IMG/M metagenome (GOLD analysis project Ga0157374, IMG submission 115308) | Miscanthus rhizosphere microbial communities from Kellogg Biological Station, Michigan, USA - M2-5 metaG | ecosystem: Host-associated > Plants > Roots > Rhizosphere > Soil | place: USA: Michigan...
TAAGCGTGAGGTTGTCGTTGAAACAGCCGTGCTCAAGCAGTTTCGATTTACGCGCAAGCACCGAGGGCATTGGAATGAAGTTGTTCTTGAGCAAATCCCAGAAGATATCTCCGGTCGGGCAATGTGACGGGTAGATCTCACCTGTTGGGAGTTGTCGCTCCGCATCACCAATCAGCGCTTGTCCATAACAGAATGCCGTGTCGGGATGATCGATAAGCAACTGCAGTTGCCGGTCGAGTGAACCCGGTAGACGCAAGTCGTCATCATCAAGGAAGGCAATAAAGTCTGACGAGCTCGCAGCTATCCCAAAGTTACGAGCATGGGCCAGTCCCTGGTTAGTGCTCAACCGCAAGTATCGTATTCCGCTTAATGTCGCACAAATCTCGTGAGTAGCATCGCTGGACGCATCATCAACCACGATAATCTCCAGGTCACAACCTGCACCCTGAATACTTTTGATCGCACGAGGAAGTAGATGGGCCCTGTTATATGTTGTCACGACGACGCTGATAGTCGACATAGATCTTAGGTAGAGATCTGCTTGTGATTAGAAGTTCGGTCCAATTGCTGCGATGATCACATTATAAAGACAACGGTACCGATCCTTTTATAGGCAGGATTCTGCCATCTAAATAGGCAATCTCCTAGGTTGCTCTATTTCGATCACATCGGTATGCTTCGCGCGGTCTCTTACCTGCGTTTCCCCGGAGCAAAAAACTAAATGACTATCTCGATCAGGTTCTTTGGCTGTTCGATCACGTTCAGCATAAACAGACTTATCAAGGTTCCCGTTGACAGGCTAGACCAGTTCGCGGGACCACGCGCTTTTTATGAGTGATTAAGAATTCCCAGAGTACCTCTCGACCGCACTGATCGAGATAGGCCACCCTTAAGTTGGCGAGGGTGAGATGATTAAGGGACCGGTTTCTTCGGTCCCTTTTCATTTTTGAACCTGCTCCGTCGTCACTCGCCAGTTAAATCAAAGTCATTAAAAGAAACCGAGGGTCACAGGCTACAGGGCGCTAAAACAAAAGCTCAGAAGCATAAAGTAAACGAGCAAATAGGATCTTCGTTCTTGTCGCAAGTCGGTGTGCACTATTTCTTGATACGGAGGACAATCATGTTTCCCAAGTCTGGATTGCACGTTTTGCTTCTCATCTTGGTAAGTACTGCGACCTTAGTTGCCCAACAGGCGACACACCGATCACTCGAGACCATCACGATCCGAACTAACGAAGGTACCTTCCTGTCTTTCGACGTCTCACCTGACGGTCGTCAAATTGTCTTTGATCTATTGGGGCAACTTTGGCTAATTCCAGCACCGGGTGGGGTGGCGCGGCCCATAACCGATGCGGTCCGAGATATTGCCGAAGATTCAGATCCTTCGTTTTCACCAGATGGACGTGATGTTGTCTTTCAGGGAGAGCGCAATGGACGTACTGGATTATGGTTGCTGAACCTCGATTCACGCGCGTCTCGTCAACTAACGCAGTTATCAAATCCCGATGGCTTTGATGGAACCGCCGCGTGGTCGTTGGATGGGCAAACGATCGCATTCACTCGACTCGTACCACCAATGCCTGGTAAACGCCCTCACCGCGTCATCGCGTTGATAGATGCTACTGGCAAAAACGCACGTGAGCTGTCGATCGTTGGGTTACAGGATGTCGACGTTCACGATCCTGTATGGGTCCGAGGTGGAAGTGAAATCGCATTCATTGCGACCAACACTAAACCGCCGGGAGCTGGTCGTGTTTGGCTCGTCCCCTCGAGCGGGGGCAAAGCGACACCGATAACAGATGACTTGGTGAAGCCCCGAGCTCCCAGTCCTAGCCCGGACGGTCGATTCATTGCCTACTTCGCAGCTGACACAGAAGGCCGGACACAAATCTTCTTACAGGAACTCGCGAGTCACAGGGCACGCAAACAACTCACAAACCATCTCGACGTCACACCAACTCGGATTCGCTGGACCAGTGACGGAAATAGTTTGTTGTATTCGGCCGATGGACGTCTTTGGAAGATCGCTGCATCCGGTGGGCAACCCACCGAGATAAAGTTCTCGGCGACACTCTCAATAACTCGACTAAAACGGAACCTCCAGCCGGTGCGTTTTCCCGAACCTGGCCAAATGCAACCTGCAAGAGGCTTCATGGGACTCGCGTTGTCACCCAATGGACGTCGCATCGCAACACTCGCACTGGGCAGACTTTGGATCACAGAGGTTGACGGAAGCTCACGTGCTGTTGCGGATGTTCCATTTGATGCAACTTCGCTCGCGTGGTCGCCTGACGGTGAGGAGGTCGCGTGGTCTGCCGGCGTCGCGGATCAGGAGGATCTGTTTGCAACCAACTTGAGGACGGGCGCGACACGCCGTGTTACTTCGTTGCCGGGGCGGGAGTCTTTTCCCACTTACTCGCCTGATGGAAAACACCTGGCATTTGTGCACGTGCAGGATGACGGAGTACTTCGTGTAATCGATGCACACAGCACTGACGTCACTGATGCTACAAAGACGCAGAGCCTTGGACCGATTGGTACGAGTTGGGCCAGCGCGCCACAATGGAGTCCGGAGTCAAACGGATTGCTCGTGACGGGCGCGCCAAAGCAGAACCGGCCGACACCGGCGACGTTTGTATCACTGTCTGGACAGCGCCAAAAGGTAGAGCCCTTCCCCGATGCACCAATCTTCCTTCACTGGCCACGCCCGGACACGATTGTGTTCGTCCGTCATGATCGCCTTTGGCAAGCTCGCTTCGATTTTCCAACGCGAGTGTCTGATCCGAAGCCGCTCGGAAACGACGCAGCCCTCTATGCTTCGTCATCGGTGGACGGTACGCTCCTCTTCGTTTCTGATGGCGGACTTAAATTGCGTTTGCCAGACGGCACTCAGAAAAAACTAGGTTGGCCCATCTCGTACACCCCGCCAGTTCCAGAGCTGACACTGATTCGGAACGCCCGAATACTCGACGGCACTGGTAGACCGCTAACAGATCCTCGTGACATTCTCGTTGAGCAAGGACGTATTAGACAGATTGCTCCAGCCGGCAGCCTTCGCACCGGCACGGCTCACTTGCTTGATGTAGCGGGCCGCGTTGTCATCCCTGGCCTGATGGATCTTCACGCCCATACCTATCGGCCCGATCAGTTGCCTGGTTTTGCCTATTTCGGAGTTACCACCATTCGCGACCAGGGTTCCTCCATGGCACCACTCGTTTCCTATGCAGACGATATTGCCGCTCACAAACTTCCGGGCCCCCGCGTTGGTTACGGCGGTTTTCAGTTCTACAGCGACTGGTCAATCGATGAAGAACAGGGGCGTGGAATCGAACCGGAAGCAGATCCGGAGCACATCAAGCGAGCCGTCGATCTGGCCCAGGCCTTCGGAGCGCAGCACATCAAGACTCGGACCTTTCGTCGATGGGACATCAACGCACGAATGATCTCTGAAGCACATTTCAGGGGCATGCGAGCCACGGGACACTGCTCACATCTCTTACCGCTGGTCGCCGCAGGCATGGATGCCAAGGAACATATCGGCCTCTGCGAGCCTCGTGGCAATACCCATATGTATGACGATCTGATCCAGCTGTTCAAAGTCGCCAGGATAGCTGTGGTCCCCACCATATCGTATCTTGACCTCGCAGTTCGATTGAATCGCAGACAGTCACTACTTGAAGATTACCCGGAACTTGGACCATTTCTACCGGCGAAGGAAAACTTTGGTTGGATGTTTGAACTGAGTCCCGCAGAGCTAAAGGACTTGGAACTCGACATTCAACATTCGCGCGAAGGAACGCTTAAGTTATGGCGAGCTGGAGTGACAATCGGCACAGGCACTGACGTCTGGCAGATTCCGATCGGTGTGCACATGGAACTGGAACAGTTGGTTTCGCTGGGATTAAGTCCGGTTGAAGCAATACACGCAGCAACAGGTGCATCGGCGCGGATACTTGGCGCCGACAAGGATTTGGGCACTATCGAGGTCGGTAAGTGGGCCGATTTGATCGTTCTGGATGCCGACCCACTCATCGATATTCGTAATACGAGAAAGATTTGGCGAGTTATGCAATCCGGTCAGTTAATCGATCGACCCGCAATACTCAAAGTGATACGACCGCGCTAAATCTTAGGCAATTCCAAATTAATAAATGCTTCCACCCGCCTGAGTCGAAGTGAGTGAGCCGTTGTTCACGTTCAGCGTGTACGCAATTCCACCCGTGCCGTGCCAACTCGACAAATTGAACGAACCGCCTTGCGGAACCTTGTATACACCAATATTTAGATACGTTAGCGGGACTTTTTCTGACACTACCTGGGCCGGACCCGGCGCTTGAAGAAAGTAAGCTGCACCCGTTCCAACCATTGTCCCCTGACCATTCGGAAGTACGAGTATCGCGGTGTGTTCGTCGACTCCAATACCTCGAGGTTGTGTGGACCAACCGTTGTCCACGATACGAGCCAGGAAAACCAACGATCGTCCCATGCGATCTCGCGTAACGAAATGTGAGTCGTAGAGCTTGTCGGCACCCAGCGCAGACTGGAAGAGATCTCGTTCGAGGGTCACGTAGTGATGGAATGGGTTGGCGAGCGCTTGACTCGATGTCACGGACCCTATTGCTCCGGTGTAGATAAATTGGCTCAGTACTGCAAGCCCTGCGCTGGTTCCACCGACTGGTGCCTGCTTGGAATTGAGGAGGTAGTTCACTCCTGTTTGCACAGCCGTTCCGCGCCAGAGATTCGTATAGGTCGATTGGTCGCCGCCAGCAATCCAAAGAGCCTCTGCGTTTTGAATGTGGCTGCTGACGTAAGCGGAGTTTGCGCCAGCTACTGAAGTGATAATTATCGTTTCAACTGAATCCATTTGGGGACAGAGTTGTTGAATGTAAGGATTGTAAGCATCAGTGCCCGTAGTTCTGATGACGACAAAATCGCCTCCGCCGGCACGCTGGCACATCCACTGAAACGCCTCGTCAACATCGGTGCCTCCTCCCATTAACACCAATCCCGGACTAAGCGTGTTTGATGGTTGCGCATCAGCGGGATTGCCGGCAATGAACGATTGATAACCAGGCTTCGGTGCGGCGGTTGTCGATATGCAGGTAAGTAAAAGAATTGCGAACGCGATCGCCGACGCAGTGACGGAACGACGCGGCGACGCGGCGACGGACAATTCTGAAAGTAGAGTAGTTGAAACGAAGGAACAGGTGAGCATGTGACATCCTCCTGAATTGATGAGTTTTTTTTCGGTACCCTCTAATACACCTTAGAGAGGCGGGCAGCAAGCCAAATGTCTTTGGCTTGTCCGATATGCTTCAGCTTGTCGATTTACATCATTTGCTCCTCGCCCGAAGAGCTAGAGCATATCGGATACCGATTCCTCAATAGGGGATTTCCCCAGTGTGAAACCTTCAAAGAGTTGTGTTAAGTTTTCCAGCGTTCGAGCTCGCCTGCGAGGGACAGTCAGCTGCGGCGAATTAGCTGCCTGAACTTCAACGCTTTAACTGACCCGATCGAACAAGCAATAAGAGTTTTAAGTAGCGGTACACACATTGGAGCAATTCCCGGTGGTGTGTCGATAACCCCCTTTAGGTTATGACGCCTGAGAGATTCCAACAGACGCTAAAGATCTATCACGCGGCACTTGCATGTGACCCCGCAAAGCGTTCTGCACTTCTGGATGAAAAGTGCGGCCGTGATCCCGATCTGCGGCAAGAAGTTGAGTTGTTACTGGCTGGGGGAAAAACCGCCGAGGCATCGATGCTATCGATGGCAATGAAGGAGTCAATCAGAAGGCTGACAGACGAAAACCCGCGTGTGCTTGTCGGCCAAACTTTGGACCACTACGAAGTGCTTTCGTTGGTTGGGAGTGGCGGCATGGGTGAGGTCTATCGAGCTCGCGATATCAATCTGGGCCGAGACGTCGCACTAAAAATACTTCCTGAGGGTCTTTCTTCTGACGGGGAGCGAAGACGTTTTGAGCGAGAAGCACGTGCAGCCTCCGCTCTTAACCATCCCAACATTCTCACAATTCATGAAATTGAGCAGGTCGATGATCACCGGTTCCTCGTCTCGGAATTCATCGAAGGTGAAACTCTACGTGATCGGCTGGGAAGAGGTCGCTTGCCCGTAGGCGACGCACTCGAAATCGCGATTCAAATTGCCAGTGCTCTTGAAGCTGCACATGCTGCAGGAATAGTTCATAGAGACATCAAGCCTGAAAACATCATGCTCAGGCGAGACAATCTCGTTAAGGTGCTGGATTTTGGACTTGCCAAAGTCTCTGAATTGGTGACGACATCTACTGCGCCAGAGCGAGCTACGCTCGAGTGGTTCCACACCGATTCAGGAGTTGTGCTTGGTACATCGGCATATATGTCTCCCGAACAAACGAGGGGACTTCCGATTGATGGACGCACTGACATCTGGAGTTTGGGCGTCGTCTTATACGAGATGGTTAGCGGGTCGCCGCCGTTCAACGGTGAAACCAAGAGTGATGTGCTTGTTTCAATCCTCCAAAAAGAACCTCCTCGACTTACGAGCGAAGTAACAAATCACAGGGGCGCCCTAAAGCGGATCTTTGACAAAGCCCTACAGAAAGATCGAGATCAACGTTACCAGTCGGCAACTCAGTTACTCGAGGATCTAAAGAAACTCAGGCAAGAGACACAAACACACGCCACAAACCTCAGTACTGCAAGGTCGCTGGCTGTTTCGACATTCAACGCACAAGGTCTGAAGATCGCTCTCTTTGCAGGAATGGTGATCGTTGCCGGACTTGTATGGTACAAGCTGAGTCGACCCACCAATACGCAGCCTGTTCAACCAGCTCCGAAAGTGACACCGTTCACTACCTTTCCTGGGCGCGAGCAACAACCGACCTTCTCGCCCGATGGCAATCAAATCGCCTTCTCGGCAAACGGAGACAAAGGCGACAACTTCGATATCTACATCAAGCTGGTAAATTCCGAAGCGACCCCATTGCGACTCACATCGAATCCAGCGGATGACATTTACCCGGCATGGTCGCCAGATGGAAAGCTGATCGCATTTGTCCGCCACGTCGGTGCGCAGATAGGCATTTACACGATTTCGCCTTTGGGAGGCACTGAACGAAAACTATATTCAGGCACTTCCGCATTTTTCTCGTTCTACGAGTTTGGGAACGCGCTGTGTTGGTCTCCAGATGGAAAGTATCTGGCCTTCTCAGGTCAACCTTCCATGGATCAACCTAACAGTATTTTCCTCTTATCGACCGATACTCTGGAAGCACATCAGATTACACAGCCACCCGAAGGCTTTCTTGGAGATTCGACTCCGGCCTTCTCGCCTGACGGCAAACTTCTGGCTTTTGTACGTGGGGCTTCGAGTCGCGATGTCGAGGTTTTTGTGATGCCCGTGTCAGGCGGCGAACCAAAGCGGCTTACGTATGACAATCGCAGTGGAAGGAGCCTGGCCTGGAGCGCAGACAGTAAGTGGATCGTATTCTCGTCGTGGTTTTATGGCGGACTAAAGTTGTTCAAGGTTGAAGCTGCAGGAGGAACTCCACAACAGTTGGATGTCGGGACCGAGTTCGCTTCGACTCTAGCCATCTCGAAGAACGGAGATCGACTCGCTTACTCCCAGGAGGTACGAGATACAAATATCTGGCGAATCGATCTCACCGAGTCATCAGCTTCTAAGTCGCGCACAAGACTTATTTCGTCGACGCGACAGGACTACAGTCCACAGTACTCTGCCGACAACAAGAAAATCGCTTTCACCTCAGGACGAACCGGCAGCAATGAAATCTGGGTTTGCGATGCCGATGGTCAGAACGCCGTGCCCATTACTTCTTTTGGTGGTCCAGACGTTGGCACTCCACGATGGGCACCTGACGGGCAACAGATTGCATTTGATTCTTTAGCTCCAGGACATCGCGACGTTTTCATTATCGGTTCGCAGGGTGGCAAAGCACGTCGTCTTACGGGCGACGACTCGGATAATGTTCGACCGAGCTGGTCCCGCGATGGGCAATGGATTTACTTCGGATCGAATCGCACCGGCGAGTGGCAACTCTGGAAAGAGCCTGCTCAGGGAGGTCAGCCTGTACAGCTTACCCGCAAGTGCGGTCGCGATGGTTTTGAATCAACAGATGGAAAGTTTGTGTACTACGTAAGGTGCTTTGGCTGTGCGGGACTTTGGAAAGTCTCAACCGAGGGTGGAGATGAAACGTTGGTACTCGACGGAATCTACCAGGGCCTCTGGGGTTTGTTGGATAAGGGGGTCTATTTCATCAATCCCGACACGACTCCTTACGCAGAGATTGAGTTCTACAATTTTGCTACGGGACGCACGACGAAAGTGTCGGTAGTTGAAAAGGAACTGCAGTTGGTCTACCCGAGTCTGGCAGTTTCCCAGGATGGTAAGTCTCTTCTCTACGTTCAGGCGGACAGTTTTGAAAGCGACATCATGCTTGTCGAGAACTTCCGATGAATAGAATCTTTCAAGCAAGGGCCAACCTAAATTCTCTCGCCGCTCCCTAACGCTTGGCTTTGAGTCTTGTAATAGCTTCCTGGATCTTAGGTGCATTAGGCGCCTTTGGATTCTCGCGTAGATAACTTTCCAGTTCTGTAATTGCCTTTTGATACTCTTTCCGCTTGTCGTAAATCGAAGCGAGGTACAGGTGCGCTGCGCGAGCCTGAACAGGCCCCCCAATTGAATACGCTTCTTTCAAAGACTTCTCAGCCTCATCAAGTTTGCCTATTGTGATAAGCGCCATTCCCAGATACAGGTGGGCGTTGAAGAGTCTGGAATCGAGTGATAAAGCGAGATTCAATTCACTGATTGCTTCGCTGGCATGATCAATATTCAGGTACGCTATCCCTAACCCAAGATGAGATTGTGCCGCTCTGGGATTCACCGCGATCGCTTTCTTCAATGTTTCGATCGCCAGATTGTCTTTTGCGACTTCGATGAAAAGAAGACCGAGTTGTTGCAGCGCGAGGAAATAGCTGGGAAACAATTCAAGCGCCCTTTGCAGTTTGTTAATGCCATCATTTTTGTCTCCTTTCGCGATACTGTTAAGGGCACCTTGAAACTCCTTTTGCGCTTCGGGCGGTATGTCCTGAGCGAAGATGGTCCCCGTGATTGTCGTCGGATTGGCTCCGCCCGCATTTTTTAAGGTGAAGTCAAAACGTTCCTTCGAAAAGTTTGCTACTGAAACACCGGAATTGATCAGTTCGATCCTCTGTACCTGCGACTGGATTCCAGTTTCCGCTGGTTTTACTGATATGTAATAAACCCCGGCGACTACTCCACTAAATCTGTAGCGCCCATCGCTCTTAGTAATGTCCTGATCAACCTGGGCCCCAGCGTGATTTTGAAGTGTCATGACTACGTTTGGGAGTGCCTTCGCCTCTGGCCCATAAACTGTACCTTCAATCTCGTAAACCGTTTGTCCGAATGCGTTGGAACTCGCCGCAATGACAGACAAATTGGCGATCAAAAGAAGTGCACGAATCTTCAGCGACATCCAGACCTCCTCTTAAATCGGCAGATTATTACTATAGGGTTAGTGCGACAACTCGTTGTAACGCCACTCCCGCTTTCCCAAGCTAAGTCTCGCCTACCCACAACCTTAATTGGTCAACCGAATCAAATTTGAATCATTTTTTGGGATGGTTCTCCATTTTTTCGTAGTTCGATGGGACCTTGTGCTGAGGCAAGAGCAGTAAATTCCAACTATGTTGAAGGTTTCAACCAAACTTAACTGGGGGCATAAGATTTGCGAAATTCACATCGAATTTAGACCTTTACCTTCCGCGGAAGTTACGGACCCCCTTTACCTTTGGTCCTGAAATGACGCGGAGTTCTACAGGGTTCAGCCACCTCGCGGCGAAATTCTCCCGGCCCACCGGTGGCAAATCTGCGAGTTACACCGTCGCAGTCGCACCAAAGAACACCAACAACCAAAGGAGAGATCATGAATCGATCAAAACGAAAGACAGCAGTCATCTCCGTTCTGTCGGGACTTCTATTTATGGTTGTACTAAGTCCCGCCGCCTATGCCCAGCATATTCGCGGTGCGTTAGAAGGAACGGTACTCGATGCTAATGGGGCCGTCGTTGAAGGCGCTTCGGTAGTTCTAAAGAGCGCGAGCACCGGGGCTGAGGCCACTACAAGTACCGACGATCGAGGTAGATTCAATTTCCAAAATCTACTGTCGGGCGTTTACTCAGTAACGATTGAGAAAGCCGGTTTCAGAAAATACGTGGCCACCGACGTAACAGTAAAAGTTGGCAGCGTAACGCCTCTAATGACAACACTCGAAGTAGGGACAACACAGGAAGTGGTCAACGTTACGGCAGTTTCTGAAGCCACAGTTGACACGACTAGAGCAACGGTCGATGGCGTGGTCACACCAAGACAAATCGAAAACCTTCCGTTGAACGGAAGAAACTTTCTTGATCTCGCCCAACAAGAACCAGGAGTACAAGTTCGCGACGGTGGTGATTTTGACCCGACCAAGAACCAGATGGTGGGCGTCTCCATGGGCGGACGCAGCGGTCGTTCAACACGTATTCAAGTCGACGGTGTTGACATCACCGACGAGACAGTGGGCACAACGACCACAAACATCTCGAATGAAACAATTCAGGAGTTCCAGGTCAGCAGGTCAACTCTCGATCCGAGCACAGACCTCACTTCCAGCGGCGCCATCAACATCGTCACACGCAGCGGTGGGAATGAGTTTCACGGCGCCGGATTCGGGTTCTTCCGAGACGAAAGCTACTCAGCAGATTTGCGTCTGAACAAGACCTCTCCGACGACGCAGAAGCCTCCGTTTGATCGTCAGATTTTGGGTGGTCGCGCCGGGGGCTATATCATCAAAAACAAATTGTTCTGGCACACCGAGTTTGAAAACAACAACCAGGACGGCCAGCAATTCACGAGCGTTCCGAACTTCACTCAATTCACAAAAGCTTTTGGGGTGCCACTTGACGAGAGGCTCGCCGGAGCTCGAGTGGATTGGAAAGTCAACGACAAGATTGGCGTCTTTTACCGGTTCAACCATAACTACAACTTCGGTGTTACCGGTTTTGGTGGCACAGATCTTAGCGCGTTTGGAAATCTCAATAACACCAATACGCACGTCGCAGGACTCGACTATTCCCTGTCACGTTGGACGCATTCAGTCCGCTTCAGTTATCTGAACTTCAACAACTTCATTGTTGATGCAAACTCAGCTGCGGGAACTCCAACAACTCTCGACCCTGCTGGCGGTCCAATACTCGTCCGCATTACGGGCGGGGTGCAGGACATCGGACCGGATCTATTAGCGCCACAGCAAACGTTTCAGGACAACCTTCAAAGCAAATATGATGGCAGCATGATTTCCGGCAACCACACGTTCCGCTTTGGCTTGTCATACAACCATATCGGTGAAGCAGTGTTCGCCAACTTCTTCGGGTTATCAGCACGCATTCGCGGCAATATCAGCGGTAAGACCTTTGCCAATGCGAATGGCGGTGCTGGAGATCCTTTGAACTATCAACTAAACCAGATCGTCGTCGGCAACGGACTTGGTGCCTTTAGTGAAAGACCAGCGTTGGGGTTCCCAAACGGCGGTACCACTAATCATCGCATCGGTGTTTATTTCACCGACGCCTGGAAGGTCAAAAGAAATCTCACTCTCACTCTTGGTGTTCGTTATGACTATGACAGTGCCCTCGCTGATAGTGACTTGAAACGCACCGCCAAGTTGGCAGAATTCAGCTCGGCGCTCGCGGGCTTCGTCCACAACGACGTCAATAACTTCGCTCCGCAACTTGGTTTTGCCTGGGACATCAAAGGCAACGGCAAGACGGTGATTCGCGGTGGCGGTGGGATCTTTTACGACGGGAATATCATCAACAACATTCTGTTCGACCGAGTGCTCAACCTGCCGCCCGGTCTTGGAAACGACACGCCAGTCCTGAGTGCTGGAGCGCCGCGCCTACTCGATCCGGGAACTGGCGCTTGCATGTTTGACGCTACGAGTTTCAGACCAACGGTTGGTCAGTGTGGCCCCGGGGGTATCAATCTTTTTGCCCTGCCACTGAAGAGCGTTATCGCTGCTGCGCAACGAATGCAGGGTGCTCTTCAGGGTGTTACTCAGGGGTTGGCAGCTAGTTGGCCACCTAAAGGCATTCCTCCACTGTTCGATCAGGTTTTGGATACCGAAGGGAGTGTAATCTTCAACGAGTACAAGAGGCCTTACGGGATCATGCTGAACATTGGCGTCCAACGCGAGATCAAACCCGGTCTCGTTTTGTCCGTCGACTATCTACGCAACCGTGGCGTTCATTTCAATCAAACAACTGACCTGAACAGAATCGGGGCGGCGAATACTCTTGATGTTGCCATTGCTCGCGATGCGATCAGTGCTACCAATGACGACTTTGGTTGTCCTGCGGTTGTCAGTGCAGCAGCAATCAATTGCGCGATTGCGGCAGGCGCTTCGATCGGTGACTACGCGAATTTTGGTCTGGGGGCGGGTAGCGCATTAGATGGTTTCGCATTTCGCGGACAGAACCCAAACTTCCGTGGCATTGGAATGATTCAATCGTTGGGGCTGTCGCTCTATAACGCACTGACTGTTGACCTGCGCGGCAGAATGGCGAAGAACTGGGGGCCAATCAAAGATATGACAGGCACAGTCAGTTACGCTCTTTCCCGCTTCGAGTCATCAGGTGGCGATCAGGATTTCCTTTCCGGTTCGGCTTTCAATGATGCGCCGACCAGGTTCTTCGGACCAGCCGGCCTGGATCGTACGCACCAACTCAGCTTCGGTGTTTTGACAACGCTGCCGTGGGGCATAAACCTGAATACAACAACTCGCATAGCTTCACCATTGTCCCAATCGGCATTCCTCGATTGTCAGGACTGTGGTGCCGCAGAGATCTTCATGAGTGACCTTGATGGCGATGGCATTACAGAAGATCCGTTGCCGGGAACTAATCGGGGTTCTTTCAGCCGTGATGTCAAAGATGGTGCGGCGCTGAACTCACTGATTGGTTCCTTCAACTCGCAAATCTCCGCTGGTTCGTTGACTCCCGCCGGCAGAGCATTGGTGAGTGCCGGTCTATTCTCGGAAGCGCAACTGAAAGCATTGGGCGCGACGTTTAATAATGGATCCGGAATACCGTTAGCACCTACAAATCAGGTTGGACTCGACTGGTTTACCAACACTGATGTGCGCATCTCCAAAGTCTTCACAATTAAGGAGCGAATTAAGATTCAACCGATGGTGGAGATTTTCAACTTGTTCAATTTCGCCAACTACGATCCGCCAGGAAATCGTTTGACATCGTTCTTGAACGGAGCGGCAGGGTCAATTAACGGAACAACTCCAGGTGTTCGGAGTAATCGTTACGGACTAGGCTCGGGCTCATTTGCTCCCGGTATTCCTCGAGCGTTTCAGTTTGGATTCCGAGTTGATTTCTAAAGAAAGCATTTTCTGCTTTCGATTTGAGGGTGAAGCTTCCAGCTTCACCCTTTTTTTCACGCAGAGAAGGTCTAAGGCATTTATCAAACTCTGATGATCTCAAGTTGTCAGCCCGCTCGCCTCATAATTCTCAAAGCCTCAGAGACTGGCATAAAGCTGCCGGATAAAAAAGGCACAAACTTCCTATTGTCTTTGTTTGAGTCAAAGTCTAATCTTCTGACCAGCCAATCAGCTGCGGCAACAGCTTGATCGGTTGCATTCTTCCCGACAGCGCTTACAAAGTGAAAACCGTAATAAGAAGTTCCGCCTCCCAGGCGGACGAGGTTGCGTGGGGTGAGGACACGTAACCACCAGGCGGGGAATTGTGGGAGATTTCCCGCCACTTATTTTTTGATCAAAGCTCAACGATCTCGAAAATCTTCTCAGTCCCAGCCACGCCACACATCAACTCCACCGTTTGAGATCCAATCTAAACAAACTAGATATGCACTTGCGTCCAGCACAAGGGAACACACTCAATAGTAATGCCCTCCCCAGCGGTTTTCCGAGGAGGGCAGTTCAAATTACGTTTCTTCTGAAGCTGTTACAGGGTTTCCACGTCTAAACCGGGGGTGTTAAGCAGCGCGATCTGTGAGGTATTGATCTCAAGTATTCATAGACGGCCGTTAAGTCCCGGTCAGTCTTCTTGCCAAAAACCGGCCACGGCATCACTTGCAACAATCCGTTATCAAACGGAGGAACACCTGGTGATGTTGTATCTTCACCGGTGCGCAACACATGAATGAACTGCTCGAGTGTCAGACCAGCCGGTAATCCATTTCCGTCTGGAGTTAGATTGCGGCTTCTGAATGGACCAAAATCCATTCCGCCAGAAAGGTAGCAGTTAACATTGATTTGTTCCGGGCTCTCGCCTGCAAAGGGATCGCCTCCTGGCAAATACGAAGGGTTGGTGTGGCAGTCGTTACATCCACCGGTGTTAACGATATAGCTGCCCAAACCGACGAGAGCGCGGTTCTTGCCCTTGAGATTGAGCTCAACAGGAGCGATATCGAATCCGCGTTGAATGATGCTCTCATCGTTATCGATCATTAATGCGACTGGTTGAGTCATGTGGCCGCTTCTTACGAGGCTGTTCGTTTTCGAGAAAGCGGCTATCACCGATGGGCTAACAACAAGTAAAGCGACACCGGCCAAGGCTAGCAATGTACACAGCAAGAGTTGTCGTTTCATTGGGA
>Ga0157374_10002779_pt1 | contig 14700 bp, 10 predicted proteins | sample M25metaG_FD_115308 | JGI IMG/M metagenome (GOLD analysis project Ga0157374, IMG submission 115308) | Miscanthus rhizosphere microbial communities from Kellogg Biological Station, Michigan, USA - M2-5 metaG | ecosystem: Host-associated > Plants > Roots > Rhizosphere > Soil | place: USA: Michigan...
CCGGGTCCTGCCACGCCGAGCGGGGCTTGAGGGTGGGCATCAGAGGGCGTCCAGGCGTTCCAGCTGGGCGACGATCAGCAGCGTCGAGTCGCGCTGCAGGGCGGACAGCAGGCGCAGGATCACGGCCCGGCGGAGCAGTCGGCGGTGCGGCTCCGTCTCTTCGTCGGCGGTGTCGATCAGCCGGACGATGACGAACAGCCGGTCCTCGAACATGTCGGGCTCGTCGGACGAGCCGTCGTCCAGTTCGACTTCGATGTCGCTCATCGCGGCTGATGGCTTCCGTACGTGCCCTTGCCGACAGGCCCCGTTGGATTGATCACCAGCAGGTCCTCCCTGGTGCACACAGCGGCGCAGGTGCCGCAGGTGACCCCGACGTACCCGGCGACGTACGCGGCCTTGTAGACGTTCAGCTCTGAGCAGGCAGCGTTGGTGCAGTACCAGAACTCTTGAATCTCGGGCTCGGGGTTGCTCATGATGCCGAAATCCCGCAGGCGAACCAGTTGTACTGGACGACGGTGTCGGCTGCCGGAGCACCTGCGTAGTTCTTGGCATGGACGGTCCCCTGAGTGACCGACGTCGCCGAGTTCGACACGCCGAGCACCAGCGCCTGGGTGGCCTCAGCGGAGATGGCGAAGAACTGCGGCGTGTACAGGAAGGCGACCGGGAAGCCCTGGACAATCGAGGCGAACCCGTTGGTCGTGACGATGCTCACACCGCTGAACAGCTGAGCCTCGAAGGTCTGTTGATGATCGTCGAAGTTGACCAGCAGCACGTGGTTGATCGCATCGGCAGTCTCGGCGTCCTGGTCATCGACGTACTGCTTCGACGTCAGCTCGTCGGGGTTGTCCGGAGTGGGGTCGGTGACGGTGAACGTCGGTGCACGCAAACGCCCGGCCATGATCTGCGTCGACGTGGTGTCGATGCGCACCACGTTGGCCAGCGAGGTGTCGACGTACGACTTGGGCACCGCATCGGCTGTGCCGGTCGGCGTGGCGACGTTGGTGATCTTGTTGCCGGTCATGTCCAGCTGCCCGGTCATCGCATCGCCGCTGGTGGCCACGCGGAGCTCGTCCTGATCGTCGACGTAGCCCTTGCGCGTGGCGTGGTTCAGGCTGGTCGGCGTGAACCCCGGCAGGGAGAGCATGCCGGTCATGGTGTCGCCGGAGCGGGCCACCTTGTCGCTGACCGTCGCCAGAGCATCGAAGATGTCCCCGTCAATGGCCCGAGCGAGGTCCTCGAGATGCTGAGCCGTGTCCTGCTGCTCGGAGTCGAGCGGGTACGGGTAGTTCTGGTTCGGGGTCGATCCCGGCATCGGTCCTCCTCGGTCAGCTAGATGGTACGCACCTACGGCTGGTCGACCCACGTACTGCCGTTCCACGTCCGCACCGCCAGCGCCGGAGCGAAGTTCGTCCCGTTCCAAGTTCGCGCCGGACCGGCGATGTACGCCGAGCTGTCCCAGAAGCGGATGTCGGGCGGAGCAAAGCTGCGCAGCACGCGGGTGACGAAGCCTCCGACGAGGGCCACGGCGTTGTCTGCACCGGGGACGAACAGGACGCGGGTCTCAAAGCCGCCGACCCGTGCCCGGCCTCCTGAGCCGCGTGACAGGACGCGCGCTTCGAAGCCACCGAGGCGCGCCGCAGTGTCCGCGCCGCGAAAGGCCACGCGCACGCTCTCGCGAGACTGGCGGTACCAGTCCTTGGGCGGTGGCTCGGAGAAGCCGACGCGCGACGAGATGCTCGTCTCGCGGTACCAGTCGACCTTCGGTTCGCTGAACGCCACTCGCGCCGATTCGCGCGCGGTCCACGCCTCGGTGGTGATCGCCATGTCGCCGCGGAACGTCTCGTCTGCCCCGGTGGCGACGTACATGTCGTCGTAGACGTGTCCGGCGAACTGCAGCCAGCCCAGGTGCACGGTGTCGAAGACCGTCTTGGTGCCGCCGTTGCGGGTGTCCAGCCCGGTCAGGTTGAGCCGCTCGACACCGTTGATGCGGATGATCACCGATCCGGCGGTGTCGTGCAGGCGGGCCTGCACCTCGACGTAGGCCCACGTCGTGGTCGTGTACAGGCCGCCGACGGTCACCCCGAGCGTCACGCCGTTGGGGCCAAGGCGCGCCTCGAAGCCGCCGTTCAGCGTGGTCAGGACGTGGAGGTGCTGCGTCGCCCCGGCGTCCGACGCCAGGCTGAACATCCAGTTGTAGCTCAGCTGGTTGGGCTTCAGGGCGAAGCCGACGGTGACGTACTCGGACTCAGCGCTGGCGGGGAAGCGGAAGTCGGCAGAGCTGCTGGTGCCGGTGACCTGGATGCCGGTGCCGTTGCGCCCGGCGACGAGGGATGCGCCGCCGAGGTTGGTCCACGCAGCGAGAGTCGCGAACGGCTCCCGCAGGATGAGGGTCACGCCAGCTCGATGCCGGTCTGCAATCCGTTCACGGCTGCGATCGTGAACGCCGCGCCAGTCTCAGGGTTGACGGTGAGGACGTAATCGTAGCTGCGGTAGGCGGTGGCCAGCGGCAGGGCGGCGCTCTTGGTGTCGACCGCACCATGGTTGATGACCCGCACGTTCATCGGCGTGACGGCATCGGTGCGGAGCATCCGCGCGGAGTGGCACACACCGACGATCGTTCCGGTCGTGTGCGCCAGATCACCGAGGGTGTAGAGGTCCTGCTGGCCGACCGTCGCGGCGTACACGTAGTCGGTATCGCTGATCGGATGCGTGTCATCGACATAGACGTAGTTGTCGACGCTGTCGCCATCCATCCCGGTCCACTGGTTGACCGCACCATTGCCGTTGGGCAACAGCGTCTCCACGGTGAGGTTGCCGAGGAAGGCGTCAGGCGTCGTCGACGCCAAAGCGAAGTAGATGTCATCGATGTCGACGGTCGAGCTAGTGCCGCCAGCCCAGGTGGCCGTGTCGTAGACCGTCTTGGTCCCGGCGTTCTTGGTGTCACCACCGGCCTGCGAGCCGACCGCCGCCCCGTTGAGCCGCAGAGCGGCAACGCCGAGTGTGTCGTGCAGGCGTACCTGCAGCTCCAGGTAGTACCACACGTTCGGCGCAACGAGGCCGGTGGCGGTGGTGAACAGCACCGTGGAGGCGCGCATCACGCTGATCGACCCGTCGACGTTGAGGCGCACCACGGTGTGCTGTGTCGCCGCGGCGTCGCTGTTGAGCGACAGGATGCTGACCGCCGTGGCGCTCTGGATCGTCCAGCGGAAGGCGAATCCGACCGTCGCCGCATCGGCCTCCTGAGCGGTCTGAGGCTGGTAGCGGGCGGTCGTGGCCGTGCTCGTCAGACGGATGCCGTTCTGGTAGCGACCGGCGACAACCGTCGGGGAGTTGGCCGGAACCAGGGAGCTGAAGTCCTCGCAGCCATCGATGAGGAGCAGCGTCATCAGGCCACCTCGACCCCGGCCTGCAACGCATTGACCTCAGCGGCTGTCCATGCCAACCCCGTCTCCGGGTTGACGAGGAACACGGATTGGCGCGTGGCGTAGGCGAAGTCCAACGGCAGCGCCGCTCCGGCGTTGGTCGTCGCCCCGCGCACCAGTGGCTTGAGCGTGCGCGACCCGACCTCGTCCTTGGCGGCATAGATCGTCGGGGCCACAGCCAGCACCGTCCCGCTCCCTGTCAGATCGGCCAAGGTGTACAGGTCCTGCTGGCCGATGGTCGCCGAGCCGACGTAGTCGGTGCTCGACGGCGGCTGCTCGTCGACCAGCAGGTAGTTGTCGACGCTGTTGCCGTCCGAGCCGAGGAACTGGTTGACAAAGCCGTTGCCCGTCGGGAGCAGCGTGGCCACGGTGCAGTCGCCCTGGAAGGCGTCACCGGCTCCAGCCATCATGTACAGGTCGTCGAAGATCGTCGTACCGCCGACGCCCATCCCGAACCGCACGGTGTCGAAGGTGGTGTTCACTCCGAGGTTCTTCGTGTCGAGCGCGGTGGCGTTGATCACCTCCACGCCATCGACGTTGACCTTCACCGTGCCCAACGAGTCATGTAGGCGAGCCTGCATCTCGACGTAGTACCAGCGGTTCGCCGCAGGGAACGGTGCGAAGGTCGACGAGGCGAGGACCGGGGTCGTGCTGTCGCCGCGGACGATCTGGAGGTTGCCGTTGACCACGAGCATCGCGACGTGCACGACGGTCCCGAGGTCACTGAGCAGCGCCACCGCCGCGGGCGAGACGTTCGTGCCGCTGACGGTCGAGGGCCGCATGGCGAAGCCCACCGTCACCGTGTCCGAGTACGGCGTCGGGAAGCGAATCTGCACTGAGCTGCTCGACCCGGTGATCTGGATGCCCTTGGCGGTGCGAGCTGCGACACCGTAGGTCTGCCCGGTGCCGGTGACCGCGACGACGGCGCTGTTGTCCTCCAGGCCGTCGATGTAGACGAGTGGCACGGGGATGCACGGTAGTGGGTGCTCGCAGGTCAGTCGGGGAGAACGTGCGTGTTGTAGTCGCCCGGCTCTATCCGCTGAACGCTCGTCACCGCGATCGACTCGCGCGTCGCGTGCGCATCGCAGACGTGCCAGTTCGGACCGTGGAACGTTGTGGCCGTCAGATCGCCGGTCGCGTCGCCGATGTGGAACGTGTCGGCCAGCGTCCAGTCCGCGAGGTCGACGACGAGGCGGTCATCTGCGTCGAAGACCAACTCGGTGAGAGGTCGACGGCTGCGGTACACGCGCACCGTTGCGTCCGACGTGGCGAAGCTGCTCCCGGGCGCTCCGGCGTATCGGTTGACCCACACCGCGTAGTCGCCGGGTACGAAGCCGTTCGACCGGTACAGCACCGGAGGCGACTCGTTGCCGTCCGGACGGCCACTGGGAGGTGGCAGCTGCGGCGCGGCGTTGGCCCCGAGAATCATGATGTACTCCGGCCCGAACGACGTGGTGTCATCGAAGTCCAAGAGCCCGTGGAACACCGGCCACTCTTGGTAGAAGTTGACGTGGAACCTGCTGCTCACCGGGAACGCATCGTTGCCCGGATCGACGCCCGCCGGGCCGGATGGGCCGGACATGTGGAAGTCGAGGTCGAAGGGCTCGGTCGCCCAGTCCAAGACGAACAGCAGGTCACCGTTCGACACGGGCTCGGGAATCTCGGTGAGCCCGCCGCAGACCTCCAGGATGTGGTACGAGGAGCCGCCGTCGTCTCCCGGCGCCGAAGGCGCTCCCGAGCAGCCACTGGCACTGAGGATGCGAGCCGACGTGTACGCCTCCAGGTGTGAGAGGGCGCGCATCGCCATGCCGACGTAGGGGCCGTCCGGCTGAGCCGAGTCGACTGCGGTCAGGACCAGCGTGTCGTTGACGTAGACGCGCTGCGTCCCATCGGCGTCTGACTCCAGGCGGAAGGTCGCCGGTTCGCTCGCCGGATAGGGCAGGGTGACATCAGCGATCCGGTACCACTCGGCGTTCCCCGGGAAGTGGACAAGGTCGAGGTACAGCTCATCATCGACAGTCGCTGGCGGCGTCCATGGGAACGAGCGGTCGTAGAAGTTGACCTCCAGCGCCACGCAGGCGGCGTCGGTTGCGTTGGCATGGGTGAACAGCACGGCGTAGCCGTTGTTGCCCTGGCAGTCGTCGATCTCGATTTCGATGGACTGGTCATCGGCGTGCGCTGCATGCCAGCGCATCGATGACATCGGACCGTCGACGGTGGTGACGGCCGCACCCGTGCTCAGGAAGAACGGGCCGACATCGTGCGACGTCGCTCCGCCGTAGAACGTGGCGTACGCGGTGTACGGGGCCAGCACCCAGCCCGGTCCGATTTCGACTCGCTCGAAGTCGTCGGTCCAGCAGTCAGCTCCGCCGCCGCGCCACATGAAGGCGAAGCCGACACGATCGCCGGACAAAGCCGGGACCTGGCGGTCCATCACCACTCTTGCGATGAACTCGTCATCCGAGGCAAGCAGGCGGAGGTGACCGGCGCGCCCGACCTCAAGGCGCAGCTTGGCGATCGGATCGCCGGGGAAGGCGAAGCCCTCCAGAGTTCCCGTAGCGAGCTGACCGGTCCCGGGCGGCGGGTTGTGCACCTGCCCGAGCGCATCCTGCTGGAACACGTAGGCCCACAGCTCACCCTGACCGCCAGCGATCAGGTACTCGCACCACACAGCCGTGCAGCACAGGTTCTTGGTGTTCGCCTGGCAGTAGAGGATGAACGGTCCCTGGACGAGCGTGCCACCCGCGCCTTGGTGCACGTTGTCGGTGACGATCTCGACGAACTGGTCACCGATGTACGTCTCGGTGGTCATGACGTCGTTGAGCAGGTGCCCGATCGGCGCTTTCCTCGACACCGTCAGCGCATCGATGTACGGCTTGAACCCGGCGTCGCGGTGCCACTCGATCCGCATACCGACGTGCTGACCGTTGAACCCAGGGCGGTCGTAGGCGCCGACGAAGACGAACGCGGCGGTGTCGGTCACCGGCGCATAGGACAGGCGGAAGGTCGAGTTCTGCTTCTCGACGCGTAGGGCGGCGGGGTTGGCAATGGGCGCCCCGAAGCTGCCGGAGCCGACGACGCCCCCATGGAACCACTCGACAACGAACAAGCTGCCCATCCATGGCTCGTCGTCGTTGGCGGCGATGAACCCGAACTCCAACCCGCTTCCCAGCGTGCCGTCGAATCCGACGAGGACGGAGATCGTGTTGTTCACCCCGGCCACCGAGTTGATCCGCAGGTCGACGGTGTAGTCGCCGGTCATCAGCATGGCGACGAGCGCGTAGCGCGCCTGGTCGACGGTCGCCCCCTGCTCCGGGTCGGAGGCGCGGGCGAACTCGATCACCGGCATCGGCCGAACCTGGCCGTCCAGCGCTGCGGCCACCGGGATCCAGTTCGGGCCGAGAGGACCCTCGTCTCGGTCGAATGTGTCGGCGAAGATGATCTCCGTTGTCGTGGCCATCAGTGTCGGCACGGCGTCCTCGTCGCCTTCGACGTGGCCGCTGACGATGTACGGCTCGATCGTGGTGCACTCGTCGTAGCCGCCCGTGCGGCGGATGATCCCCGGCATCCAGAACGGACCGAGTGGCCCATTGGGGCGCTCGAAGTAGTCGCAGAACTGGCGGAACGGCGGCCATACCTGGACCATCTGGTACATGACGCGCACGACCTGGCGCGGACCGCGCAGGACGTTCAGGGCTGGGTTGATCAGCGGCACAGGTCAGCTCGGCGACATGATCCACACGGCGTTGAGCGGGATCGTCGCCTGCCCGTAGTCCGCTGCCGTCGGCGGGGTGGACTTGACCACGATGGGCCAGCCCGGACCCGCTGGTCCGGTGGCACCCGCGGCTCCTGGCGCACCCGCTGCGCCTGGCGTCCCGGCTGGACCGGCCGGTCCTGGCGCGCCCGCCGCTCCGGTGGGTCCTGGTGGCCCCGGCGGTCCTTCCGCTCCGAGCCCTCCGCTGCCGCCGCCGCCCGGCCCCAGCGGGCCGGTGGGATCGTCCTCGTTGACCACGACGTACAGCACGCGGTCGTCGTAGGCGGGGAGGTCGTCGTACTCGGCCTGGTTGCCGTGCCACTCCCACCACATCGGCCCGATCCATCCGTGACCGGTGTAACCGACGCGGCCGAGCACCTGGTTTGGCTCGCCGCCAGCGGGGATCGATTCCACCCACTGGATGCTGTTGTTCTCACCACGGGCGATGACCTGCCCGGGCTGACCACCTCCGGGGATGCCGCCGCCGCGCGGCTGGTGCTCCAGGCGTGACAGACGTACTTCGTGGCCGCTGAGGTACGAGGGCAGCGTCTCCCCTTCGCCGGGCTTGCGGCTCATACCCTGATCATGGTCTTCGGTGCGGTGATCGAGGTGAACTTGATCGTCTCGCCCCGCTCCGGCAACTCCTCCACGGTCAGCTCCTGGAGCCGCTCCCATCCAGTCGCCTCACGGCACAGCCGCGTCACGCTGACCTCGAACCATGCCCCCGGGATCAGGTCCCTGATCTTCCACGGCGAGCTCGGCAGGAGCATGGTGTTGTCCGGCACGACGATGCCGAGCGGAGTGGGCCACCGGTCGCTGATGTTCTTCAGCGCGGTCGACTGCCAGCCGAGCAGCTCCTCGTTCGACGGAGTCTCCTGGGTGTCGGACTCCTGGGAGTTGACGGTCAGGTCGTCGATCAGCCCGTAGCCCTTGGGCCCAGTGGTCGGCAGCCCGGCATCGTCCACTCCGGCGAAGCCGCGGCCATTGGTTACGACACCGCGCGTCGCCAGCGAGTTGCCGTACTCGACGAGCCGGGGTAGCTCGCTGATCCAGCGCTCATCGAGCGGTGGCAGCACCTTCCAGGCGACGTTGAGGTCCCAGTAGTAGACGTCCCGGTTGACCACCGTGTAGTCGGTGCCGTTGTCCTCGGCGAACTTGTCGAACGCCTCCCAGGTGTACATCTGCCAGTCGTTGACCACCTGGTGGTGCTTCGGCTCGTCTGCGGAGCGCAGTGGATGAAGGTGCGCCGGGAGCATGTGCCACGGATCGCCGCCGCGCGTGTAGCAGTCGAGCATCAGCGAGTCCATCGTGTCGAGGACGTAGCCGACCTTGGGGTAGAGGTAGTCGTAGCCCTTCTCGATGACGGCGCGGGTCGAGGCCCACAGCACGTCATCGGCGAAGATGTGCACCGTCTCCGACTCGTACTCGATGCGCGTGATCGGGCCTTCCCACACCGGCTCGCCGTTGCGGTAGATGTGCACCTCGTGGAGGATGGCGCGTAGGTCACCGAGCAGGTCGCAGCACTGGTCGGTCGAGACGACGACTTCGGCCGTGGAGATGTTGTCGCGGATGCGATGCCAGCGCACCAGCAACAGCGGGAGCAGCTCTCCGAGGGTCTTGAAGCCGATGGGTGTGCGGGCGACGGCGAAGGCGGTGTGGATACCGCAGCCGACCTCACCCACGCCCGACCAGCTTGTGCTCGATCGGATCAGCCGCGACGAGCGTGATCTCGATCTCGGCGAACGCCCCGGCGCTCAAGGTGTGGCGGGAGAGGATGGCCGGGCCTTCGGTGATCGCCGCGTAGTCGTACTGGCGCAGGAACGGGACGACGCAGAACTCCGAGCCGCATGTCCACTTGTCGGCCCCGAGCTTCAGCTCGTAGTAGGCGTAGACCCAGTGGCACCACTCGTCATTGGTCGGTGGTCCGGCCTTCAGCTCGGCGTAGGTCGACGGCCACCACGTCGGGTTGCACGACGGACCGTCGCGCAGCTCCGCGTAGGTGTTCGCCCAACACGGCCCGCCCGGCGTGTCCATGTCGTCGCACGGGCATGGGTCAACTTCCTCGCGACACGTCAGTGGCGGGCAGCAGTCGAACAGCGTGAGAGTGTCGCCAATGCACGGGTCGCGGGTCGTGTCGACGCGCTCGCGCAGCCACCGCAGCCCGGCGGTCAGCGCACAGTCGTCGGTCGCCACCGCCAGGGCCCGCAGGACCATCTGACGTGAGGCGTGGTAGGCCGTGCCGATCCCAGCGCGTGAGCCGAGCGATTGGTTGACCCGGGCGGAGCGGGTGGAGTTCTCCGTGCCGGTGAGGTCCAGCCCGAACACGCCGAGGAACCCCGCGGTGTCGGGGATCGCCGGGTCGTACCACGGCGCCGGATCGCTCACCGGGTCGACATACAGCGCATTGGTCAGCTCCAGCTCCGACTCGCACGGGTCGCAGTCGAGCAGGAACCCGACCCCCGCAGCCTCGGCGTAGATCAGCGTGCGGCGGTTGTTGACCAACTCGTCGACGGCGTTCGACGCAGGGTCGAGTGGGTGGCCTTCACCAAGGAGCAGCCAGTCTGGGCGCACGGTTGCCCCCTCAGGTCCGGGCCAACGCGACGGCGCGGTTGATCAGCTGGGTGGCGACGACTTCCGGATCGGCACTGCGTGGCGTGATGGTCATGTAGTTGTTCACGGTCTTGCCCGCCGGAGCCTTCATCTCGGTCGGCCCCTCGCGCAGCAATGCTGCCATCGCCCGCACCTCGGGGCTGACGCGGCTGAGCGGGAGGTCGAGCGGGACGACCGCCTCCCGGTAGCCGCGCTCGCCGAGGGTGGAGACCATCGGGAAGTTGACCAGCCGCCCGGCCATGCTGGTGGTCTGCTTGCTGCCGCCGCCGGTGGGCGCCATCCCCGGTGGCACGCCGTTGGGGAACACAGTGTTGACGGTGACCGTGACGGTCTTGTCCTTCACCTTGTCCAGCCCGGTCTGCAAGGTGGTGACCTTGGAGGTCTGCGTGTCGATGTTCGGCAGCGTGATCGTCACCGGCCACTCCTTGGACACGCCTTCCAGGTCGGTCTTGATGTTCCCGATGGTCGTCTCCAACTCGGTCGTATCGGGCGTGGCGAACGATGTCGGGATCGGTTCGAGTTGCCCACCCAGCAGGGCCATCGCTGCATCGGGGTCCTCGAATCCGGTCAACTTGGCCTTCACCGGCACTGTCACCTCGGTGGGGAACGTCGGCCCGCCCTGTCCGCCCATGCTCGCCAGCGCGCCGAGGTCCGCGCTCGCCCAGCCGCTGAAGGCGACGTCGATGGGAATCTTGAGCCCGTTCTCGGCCAGGGCCATCAGCCCTTCGGCATCGCGGGCGATCACGTCCAGACCGGGGGCCGAGGCGTTGACCGTGAGGGTGTGCGGGGCGTCCATCATCCCGCCCAGGCTGATCAGAGAGGCGTCCGCGTCCTGGTATGCCTGGGTCGTCGACGCATCAATGGCCACCGTGCCGCCAGCGGTCTCCACAGCCGTCTCCGTGCCGGACAGCTCCGTCTGCGCCTTGGTGAAGCCCTCGGTCAGGAACTGGATCAGCACCGGGTCGGACAGCTTGTCGACGTCCACGCCTGCCGCCTTCAGCCGCTCACGCACCGCGTCGAGGTTGGGCAGATTGAAGGTGGTGTCGACGCTGTCGCGGATGCCGTCGAGGTCGAAGTCGTAGTCGAGAATCTTGGTCGCAGCCTCTTGGATGCCGATGAGCTCGACCGAGGTCTTGATGTTCTCCGGGGTCAGGTTGAGCTGGTTGATGTACGCCTCGGCCGCAGCCTCGCTCCCGGCGAACGGAGCGACCTGCTTGATCAGCTCCTGGCGCATCTGAAGCATGGCCGCGGTGGTCTCGTCGGTGCTCTTGCCCTGCTGGAGCATGGCCGCGCCGGACGCCTCGATGTCTTTGATGCTCTTGCGGACGACGCCTGCGTTGTCCCGCCCGGCTTCCGTGTTCAGGTCGAGGCTGATGGTGTTGAGCTTCAGCTCCTTGTCGAACTTCTTGCCCTCCTTGCGAGCCTCCTCCCGCTCCTTGTTCCAGTCCGCCTGCGTCTCGGCGTTCTCCTCCAACTTGCCTGACAGCTCGTCGAGGTCGGCCTGGAAGTTGGAGGTGGCCTCGGCCATGTCGAGGGCGGGGTCGATCATCTTGTCCATCACGTCGGCGAAGTCGCTGGCCTTCTCCGCTGCCTTGTCGGCGGCCTCGGCGATGAGCACCCAGTTCTCCTCGGTCTCCGACAGCGCCTTGCGCACCCCGAACACCTGATCCTTCACCGTGTCGAAGGTGTCCCCTGTGCGGCCCATCGCCGTGTCCAGCGCCTCCAGACCGTCGGCCATCTTCTGGGCGTCGATCTTCGCCGCACCCTCGGCCAGGAACTGCGCCTTGACCGCAGCCTCATGTGCGGCGATCCCGAAGCCGTACAGCGATCCAGTGGTGTCTGGGATGATCGCGCCGAGGTCGTTGATCACGCCCCAGTTGGCCAGGCCCGCCGCCTCCAGCTCGCGCTGGGCGCGAGCGTTGTCCTCGGTCGCTTCGGTGTTCTGCGCGACGCCCTTGCCGTACTTGTCCTGCTGTTGGAAGAGGAAGCCGAGGATGATGGCGACCTGCTCGCTGTTCAGGCCCAAGTCTTCCAGCGTCTTCCCCAGCTTCTTGTACTCCTCCTGGGCGACCTGGCTGGGCCGGGTGGACGCGGCGAACGCATTGGTCATGTTCTCCAGGCTGACCTTGCCTGAGCGCACCATCTCGGCCAGCGGATCGCCCGCCCCCAGGAGGTTCTCCAGCCAGTCGGCGGTCGCCTCGTTGACCGTCTCGGTGCCGTCGACCCAGCTCGCGGCCCAGGCACCAGCGTCCAGCTTGGCCTTCATCATCAGGTCGCGTTCCTTGTCGGTGAGGTCTTTCAAGTTGTCCAGCACCGTGAGCACCACGGGCTTGGTCGTGCCGGTCCGCTCCATCTCCAAGATGGCCTGAGCGAACTTGTTGACCTCAGCCTTGGCCTCCTTGGCGCGCTCCGCGCTGTCCTTGAACGCGCTGGAGACGGCTCCGATGGCCAGCGTCAGTCCCGCCGCAGCGACGCCCTGTGGCCCACCGCCGACAGCGAAGAACGAGCCCACAGCACCGGCGGCGATCTGCGCGACGCCCATGATCTTGTCGCCGACGTTCTTCGAGGTGCGGATCATCTCGAACCCGAAGCCCGCGGCGACACCTCCGGCCAGGCTGGCTCCGATCACCGCGCCGGATGCCTTGCCGATGACCGCCACCGCCGGGCCGAGGTTCTTCAGCGAATTGCCGACCTGTTCGAACCCGCCGCCCTTGAACGCCGTGACCAGCCCGGCGCTCATGCCCTTCATCGCGCCGCCCGCCTGGCTCACGGCAGTGCTGAACAGCGTGAAGTTCTCGCCGGTCTTGACCAACTTGCCGCCCAGGCCGGTCAGTCCATCGGCGACGCTCTTGGTGATGCCGTTGATCGCCTTCCAGGCGACGAAGCCGACCAGCACTCCTGCGATCAGCGGGGTCAGCGGCTTGAGCACGCCGACCATGTCGCCGATGGCCGAGATGACCGGGGTCAGCGCGCTCGCCAGTGCTCCGATGAACCCGGCCATGTCCTGCAGCAGCGGCGTCAGGGCCTTGACCGCCTGTTGCAGGGTGACGCCGATGGCCTCGGCCATCTTCTGCAGGTTGGGGATGACCGGCTTCAGCGCGTCGGTGAACACACGCAGGGCCGTCGTCAGCGAGCCGGTGATGTTGGCCCGGCTGAGCAGGCCGATGATGTCGCCGATGACGGGGAGCGCCTCACCGAGGTCCTTGGTGAACTTGCCAAAGCTGTCCAGCGCCGAGGCCGAGACGATGTTCTTCAGCCCCTTGCCCAGGCCGGTGATGAGCGGCCCGAGGTCCTTGAGGATTTCCCGGCTCCTGGCGAAGAAGTCGGCCAGCGCCTCCTGACCCTTGGCCGACTTCATCCAGTCGTTGAACTTGTCGGTGACCTTGGTCAGCGACGAGATCATCCCATCGCCGCCCGCCTTGCCCGCCTGGAACAAGGTGAACAGCGCCTTGCTCACCGAGCCGATGAGCCTGGCCCACTCGATCAGCGAGGTCACGCCATCGGTGAAGAACTTCGTCAGCGCGCCGCTGGCCTGACCGGACTTGGTCAGCTTGCCCAGCGACTCGGCCCCCCGCTCCCGGGCAAAGGCCAGCGACAACGCCGCGGGTGCCATCGACTTGAGCAGCGGTCCCAGCACCTGGAGCGCGGAGGCCATCGCCTTGCCGATCAGGTCCATCGCCGGGGAGATGGAGCGGAAGATGCCGGAGAAGTCCACGCCCTCAGCCGCCTGGGCGATCCCCTTGAAGAAGCGGTTGGCGGAGTCGGATGCGTCCACCAGCGCGGTGCCGAGGTCCGGCAGGAGCGTCTTCGACAGCCGCGCCATCTCCTCGCCCATCCCGGCGAACAGGTGCTCGGAGACGACCTTCTGGATGTTGCGGAGTACCGGAAACAGGTCGGTGAAGGCGAACACGACCGACTTGGCGTTCGGGCCCATGCCAGCCAGGGACTCCTGGACCGCCTTGGCCTGGATGTTGAAGTCGCGCCCGGCCGCAGCCGCCGCGTCCCACTCCTTGCCCACCGCGCCGAACGCCTTGACCATGCCCATCGAGCCGATCACCGTCGCGCCCAGCGTCGCGGCGATCCCGGCGATGACCGGGGCCAACGCTCCGGCACCACCGGCGATGGCCGAGAAGGCCGACGAGATGAGCTGGGTCGCCCCGCCGAGCACGCCTTCGACCAGCGGGCCGATCGGTTCGATCGCCGCGGCGATCAGCGGCAGCCACTCGGTGATCTGACCGGGCAGGAGTCGCAGTCCGCCGCCGAACCCCTTGGAGAAGCTCTCGCCCGACCCCGCGCCCGCCTCCTTGGTCAACACCGCCATGCGCGCTCTGGCCGCGGCCCACTTGGTCTCCGACACATCAGGGACGACCTCGACGCCGATCTCGCCCATCAGCTCGTTCAGCTCGGCCTTCATCGCCATGAACTCGGCCGACTTGGCGTCGGGGTGCACGGCCATCTGGGCTTCCAGCTCGCCGATGCGCGCCCGGATCGCCTCGCCCTCCGCCAGGGCCAGCGCGGTGTTCAGCTCGACCTGCATCTGGATGTGGTGCGCTTCGGCCTCGGCTTCGGCCTCGAACAGCGCGGCGCGCATCTCGGTCTGCATCGCCTTGGTGTCAGCGCCGACTTTGATGTCGACCCGCTCGAACTTGGTCTCCTGGATGAACCGCTGCAGGTTGGCCGTGATCTCGGTGAAGTTGCCGGTGAAGTCGATGTCCACCGTGCGCCGCTCGGCCATGCGGACGAACGCGGCCTCGTCCAGCTCGGCCTGCTTCAGGTCGAGCTTGGCCAGGAACCGGGCCGTGCGCTGCGTGCGGGCGAACACCTCGGCTTCGGCCTCGGCCTTGGCCGCATCCAACTCGAGCTGAACCTGGAACCGCTCCAGAGCGAGCTGGGCGCGTATCTCCCTGATCTTCA
>Ga0157374_10002780_pt1 | contig 14698 bp, 17 predicted proteins | sample M25metaG_FD_115308 | JGI IMG/M metagenome (GOLD analysis project Ga0157374, IMG submission 115308) | Miscanthus rhizosphere microbial communities from Kellogg Biological Station, Michigan, USA - M2-5 metaG | ecosystem: Host-associated > Plants > Roots > Rhizosphere > Soil | place: USA: Michigan...
AGCCTTGGTTATAACAATGCTAACGACGCAATTGGTAAGCAATTTACCCAGCTTCATCACCAGGGAACGATAGTGGGTGTTATTAAAGATTTCCACAATCACTCCTTCCTTGAAAAAGTGCAACCGATGACTATAAGAGTTGATGCAAGCCATTTAACAAATCTAACTGTCGATATCACTTCAAAAAATGTGCAGGCAGTTGTAGGGAAATTGGAAGATGCGTGGAAGAAAATAGCTCCCGGGCTACCTTTTGTATACTTCTTTGCAGATGATGCCTACAATCAGCAATACATAACTCAGGAACGTTTTGGCAAGCTCTTTATCTGTTTTGCCGCCGTGGCCATTGTGATATCATGCCTGGGGTTGCTGGGCTTGTCGGCGTATAATATCGGGCAGCGCCGGAAAGAGATCGGCGTGCGGAAAATATTGGGCGCGCCGGTAAGCACTATCATCATTATGCTGTCCGGGGATTTCATCATGTTGATCCTGATCGCTTTGCTTATCACGTCGCCAATAACCTGGTGGCTGATACATAGCTGGCTGCAAAACTTTGCCTATCGGATTAACATTCCCCTTTGGGTGTTCTTTGTATCGGGGTTATCTGCAATAGCTATAGCGTTATTTACCATTAGTTTTCAGTCGATTAGAGCGGCGATTGCCAACCCGGTGAAAAATTTAAGGTCGGAATAGCACATGGGCTAACATTTTTACTTTTTACTTTTCAGTTTTGAATTATATCAGTATATTTGCGCCTCTTTTTAGGAGAAATAAAGGAAATGAAAAAAGATCTGCATCCCAAGAATTATAGGTTAGTTGTTTTTAAAGATATGTCGAATGACTACTCTTTCTTAACAAAATCATGCATCGACTCCCGCGAAACTGTAAAATGGGAAGACGGTAACGAATACCCGCTGATAAAGCTCGAAATATCGCACACTTCGCACCCGTTCTATACCGGTAAGATGAAGTTGGTGGATACTGCCGGACGTATCGACAAATTCCGCACCCGTTACGCTAAGAAGTAACATTAGTGCTGTTTATAAATTATTTGAAGGTCTCCCGATAACTCGGGGGACTTTTTTTATTTTTGCGCCATGGCAATTATCCTTTTTGACGATAAGGCTCACCAGACACTACTACCTCTGACCTTTACGCGCCCCGTAGCTGATCTGCGAATAGGTATTTTGACGATCGCAGAGAAGTGGGGTAAGTATCTTGATCTTGATTTTTCCTATCATACCCAGAATTACCTGTCAGGTAAATTTCCGATAAAAATTGAGGAAAGAAACCTGTTCATCAATGGCGCTGTTTGCCCGGATGAGCAACTGGTAGCAGCAATAGCCAAACTGCAAGGCGGCGAGGGGTTGTATCATAATGGCATGTTGCTGGCGGTAAAGCTTTCGGCAGGTGATGCTAAAACGTTTGACCCGGCCGCTGATTTTGGCAACATAACTTATAATGGTACACCGGTAATGCTGAAATATCCGGAGGATATCTTCAGGCAAAACGATACCGAGCTTCGTAAGGATTTTAAGCTGATCACCAAAGGGCGTAGGAGTGCGTCACTCAACAGTTCGAACGTGATCATCGGTGAGGATTTTTTTGCGGAGGAAGGCGCTATTGCCGATTGTTCAACATTCAGCACGTTGAATGGGCCCATTTATCTGGCTGCTAACTCTGAAGTATGGGAAGGCACGCATATCCGGGGCGGCTTTGCACTGCATAGCAACTCACAGGTAAAGATGGGCACCAAAATATACGGTGCTACCACCGTGGGGCCTTATTGCCGGGTTGGCGGAGAGATCAACAACGCAGTGATATGGGGTTATTCAAACAAAGGACACGAAGGCTACCTGGGCAACGCGGTTATGGGCGAATGGTGCAATATAGGCGCGGATACCAACAATTCGAACCTGAAAAATAATTATGCCGAAGTAAAGTTGTGGGATTATACCACGGAGCGATTCCGCAAGACTGGTATGCAATTTTGCGGCCTTATTATGGCCGACCATGCCAAGTGCGCTATCAACACCATGTTCAATACCGGGACGATAGTAGGGGTAGGGGCCAATGTGTTCGGTGCAGGCTTCCCTCGCAATTTTGTTCCCGATTTTTCCTGGGGAGGCCCGCAGGGCTTGGAAACCTACACATTGAAGCGTATGTTCGAAACCACCGAAAAGGTTTTTGAGCGCCGTGACCACCGGAAGTTTGACCAGCATGAGCAGGATATTTTAAAAGCCGTTTTTGAACAAACCGAACGTTTTAGAAACTTTTAACCACTACAACCACTACAACACTTACAACCACTACAACTAAGAAAAAATGAGAAAAAAAATTGTTGCCGGTAACTGGAAAATGAACCTGGATTACGAGGAAGGCTTGTCGCTTTTTTCGGAAGTAGTAAATATGGTACACGACGAAGTGACCGGCAAGCAGCACGTGGTGGTTTGCAGTCCGTTCATTCACCTGCACAGCCTGGCGCAATTGGCCAAAGCCAACAATAAAGTTTCAATTGGTGCGCAGAATGCTCACCAGGCCGAATCCGGTGCATATACCGGCGAAACGTCAGCCAAAATGATCCATTCTACGGGTGCTGAATACGTGATCCTGGGACACTCGGAACGCCGCCAGTATTTTGGCGAAAGTAATGAGTTGTTAGCCAAAAAGACCGACACGGCCTTAAAGAACTCATTGAAACCAATATTCTGCATCGGCGAAACCTTGCAGGAGCGTGAGGCGAATACCCATTTTGATGTGATCAAAACGCAATTGTCTGAAGGCCTTTATCACCTTGATGCGGCACAATTTGCACAAGTAGTGCTTGCTTACGAGCCTGTTTGGGCAATAGGTACCGGCGTGACCGCTACGTCAGCGCAGGCACAGGAGATCCATGCTTTCATCCGCAAGGAAATAGCTGCCAAATACGGGCAAGAAGTTGCAGACAACACCACCATTCTTTATGGCGGAAGCTGTAACGCCAAGAATGCACCAGAACTATTCGCGCAGCCGGATATAGATGGCGGCCTGATCGGCGGTGCGTCGCTGAAATCACGGGATTTTACCGACATAGCTAAGGTATTCAACTAAAAATCTGACAACTTTTTAAAAGTTGTCAATTTTATATCTCATATCTCCGCATGAAGAAGTTTGTAAAAGTCGTTATACCACCCTTTATCGGGTTTTCGCTTTACTTCATTGCGGTTCGTTATAGCCCTTATTACTTCACACTGAAACCGGATGAAATGGGCAGCGGCAACCTGCAAAGCTTCATGTCCTACTACCGGTATTGCGTACCTTTATTAGGTGTTATAGGTATCCTTACACAGCTGCTGATAGCGGTGCCTGTTTGGGATAGCGTCAGTAAGAAGTCGGCCCTGGCGCAGTGGTCCGCATTCTTTATGATTTGCTTTGTTTGCCTGCTGCTGTCCGCGCCGGTCGCCTATGCAATGTGGGACGAGGTATCAGGAAAACACCTGCTGAAACTTTGCTTGTTCATGACCGGCGTGCAGATCGGTTACTGGACCGTTAATATCATCTTAATGTATATGATCGATAATTGGCTCTATAAGCCTGTTCAAGCCGAAACAACTGAAGAATGAACTATAACGAAATAGCTTTTACGATAGAGGACGGCCAGGATTATCAGAAGGATTTGCTGATAGACGAGCTGGCGCAGATAGGCTATGATACCTTCGAGGAAACAGAAGAAGGGTTTAAGGCCTACATCCCGGAAGACTTTTTTGATGAGCAGCGGCTCAATGATATGCTATCGGGGTTTTCTTACCCGTTCAGCTTTAGCTATAAGATCAATTCGATCGAAAAGCAGAACTGGAACGAGGTATGGGAAAGCAACTTTGAGCCGATCATAATCGGCAATATGGTTTTCGTCCGGGCGACGTTCCACGAACCCCGCCCGGAATTTCCGATCGAGATCCTCATCGACCCGAAGATGGCTTTCGGGACGGGGCATCACGAGACCACTGCCATGATGATGAACATGATGCTGGATGTCAATTTTTCGGGCAAAAAGGTGCTTGATATGGGCTGTGGCACAGGTATCCTTGCGATCCTCGCCGAGAAATTAGGTTCCGTAGATATCGCTGCTGTCGACTATGACCTGGCTTGCTATGATAGCACTACTGAAAATGCGCAGTTGAACGGCTGTTCGCGCATTCGCGTATTCTGTGGGCAGAAGGAAGCTATTCCTATCGAACAGTTTGATGTCATTCTGGCTAATATTAACCGCAATATCCTGCTCGACCAAATGGACCGCTATGCCTGGGTGCTGAAAGCCGGCGGCGAGCTGTTCCTGAGCGGGTTTTACGAGGAGCCGGACCTCGCCATCATCAAAACTGAAGCGGCCAAGTACGGTTTAAAGTATGCGGCCCATCAGAAAACCAAAGAGTGGGTGGCCGCAAAATTTGTTAAGTAGCGACGCATAATCATCCGTCTCTGCTTTTCCCGCCTATAAAAACATGGTTTACATGGTTTACACATTGTAAGGAAATTTCGTGTCAAACATCTGATTGTCAACTATTTAACCTAATAATTTCGGAAAAAGTGTAAACCATGATTTCGCCTCAAGCGATGAGTAGAGACGCATAATTATGCGTCTCTACGGAAATATCAATACCCCAATGTAAACCGCTTTTTTATAAATTGGTTATTCTCCAATTCATTAACTATCGCCACGGCCATATCTTCTACTGAAATTTCAGCCTGGCCGTTCTCGCCAAATACAGGGTTCTCGGTACCTAAACGGAACTTGCCGGTGCGCTCACCGGGATGAAGCATAATTGCAGGACTAAGGAAGGTCCAGTCCAGGTCGGTTTCTTCCTTTAAAGTGTTTAAATAATCCCTGGCAGCCTGTGCGCCGCGCTTCCATTCGTCCGGAAAGTTTGGTGAATCAACCAACTGCAGGTCGGGCTGAATATATAAGCTGCCTGCACCGCCAACTACCAAAAGCCGCTTAATGCCGGCTTGTTTTGTACCGGCCTGTATCGATTCTGAACCGCGTATAAAATCTTCGTAAATATTGGGATTGGTCCAACCGGAATTGAACGCACTTACTACCACATCATTACCTGTTACGGCCGCAGCAACCTCACCCGTATTATATATATCAGCCTCTTTTAACAACAGGTTTTCGTTGTCGATCAATATTTTCCCGGTGTTGCGGGCTATGGCGGTTACCCGGTGGCCGCGGTTAAGGGCTTCGTTCAAAACGGCTGTGCCGACAAATCCGGTGGCGCCTATTAATGCAATTTTCATGTGTCGTGTATTTAATTGTAAATTATTTTGTTACAGTTTTGTTTAAAAAAATTTAGTCGAACTTTTTGCTGAAATCTTCCAGCGTCATCGTCCCCAGTTTATCTATAAAAACCTGGTCCAGGTCACTATACAGATCTTCGATGTTTTTGCTGATCTTTTTGCCGACAGGGCAGTCCGGGTTGGGTGTGTTTTTCGCTATGCCCAAAATATGTGGTTCCCTTACTGTATTATAAATATCCGCAAGTGTTATGTTTGAAGGCGGTTTTGCAATACTATATCCGCCGTTTTTGCCTTCCTTACTTTCGATGAGCCCATGTTTGCGCAGGTTGCTGATCTCTTTACGCGCAAGGGCCGGATTGATATTGATACTGCCCGCGATATATTCGGATGTCATCAGCTCGCCCGATTTGCCCAAAAGGGTGAGAATATGTAGTGCTATCGGATAACGGCCGTTCATCTGTAATAATTAATATTACAGTAAAGGTACGGACAATTAATAAATCACCAAATGGTTTTGAATGATGTGACGATGCGCAGACAATTTTACAGTGAGTAACACATCTTTCGGTTTCAAACGTTTATAATGTGTTGCAACTGACAATCCCCCGTGTCGGTATATGTAACTCTGATCATTATTTACTTTCTGACCAATAAAGTCAAAAGTAAAGCACCTAAATTAATGCTCATATGAAAACCTATATAGTACCCGTTGATTTTTCGGCAACCTCCATTCATGCTGCCGAATACGCCGCGATGCTGAGCCATCAAACCGACGTCACCCGCATTATCCTGCTGCATTCCTACTACATTTCGGTATACCAGAGCGTGCTGCCCACGCCGGATATGGTGATCATTACGGAAGAGGAGATAGAAACCGAAACCGAAGTAAAATTAAAGGAGCTGCAGCACCTTCGCCATAAATTGTTAAAATCGGTGCGGCAAGGCGTCGAAATTGATGTGAAGGTAAGCCGGGAGACCTTAACACGGTCTATTATCGAATCTATATCGGACGAGAACGCCGCGCTGATCTTGCTGGGAAGTAACGGGATAGGTAGCGAAAGCAATAGTCATGTTGGTATCAATGCCATTAATATTTCAAAACTGAGCCCGGTTTCTGTGGTGGTGGTGCCGCCGGCCTGCCATTATGAGCCGGTGAAGCGGGTGGTAATGGCTTGTGATTTTTTGAAAGTCACCGAGACATTCCCGCTCGAACCTCTGCAAAGATTATTGGCAAGGCACGACGTGGAATTGCTGGTAGTGAATATCGACAAACAAGCTAAACACCGCAATGCCGACTTGCAGCAATTGGCCGAAGAATCGGCGCTGCATAAAATGCTAAAGGGGTATCATCCTAAATATTACTACAATGAATCGGGCGAGGTGATCGATGGGATACTGGATTTCGCCAAAAAGCACGGCGCTGAAATGGTGATCGCGCTGCCTCATAAGTACAGTTTCTTTCAATCGCTGCTGCATAGCAGCGTCTCAGCGGGGCTTACGGTTCATTCGGCTGTGCCTGTGCTGCTGCTGAAATAACGGGGGAATTTCTGTTTCTTTGTGCAGTAGATCTATGAGGGTACATTTCATTGCAATAGGGGGCGCCGCCATGCACAACATGGCTATAGCCCTGCATAAAAACGGATTTAAGGTTACCGGTTCGGACGATGTGCTGTTCGAGCCATCGGTTTCCCGGCTTAAACAATACGGTTTACTTCCCGAAAAAGACGGCTGGTACCCGGAGAAGATCAGCCCGGATATCAATGCCATCATCTTAGGTATGCACGCAAGGGCCGACAATCCTGAATTACTTAAGGCACAGGAGCTTGGCCTGAAGATATACTCTTATCCCGAATACATCTACGAACATTCCAAGAACAAGCTCCGGGTGGTCATCGGCGGCAGTCACGGCAAAACTACCATCACCTCTATGATCCTCCATGTGCTTAAAAGTGCGGGCAAGGATTTTGATTACCTGGTTGGCGCCCAATTGGAGGGCTTCGATACGATGGTACAGCTGACGGACAAAGCGCCCGTGATCGTGATCGAGGGGGACGAGTATCTTTCCTCTGCGATTGACCGCCGGCCAAAGTTCCATTTGTATAAAGCCAACATTGGTGTCATCAGCGGCGTTGCCTGGGACCATATCAACGTGTTCCCAACGTTTGAGAATTATACCGAACAATTCGAGCTGTTCATACAAACCATCCAACCCGGCGGCAAACTGATCTACAGTGAAACGGATGAAGTTTTAAATAACCTGGTCAAAGTCAATCGCAGCCAGGTAGATAAGATACCTTATAGTTTGCCCGCTCATAATATTAAATATGGTATTACTAATATTATAGTCGATGGAAAAGAATACCCGCTGCAGGTGTTCGGTGAGCATAACCTGCTCAACTCGGAAGCAGCCCGGTTGGTATGCGAAAATCTGGGTGTCGGCAAGGTGGAATTTTATACTTATTTAGGCTCATTCAAGGGTGCGGCGAAGCGCCTGGAATTGGTCGGAAAAAATGAAAGTTCGAACTTTTTTAAGGATTTTGCGCATTCTCCGTCCAAGCTAACGGCAACAATTCACGCCGTGAAGGTCCAATTTCCTGAAAGAAAACTCGTGGCGGCCATCGAGCTGCACACGTTCAGCAGCCTCGATCAAAATTTTCTTGCTCAATATTCCGGTGCGATGAGCGAGGCCGATACGGCCATAGTTTTTATCGATAAGAAAACCTTCGAACATAAGAAAATGACCCCATACGGCGCAGAAACCGTGAAAAATGCATTTCAGCGAGATGATCTTTTGTTCTTTAACGAGCCGGAGGAATTGAAAAATTACATCGAAAACCTCGGCCTGAAAGGAAAAAATTTGCTTATGATGAGCTCCGGAAATTTCGGCGGAATTGATTTAAAACAGCTTTCTGTAAAAATATTATAGAATTTATAAATAATATTTGCAGTATTGATATTTTTCGTAACTTTATTAACTACAGAGAAAACCTTATCCAACACTAAACACACACATGAAGGCACTCGGAAAAAAAATCAGGTTGCTGCGCCACCAAAAAGGTTGGAGCCAGGAAGATGTAGCTAAAAAGCTGGACATCTCTATTCCTGCGTTCTCCAAAATTGAAACCGGTATCACAGATATTAACTTATCACGACTAGAACAGATCGCAGTTTTGTTTGAGATGACTGTGGTTCAATTGCTTACGTTCAACGACTCGGAACAGGACCAAAAATTTGTTAATGAACTGGAAACAGTCAATAAGAAATTGCTGGATCGTGAGTCAGAAGTGATCGATTTGCAAAAGAAAGTGATCGAACTGTTCGAAGAACTGCGCCAGGCAAAAGTTACCGCCTGACGTGTTATTTATCATTCGTTTCAATTAAAAATATATCGCATTGTCACGTGTTTCTTACCGAACACGCCGCCCATGGCATGGTGTAATGCGATCATTTTGTCATTGAAATCACCCACCCAGGATAGCTCCAGCTCGTCGTAACGCTTTAATGGGAGAACGTATTCTTTTACCTTGATAAACAAGCCCGATTCCAGGCCGTGTTTTTGGTATTTCTGCTTGGTGCCCATCACAATTGCGCGCATGCGTTTAACGCCTTTCCAACGATTATAAACGAATTTTAACTTGCCGGTAAGGTTCAATTTGCCGTTAATGCCTTTGATCATCTGGTTCGCGTCCGGCAGGATTACGACGAACGATGCCGGGTCGCCATCCACATAGGCAAACCATATAAGGCGCTCGTCCATCAGGGGCTTCATTTTGGTGAAGCTTTCCATAATGGTGGCGTGGGTTATCGGGACAAAGTTTTCAAAATCCTTCCAGCCATCGTTATAGACATCAATAAAGTCCGCAGCGAATTTCTCTATATTCTTCGCTTCCAGGTGTTTGAATTCGTAACCCGGCTTTTTCGCTATCCATTCAGCAATTTTACTGAACCGCTCTGGAAAAGGTTTATGCGCATCTACATGATTGGTGATCTGCTCATACAGCGTTTTGAACCCATAATCCTCAAAAAATTGCTGATAATAAGGCGGATTGTAATTCATCCCGTAAGAGGGTGGGACAAACCCATCGACCAAAAGACCCCAGAAATTGTCATTCTCGCCAAAATTGATGGGCCCGTCCATGGCCTGCATGCCATTAGCTTTCAGCCACTCTTTTGCGGTATCGAATAAAAGAAAAGCTGCCTTTTTATCATCAATACATTCAAAAAAGCCCATGCCGCCGGTTGGATGTTCGTAGTTATAAGCTTTTTTATCGTTGATGAATGCTGCTACGCGACCTGTTAAATTCCCGCCGTCATCGGTCAATATCCAGCGCGTAACTTTACCATGCTGGTGAAAATTGTTCTTCTGCGGGTCGAAAACAGCCTCAACGTCATTATCCAAAGGGCATATCCAATTGGGGTCATCTTTATAAATAATGCGTGCCACGTCTAAGAATGCCTGTCTTGTTTTTTTATCGTTAACCTCAGTAATTTTCATCCGCTTCAAATATCGGTAACAAAAAAGCATTCAGTGCGTGATCCTGAATGCTTTTCGATCTGTATATAGTTAAAATTCAGTGTTGATATCAATAATCGTCGTCCTCGTCGTAGCTTTCAAAGTTTTCGTAACGGCCCAGGTCGTCCATAGGAATGTCGTAATCATCATCGTCGTCATCGTCGTCAATAATCCGTTTTTTGGCATTGATGTCCGTTTTTTCGTCAGCTTTCTGTGCACCGGTGCCGTTGGCAGCTGCATCTTTCCTGACCGGTTTCTTTGGCGTTTCCATGGCGATGAACTTTCTATAAAATAAGTAGTATCAAAATAAATTAGTTAGGGTCAAATAAAAACAAAACGTTGTGCCTTGCTTTCGTTAATCCAAAAATAATTAAAATCAATTTCAAAGGAAACACATTTAAAAATTATTCGGCTTGCTCACCGATAGACGTTGAGTCGTCCATGAAGTCTTTGATCTGCGGCAATTCGCCCAGGCTGTTGATGCCGAAATAATCCATAAACTGCTGGCTCGGGCTGTACAGGATCGGGCGGCCCACGGTGTCCGCTTTACCGGCGATCATGATCAGCTCCTTTTCCAACAGTTTCTGGATGGAGTATTCGCTGTTCACGCCGCGTATCTGTTCTATTTCAAGCTTGGTTACCTGCTGTTTATAGGCGATGATGGCCAGGGTCTCCAGCGCAGCCGGGCTCAGCTTCTTTTTCGAGCGTTGCACCTGTAGCAGGTTGATGACCGCGTGGTATTCTTTTTTGGTGAGGAATTGGTAACCGTTGGATACATGCACCAGTTCGATCGCGAATTTGGGATCGAGGTATTTGGTGCGGATATTATTAATGTGGCTCTCGACCTGTTCCTTAGTGAAATCTTTTTCAAAAACCGATTGCAGGCAATATATGATCTCTTCCAGCCGGATGCTTTGCTCGGATGAAAAGATGAGTGCCTCGATGGATAGTTCGGTTTGATCCACGGTGTGGGTTTGTTGATCTCAAATATGTGAAAAAGAATTGATTGATAGCATGGAAATCAGATCGCCGCGCGAACACACCAAACGTTCCGATGGAACGTGACTTAACCCTTTGTCTTTTTCTACCAACCAGGCGTTCCTATGGAACGCTATAGATATACTTGAACCCATACGTCCCGTAGGGACGTTTCGTCGGTAGAAAAAATAAACGATCGGTAGCGTTCCATAAGAACGCCTGGTGAATTTCCCGATCGCAAGGGCTGAAAACCGATAACCACCGTGCCAAATTTTTGCTTGTTGGGAAAATAACTGGGGAAAGTGGGGAAATTTTAATTCACAATTGGGGAATATTTCGAGAGGAATCGGAAAAATTTTCCACGAATAATTAATATATAACTTAAAAGTTAAGAGATTTTATAGGAAAAACGCGGTTTTGGCACAATGGCACAACAATTGAATATATATACTTGACCCCCAAAAAGGGCTGTTTTTCATAGGTAGATGTAGAGGCCGGAAACTGCGAGAGTAACCGGCCTTTCTTTTTGCCCTTATTTTCCTAAAAAGAATTTCTTGCTTAATAGTTTATAACCTGCTCTTCGATTTGTGCAGGTACATCGCGCCACTCATATTTCTGGTTACGCAATTGGGGTTGAAAGCCCGCTTCGGCAATAGAATCCTGGATGCCTTTTGCAGTGAAGCGGTGAGGTGCGCCCGCGGCCGATACCACGTTCTCTTCGATCATGATAGAGCCAAAATCATTGGCGCCGGCGTGAAGACAAATTTGCGCTACCTGTTTGCCAACAGTGAGCCACGAGGCCTGTATGTTCTTGATATTCGGCAGCATGATACGGCTCAGCGCGATCATGCGGATATATTCGTCGCCCGAAACATTGTTGGTGATGCCGCGCACTTTACGCAGCAGCGTGCCATTATCCTGGAAGGGCCAGGGGATAAAGGCAATGAAGCCATAGTGTCCCTCAGGCTTTTCAGACTGTACCTCGCGTATCCAAACCAGGTGTTCAAAGCGTTCCTCGATAGTTTCCACATGGCCGAACATCATCGTGGCGGAAGAAGGCAGGTTAAGCTGGTGTGCTGCGCGCATCACATCCAGCCATTCGCGCCCCCCGCATTTGCCTTTGGAGATTAGCCTGCGCACGCGGTCGTTCAATATTTCAGCGCCTGCCCCTGGTAAAGAATCAAGACCGGCGGCTTTTAATTCGCGCAGCACATCGATATGGCTCATGTTCTCCAGCTTGGCAACATGCGCAATCTCCGGGGGACCTAATGAGTGCAGCTTAAGCGTGGGATATAATTCTTTCAACTGCCTGAACAGGTCAGCATAAAATTTCAAGCCAAGCTCAGGATGATGACCGCCCTGCAAAAGCAATTGGTCGCCGCCATAGCGGAAAGTTTCTTCTATTTTTTGCTTGTAAGTCTCAATGTCGGTGATATAACTATCATCATGACCCGGCCGCCGGAAGAAATTGCAAAACTTGCAATTGGCGATGCAGACGTTGGTGGTGTTCACGTTGCGGTCTATCTGCCAGGTTACCTTGCCGTGCGGCACCTGCTTTTTACGCAGCTCATTGGCCACAAACATCAGGTCGGCCGTAGGGGCATGGTGGTACAAATGCACGCCGTCCTCTATCGACAGGAAATCAAACCGTAAGGCGCGCTGCAGCAGATCGGCGGTATTCATAGGGCAAATATACTGGTCTGAACTATGATTTGAATGATTGAATGAAAACTATGACATATAAGATGTAATAATCATAGTCCATCAAAAAATCAATTCAATCATAGTTCAAACAACCTCGCCCTTATCCAGCCTCAACACCCTCGTCACACTATCCGGTATCTCATGCTGGTAATGCGTCACATATATAAGCGTCACATTACTCAATTCACAAATCGTATCCACCACACTTTTAAAATGTCGCTGCTGGTGTGCATCCAGCCCCGGGCAGGGTTCGTCGAAGATAAACAGGGTAGGATTTTTTATAAGTGCCCGGGCAAGCAGGCATAAGCGCTGCGCACTCGCCGGAATATTCTTTAGCAACTGCCGGGCATATTGATCTACTTCCAGCGCCTTCATCCAACGCAGTGCTATACCTGACTTCTTCGGATCGCTGGGCCGGAATAGCCCCATAGTATCGTAAAAGCCCGATTCGATCACCTGGAGGCAACTGTTATCGGTCGGAAAGTACTGGTAAAGCTCGGGCGAAATAAAACCTGTTTTGCTTTTAATATCCCATATACTTTCACCCGTACCGCGCTTGCGGTCGAACAAAACAATATCATTCGCATAAGCCTGCGGGTTATCGGCATTGATCAGGCTAAGCAGTGTTGACTTCCCCGCGCCGTTGGGCCCAAGCAATGCCCAGCGTTCGCCCTGTTTAATATGCCAGTTTACATCCTTCAAAACCTGCTTTTCCCCATAACGGATATTGATTTTATCCATTTTGACGATCCACTCATACGAAGAATGTTCACCCTTTAAATTCAGCAGTTCGGAAAGTTCAGTCCTGTTAATATCATCTTTGCCGGTATCAGCTATACTTTTCGGGTCGAATTGTGCCTTAGGCATTATAGAAATATAGCCGTTTTCCAAAACCACCACATTAGTTATGGCATCAGGTACTTCAAAAGGCGATGTCGCCATTATTACGGCAATGCCCGAATGGGTAATATCGCCGATGATGGTATTGAACTCAACCCGGGTTTGCACATCAAGCCCCGACAACGGATTATCCAGCATCAAAATAACCGGGTTCTTCAACAAAGCCGCTGCGATGAGCAGACGCTTGGTTTCACCGTTGGATAATTTGATCAATTGCTTATCCCGAAGCTGCTGCAAGTGCAATTTATCGATAACCTTTTCAAGCGTCCAGTAAATACCTGCGTCAGTATAGAGTTTTATCGCCCCAAGATATTCCTCCACAGTTAACGCATCCTCCGAATCGGAAGAATTATATCGTTGCTGGTAATAAAACTCCCCGGTGTTGGACAAATTGCGGAAGTGATGACGCGATTCAACCAAGGCAATGAGCCGATGGAAAGTCAGATGCCCTTCATGCTGCGGGTAGTGTTGCAGGAAATCCTCGTGAAAGTGGTAACGGATACTCCCGGCCGATAAATGGAATTTCCCGGCTATCAATTGCAGCAAAGCGCTTTTCCCTGAGCCGCTTTTACCAACAAGGGCCCAATTCTCGCCTTTGTTAATATCGAAATTCAGATCATTGAAGACACCGGTATTCCCCAATCGTAAAACTGCATTCGTAACCGATAGCAAAGGCGCATCCATCCCGCCGAAATTAGATATTCTTTTGCAGACGGGCGGAATAAACGTCGACCTAAAACTTTAGATTATATTTTTTGTAGATAGCTTATCTAACCAATTAAATATGAGAAGCATCAAATTAACATTGTTCGCATTGGCCCTGTTCATGCTGAGCAGTTGCCAGGTTGTGGAAGGAATTTTCAAAGCCGGGGTGGCAGTGGGTATTATTATCGTTGTGGTAATTGTGGGCCTGGTGATCTGGATCATCGCCAAACTGATGGGCAGATAAACAAAAAAAGCCTCCGCCCCGATATGAATCGGGACGGAGGCTTTTAGTTCTGCACTAAGAGAAATTATTTCTTCTTAGCAGTGTCTTTCTTCATTTTAGAAGTGTCGGCCATTTTCATTTTGCCGGTGTCAGCCTTCTTAGAAGTGTCAGCAGCAGCCATCTTAGCTGAGTCAGCCATTTTAGCTGAATCTGCAGCTTTAGTTGAGTCAGCAGCTGATGTACCTGATTTACCTTTGCAAGCTGCGAAAGAAACCGCAACTGCTAATGCCAAAAAGCCAATTTTGAATGAATTTTTCATTTTAGTTTTTTTAATAAGTGATTAATAGTTTTGTCTATTAATACCGGTAAAAACAAAAGGTAACCCATAATTTTAAAAAAAATTA
>Ga0157374_10002782_pt1 | contig 14688 bp, 14 predicted proteins | sample M25metaG_FD_115308 | JGI IMG/M metagenome (GOLD analysis project Ga0157374, IMG submission 115308) | Miscanthus rhizosphere microbial communities from Kellogg Biological Station, Michigan, USA - M2-5 metaG | ecosystem: Host-associated > Plants > Roots > Rhizosphere > Soil | place: USA: Michigan...
AGAAGTGCAGTGCCACATGCGCCATCCACGAAATCGTGTTGCCAATACCGGTCTGCTCATACTGATCTTCTGAAGTCTTGAACGACCAATAGTTGAACAGCGGCCGGCCCACAATATTCTCCCGCGGCACGAAACCCCAGTAGCGCGAATCCAGACTATTGTGGCGATTGTCACCCATCATGAAGTACTTTCCGTCGGGAACCACCAGGTCGCCATTGCTTACGTGACTGGGCTCATCCACGGCCCATTCTTCGGTGGCGCTCGGATTCAGCGATGCTGCAATCGATGGAAACTCGTCAAGGTAAATGCTCTCACCGGGGTTCGAGTTCATCGAGCGCCCATCTTGCGGCTGCGGCTGTGCTACCCCGTTGATGTAAACCGTGCCCTCATGCAGGTGAATGTGATCGCCCGGGACTCCAATCAGGCGCTTCACAAGAAAGAGATATTCGGGTCTGCCCGTTTGCGGATCAGGATCGGGCACCGGCTTGATGAATACAACCACGTCGCCGCGCTTCGGTTCACGATAATGCGTCAACGGCATCCAATTGGCCGGCGGAGCAATCGTGATGCGATCCACTACAAGGTGATCGCCCACCAGTAGCGTGTTCTCCATTGAGCCAGAGGGAATTACAAAATTCTGCGCGAGAAATGTGAGGATGAACAGGCCCACCACCAGCACTGAGCAGATGCTGGCCAACGCTTCAAAAGGAGTTTCTTCCACGTCGGGCTGAGAAGGCGTGAATTCCGGCCGCGTATCGACTGCCGATGTGCCGTTTGCCTGAGATTTTTCGGCCGACTCTGCAACGGCCGGCGTCTTCTTTTTTGTCATCCTGTCGCTCTTTATTCAGTTAACCGAAATTGAACAGCAGCCTGGTCGCAACACAACGTCAAATGCTGATTCAGCGCGGCTTTCTGCTAGTGCACAACGCGGAAAATGCGCGTCCAGCGCGCAAAACCAGTCAGCTTTTCCGGTATCAGCCTGTCGTGTCCGAGTCTATCATCTCCGGCCTGCAGAACAGCCGTTTGCACATCGGTGGTAGACGGCCGCGTGAGCGAGAAATAAATCACCAGCGGCCGCGCAACAATCGCCTGCCTTGGCACAAATCCCCAGTACCGCGAATCTTTGCTGTGATTGCGATTGTCGCCCAGCACAAAATACTCGCCGGCCGGTATCGTCAGTTCCCCAGAGTGGGTCAGACTCTGCATCTGCGCCCACCAGTCTGGATCGATCTGAGGATCGGTATACACGCGTGCTGGGAAATTATCGCGGAACGGATTCGGTGGCGCAGGCTCGAAGGCAGCATACGGTTCGTTCAGCACGGCACCATTCACGTACACGCGCCCGTCTTCAATGCGGAGATGATCACCCGGCATTCCCACAACGCGCTTGACCAGCAACGGCGGATCGGGATGGTGGAATACGATGATGTCACCCCGCTGCACATCCCGATAAGGCATGAGCAAGCGGCCAATCATTCCAGCCGGTGCATACTCCTGCTTATTGAAGAGCAGAAAATCGCCCACAAGCAGCGTGTGCTCCATGCTCTCGGACGGAATCAGCAGCGGCTGCAAAATGAACGTAAGCAGAAACAGCGCCACCACGATGGTGCGCAGGAAGGATGCGAACGCCTCGGGCAGCGTAGGAAGATGAAGCCGCAGATGCGAAACGGGTGTCGCCGGCTCGTCGGGCAATGTCGCGGGGGTGCTCATTGCGCTGCTTCCTCCTCCTCCAATCCGTCAGAATCAGCAGGGTCCACTGCACCGCTGCCTTTGGCCGATAGCCGCTCCAATGCGCGGCGAGCAGCGTCTTGCTCCGCGCCCTTCCTGGGAGTGCCCGCTCCGCGCGCCAGGGGTTTTCCCGGTTCTCCGGCTTCCAGCTTGAGACGTACTTCAATCAGAAAACGCTTGCGATGGCCGGGGCCGCTTTCGCTTTTTACGTGATACACAGGAGTTCCCGCCCGTGCCGCCTGCAAATGTTCCTGCAGCGCAGACTTGTAATTTCCGAGCGCTGCGCCCGATCGCAATTCTTCTGCCAGCTGATCGGCCGTTTCGCCCAGAATCTGCCGCCGCGCAAACGCACTTACCGGGTCAAGACCGCCGTCGAGAAACATTGCGCCGATCACTGCTTCCATCGTATTCGAAAGCACGGTGCTCTTGCGCCTGAGGCCGCTCTTGTCTTCGCCCTTGCTCAATCGCAAATGCCGGCCCAAACCTATCGACTGAGCCACCTGCGCCATGTGCATCCGGCTCACCAGTTGGGCCCGTACCCGCGTCAGTTCGCCCTCATGCCAGTCAGGATGCCCTGAAAAAAGCAGCTCCGCCACCACCAGCCCCAGAACGGCGTCGCCAAGAAATTCAAGCCGCTCGTTGTCGCCCGCATCCCGTAGCAGGATTTGACCGATGCTGGTTTTGATGGTGCGGGCCTCGGCCGCCTGCTGACTCTGCGGCGGATCATGTCCGGCCTGTTCGTTGGCGAGCGAGCGATGCGTAAGGGCGCGCACCAGCAGTTCCGGTACAGCAAAGTGATGGCCGAGTGCGGCCTCAAGTTCTGCCTGGTCTGCTGCCAACTTCGCCTCGTTCGTCTGCTGCTTCAGACGTCCCGGGAAGTGGCCGCGCCTCTTGGTCGCCCGGCGAGGCAATTCCCGACTATTTCGAACACACGGCATCTTGAACAAATGCCGTCTTCAGATTACTGCGGTTTTGTACTGCCGTTCTGTCCCGGACTAGCTGCTGGTTTGCTCGCGGGCGGTTTAGGCTCGTCATCATCCGAAGCGTCTTCGCAGGTGTGGCCATTCGGGCTATACGCGTTCTTTACGCCGCGCTCGGCGGCGACGCGCGTGTCTTCGCGGCCGTCCCGCACCGTGAGCGCAAGTTTATATTCCGAGAGCGCTTCTTCTCGTTTGCAATCCAGATCGAGCATGCGGCCAAGATAAATATGCGACCAGGCCAGAAGACGCTGTTCCTTGCTCATTGCCAAAGTCTTCTGAAAGTCGTCGATCGCCACATCTGAATGCCCGCTCAGCGCGGCAGCGCGGGCGAGTATGAAGTACGCATGCGCGCTGTCCTGCGTCGGTGCTTTATCTGCGCCATGCTTTTGCAGTTGTTCCTGGGCCATTGCCGAGGCACCAGCAACATCACCGCTCGAAAGCTTTTGCTCGGCGAGATCCGTCCACGACTGCTGCTTGTGCAGTTTGTTACGCCCGAGCACTTCGCTGTCTGCTGCCTGATCAAAATCAATTAAACGCGCGCGGTGTACCTGCTGCTCCACGTCCATTCCGTACACCATTTCACCCATGGTGTCGGGAAGACTCACAGGTTCCTTTTCAAATTGAACCAGCGCTTCGTAGAAATACTGCGTCAGCACAAAGCCCTGCTTCATATCGTGCTGTAGCGCCGCCTGGCGAACGCTTTCGGCTTTCTGCTCCACGATTTGGCGCTCGTGATCGTAATGCGCCAGTTCAGAGCGATCAAAATTCGCCGGCATCTTGTAGGGCGCGACTCCCGTTTCCATGGTGCGCGCTTCGATCGCTTTGATCAGGCACTCCACTGTCAGCGCCACGGTATCCGCACGATACCGGAAATCAAGCGGCGCTTCCCTGATCTCTTTGAGGATTGGCTGCTCTCTATCGATCGCATTTGTCCGCGAATAAAGCAGAGGCTCAATCAGGTAATGCAGATAAATGTGATGCACGTCGGTCATGTGAACGGCGCCATCTACCGGCGAAAGCACCACTACGTAATCCGTTCCGTATATGCGAGCATTCACCGCGCTAGGCGAGAGCATTGGCTCGATGATGACAATGAAGCGCCGGCCATCGTATGTGGGCGCGGGCATTTTCAAATAGAGGTTGGTCGTAACCATCATCTTCGACAGTGGTCCGTGAACCTGCTCCGCAGCTTCGTCGTAAGTGCGGCGCAGTGTGAGCCAGATGCCGTGCAGGTCAACAGAAGCAGCAAAATTGCGCAGTAGCGGAGCCACGTCGGCCACCTGCGTCGCATCGGGCGGCATCTCCGCCAGTTCCACCGTCAATTCCAATTGGGGTGAGAGATACAGCGCGAGTGAAATGTACTGCGCGATATCCTGCTGCGTGCCGGTCAATCGGTGTTGCGCAATGTACAAACACAGAGAGTCGCGCCGTTTGCGCGCGTCTTCGCTTGTGGCGAGGGCCTTGTCAATCTCGTCGCGAACCTGTTGGCGCACCGGCGCACTGCTCTGCAGGCCTTCGTCGTACCCACACATATTCAGGCCGGCGGCCATAGCAAACACTTGCTCAGGGCTTACCAGCGAAATCGTCGGCCCAGCCGGATCCAGCGTCGGCGTCTTTTCGCGCGCGTAAGACTGGGGGCCGTTGCCGTTCTCTTCAGAAAACTGATTGGCTGAAGATGATTGCGTTCCAGAAGACTGAGGTTGGGAACTGGAAGAAGACTGAGCGCCGAGTGGAGCGGGGAGGGCAAACGCCGCCAGGCCAAAAGCCGCAGCCAAGCCAAAAAACAACAAACGATTTTTCGTCGATCTCATTAAGAATCCCTGCCTGCAAGTCTAGTTAGACGTACCAGCCGGGTCAAACGGGTCAAAGGAAGGTAAGGCCAGTAAGGAGGAATTCCCCCCTTTCTGGCCTATGAGTTACGTGGCAAGCGTTAGCTTTGCCAATCTGCAATCCGATCGTCTATTCGCCCTAATTGCAATTGTTTCGCAGTACCGGTGCACCAGGCACGACCGTGTCAATGCAAGGAATGGAGCTTAAATACTCGTAAATGGCACGGATGTCATGATCCGTCATGTTCTGGTGAACGGGCCAGGGCATTACTTGCAGCACGTTGCCGTTGAAGGGCGGCAGGAGGCAATTGCCATTGGGAGCCCCCGTGCAGTTTGGATGAACATGATCCAGGTCTTCTCCCGTACGCAAGATAGTGAGGAATTCCTTGAATGTCATGCCTCCAGCCGGGCGTCCCGATTTGTCTGGAGTCAGGTTACGCGAGTAAAGGTGCATTAGCTCACCGTGGCTGCCGAATGGTCCGAAATCCCGTCCGCCGCCCAGGTAGGTGGCAGGATTAGTCTGCTGCATCCCGCTGAAGGGAGGAGACAACAGGTAGGGGTTCCCCACCGGCACAATGTACTCTGTCGCCGGGCCGCGGCTGTGGCACCCGTTGCAGTCCATTTGCGCGTTCACGTAGTAGCTGCCGAGGCCAACGAGTCTCTTGTCCCTTCGTTCGTAATTGAGGGGAACCGGAGCGATCGAAAGCCCTATCTGGACCTTGCTCTCATCCTGGTCGTGGTCGGATTCTGGCCCCGCTTTAACGCGGGGAGTTTTGAGCGACATCAACAAAACGGTGATTGCAACTAAGACGACAGAAGCTGCCAATATCTCGGAAACTGTTCTCGAATTCCTAAACGAGGATTTGAGGGCAAGAAGTCTCACGCGATTGATCATACGTATCTCCTGCAGGCCTCAGGCCTGCGTCCGGTTAGTGGGTGCAATGGCGAATTGAGAATTTTGATCCGCTCGTAGTTTGAAAGGGGAAGTGCTGCTACCAGCGTGACCGAATGGTAGGATTCATCGAAACGGATGTCAACAGGATTGTTTTATCGCAAACGTCTTTTAACGTTGAAGGTTGCACCACATCATCACAGGCGCGGTTCACTGCTGCGGCGTAACTCCCAACCGTGTCTGGCAGGCCACGGCATGTCCCATCTTGAATGCCGGAACGAAATTCCACGTGGACGCTGCTCTGATTTCGGCGGCTTCTGCCGCTCCCCTGCTCACGCTTTTATCCAACTTAGCTGAGCGGACTTTGCCAGCCGGATCGATCAAAAGGTTCAAATAGACCATTGATTCGGGCACAGCGTGGCCGTAGTTCTTCCCGACGGTAAGACCTAGATAAATGGGTTGCGGTGCAACATCGACTGTTGTTTGTGTTTCTCCGCTGTGATGTGCTCCGGAAGCGTTTTCAACCACTGACATGATGTTGTTGGCGTCTTCGACCGTTCTTCTGGTTTCCGTGACCATGTCGAAAATCACAGCATGACTTTTCCAGGGTGCACGGACGCCCGGTTTCGGGCCCTCATCGGCCTGGCGAAGAATGCCGTGACGGCGCATATCTTCGAGCGATGTTCGAATTCGATCGACATCCGCCTCCGGCCACATCTCCGAGATCGAACGTAATGCTTCTTCTTCGCGGCCACTGTAAAGATAAGCGCAAACAATCTCCAGCACCTTTATTTTGGTGGCTCGCAACGCGAGCAGATCTCTAATGGGCAAGCTCGAATTCGACAACAGCTTGCCGTCGCTTTGTTTGAATTCACTTAGAGCCTGAGCGCCCAGCTGAGCTTTGATTTGCGCGATCTGGCGATCGAAATAAATTTGGTATTCAGAGCCAACGTCGATCAGGCGCCGCTTTTCGAAGCGAAGCACAACGGTGGGCGCAAAGTCGTAACTGGAGAATGGCAGGCCCTCGAATCCGTCGATCGCTGCTTCATCATCGGTCCATATCTCGTTGCGGTCTTCCAGTTTGACATCTTGGGCATTGAAATAATTCCCGCCGATAATGGTCTGCAGCAGCTTCGGCCCACCCTCAACAAGAGAAAACACTTTGTAGGTCATCCCTACTTCTCTTGATGAATCTCTCAACTGAAACGCCACAACTGGCACGCCCAATCCCAGGTCTGCCCCCAGCACGTCGATGTCAACCTGTAATGCCCCGCGGGCAACCGGAAGTTCCTTCTTCCCCCAGGAAAGAGTCGCATCGCACGTACGGCTCGCGAACGTGCCGTTTCTTTTCGAGGCTCCAACCTTTACTGTTACTCCTGATTTGAATTGGGTGGAGAAACTCCCGAGTCCTTCATTGCAAAGGATTCGCTGCTCCTGGCCATAAGACGACATTGCAAAAAAGAAGACTGTGAGCAATATTCCGGAATGTCCATGGCATGCCACGGATTTGCTCGACTTCAGATATTGCCTTAGAGAGCCAGACACTCAATCGCCTTCCGCACCAACGAGTCCAGTCTACGGTGTGAAGCACAGATTAGACTGCACTGATTTGCGCGGACACTCTCGACAAAGCAAAACGCCTGCCGCAAGGCAGGCGTTCGATGAATGTATCAAAGCATTACCTCAATCACACACACAAGCTGAAACCTGTGTCTCTAGCCTTTCACCGATACGCCAGTAAACGAGATCACTGCCAAGCCGCGAACTGGCTGCCCAAAGAACCGGGCCGGCTCAAAGAAGCTGAACAGCAGCAGGTTCTCGACCTGCACCCGCGTCGCTGCATCATCAGGGCCGGACACAATGCGGAAGTCGTAAACCTCGCCTTCGCCATTTACATAAGCTTCAACAATCACAGGGCCAGACAGGGTTCCAATGTCCGTATTGCTGACTCCGCTGGAGAGGCTCACCAGCCTGGGTGCAGTTGGGCTTCCGAGCGGCTCATCCGTGGTGGCCTGAACAGCCTCCGGCTGCGTAAACATCGTTACCAGCACAACCACCGTGCCCAGCAGCAGCACCGCACTGGCGAATCCAGCAGAAGCCTGCAACAGGAACGGACCCACTGTGTTTTTCCAAGCCAGATTCCACGTGCTGAAAACGCTCTGTTTGCTCCGCGCGCGCTCCTGGCTGACAGCCACGCGAACGCGCAGCAACAAATCCTTCGGTTCCGCTACCGGGCCGAGCGCACCAAGCGCCTGCTGCACCTGCCGCAGCGAATCCCATTCGTTATTGCAATCCCGGCACTCACTTACATGGGCAGAAATCTGCTGCATCTCACGCCCGTTCAATCGGCCGTCTAGATACTCTGAAAATCTGGCCTGCATAGTCTCGCAGTCGTTCATCGCGCCTCCTCACCAAGGGGCAAGTCGAATTCCGCAAGAGAAGCCCGATTTTCACCAGGCTTCGGCGCAGTCAGCAGGACCTTTAAATAGGCCCGCCCGCGCACCAGCCTCGACTTCACCGTGCCCAGACTTACACCTTGAATTTCGGCAACCTCTTCGTACACAAATCCCTCAATATCTCTCAGGATCAGGGTGGTCCGAAATGGCTCTGGAACCTGCTGCAGGGCTGCTTCGACACGTGCGTGATTCTCGGCGTGCACAACGGCATCGAACGGCGACTCAGCTGGATCCACAAGGCGGTCTCGCAACCGCACCCTCTGTCCTGAATCACCTTCCGGGAGGTCTTGGTCGATCGCCACTTCCTGTTGCTTGTGGCGGCCCCACCAGCGTCGCTGATTTGACGCTTCGCGAAGTGCGATCCGGTATATCCAGGTCCTCAATGAGGACTCGCCGTGAAACTGGCGAACACCGCGGAAGATTTTTACGAACACTTCCTGGGTTAAGTCTGCGGCGTCGGCACGGTCATACACTGTACGGGCCAGCAGAGAATAAATGGGTTGATGGTAGCGCGCGATAAGCCACGCGAACGCTTCCTCCGAGCCGGCCTGTAGTTCCCCTACGAGTGCCGCCTCTTCGGATTGGAGCGTCAGCGCGCTGGCGATATTGCCCATGGTGAGGTCCGCCTGCAAATCAGTGTCCTCCCACCTTACCGCAACTGAACTGCTATTTGCATCTGCCAGATTTGTTACAAACACGACTGGCAGTGCATTTTCACAAGTTGCGGCCACTCCCCCCGGCAGATAAAAATTAAAGGCCGGAAATTCTCAAACCGCAAAGGAGCGCGCGGGAATCTTGCGGGTACACCTGGTTGGATGCCTAATGTCCCGTGCTCTCTATTGTGTTAGACACCGGGACACCCCTAAAGTGTTCCCGGTCACGGGTCTCCAAATGCACTTTCTTTTGATCGGCACCCACATTCAGGCCTGCGAGCGAACGCAAGAAGCTCAATTTTTTCAATTAAATACGTTAGGAGGCGCTCCGCTCGAGTTTCCTGCAGAAGGGTAGACGAACTCATCGATTCTCCTCAGGCGCGGTCCAGATTTTTGAACACATCCCGGATATTCCCGTTTACGTCGTTCTGCAACGGGGACATGGGGCCAAAATGGGTGTTCTCCGCGGCCCTCGTCTTCTCCAGAAACGCCTGATAGCCATTCGACTGCATGGATTTGAGAGATGCCACGGTGATCCGTTTCTGCAGCTCCTCGATGCCCTGCCCCACCTTCTTACCCGCTTCTATTTTTTCCGTCAGCTCTTCGATGTAGTTCCGCTGGCTGATCATCACCGTGCGTTCAGATTGCATCGGTCCGTGTCCGCCAAGGATGTACTTGAAATCCATTTTCGCCACTTCGTCGATGGTACCCGGCCACATGCGCGGATAACCGTCAGTGATTGTGGGCAGCCAACCATGGCTCGCATCGCCGGTCGCAATCGCACGCTGCTGCGGGCAGTACACAAACGTGTCCCCGGCCGTATGCGAGCGCCCGTGAAATTCAAGATGCAGATCGAAAGCCGGATCGGACAAGAGGTACGACTTGTCGAACGTAATCGTCGGCAGCACCAATTCGTAGTTCTGCTTCAGGTCAGCAAGATAAGCCTGCATCTGGCGAATCTCTTCTTCGCAGAATGTTTTCTCGGCGGCGGACTTTGCATTCTCCGCGCGCCGACGCATCGCCTCAATGCGCGGAGGCACCGACTCAGCCGACTCTTTCATGCGCGCGACGCAGTTCTTCTCCATCAGGTCTTTGGTCGTGGTCGAAGCAATAAAGTCGATCTTGCCTTCTGAGTGTTTGTATCCGGGGTCGCCTTGCGTGTGATCCCAATGGAAATGGGTATTGATCACATATCGCACTGGCCTATCGGTAATCTGGCGGCGAATCTGGCCGACGATGGACGCAGCAGCAGAGGGCTTGGAGTGCGCATCGACTACGACCACGTCTTTCGAACGCACAAAGATTGCAGCGTTGCAGTTGATCATCGTTTGTGGCTTGGCGTGCGCAAAGTACACCCCTGGCGCTGCTTTCACGAAGTCGAACAGGTCATTGTTTTTGAGCGGAGCCGCAGCACTGGCCCATGCCGCACGGTGAAATGCAAGTTCCATTGCCGAGGCGCCAACCAACGCGCTGCCCATGAGCACGCGCATAAAGTCGCGGCGCGAGCTGTGGTCCCGTCCGGAATCATGATTGCGGTCATGCGCCTGTTCATGCGTGTGGCCGTCTTGTGTATGGATGTGGTGCGAATGCGTGTGATTTCCTTGCGCGCTGTTGCACATTGGTAGGTTTCCTTTGGAAGCGGCTCGTTATTTGCGTTAATTTTCGCCGATACGGGGATCGGGTCGGTGAAAGCGCACACAGTGTAGCCGACGCAACGGAGCAGTGTCAGCGCGAATATGATGGTACCGGAGGCAATGCTGCTCATGTTCACCTTCAATCCCATCGGAATCGTCAAAAGCCCATTCACCGAAACGTCAAAAATTCCCCGCGGCTGCGGTGCAAAGCACGATGCCGAAGGCGCGCTGGAGATCCTGTCTGAGTTCGAGCCTGGCCTGCTGGACATTGAGGGCTTCTCGCATTTGTACGTTATCTGGGCATTCGATCGTGCCGATGGCTTTGACCTCATCGCTCATCCGCCGACCGATGAAAAGCGCCCGCACGGCGTCTTCGCCACGCGCTCGCCACGGCGGCCCAACCCGATTGCGCTGACTGTACTGGAACTCCTGGGCCGCGAGGGAAACACTTTGCGCGTCCGCGGCGTAGACATGCTCGACGGCACACCAATCCTCGATATCAAGCCATATCTATCGAGCATCCCGGAAGAAAAGCTGAAGCGCGGCTGGCTAGCCAAAGCCGAAGAGCGCAAATTAAGAGGCGAGTAGGCTGTGTTTGCTCCTGCTGCTGCCGAATGAGTGGTCCGGAAATCACAGAGAGCTTTACTTCAACATAACTTTCGAGTTGCCGTCCCTTACCCTTGACTCAGTATTTTGAAAGGTCACGACTTTTAGTCGTGCCGACAATCCTGTCGTTTAAGAAGAAAGAAATCCCAACAAAGGCATTGAACGAAATTAATCGCATTAAACCATGCAAAGGCACAATGAAGAAGTGAAGACGGTCGTCCCCAGTTTCACCGCACAATGCAATTTGAGCCTGGATCCAACAACGACTGGAGCGTTCTATGGAAGAGGAACAAATACGTGAGGCACTGAATGCGCACTGGCATGCGTCGGCAATCGGCGACGCAAATGCGGAACACGATATTTACGATGGCAATGCCATTTGTGACTTTCCCCAGTCAGGCGAGCGAATCCTCGGGCGAGCCAATTTGCAGGCCTTGCGGAGTCATCACCCGGGCAAGCCGTCAGGCTTTAACGTCAAGCGAATTCTAGGAAAAGGTGACCTCTGGATTACGGAATACACAATCACCTACCAGGGGCGACCATCATACACGGTAAGCATCATGGAGTTCCGCGATGGTAAGGTCGTCCACGAGACTCAGTATTTCGCGGATCCCTTTGAGGCTCCCGCTTGGCGAGGCCAATGGGTTCAGCAGATCGCGTGACGCCCGAAACCAGGGATTGTTCCACTTCACTCGCCTTAGAGAGGTTACTTCCAGCATGTCATGGATTCGACCAGGCCCCGGCCCCTTGGGGCCTCGCCTCTATCAATGTCTCAATAAACGCATCGGCGATAGTGAGAACTGTGGGAAACTCATTTATTCGCAATCAAATGACAATTCAATGACAAAGAGCTAAGCGCACTCAATCTATTGTCGTTGAGTCGCGGGACCGGCGCGCTAGCAGAGACGGCAGCCCTAGGCGGTCAAATAAGTCACAACAAAAGTGGAGGAATCACATGGTGAACGCTATAAAGCGTGCCTTGGCGCACGGCTTGAGCATTGCGTCGGTCGGCCTGCTCTCACTTTCAACCTTGCTGTCCGCACAGCAGGTTCAACATTACAAGCAAACTAATCTCGTCGCAGATACTTCAGGAAAGGCGGCCGTAACGGATCCGAACCTTGTGAATCCGTGGGGCATGTCCAGAAGTTCGAGCAGCCCGTGGTGGATTTCAGATAACGGCATGGGCTTGGCGACGCTGTATGGCGCCACGGGAACACCTTCGGCGCTTGTGGTCACGATTCCGCCGGGCGATCCCACCAGCGGTGCAAGTGGAACTCCGACAGGGCAGATATTTAACGGCACAACCAGTTTTGCGCTTGCACCAGGATTCCCGGCAAGATTCATATTTGTAACGGAGGACAGCACCATTTCGGTTGGGAATTCAGGCGTGAAGCCAACAACCGCGGTCATCATGGTGAACACAAAGTCCTCATCCGTTTTTAAGGGCCTTGCGGTAGCTACCGTCACTGATCCCACTATGGGAGCTATGAACTTCCTCTATGTGGCCGACTTCCGGAAAGGGCGTGTTCTTGTATATGACTCAAACTTTCAACCTGTTCGCATGGGGCGCGATGGCCACGACGGCGACAACGACGACGACGGTGATGCGTTCAGAGACGAGCGGATCCAGCGAGGCTTTGCTCCTTTCAACGTCCAGAACATAGGTGGAAACCTATACGTCGCCTTTGCCAAGCAAGACAGCGCAAAGCACGATGAAGTGGACGGAGCAGGCATGGGATACGTCGATGTCTTCTCGCCCACCGGCCGCTTGTTGCGTCGTCTGGAATCGGGTCCTTGGTTCAATGCGCCGTGGGGTCTTGCCCAAGCGCCCACCGACTTTGGCGCCTATAGCCACGATATTGTGGTAGGGCAATTCGGCAGTGGTGAGATCCTTGTATTTGATCCCGTAACTGGCCATTTCAAAGGTCGCTTGCTCGATTCGGTTACCAGTTTACCGATCAAAATCGACGGACTCTGGGGGATTGCCTTTGGCAGCGGAACAGGGTCTGGGGCGGCAAACGCACGTGACTTCACGGCTGGCCCCGATGGTGAGCAACATGGACTTTTCGGCACGATTACGGCAGTCGAAAATGTTCTGGGAGGCGATCTCTAAGAAGACATTGTGCTGTGCCGCATGGGCCATCAACCGGCAAGAAGCGGTTTTCGGATGGGCCATGCGGCTAGAGTCGCGTGCCCCACAGGGTCTGTTGTGAGCAGAATCGAATGGGTCTCGATTCTGAGACCTGGAAAGCAACCGGAGATCTTACTTCCGTTCTCTCCTCAAGATGACAGTGAGGGAGGAAGTAGAAGACGCGTGGCAAAGGATTGCTGGCATATCGTTTCAAACTCATAAGCTGATTGCGAAAAGATTTGCCTGAACGGCGATCGCTCGATCTTCCCGCAGCCGTCTACCTGATGCCCACAATCTTATGTGTCTGCAGGCTCAGGCGCCATAGCGGATGCTTCATGCAATATTGCACGGCCAGCTCCGTGTTGGTCACACGATTTGGGCCATCCATTGGCTGCAGGAAGAAATGATCGAAAGACATCTGGACAAAATCTTCCGGATCTATCCCTGTTTGCGGATAAACCAGCTTCAACTCGTTGCCACTCGTCTGGCGTAGAGGAGCTCCCGCCTTGGGGCTCACACAAATCCAGTCAAGATGTTCCGGAGCCGCAATGGTCCCGTTGGTTTCGACAGCGATTTCAAAATTGCACGCGTGCAGCGCTTCGATCAGTGCTCCGCCGAGTTGAAGCAACGGTTCCCCGCCCGTGCATACAACCAGCCGCTTTGCTGGGGCAGAATAGGATGGCCATTTCTCCTGAATGGCAGCGGCCAGCGCATCGGCCGTCGCAAACTTTCCTCCACCGGGTCCGTTGGTACCGGCAAAATCCGTGTCACAGAATTGGCAGGTCGCAGTCTCGCGATCTTCTTCGCGGCCATTCCAGAGATTGCAGCCCGAAAATCGGCAGAACACAGCTGCGCGCCCTGCCTGAGCGCCTTCTCCCTGAAGGGTATAAAAAATCTCTTTGACTGCGTAACTCATAAGGACAGCTCTCAGGTTTCAGCTATTAGCTTTCAGATCATTTGTACAAGCTTTGTGGACTCTTGCCCTGCAAAAGCTTCTAGCTTTATTTCAGGGGATCTTTGATTCCGATTTCGCCGAATCCTTTTTGACGAAGTAAACAGGAATCGCACTGGCCACATGGATCGCCTGACTCCGAAGGGTCGTAACAACTGCTCGTGAGCCCGTAATCAACACCCAGTTCAATCCCCGTGGCGATGATCTGCGCCTTCGTCATGGCAATCAGCGGAGTATGAATTTTCAGCGACTGGCGGCCCTCAACACCGGCTTTGGTAGCGAGGTTCGCCATCTTTTCGAATGCCTCAATAAACTCTGGCCGGCAATCGGGATACCCTGAGTAATCTAGCGCATTCACTCCGATAAATACATCGCTCGAGCCCAGCACCTCCGCCCACGCCAGCGCAAACGAAAGAAAAATCGTGTTGCGCGCTGGAACATACGTCACGGGAATTCCGTGGCTCATCTCATTCGCATCGCGCCCCTTGGGAACAGCAATGTCATCCGTAAGCGCCGACCCACCAAAAACACGCAAATCAATCTGCGCAACCCGGTGCTGTGCCACTCGTATGGATGCAGCAACTTGCTTCGCGGCTTCAAGCTCCCACACATGCCGCTGGCCATATGAAAACGAAAGGGCATAGAGCTCATAGCCCTGGCTGCGCGCAATTGCCAGCACGGTCGCAGAGTCCAGTCCGCCACTCAACAACACCACCGCTCTTTTGGGCTGCGTCGTCATGCGCTACTTCAAATCTCCGCCCTTGCCAATGTCCATTGACGCCGGAATCGGATTGTCCTCATCGATGTACGATTCAATGCATTTGTTC
>Ga0157374_10002783_pt1 | contig 14687 bp, 17 predicted proteins | sample M25metaG_FD_115308 | JGI IMG/M metagenome (GOLD analysis project Ga0157374, IMG submission 115308) | Miscanthus rhizosphere microbial communities from Kellogg Biological Station, Michigan, USA - M2-5 metaG | ecosystem: Host-associated > Plants > Roots > Rhizosphere > Soil | place: USA: Michigan...
GGAATAATAAGGCTATACAAGGACAAAATCAGCTTAAATAACTCAAAAAAGAGCCTCAAGTGTTCATGAGGCTCTTTTTGTTGGTGATTCAGCTTCAAAAGCTCGATTATTCAGAAGTCCCTAGAGATAGTTGGACTGTGCGGCACTCACAAGGAGCATTTATTTCTATGAATATACAATATGCTGGCTGGACTCCGACTCGAAATATTCTGCCCACTTCACAAACAAATCGGCTCTATCAACCCTCAATGCCTTATAATCAGCCAACGACAGGACTATCCAATTCCTCGGCAGATTTTTTGCCTTTGCAGGACAGTCTGACTCAGATGCTAGGGTTAATCTTAAGTTTGATACAAACCTATATGTCCCAGCTGGGATCCCAAGGCCCCAATAATCAATATTTGGCACCACCCACACCTCCCTCTACCCAGATTCCACCAGTGGCACAGAATTTCCCATCCCAAACGGATGCAATCACCAACAATACCCAAAATACCGATGATACGGAATCTAAGAACTCAGTATCCAACAGCTTAATAGCCTCACCATCAACAAGCACTCCATCTTCATCTGATTGGGCGGATAATAGTTTTCATTACCAATGCCAAAATGTAAGCGATGATGTGGATGCGTTAAGCAAAAGCAATGTGGATACGATGTTCCTGGAAACCCGTTACTTAAAAGACGGACAGTTGCAGCAACTGCAAACCAAGCCAGACGGCAGTAAACGGAATATTCTCGCTTACCAGAGCATGAGCGAAACCGGAAGCTGGACTGGCACTGAGTGGACGGATGCGAATGCGGCTGGCATTGTCCGTGGCTCGAATCCCAATTGGCCGGATTGCAAATACGTGGACGTAACCAGCCCTGAATGGCAAAAACTGATGGTTCAACGCGCGACCGATGTAGCCAAATCCGGTGCTGATGGCATGTTTTTGGATACGATGGACGGCTGGAGCAAGATTGGCGGCGATCCGGAACAAAATAAAGAAGCCATGAAGAAAACCGTGGAAGCAATGGCCGCTGCTGCCAAAGCCATTAACCCCAATTTTAAAATCGTGGCCAACAATGACTCTGATTTAGCAGCAAACGATCCCGTTTATGATGCCGCTGTTGATGGCCACATGCGAGAAGCTGGCAGCATCACCGCCGATGATCAAACCGAGAAAGCCAAAGGAAAAGCAATCTTCGTAGAAACCTACGATGGTACTAGCAAAAACAGTGTCGATTCGGATGGGTATTTACATGAGGAACAGGTGGATACAAGCTTATCCGCACTCCCTGCCATATAAGTGATTCAATCTTCGGTTAAATCCCGGGTCAACGCTTCACGGGCCTCCACAATGGCCTTCAATTCATCAATGGCATTCATGGCGGTTTCCAGCTTGGTTTTTAAAATCTCGTCATCCGCTTTTTGATCTGACCGACCCGGACGGTACAAATGCCGAAAACGGTTGGCGGTCCGCCAGTAGAAAATAGCGTCCTCCAAGTTGCCCACAGCTTTTTCAATCAGCTTATAAGTCTGAAACTTCTGCTCCCCATGAGAAAATCCCTCTTTAAACCGCAGGTTATTCAAGGTCAGGCGTTGGGACAGGGCGCCCAGTTCCTGCAAAGACAGCGTATCCAACTGCAGGCTGATTTTTTCTCTCACACTCAGCAGTTCGGTACTCATCTGCGAGGCCCGACTCAGGTATACGCGGTAGATATCTCGGGCTTTAATGTCCTTGCCGATGAGCACACCCGCCTCATCATATTTTCCCTCCGAGGCATAGTCATCCAGTTGAGCCAAATCCTGCTTAACGGACTCTAGCCCAGCCGAGGGGGAATAGTTGGCTTCCACTTTCACCGTCTTCTCGGCCAATGCCCATCCGGTGAATAGAAATAAAAACAGGCAAACCTGTATAATAACACCCAAAGCTCGTTTAACCATTTTCATTCGGTTTATCACTCAATTTTCTCGTTAAACGCGTATCTAATCATTATTCTACCGCTTTACAACGTCTCGCTCCAGATTAAAGTAGGGGATGAGCGAGAACAATCAGCAAAATATCTTGGCAGAAGCAATTTTGGCCTATATTTTGTTTTTATTAAATAAAGATTAAATACTGGGCACTGGGTCCTACTTACAGGCTGGTTAACCGCTGGATTGCTCATTGCCTACGCTCAAGCAAAGGAGTAAGTCACCATGATTGCCCAGCAATGGCCCACTTTAGAGTCCATGCACCGAAGTACCGGTTTGCTGCTTCAATCCGGACAACGCCTGCTATGTGCCGTCGTGATTCTTGGCGTCAATTTTTGCATGCTGTCCGTCGTCATGTTCAAACTGGTGAAACAGCCGGAAGCCTATCTGCATACCCAAGGCTTCATGCTGAACTACGCCGAAATGTCCAAAATGGAATCCCCACCCCTCTGGCTACCTCAGGATAAGCCAAAGTTAGCCGTCCAAGCCAAAGATCCTAACTGGGACGGCACTTTAGCCGGTGCCAGCGTCGGTTTTAACCTGGGACAGAATATCCCGTTCATTGGCCCTGTCTGTGGCCCCGTACTAGGCGCCATCATCGGCTATAAACTGGACTCACGAATCTGATACCTTATTTAATTTAGATCCGTGGGTGGACCTGTAATTATGACCCCCTGGCCGATGTTGGGGCAACGCGCTATACACTACCATAGCAGTATCGGAGATGACCCTTGGCCATCGGCCGGGCTTGGAGCGACCTGATTGAACTGGGAACGGCGTCATGAACCTGAATGAAGAATGTCTGCTGCAATTTTTGAAAAATGATATTCCTTTGCACCGCTCAGTCTCTTCATCGGTGGAAAAAGAACCAACCCGTCCCGCTGGCTTTTTAAGCCGGAATCTTCGACCCATTTTCAAACATAAAAATTATGTTTCCTATCCGGCTGCCGTGTTATTTCGTCGTCCCCCAAACCAGGCAAAGTAGGACCATTCAGCTTTAGTGCGAACCTCAAAAGCTCGTCGTTTGACGGGTTTTTCCGAGTTTGTAAACTATTGCAAACAAATTGTTCATCGCGTGCTTCATCCGTACGATTTTGAACCGGATTTGGAAAGTAAAACCATTGGGGGAGAAGGCATTAGGGTCGAAATTAAAGTTTTTGGCCCTTTTGACTATATATTTTATATAAGATTTAACTCAACTCTCCTTCTACCAACGCTTTCAACACCAACTTTCAGACTTCACTTCAACTTGCACTTACAGTTAACTCCTCATAGCGCGCACAACTTGCCCAAGAGTTGTGCTTTTTTCTTTTTAGGCAATTCAGAACCGCTCGATTTTCGTCGCATTAAATCCAAATTTGGCTTGGCGCCTGAAACGTGCCTGTTGAGCCATAACTCAGGCCCATCCGTTATTTAGCCACTATGGCAATAGACACTTGGCCAGATGACGGATAGTCTAATGCGAAGAAATTCGCTATACTCATCACAGTTGGGAGTTTTCAATAGGTCATATTCGAGGGGTTGCCCTGAAAGTATATTTTTTTTTAAGATTCTCGCCAACATTGGTTATTGCAACTCAATAATTTAGATTGGAATTAAGATGCAGCTTCATGAACTCATGGATCCCAGGATAGGAACTGTTTCAGCCAATGATTATGCAGTAGAAGCCCTTTCTTTAATGAATTCCCGCAATCTGAAGTGGTGCTTCGTACTGGATCGCAATGAGGTCAATGGCGTTATTTGGGCTGAAGATCTGCTAAGGATCCCTGATACGCTTTTAAAAGAGCGGGATGTGCGGGAATTCGTGACAGCCCGACTATTAACCATCAGCATTGACGCCGATTTATCAGAGGCTGAGCGTTTGCTGCATCGCAGTGGCCAGCCGGTGCTCGCCATACTCAAAAACAATTTACCGATCGGTATTTTAAGCCAAGAAGCAATCAGCCGGGTGCGGGGAAGTCAACAAAGAATGAAACAGCCGGCATTCTCGAGCTATTCAAACCAACAGCACCCGCTGGCCTGTTAACCCGTTTTTAGTCGTACAAGTGGAGCAAACGTTATTCATGATCCGCATTTGCGGCTGAAGTCTGACGCCCGGAGTTCATGCACCCAACGGGTAAATTGCCAGTGGTCATAACTGCGGCAGTATTCAATCAGGCTTTTTAGCAACTGGCGTCCGGTCTGGCTTTTCCCATCAAACAGGGTTTTCCCCTGGCAGGAAAACATGCTGATTTCGGCATGGATCACTTTGCCCACCATGTCATTCGGCGCGGGAGGGAGCAATAAAATACCCGTTAGCCAGGTCATCAGCACCTTCTCCGGAGAGATTGCCCGATGTTGCTCCTGCTTCAAATAATCGCTAAATGCTTCTAGAATCAATCGGTACGTCCTAAAAATCGGTAATGCGGAGATTTCAGCTCCCCGTAACCGGTCTCATCAAGTTCTTCAGTGGCCATTCAAATTAATCTTCCACTCTTTCATTGTAGCAGAACCCTCCTGCGTGCACCCCGCCTTAGAGATGGATTGACAGACACTTAGTTTATTCTTTGACTGCCAGGCCAGATAGAACTTCCTGCCCCTGCTTCAGGTTGTCCAACCAATTCCTTATTGGAAATCCGTGGAATAAATCCAGGGACGGGCATAGAACTTGAGCACCGGGTGTCCCCCCTCATCCTCCACCCACGCCAGGGACCGAGCGGGAATCTTGTCTTTTCGAGCGGGTATATATATTTGTCGGCGATGAATGGGCACCACCAACACCACTTTACCTTGCCGTTTAATCACTAAGGTCTCATAGATGGGCGGATTTACCTGGGTCTTGGAGCCTTTTCCGACCGGTTTGACTGGATTGATGGCTCCTTGTGGAGACAGGGCAGGACTCACTACGCTACTCGAATGATTCGTTTGGTTGGAAACCGGAATCAATCCGGTTTCCGCTGGCGAAGGACCATTCAACGTATCCAGATTGACTAAGGCAGACCCATCGTGGCGATCGCCCGGCTTAATCAAGTAGTATCCCGCCGGGATCGCCCGCTGGCTATAGTGCAAGGTCTGAGTAATGCGAGCCAAGGCGTAGGGAGAATAATTTTTATCCCGCCGATTAAAATAATCGTTTAACTCCTCGGGATCTACCTCCGCGTAATCCACCGGAGCGGGCGTATAAAATTTCTGCGGCGGATCTGGCACCCCGGACTGACCCTGCGTACTGCCCGGGTCATCAAATAGACCCACCCGTCCCGATTCCGCCTGAGTCCAGTCTCCATCCCAGGCCAGCGCGTGATTAGAGAGCGTTAAACTGCACACAGCCATACCTGAAATACTCAGCAAACAAACATTGGAAAGGCAGCCCATTAAGCTGAATATCATCCGCTTCAAGCCAGAGTTCCTCCTGCCTTAACCGTAATCGGTATCGACTGAATTTCAACAATCTTTAAAAAGCAGAACGTATAAAACCTTCGTTCCCAGCTCAATCACGATGACTGGATCAGTCGCCAACCTAAATATCTATCACTGACCAAGGCTTGGGATAGAGGACCTTCAAGCTGAAAAAACGGATCAATGCAGTCAAAAATAAAGAACCAGGACAATGTCAGCCTCTTAGGGCAGCAATGGTGCCAGGGATATCGGATGATTTAAACACTGCCGAGCCGGCCACCAACACATTAGCGCCCGCAGCGCGAACGATTTCGGCATTCTGCGGCGATATGCCCCCATCCACTTGAATATGAATGGGCCGATTACCAATCATGGCCTTCATCTGGGCCAATTTTTCCAAACTGTGGGGAATAAAGCTCTGCCCGCCAAAACCGGGGTTAACCGACATGATCAACACCATATCCAACTGTTCCAGCACGTTTTCCAGCATGCAAACCGGCGTGGAAGGGTTTAACGCAACACCAGCCTTACAGCCTAACCGACGAATCTCCGTTAAGACGCGATGCAAATGAATACATGCCTCCGCATGCACCGTCAGCATATCGGCTCCGGCATCACGGAAGTCTTCCAGGTAGCGATCCGGTTTTTCAATCATCAAATGAACGTCGAAAGGCAGTTTGCTGTGTGGCCGCAGCGCTTTAATCACCGGCGGACCCAAGGTCAGGTTCGGCACGAACATCCCATCCATCACATCCACATGCACCCAATCGGCCCCCGCAGTTTCCAGGCAGTGCAACGCCTGTCCCAGATTGGAAAAATCCGCTGACAGAATGGAAGGGGCAACCAGAACTTTGCCGGGTTCGAATGTTGGAATCAAACTGCTCATAGTCATTGGATATTAACCCAAACACGCCCGAAGGTCATCGTGAGAAGTTATGATCGACACATCGATAGCATCATCCCAACCCAATCGATTGGGAGGAAAGTCTGAGCGCAAAATCAGCCGAAATCAGAAGAATACTTGTCAGCCGAACCACTTGGTGGTTATGCTGAAAGCCTATGAGCAAATCACATAAACGCAATCCACTGAAAAACAACCGCCTTCTGAAAATGGCACTCTCTCAACTGGCGGGACAGCCCATGCGCTTTATCCGCGCCTCCTGGCGGGTCACCCAAATCACCCAGCACCCTGAGGCTAAGGCGTTGATGGAGGCGAAAACGCCAGTTATCTATGCGCTGTGGCATGGGCGGATGTACCTGCTATTCAAATCCGTCCCGCTGGATCAGGTTGCGATTCTGGTCAGCCCCAGCAATGACGGGGAATTCATCAAACGGATTGCCCAATGTATCGGATTTCGTCACTTTGTTCGCGGTTCTCATAAACGCGGCGGCACTCAAGCCATTTTAGGCTTGCATAAAGCGCTTCAAGAGGATAGGCATTCGATTGCCTTTACGGTGGATGGACCAAGAGGCCCCCGCTATGTGGTCAAGCCCGGCATTATTCGGCTAGCCAGCCAGACGGGCGCACCTATTATTCCGTTAGGGGCAGCCAGCCGTCGGCTGTTCCATAAATTCAATCGGGCCTGGGACCACTTCCACGCGCCTTTACCCTTTACCGATCTCCATTTAACTTATGGAGATCCCTTGCATGTGCCTGCCAACTTGAGTGAAGATGAGATTCAGCACTACGCTCAGCGCCTGGAGGCCGAACTCATGCGCATTAACCTGGAAGCCGATGCCTTCTATGGATTTCACCAGCAGGAACGACTATAAAATCCTCAAATCCATTTTCAGCAATCGGATTCAGCACTTTACCGCCAAAGACTGGCCCTGTTTTTTACATTACTTTACAATAAAACCATGACCACAGCCATTCAATATCATCGCCGGGTTCTGGCCCATTCCGTACAAGATCGGCCCATAGAAGGCTTTTTCTTTGGTTCGGCTCAGCCCAAGCAGCTCAACACGCTATTTATTGGGGTATTTCACGGGGATGAATGGAACAGTGCCGACCTGCTGCAACGTCTCGTCGCCGCTTTCCAAAATGGGCAATTTAAAGAGCAGCCCATCCCATTTGAGCAGTCGCCCGTACTCATCATTCCCATTCTGAATCCGGACGGTTTAGCGGCCAAAAGCCGAGTAAACGCCAATCGGGTCGATCTGAACCGCAATTACCCCACCCCGGATTGGACTGAAGACAATGCCAACACGCCCTATTACAGTGGGCAAAGTGCAGGAAGCGAGCCTGAAACCCAATTGGTAATCAGCCTCTTAAAAACTTATCAACCCAAGAAGATTGTCACGGTGCATTGCCCCTATCGGGTGCTCAACTTTGACGGACCGGCGAAGGCATTTGCCGAAGCAGTCGCTTTAAAATCCGGCTATCCGGTGGTCGAAAGCATCGGTTATCCCACGCCGGGATCGTTTGGGACTTACGCGGGCATTCAACGTAACATTCCGGTCCTCACCCTGGAATTGCCCCCGAATCCGGACGACCCACCCGATCCGGAACTCCCCCCTGCCGAATCCCTGGAGCAAAACTGGTTGACCCATCAGGCCGCGCTGGAAGCCGCCATCCGGTTTTAAAGAGAATTGCCCCCGCAGCAATTGGCTGACTTTCGTTTTTATGCGATGGTCATTAATCATGACTGGATGTTCCACGCGATAAGGCCGAATTGCCGTGTATACCTATTCCCCCAGAAGCAATCCACCCGCTTTTATACGAAAAAAAGCCGATCAACCGTTTTCGGGTTACGGTGATGTCAGTCATGGAAATTTCCCAGGCAATCCAAATACCTCCAGAAATGACGCTTTTAACCCATCAGTAATACCATTAGACCCAACCCGGGCCTGGCTTTATCGTTCCATAACCTCTAATCTGCCAGGAGCACAACATTTAACGACCACTACTGCTTTGGAACAGAGGCTACTTGCCTTATACGACCAAGCAAAAGCAGAAACTGCCAAGCTCAGAATCGAAGATATTCGAGTCGCCTTGAGGAAACCCACTGATACGACTAACCTAGACCCTAACGCAGAAGCCAAGGATCGACTGCGGTATGTCTTCAGCAGCGCACTACCGGAGCAACTGCGCATCAACCCTTCCAACTCCCAGGAAATCGCTTACTATCAACAATTCGTATCACAAATCCTTAAACTCGCCACGGAACTCGAGCCTCGTCGAAATACCCTTCCGTTCAACCAACCGACTTCCATTCGGAGCAAGCTGTAATTAGGGATCGCGTTGTGTGAGGTTAAGCCAACTTCATGCCATTGGAAACTGTCTGATCCGGTACAGCCAGAACGACGGCGCCATCCGCTTTTACAAAGCCGGTAACCAGCACTTCCGACATAAAATTTGCCACTTGCTTGCAGGGAAAGTTCGTCACACAGATTACTTGCTTGTTTAGCAACGATTCCAGGCTATACAGCGTGGTAATTTGGGCGCTGGATTGCTTGATGCCAAACTCTCCCAGGTCTATCCACAATTTATAAGCCGGTTTTCTCGCTTCCGGAAATATTTCTGCCCGCACAATCGTACCAACCCGAAGATCAATCCGCTCAAAATCCTGCCATTGTATAGTATTCATTACTGTCCTTATACCTTTCAATTAGTTGCTATACGAAAAAACCCACCTGAAGGAAGGTAGGCTTTTCGCTATGATTGAAGTTTAAGCTTTATCAAAGAAAGTTACTCAACGTTGGCAGATTGGTGCTCGCGCTGGCCGCCGCGTTGCTGAAACTCTTCGTTCAAGGGGTTGAAACTCAGACTAATACGACGTTCATCGGGACTGAATTTTACGATGTAAGTCTTGATCGTCTGACCCACTTCGAGTTTGGTAGCCTTGCGATGCTCATACTCATTAATATCTTTGCTGGGCAGCAACGCTTCCACGCCCGGATACACTTCCACGAAAGCGCCGAAGTGCTTCATGCGGGTAATGGTGCCTTCCACTTCGTCGCCCAAGGCCAATTCCTTGGTGACTTCATTCCAGGGATCGGCATGCTGACCTTTAATGGAGAGACTAACGCGCTGCTTATCCATATCGATGCCAATGACTTCAACCTGAATGGTGTCGCCAATGCTGAGGATATCCGAAGGATGTTCCACCCAGCGCCAGGACATTTGAGACAGCGGCAACAGACCATCCACACCGCCCAAGTCCACGAATGCGCCAAAGTCGGTGAGTCGAACGACTTCACCTTCCACCACGGCACCTTCATGCAGCTTGGAGAACAAGTCCTTGCGCTGCTCGGCCATTTGCTCGGCCACCATTTTACGGTGAGAAAGAATAATGTTGTTGCGCTGACGATCGAGATTGATGATCTTGGCAGGCAATTCCTGACCCACCAATTCTTCCAGGGGCTGCTTCACCCGCAGGTGACTGGATGGGATGAATCCGCGCAGACCCATCACATCGACCAGCAAACCACCCTTGACTACGGCGGTTACTTTGCACTGAACCACCACATCATTGTTCATCAGCTCTTCAAGCTTGTTCCAGTTCTGGGCGGTTTGTACCCGACGCAGCGACAGGGTCAACTGACCGTCTTCGTCTTCTTCAAATAGAATATAGAAATCAAAGCTTTCACCCGGTTTCAAGGTTGTTTGGGCGGTGGCATAAGGTGTGGCCACTTCTTTATTTGGCAAAAAGGCTGCCGTTTTAGCGCCAATATCAATTAAAGCGCCGCTGGATTCCAGGGCAATTACTGACCCATGGACAATTTCGCCGCGTTTAAAGGCGTAATCGTACTGCTGGAGCAGCCTTTCAAACTCCAGCTTTTCAGGCGTCTGCATTTCCTCATCCCCGTGAGAGGGGTGCACTTTACGGGGGGACATAGGTTGAGATACCTCCAAGAGAACAAAATAGAAGGGTTGGACTAATGCTAAAGCATAGCCCAACCTGAGAATTATATCAATAATATCACGGGAAACAGAAGTGTCTAATCGATTAATTGTTGTATAAAGGAGGAAGTTCTGAGCTTGCGGATGGCCCTCAATTCCGTTTGACGCACACATTCCCGGGTTACGCCATACAGCTTGCCAATCTCTTCCAGCGTCATCTTGTCTTTTGTAACAATTTCTTCCGGATGTGAAGTTGTGATCAATCCGAACCTTCGAGACACGACATCCCGCTCACGATCATCTAAATGATGCAGCAAAGCCAAGCGGAGTTGGCGCAACGCAGTGTTCTGGCAAAGCGCCGCATCGGGTTCCGGCAAGGCGTCATCCTCAATGGTTTCTCCCAGGGCCTGCGTATTGCCGTCCTTCATCACCACTTCTGCCTCCAGGCTCATCATCCGCTGTGCGGAACGGCCCAGTTGATGAATTTTCTTAACCGAGACGCCCATATGCTGCGCCAATTCCGCATCCGTGGCTGGACGACCCAATCGTTCCTTCAGCACATATCGGGTTTTCCGGAATTTGATGACACTGTCCAGTACGTGTCCGGGTAAACGAATAGGTCGGTCATGCTCGGCGAACACCTGAAAAACGGACTGCTTGATCCACCAGGTGGCATAGGTGGAAAACCGATAGCCCAGACGGTAGTTAAACTTCTCGATCGCTTTCATTAAACCCAGATTCCCTTCCTGAACCAGATCCATAAATGAAGCGCCTCGGCCCGCATATCGTTTTGCAATATTAATGACTAAACGGAGATTGGCCTGCGCCAACTTTCTCCTGGCGGATTCATCGCCTTGAGCAATCCGCTTTGCCAGAGCCATCTCCTCCTCTTTGCTCAGCAAGTCGGATTTACGGGAGACGGAGCGCAAATACCAGGTTGATAATTCCTCCAAGCCTTCCATGGAGTAATTCATTGTGGTTCTATCACGCTCTTGCCTAGTTTCCGATAAATCCGATGAGTCAAAGAAGGCCGTATCAGCTTCACTGTCATAGTCACTCAGGATTAAAGCAGGGGACAACTGTGATAACGCATCAATCGCCATAGGCAGAACCCTCCTTCTTTTAACGCTTCTCTACGCCCGTTAAAGACTTCACTTCCGAGAGACTTCATCAAAATTAGAATATTTACCGCTTCAACCAACTCACTAATAGAGTGCTAATTTGGAATAGCCGGAATTTAGCGACCTCCTTTCCGATGGAATTATTTTTGAATGCCGAGTTCCCAGAAAAAGAAAATAGCCTTGTCAATGACGGCAAGGCTTTCCCTTCTAGCATGTATTGAGAGGAGTGCGAGTGTATGTGGGGAGTGTAAATCCAATAAGACTTCCTGGCTTTCAGAGACACGAAAGTCAATTTGAAAACCACTTAAATCGATGACTTCGAGAGCTATCTTCCTAACTTCATCTCTACCTGTTTCTTACTCGTTCCAGGGATTGCCGCGCAGCCCTGTCTCGATATTTAAATATTATTCCAATAATATATACTTTTCAATCCATTTCCTCATTTTTATTTACATTTCTTAAAACAAGGTTTAAAAAGGCAATTCTCTGTAAACCTCGTTTCAATCAGCCCAGAGAACCTCCAGGATTCAGACAACAATTCAGGCCAACAGTGGGTGAATCATTCACACCACCAAATCCGGATCGGTTTTAATTACTCAAATTCCCTGAAGTTAGCGCGATTAAGCAAACGCTTCCTGATTGGTAGCTATAAATCGACATTTTGAACCTTGTCGGGTGCCTCGGCGCGCAAATTCCGCATCAATCTCATTCATCAGTTCCAGTTTTCGCTGCAACCACAAGGGAGCCACCACATGCTGATGATGTCCATTGCCAGCCACCCGGTGAATGATGCAATCCGGATGCAAACGCTCAATAAAGTCGCAGATCAACGACACGTACGCTTCCTGGCCCAAGGGCCGCCATTCCCCGCGCAAATACTGAGCGGCCAACGGCGTTTTTTCCATCGCACATAAGAGGTGGATTTTCACACCCTGCACCCGAAGCTGAGCCAAGGTGTCCGCAGTCTCCATCTGGTCTTCCCAGCTCTCCCCCGGCAAATCCAGGATAACATGAATGCAATGGTCAATCTCAGCCTGCCGGGTCCACTGGTAAGCCTGGAGAAAATCTTCAAACGTCTCCGCACGGTTCAGCAGATCCAGGGTTCGGTTATGAATGGTCTGCATGCCGTATTCCACGGAAACGTACTGCATTCTTTCCTTATAACTGGCGATTAAAGCTAAAATTTCCTCATCCACACAATCGGGGCGCGTGGAAATCGCTAGCCCGATGATGTCCGGATGCGTATCGCAAGCCTCGTCATAAAGCGCTTTCAAACGTTCTACAGGGGCATACGTGTTGGTAAAGCTCTGGAAATAGGCGATAAACTTTTCCGCCTTGAAGCGTTTGCGTTGCTTTTCCATATTTTTCAGCAATTGCTCAGCAATGCTGTCCCGCCGATCTTGTGCTCGGGAAGAGGAACCCGTCTGATCACAAAACGTGCAGCCACCATAAGCCTTGACGCCATCCCGATTGGGACAGGTAAATCCGGCATCCAAAGTCAGCTTGTAGGTTTTATAACCCAGCTTCTCTTTTAAATATTCGCTGTATGGTCGGTAAGGCTTACTCATCATTGGGTCACGGCATTTATCGCTTTATATAGGGGGAGTCATCCTGCTTATCCTACTGAAGTCGCAGTGGCTTGGCAAATTTTCTTCCCCTTTCAAAATCCGGCTAATTCATGAAACCAGCTGGATTTTGACCTGAAAAGTTTAAATTGATTGGGAATCAGCTCAAACCGAACTACACTAGCGTGTTTTAGCGGCAGCCTTACCGGCTTTCCCCCTTAGTGTGCCAAGAACATCCCTTTTAATCCTGTTTTGCTTCTGCTAGATTCTGAGCCGATGAGGAAATGGACCCGCTAACCATGTCATTGGCGCACTATGTGCGCTAGCAAAAATTCAATTAGACAATCAGACACTATTGCTTTTCGATGTACTTTGGAGGAAAGGAATCCATGATGACGATGCTGGAAACCAGTGCCCTGACCCCGCGTGATCTCAATAACATTACCGTGCTTAAAAACCTGGGTTTATCCCTGGTGGAAGTCAAAATTTCCCAAGTGTCCTTTGCGAAGGGGCAACTGCTGAACAATATCAGCTTGCCGGAAAATACCCGCATCGTCTGCGTGATTCGTAATAATAAGCCCATCGTTGAATTAGATGCGGTATTCCTAGAGGAAAGAGACTCAATTTACCTGTTGACCGATGAGGAGCAAACCGTTCGGGATACCTTTACGGTCTAAATATATTTCTTTAAGAAATACTTAAAGTATTTTTCCAGAGAAAGAAAAATAAAAATTTGGATTTTAGCTTATCCCCATGTTTGAATCATGACTTATCTAATTCTGTGATGAATTTATATTGTCTTTCAACAAGGAATAAGTTAAATTATGTCGGTTTCATTCTCCCCAAGGCACTCATACGCATATGCGCCGGCCCAGGCCAACACAGCGCAACCCCGATTTTCAGCAAAAGATACTCCTGTTAGGGCTGGTCACCCATCCCACCAGCTCGATATAGAACATGGCCCTAATCATGATAATCACAAATCAAGCGCTTGCTGGACTGCCACTAAGTGGATAGTGGGTTTCTTAGGATTAACCGCTGTTGTTGGAGCTTTGACTAGTGAAACCTGGGTTCCAATTACTGGCGTAGCTAAAGATTGCAGGAATCATGAACCAGAAGGCACCACTGCCACACTTTATCCAATTGCCGGTCTTGGGCCCGACGAAGGCATATGTCCATCTGGACATTATAGACCTACTGGAAATACTACTGGAGAGATTCTGATTAACGATGCCCCATCCTGGCGCAGTTTCCATACGATAGCAACTGTCGATAATGGCCGAGTTACCGGCTATGAGGGCATCAAAGGCGAATTAGTCGATGGCGACGACGGAGTAGCCAAGTATTACAATGGTGGTTTGGTCAAGAGCCATATACTCCAAGGTTTAGGCTCCGGCAACAATGAAAGTTTTGAGGATGCCGCCAAAAAAGGAAAATACCCAGCTAAAACCAAAGTTCTTGAGGATGGGACTGTACAAGAAAATAAACTGTGGGGTTGGGTACAACTGACTAAAGGAAAAACCCATCTCACCGGTGACGCTAAAGATAAAAAACTCACGGATTTGCCTGAAGCTCACCAAAAAAATATTAAAGCAGCAGCAGCAGATCGCTCTTGGCTCTGGGATAAGGGCTACGCACCGGACGCCTATTTTAAAAAATAAGATCTATTTGCCCCTTCCCAGTGAGGGAAGGGGCAAAAGCTAAAATGCCTCTGCACCAGAATGCCGTGTTATTGCTATGATTGGGCGATAGGATTGAGAGTGGAGAAAGCCCTTGAAACAACAAGCAATTTCATTAAAAGAGTGGCAGGAACGTTTTAA
>Ga0157374_10002785_pt1 | contig 14683 bp, 12 predicted proteins | sample M25metaG_FD_115308 | JGI IMG/M metagenome (GOLD analysis project Ga0157374, IMG submission 115308) | Miscanthus rhizosphere microbial communities from Kellogg Biological Station, Michigan, USA - M2-5 metaG | ecosystem: Host-associated > Plants > Roots > Rhizosphere > Soil | place: USA: Michigan...
CCGTATTTATTTTTCTGATCTGGTTCTGGAATTCGCTTTATGTGATTAAGGAATGGGAACGCGGCGTGGTGTTGCGACTGGGACGCATGCAGCCGGACGCCAAGGGCGCAGGATTGCGCGTGGTTTTCTGGCCGATTGAGACGCTGTACCGGATTTCGCTGCGGATTGAAACGCTGGACGTGCCCTCGCAGGACATCATTACGCGAGATAACGTTTCCGTGAAGGTGAACGCGGTGGCCTATTTTCGCGTCGTGGACGCGAATCTGGCGCTCTCCCAGGTGCAAAACTATCTCTACGCGACTTCGCAGAAAGCGCAGACTACCCTGCGAAGCATCGTCGGTCAGTTTGAGCTTGACGAAATCCTCGCCGAGCGAGAAAAAGTAAATAGCAAACTGCAGATAATTCTGGACCAGGATACGGAGCCCTGGGGAATCAAGGTTACGAAAGTCGAAGTGAAACAGGTCGATATTCCTGAACAGATGCAGCGCGCCATCGGAAGGCAGGCGGAGGCGGAACGCGAAAGGCGTGCCAAGGTCATTCACGCCGAGGGCGAAGCGCAGGCATCGGCGAAACTGGCCGAGGCCGCCAAGGTGCTGGAAACGCAGCCCGCGGCGATCCAGCTCCGCTATCTGCAGACGCTGACGGAAATCGGCGTCGAAAAAAACACCACGATCGTTTTTCCCCTTCCCATCGACATCATCAACGAATGGGTCAAGTCGATCGGCTCGAGAAGAGAATAAATGGCTTCCAGAGAGAGAAAAAACGGCGGCGATTTTGTGCTGGAGAGCAGGCACCTGGTCGGTTTGTTCATGCTGCTCGTTGTGATTTTCGGCGTGGTCTTCACCCTGGGCTATCTGCTGGGAAGGAACCAGTACGATTCCAAAGTTCGCGCCGCCGCAGGGACGCCGCTGGAAGCCGATGTGCCGGCCAGCAAGCCAGCTGCGAAAATGAACGCCAAGCCGGAGTCCGAAGACGCGCAAGTGCCCAAGAAAAATTCCGACTGGGACTTCTACCACTCGGCCGATCCGCAGGCGGCTTCGGATCATTTGCAGCCGCCCGCCAAGCCCGTAACGCTGCCGAAGCCAGTGGCGAAGTCGCTCAAGCCCTCCGGCGGCGCGGTCAAGGCTGACAACGTGGGAAAGTCCTCTTCTGGAACGGACGGACCGCTAATCCCGAAAGGTGCGATCATGCTTCAGGTGGCCGCCGTCCTTCACCAGGATGACGCGCTGGCGCTGGCGCAGGCCTTACAGCAAAAGAAATTTCCCGCCTATGTCATCCCGCCCGGAGCGGACAAACTTTATCGCGTGCAGGTCGGGCCGTATCCGGACAATCAAACCGCGACGAACGCCCGCCAGGAACTGGAAGCCAATGGATTCAAATCCATCATTAAGCGGTGAAGTTTTTTCCCGGTATTAAAAACTGTCCTGACGCCGTATCGGATCTGCAACACACGCGCAAGAAAATTGCGGCGGTGCGGGGGTGTTCCGGCTCTACAATGTGTGACGATTCCGAATGCAGCATTCGACGTTAGTTGCGATGGGTGTGCGCTGGCTGAGCAGACAATGCTTCGTGGTGCTGTATGAATTCGCAACTCCGGCGGACGAAAACCCCGATGTGATCGGATGGATTCCCGGCGCAGGATCAGTGCTCATTGAATGCAAGCTGACCCGTTCGGATTTCATTCGAGACGCCGCGAAGCTGGTGCGAAAGAATCCCCGCGCTGGAATGGGGCAGCGCCGTTATTATCTCTGTCCGGCCGAACTGATACAGGTGAAAGACCTGCCTCCGAAATGGGGATTGCTCTGGGTGCAGCGCGGACAAATCGTAGTGAAGCGCCAGGCGCGCGGACATGCGGAAAGAAACTTGGCCGCAGAGGTTCAGTTTCTAAGCTCCATGCTGAGGCGCGCGCAAATTCGAATCGGTACTCGGCCACTTTCGGAATGGCTGCGAGGCGAAAATCAGTTCGAGGCAAAGCGCGGAATTTCACCGACCCGAGACCCGTTAATCGCAAAGCGAATGCAATTGTCGCGTTAAATAATAATTCCGCCTGAACCTGCGTAGAGTTTTCGGAAAACCGATTTTTCCCTTTTCTCACACGAATGGCAACGGGTAAATGATTTTTGCGCGAGACGTAATATTTCCACGGCGAGGCTGGCACGTAATCAGTAAGGAGGAGTGCATTTCGGACGACAGATGTTCACCAATTGCGTCAGGACACCGAAATGAGGTACACCTGTCGGCAAGTGCGAAGAGAAAGGAGCAAACCCCGTGTCAGCCGAGTCGAATAAAGCCCTTGTGCGACGATTTTACGAGGAAATTGATAAAGGCAACGTGGATGTCCTGGACGAATTGGTGGCCGAAGATTATCTCGATCATAATCCTCCTCCGTTTCCTGGTTTGCCTCCTGGACGCGAAGGTTTGAAACAGGCCTTCAAGATATTCTGGGTGGCCACGCCCGGATATCACCGAATTGAAGATCAGATCGCCGAAGGAGACAGGGTAGTGACGCGCCTCACTTCGTTCGGAAAACATGAAGGCGATCTTCCCGGCGCTCCCCGGACGGGCAATGACTTGAAGATGACCTCAATTACGATCCACCGCATCGCGGGCGGGAAGCTTGTAGAGAAATGGGCCGAGAAAGACGTGCTCGGTTTCCTACAGCAAATCGGCGTTATTCCGCAGCAGAAACACCCTGGGTCCTGAACCAACCGAGTTTCTCCCGGACCGCATATTCTTTCTGCGACGGAGCTACGGGTGGACGTTTCTCATTTACGGCAGGTACTTGCCCACGTCCGGATCGCCGGTTCCGCTGCATCCGGTCGAGCCGTAGCGCAGGAATTTCTGAGTTCTGGCCGCGCCATCCACTTCACCGACATAGACGTTTCCTTCGGAATCGACAGCCACCATGTGCGGCCAGTGGAATTCGCCGGCCTGGCGGCCGCCTCCTCCGAAGCGGCTGAGTTCCGTAAGGTTTTGGCGGTTGATGACGTAGACGGTATCGTTGATCAAGTCGGCGATGTACATGCAGCTTTGCTTAGAGTCGGTCGAGAAGTTCACCGTGCCTGAGGTGCCGCCGATGGTTTGCGGTGCAACGTGCAGTTCACTTACAAATCCGCATTTACCGATCTCGCCTTCCGGATTCGCGCAAGGTTTTCCAATTTCGGACGCCTTGAACACCTGCACGCGGTTGTTGCCGCGATCGCAGACGTACAGCAGTCCGTCGTTGGACAATTTGGCGCAGTGAAGCGGGCTGCGGAAGAACTTCGGTTTCAGATTGCCGGCCTTGAAATCCGCAGGCCAGGAGCCAGCGCCCTCGCCGGCATCTTCGCCGCCCCCATTTTCGCCCTCGACGGGGTTCTGGCCATATGCGCCGAAATGGCCGACATACTTTCCGGTCGCCGCGTCCACGATCAGCACGCGCCGGTTTCCGTAACCATCGGCGATGTACATCAGATTGGTCTTGGGATCGACCACCATATCAGCCGGCCAGTACGGTTCGGGCGTGCCGTTGATGCCGCCGCTCGTATCATTGCTGTTTGGCCCCTTCGCTCCGGCTGTGCCGATCTGGTAGACGAATGTGCCGTCCGGCTTGAACTTCAGGATCTGCGAATCGTTTCCAAAGTTGGGCGCCCAGGGATATTGGCCGTGAAAATTGCGTGCCTGTCCGTTGCCGCCGAGGTAAACGAAATCATTCTGATCCACGTAGATGCCATGCTCGCGCGCCGGCCAGACGCAGCCATCCTGTTCACGGCACTTCGTTGCCAGGAAGCCCGGATCACCCGGCCCGCCCCAGGACTGGAGTAGTTTTCCGGCTCTGTCGAAGACGAGCACCGACGGCGCGGGCATACAGCAGCCGTTGAGCTGTCCATAGGGCCGCGGAAATCCAAGCGCGCTGATCGGATTGCCTTTGGCGTCCTTGCCGGCGGCACCCTGCATCCCGCTGTCTGTGGAAGTGACGGAGCGCGGACGGTGAAATACCCAGATGTGGTCATGCTTGTCCACGGCGATTCCGCCGACGTCGCCGATCACCCAATGATGGGGCAGCGGTTGCGGCCAAGCGGGATCCAGCACGAAGCCCGGCGCAGTCCCTCTATGCTCGGGCGGCGTGGCCGTTACCAGGCGCTCCAGGACGTCGGCCTTCGGCAGCGCGTCCGTGGCGCGTGTGGCTGATTGCTGCGCGTGGAGCGAAGGAATCAAACGCGGCACGCCGAGCGCGCCAACCAACAGAGCCATACAAAGCGCGTACTGCTCAATTTTTGAAACCATTCTGAACCTCCGAGAAATTATGTCCGCGCACCAGCGGCGCTTCGCCAAAGGCAAAACTGAAATTGCTGTCCGCGAGGCACATTTATACACCCCTGTCAGCTCTCCTTGAAACAATTATTCCTTGTGGATTGTTGCGATTACAGACGCCTGCGCGCTTTTCGGGCTGTTTTTTCGCCTTGTCCATGATCTGTCCGTCAGGGCAGTAGACCTGGTCAGATCGCGCCTGTAAGCTCCTGTTCGTAGCGCGCATCCCGCCCAGGGAGATAACAGATGAGTGAAAGTACGGCCTTTACCGAGTTCAAACAAGGAGCTCGGATGCTCCGAGATTCCCGCCCGAGCGACGCACTCGAACACTTCCGCGCCGCCGCCGAATTGGAAAAAAATAATCCCTACTACGTCTCGTTTTTGGGAGTTTCGTTGGCCCGCGCGGAGCGGAAATGGGCGCCCGCATTGAAGCTGTGCGAATTGGCGCTGAGCATGAAACGGAATGACGAGCAACTATTCCTGAATCTGGCGGAGGTCTATATGTCCGCTGGTCGACGAGAGGAAGCACTACTGACTCTCGATCGCGCGCTCGCTTCCCTCGGTCCCAATGCCCGCATCAAGCAGGCGCGAATTAAACTCGGCAGCCGGCGCCCTCCCGTCCTGCCATTCCTCGATCGTCAAAATATTTTGAACATTCAACTCGGAATTTTGCGTCACCGGATCCTGGCGTGGAGAGGCGGCTCGCAGTATTCCCTGGATCATTCTTCCTGAACGAGCGGCGTTTCCCGCTCCCGGTTCGTAAAGACGATCGAATCTGCCCCCGAACCCTTTCTGGACAGTGCCCTCAGAGCAGCGCTTTCCGTGCGTGCGGCCAGCGCATCGGCGGTCTACAATGCCGGGGCGATGAACATGTCTCGGACTGTCCGGTTGCTGCTGGCGTTGGCCTCCGGCGTGTTTCTGGCGCTAGCCTATCCCGCGTTTAATATTTCATTTCTCGGATGGATCTCCCCGGCGCTGCTGATTATTGCAGTGCTGGGTGAGCGGCCAGGATTTGCATTTCTGCTAGGTTCGCTGCAAGGCGCGGCGTTTTATGGTCTGAGTTTGCCGTGGCTTTATACGGTCATGCGCCAATACGGCCCGCTGCCTGTGATGCAGGCCGCAGCGGTATTTTTGCTGGTGGTCATTATTACCTCGTTTTTCCACGCGGCATTCGCCGCAGTGATTGCCTGGGTAGGAAGAACCTCACCGGAAAGAGCCTGCCTGGCGGCGCCGTTCATCTGGGTCGCCGCGGAATTTTCCTTCCTGCACGTTCCCGCGATAGGCTTTCCCTGGAATCTTCTGGGATATGTGGCAGCCGGGAATGTGGCATTGGTACAGATCACGACACTTACCGGAATTTTCGGTTTATCGTTTCTCGTCGCGGCGTATAACGGGTATACAGCTTGGGCCGTGCTGCAAATTTCCGAACGCACCAATGCGGGATTGAGGTTGTGGGCCGGAGTTACAGTCGCGCTGCTGGTGATTGCCGTTGCGGGACCGCGATTTGTGCCCAAGGCCCAGGCGGATCATGTGGCTCATCTGGTGCAGACGAATTTCCCTGTGTCGAACGGTTATCCGACAGACTGGATGCAGGTTCACGCCGGGGAAATGGATGAGCTTGAGGCCATCAGTATTGGGGCAGCTCAAAAAAAGACCGGCATCGTGGTGTGGCCCGAAGTTCCGGCGCCATTTTCGCTGCAGGACCCAATTTTCGGATCTCGCGCGTCGCGTATCGCGCGTGGAGCGGGGAACGGTTTTCTGGTAGGCGTGATCGATTTTAAACCGCTCGCCAACGGCCAAAGCGCGCCGAGCAACAGCGCGGCATTGTTAGGGCCGGGCGGCAATCTCGATTTTATTTATGACAAAATTCATTTGGTTCCCTTCAGCGAATACGTCCCCTGGAGGAATTGGTTCTTTTTTGCGCGGGATTTGACGGGCCTGGTCGGCGATTTTCAGCACGGATCGGAATACAAAGTCGGGCAGCTCCCCGACGGGCCGTTCAGCGCTTATATCTGCTACGAAGCGATATTCCCCAATGAAGTCCGGCGATTCACGCTGGCGGGCGCACAGCTGTTCGTGAATATTTCGGACGACGGCTGGTTCGGCGGGTCCGGCGCCCCGGCGCAGCATCTGGCCATGGCGCGCGTGCGTGCCGTGGAGAATCGTCGCTGGCTGTTGCGGGACACGAACGACGGCATCACCGTGTCGGTGGATCCTTACGGGCGCATCGTGGCCCGCTTGCCGGCGAAGATTCGCGGGGAATTGGACGCTCCCTACGCGTTTCGAGCGGACCTCACCATTTATGCGCGCTGGGGAGACTGGGTCGGGTGGCTGTGCGTTCTCGCCACGCTCGTGTTAGTGTTTAAAGCTGCACGCGAATCCTTTGCGCGCAAAACTTCTTGATGCATCGGGACATTATCCTATGATGATTGAAGATTTACAGCGGCAGCAGGATGAACTTCGCAAGCGCATCGAACTTGTGCGGAGTTATCTTTGACGTTGCCCGCAGCCGCGACACCATAGCCTCCCTCGAAAAGAAAATCGCGCAGCCGGATTTCTGGGGCGATCAGGAACAGGCCCAGAAAGTCATGCAGCAGCGCAAAGCCGCCGAAGCTATTCTTGCTTCCGACACGAAGCTCGAGACCATGGCCAGCGATATCGAGACTTATTTTCATCTGGCTGAGGAAGAGAAGGATTCCGCGCAGCGCGATTCGCTCCTGAAGGAAGTAGAGCGCGAGATGACCGCGGCCGATGCCTACGTTTCTGACCTTGAAACCGTCACGTTGCTCTCCGGCGAAAACGATCGGCTGAACGCTATCATGACCATCAAGCCCGGCGCAGGCGGGATGGAATCGCAGGACTGGGCGGAGATGCTGTTGCGCATGTATCTCCGCTGGGCGGAGCAAAAAGGATATACCGCGACGGTCATGGACCTGACACCCGGTGAAGGCGCGGGCCTGAAATCGGCGACGGTGCGCGTCGAGGGCGAAAACGCATTCGGGTTTCTGTCGACTGAAAGCGGCGTGCATCGCCTGATCCGCATTTCTCCCTTCGATCAGGCCGCGCGGCGTCACACCTCGTTCGCGTCAGTGTTTGTGATCCCGGAAATTGACGACCGCATCGAAATTGTGGTGAAGCCCGAAGAAGTGCGCGTGGATACTTTTCGTGCCGGCGGCGCCGGAGGTCAGAACGTGAACAAAGTGGAAACGGCGGTGCGCATCACGCACCTGGCTACCGGCATCGTGGTGCAGTGCCAGAACGAACGCAGCCAGCACAAAAACCGCGAACTGGCGATGAAGTGGCTGCGTTCGCGCCTGTATGAGGCGGAAATCGAAAAGCGCCAGGCAGAAACCCGCAAGATGGATGAAACCAAGCGGGACATCAGTTTTGGCAGCCAGATCCGCACTTACACGCTGCAACCCTACCGCCTGGTGAAGGATCACCGCACAAAATTTGAAATGGGTGACGTGGATCGTGTGCTCAACGGCGACCTCGATCCGTTTATTCGCAATTTTTTGCTGGCTCGCAGGAAAGGAACACTGGGGAGCGCGGCTGAGGCCAGCGAGGACTCGTAGAAGCGCCCACCACAAACATCAGCCTTGGCAATCCTGGGGGAAGTTGGGACGTCCGAACGGCCCAGCGAGCGGCGCTATCGAATCTGATTTGCGAAACAATTCAACCCCGGGTTCTTGCTATTTAGGGTTCCCTCAACACATTTGGACCCAATTCGTTGACACGTTTAGAGTCGCATGTTAGCGTCGGTTCGGATCAAAATTGTTTCCCGCATATGAGTTCTCACGATTTTTTCTTGCGGATTTTTTTGAGAAGGGGTGCTGGCTTGAGCGAAAAGAATCGCAAATTTTTGTTTACCTCGGAATCGGTTACGGAAGGCCATCCGGACAAGATTGCCGATCAGGTTTCTGACGCTGTCCTGGACGCTGTTCTGACCGTGGACCCAATGGGACGCGTGGCCTGCGAGACGCTGGTAACTACCGGACTGGTCATGGTGGCGGGCGAAATTACCACGTCCGCGGTGCTGGATTACTCCGACATTGCGCGCGATGTAGTGCGCGACGTTGGATACACGCGCGCCAAGTACGGCTTCGATGCAGAGACCTGTGCCGTTGTTTCCTCCATCAAACGGCAATCTCCGGACATCGCCATGGGCGTGGATACGGGAGGCGCTGGCGATCAGGGCTTGATGTTCGGCTTTGCTTGCGATGAAACCGAAGAATTGATGCCTTTGCCCATTACCCTGGCCCATAAACTCGTGCAGCGCCTTTCCCAGGTTCGCCGGCAGGGAATCGTGGATTTTTTCCGCCCGGACGGAAAATCACAAGTCACGATTGAATACCAAGGTGACCGCCCGGTTCGCGTGGACACGGTTGTGATTTCGACGCAACACAGCGAGTCGGTCTCCAACGTGGATCTGCAGAATGCGGTGCGCGATGAAGTGATTCGCAAGGTAGTTCCCGCCGCGTTGATGGACAAGAATACGAAATTCCACATCAACCCAACGGGTCGATTCGTTGTAGGCGGCCCCATGGGCGATGCAGGATTAACCGGACGGAAAATTATCGTTGATACTTACGGCGGCTACAGCCGGCACGGCGGCGGCGCGTTTTCCGGCAAGGATCCGTCCAAGGTGGATCGCTCGGCCTGCTACATGGCGCGGCACGTAGCCAAAAACCTGGTGGCTGCGGGGGTGGCGCGCAAAGTGGAAGTGCAGTTGGCCTATGCCATCGGCGTCGCCGAACCTGTTTCGGTAATGGCGGAAACATTCGGCACCGGCGCGATTTCCGACGAGAAGATCACCGAATTGATTCGCAGCACGTTTAAGCTGACACCGAAGGGAATTATCGATTCGCTGAATTTGCGGCGGCCCGTTTACCGGCCGACGGCTTCGTTCGGACATTTCGGCCGCACGGGTCCGGGTTTCACATGGGAGTTGACGGACAAGGCGGAATCGCTCCGCAGCCAGGCCGGGCTGAGCGGTAAGGAAGTTGTGGCGCGGCGCTAAGAGAACACGGATTCATTCATACCAATTTCATCTTGAGAGAACGACACAGGCTGAAGCCTGTGCTACTTGAAAGAAGGAGAGATTCGCGTGACCAAGACTTTGCAAAGTACGGCGGGCGATGTTCGGGACATGACCCTCGCGGAACAGGGCAAACGGAAAATTGAATGGGCCAACCAGCAGATGCCTGTTCTCCAATTGATTCGCAAACGTTTTATCAAGGAGCAGCCGCTGAAGGGTGTTCGCCTTTCCTTGTGTTTGCACGTCACGAGCGAAACGGCCAATCTGGCCATCACGCTGCGCGATGGCGGCGCCGATATGGTTCTTTGCGCTTCCAACCCGCTTTCGACGCAGGATGAAGTGGCCGCGTCGCTCATCAAGGATTTTTCGATTCCGACTTACGCCATCAAAGGCGAGGACAATGCCACCTATTACTCGCATCTGAACGCCTGCATCGATCACAAGCCGCAGATGACCATGGATGACGGCGCGGACCTCGTGACGTTGCTCCTCACCAAGCACAAACATCTTGTCGCGGACGTCATCGGCGGGACGGAAGAAACCACTACCGGCGTGATTCGCCTGCGCGCCATGGCCAAGGACGGGACGCTGAAGTATCCCGTGATCGCGGTGAATGATGCGGAGACCAAGCATTTCTTCGACAACCGCTACGGCACCGGTCAATCCACGATCGACGGCATCATCCGCGCGACCAATTTGCTGATTGCCGGCATGAAGGTGGTCGTCGCTGGATACGGCTGGTGCGGAAAGGGCGTGGCAATGCGCGCCAAGGGCCTGGGCGCCGACGTGATCGTTACGGAGATCAACGCGGTGCGAGCCATCGAAGCCGTGATGGACGGCTTCCGCGTGATGCCCATGGCGGAGGCCGCGAAAATCGGCGATATTTTTGTCACGGTGACCGGAAACAAGTCCGTGCTGGCCCACGACTCGTTTGAACGCATGAAGGACGGAGCGGTGATCTGTAACTCCGGCCACTTCAACGTGGAAATCGATATCCCGGCGCTGGAAAAAATTTCCAACGGCAAGCGTATCGCGCGACCGTTCGTCGAGGAATACTCGACCAAGGATGGCCGGCGGATTTATCTGTTGGGCGAAGGCAGGCTCATTAACCTGGCCGCTGCTGAAGGCCACCCGGCTGCCGTGATGGATATGAGCTTCGCCAATCAGGCTCTTTCCGCCGAATACATGCTGAAGCACGCGTCGGAATTGAAGCCGCAAGTGTACGTTGTGCCCGAAGCCATCGACCGCCAGATCGCCAAGCTCAAGCTCGAATCGATGGGCGTGCAGATGGACAAGCTTACGCCCGAGCAGGAGTTGTATCTCGCGTCCTGGTCGGAAGGCACGTAGTCGCGCAAGCCCACGGAAGTCAAGTCGGCCGCTAAGCTTTTTCTATTCGTTTTAATGTTGTGTTTTATGTTCGGTTTTGAGTTCTGTGTTGATGTTTTAGGAGGGCCGGGCTTCAGCCCGGCCGTTCCTTGTTGCCGTAACGCACGGCGTTAGACTGCGGAAAACTCAAAACGCTGTCATTGTGAGCGAAGCGAAGAATCTCTCTTTGTTTCTTCGTCCTACACTTAAAATCGAAGAGAGATTCTTCGCTTCGCTCAGAATGACAGATCAAGATATTTTCCGCGGTCTGTTTAGCCGCTGAAGTTTTGGACTCGTCACTCTTAATTTCATGATGCGGGACTTCGCAAATTGGGCGTTGGAAACCGCCAAAGTGCGTGGTGCAACCTACGCCGACGCCCGCGTCATGGATATCCGCCTCCGCGATCTTTCCGCAAAGAACGGACAAGTAGGCACGCTCGCTGAATCGGAATCCTACGGTATAGGCATTCGAGTCATCGCCCAGGGGTCGTGGGGCTTCGCCTCCACCGACCGCCTCACGCGAGAGGGAATCGCGGCTTGCGCCGCGGAAGCCGTATCCATCGCGAAAGCCTCGGCGCTCGCCAAGCTCCACAACGTGCAGATGGTGCCCGTCGAGGCCTACCAGGACACCTGGCAAAATCCCTACGTCAAAGATCCGTTCCAGATCCCCATCGAACGGCAACTTGACCTGCTGCTGGCCGCGGATCGCGAAATGGCACGCGTCAAAGGCGTGACGGTTTCGGAAGCATCGATGGGTTTTCGCCGCATCGAGCAATTTTTCGCCTCGTCCATGGGATCGGCGATCCATCAAATCAAAATGCAGTCGGGCGCCGGTATCGTAGCGACGGTTTTTGCGGGAAACGAAATTCAGAAGCGCTCTTACCCCAACAGCTTTGGCGGGCAGCACATGCTGGCGGGTTACGAGCTTGTGGAATCGCTCGATCTGGTAGGCCACGCGCAGCGCGTAGCCGAAGAGGCTGTGGCATTGCATTCCGCCGCGCATTCCCCAGAGGGAACGAAGACGATTATTCTGGATAGCTCGCAGCTCGGCTTGCAGATTCACGAATCCATCGGCCATCCGATCGAACTCGATCGCGTCCTGGGAATGGAAGCGAATTTTGCGGGCATGAGTTTTCTGACGACGGAAAAACTCGGCAAGCTGCGCTATGGCTCTGACATCGTGAATGTGGTGGCCGACGCGCGGCTGGAGCACGGACCGGGCCTTGGAACGTTCGGCTACGATGACGAAGGTGTTCCGGCGCAATGCACGCCGATCATTTCCGACGGGCTGTTCACCGGATACCTGTCGAATCGCGAGACTGCTGTATCGATCGGACTAAAACGTTCCGGCGGCACGATGCGAACCGAATCCTGGAATCGTTTGCCGATCATCCGCATGACCAACATCAGCATTCTTCCCGGCGCATGGAACTATGACGATCTGATCGCCGATACGGACGATGCCATCCTGATGGAGACGAATCGCTCGTGGTCCATCGACGACCGGCGGTACCATTTTCAGTTTTCCACGGAAATCGCCTGGGAAATAAAGGGCGGCAAGAAAACGCGTATGCTGAAAAATCCCAGTTACAGCGGCATCACTACGGAATTCTGGAACAGTTGCGACGCCATTTGTTCGCGCGAGCACTGGACGCTGTGGGGCACGCCCAACTGCGGCAAGGGCCAGCCCATGCAGACGATGGGCACGGGCCACGGCGCTTCACCCGCGCGATTCCGCAATATCAAGGTGGGAGCCGCGTTCGCAAAATCGTGAGTTACTTCAAGTAGCACAGACTTCAGTCCGTGGAGTTCCATATGCCTTACCTATCGTCTGCAGTTCGAGTTTTATTTTCAGAACCCCACAGACTGAAGTCTGTGCTACTTGAAGCGGCATGGCGCTCAGAGGATTTGTGACAGAACCCGCTCGAAAACCGGCGAAAAAGACGCGCCGCACTAAAATTCGCGGAAATGTTCCGGCAGTTGCAGGCCTGCATCTGCTCTCCGATTTGGAGATGCGGCGCATTGCCGAAAAAATATTCAAATTCAGCGACGCGGACGAAACCGAAGTCGAAATCGGCGCAGTCACGGACGCACTGACGCGTTTTGCCAACAACACGATTCACCAGAATGTCGCTGAGCAAGTTCTCTCTGTTTCGGTGCGAACTGTGTTCGACGGCCGCATGGCGCGCGCGACCACCAACAAGACCGACGAGGAATCCTTGCGGCGCGTGGTCGAAACTGCGAAGTCGCTCGCACGCAGTCAGCCGCGCAATCGCGATCTTCTGCCGATGCCCGGCCCGCAAAAATACGCCAGGGTTGCGCGCTATTTTGAGAATACCGCTCATGCCACGCCCGCTGACCGCGCCCGCGCCGTCGTGCACGTCGCCAAACTGGCCGAAAAAAGCAAGCAGACCGCTGCGGGCATTTTTTCGACGGGCGTCACGCAGTCCGCCATCGCCAACACGCGCGGCCTCTTCGCATCGCATCGCCAGACGCGTGCCGAATTTTCCATCACCATTCTCGAACCTGATTCGTCCGGGTGGGCCAAGGCCAACTCGCCCGACCTCGCGCAGATCGATCCGCTGGCGATGGCCCGCAGCGCGAGCGAAAAATCAGCGGCCTCACGCAAGCCCACCGAGGTCGCGCCCGGCCGCTGGACCGTCATCCTCGAACCCTCGGCGGTGCTCGATCTCGTGGGCTTTCTGTTTTACGATTTTGCAGCCACGGCGATGTGGGACCAGCGCTCCTGCTTCAACAAGCGCATGGGCAAGCAACTCATGGGCAAAAACATTACGCTTCACGACGACGCCTATCACCCGCTGCAGACAGGCGCGCCGTTCGACGGCGAAGGAATTCCGCGCCAGAAAATTCTGCTGGTGGACAAGGGCGTGCCGACCAACCTGGTATTCGCGCGCGCCACGGCCAGGAAAATGAAAGCCAGGCCCACCGGCCACGGATTTTCCCTGCCCAATGAAATGGGCGAAGCCCCTGTAAACCTGGTTTTTGGCGGCGGCACATCATCGGTGGATGACATGGTGCGTTCGACGGATCGCGGCATTCTGGTTACGCGACTCTGGTACATCCGCGATGTCGATCCCTACGAAAAAGTGCTCACCGGCATGACGCGCGACGGAACATTTTTAGTCCATGACGGCAAAGTCGCAGGCGGCGTGCGAAATTTCCGTTTCAACCAGAGCGTCCTCGAAATGCTTTCGAACGTTGAAATGATGGGCCCCGCTGTGCGTGCGGCTGGCGAAGAATCCTTCGAAATGGTCGTCCCGCCGATGAAAGCGCGCGACTTTCACTTCTCCGAAGTCACCAAGTTCTAGCCCTGTTACGGGTTTTGCCCCTTGACGGCCTTCTGTTCCAGTGATTCTCCCACGTGCGACAATCGATCCTCGCAGGATATAAATTCTTCAAGAGTCCAATCCGGGTGGTATCTGTAAATCGATCGTCCCGTCCAGGGTTTTGTGAATGCCTTCGGGTCGTCGAAGGCCCAATCGATCTGCAATCGGTCGTGATTCACGCGTCGCACACGCCACGTCACGTGCAACGCGTCGCTATGGGGATGCCCTGAACGATCGAGCCAGGTAATGTCTTTTAATCCGATCGTGTCGACTACGAGCGTATCGCCATCCCACTTGCCGACCGATTGGCCCATGTAGGAGAGATCGGGATCTTCGGGAAGTTTTCGGCCATCGGTCCAGATGTGGCTCACCGCGTAATCTTTCTCGAAGAGGATGAGCACGCGGTCCCGCAGTTGCACGATTTCGAAAGGAAAAACTTCCGTCATGAGTCGCGGCATGCCCGTCGGAAAGCAACTGGCCACGGTCGGATCCAGATCAACACGCCCGTTGGTGATGATGGGCTGCCCCGGATCGTCATTCTTATTGGCCTTCCACTTCACTTCCGCCCACGATTGGAAGGACGGATCTTCCTTTGGATTGAAGCTTGGCGCCATCGCCGTGATGTTGGCCCAAACACCGTTAA
>Ga0157374_10002789_pt1 | contig 14675 bp, 9 predicted proteins | sample M25metaG_FD_115308 | JGI IMG/M metagenome (GOLD analysis project Ga0157374, IMG submission 115308) | Miscanthus rhizosphere microbial communities from Kellogg Biological Station, Michigan, USA - M2-5 metaG | ecosystem: Host-associated > Plants > Roots > Rhizosphere > Soil | place: USA: Michigan...
GATGGGCATAATACAGAACCTGCTCGAAAAGGGATTCTCAGCATTTTACAAAAAAATATCGTTTCTGCCTCAATCCTTTTCTACAAAAGAGTTTTCAGCTTATGAACCGGACGCTAGTGGGGAAAGTGTGTATCGTTCGCAGGCGGAGCAAAGATTGCAAGAAGCGAACACGAACTTGGAACGGGCTGTGGCCCAAAGGACGGATGAACTGAAGCAGAGTAATCAGGAGTTGGAGCAGTTCGCTTTTGTGGCTTCCCATGATTTGCAAGCCCCGCTGCGTAAGATTCAGATGTTCCTTGAACTGTTCAAAAATGAATTGGATAATCAGACAATTAGCCAGGCGGCGCAAGATTATTTGACTCGGATTGAAAAAGCGGCCACCCGCATGCAGGATTTAATTATTGATCTGCTGGCGGTCTCGCGGGTTAATCGACGCAACATGGCGTTCAAACGGATCAACCTGAACGATGTGGCGGCTGAGGCGGTTGATGAGTTGTCGGAAGTGATTCGGAAACAGGACGGACAGGTTGAAGTGGGCGCACTTTGTCAGCTCGATGCGGAGCCCGAACAGATGCGTCAGCTTTTAATCAACCTGATTAGCAATGCCATGAAATATCATCAGGAAGGCGTTCCACCGGTTGTGAAGGTTGCTTCCAGAACAGCAGGCTCGGGACGTTGTCAGCTTGTGGTTGAAGATAACGGCATTGGCATTCCGCTGGAATATCAGGAAAAGATATTTGAGATTTTTCAGCGTCTGCACGGCAATAAATATGAAGGCACCGGGATTGGATTATCCATTGTGAAAAGAATCGTGGAACGTCATGGGGGCAACGTTAAAATAGATAGTAAAGTTGGCCGGGGTTCCCAATTTATTATCGATTTGCCGATTCATCAGGGTTAAGTCTTTAAAAGCAGAAATCATGCGATTTGCAATCCTGAATGAATCAATAGAATAAAGAAAAAGCAGGCAAATTCTTACGAACAGCCTGCCTGTTAAATAGAAATATTAGATAGCAAACAATTTAGATTGATAAAAACGGGGAACACCAGAACGGGTCAATAGCCCTTTCCCAAAGCGAAACTCAGTTCTGTTGCGCTCCCCATCTGTATCCATACTCGCAAAAATGGTTGAGCTTGGGCAAGTGCCCACCTGGGCTATTCTCCTACAGGGTACCTTGCCTGGGTTGGCAGGTTTTTTGCCCTGCAACTTATCCGATTTGTAATATTTCGAACGCTAACGTTTTTATTGGGACTGACGAGATTGGGATATTGCTCTCTATGAAGCGCCTCCCCATAGGAACGCGTTGCTGTTTTTTTTATTTGCTTCAAAATATGAAGCTGATGGTTTGGCGGGAAGGTAAAGGGGGAATTAATCACTCATTCACGCAAGATATTGTCTGCAGATTGGTCTTTGGTTGAAGAGCCACTGTGAAGTCAGTTTACAGAGAGTCTGGAGTTGAGTATCGATGTTGTTACAGCGCTTCATGATCGTTATCTTGAGTCTGGTATGCATAGGTACCTTTCTCCAAGCCTGGGCGGATGATGCCTCGCAATTACCCTATGCGCCGGATCAGTTGATCGTTAAGTTTAAATCCAATGTGGCTGAGGCCGATAAAGAAAAATTCCTGGGTCAGATTCATGCTCAGCCCTTACAAGGTTTACCATCGATTGGCGCCGATGTGCTCCATGTCGATAAGAGCCGTTCTATTAGCGCCTGGATCCAGATGTTGGAATATCATCCCTGGGTGGAGTACGTAGAACCGAACTATAAGGTGCGAACCAACACGTCTGGCGCCAGTATTCCCCTGCCGAACGATACTTTTTTCAATTATTTGTGGAGCTTAAACAATACGGGTCAATTTAAGGGAAGTATCGCCAATGCGGATATTGATGCTCCGGAGGCATGGAAGCTCTATAGGCCAATCAGTACGATTGTCGTGGCAGTCGTTGATACCGGCGTGGATTATAATCATCCGGATCTGGCGGGCAATATATGGATCAACGCCCAGGAAGACATTAACCATGACGGGAAATTTACCAAGAATGATTTGAATGGCAAGGATGATGATCACGATGGTTTGGTGGATGACGTGATTGGCTGGAATTTTAATGCGGGCACCAATAATCCAATGGATGATAATGGGCATGGCACGCATGTTTCCGGTACGATTGCCGCCAGGGTCAATAATAAAGCAGGTGTTGCGGGCGTGGCTGGCCAAGGGTACGTCAAAATTATGCCACTGAAGTTTCTGTCGAGTGACGGTTCGGGATATGTTTCGGATGCGGTGAACGCGTTAAATTACGCGACCATGAAACATGTGCAGATTGCGAATAACAGCTGGGGCGGCCCTGGAAATAGTCAGGCGCTATTAGTGGCCATGCAAAAATTTCAGGCGGGTGGGGGCTTGTTTGTGGCCGCTGCCGGTAATAGCGCCTCTAACGATGACACCGCTCCCTTTTATCCGGCATCTTATAACCTGTCCAACGAAATCACGGTGGCTTCAATATCCTTTGATAACCAGCTCTCGGACTTTTCAAACTATGGATCCAATACGGTTCATCTGGCTGCGCCAGGATCCTATATCGCCAGTACATGGCCGTCTAACCAGTACGCGTTGCTCAGTGGCACTTCAATGGCCACACCCCATGTCAGTGGCGTCGCTGCGCTACTATGGTCTCAAAAAGGCGGTTCAATCAATGCAACGCAGATTAAAGCAAAACTATTGAGCACCGTCAGAAAAAACAATTCCCTGACCGGCAATACATTGACTGGTGGCGTTGTGAATGCCAAGAATGCATTAAACGCACCCTGATCGGGCTAAATAGAGGCTAGAACTGAAGTTGACGCTCTGAATCGTTTTATTCGATCAATCAGAATAAAGACCACCTCCGGTATAAACGGGAGGTGGTCGAAAGGTGGCTTGTCAGCAATCAGCAACTTGGGCAATGATTAGCGTCAAGCCAAAAACTTTATAAGGTATCGTTAAGCTGGTGCTCGGCAAGCCGCGTTGTCAATGCCGATTTTAAAATAAATTTGCTGAAAATAACTCACAGTCTCTCTCCTTTATCGCTATATTAATTGCTACGCTATTTTATATCGCTAATACGCTCCTCTCTTGGACATTACAGGCTTTGGGTGATGCTTGGTTAAAGTCATCCAATTGTTTGATGATTGTCTCTTCAGTCCCTCCTTTGCTTTTATATCGGGTACGAAACTGAACGACTCCTCTTGTTAAAGGTTTGTAATACGTTATGCTCCTTCTGTTTATGGGTTAGGGATACGGTATGCCTCCTTTCTTTGTGACTTGAAGTGGACCATTGGTAAATGGGTAATTTATGACACTGCTTGGTCAGTATAGGTTGAATCTTGTTGAATAAGAGTCCATATGACCCGATACTAAGATGGAGATTATTGAATCATCGTCAATATGGGGTTGATAGGACTCGTTTACAGGCTGGTTACTTTCAATTGAAAACAGATCAGTTTATTTTTTAGAATACAGACTGAGTTGCACCGTGAATGTCTATTTAACGCTGTTTTCCCAGTCAGTCGAAGTTGGAAACGGCATGTAGATGCATCGCTTTAAAAAGCTTTTATCTCTCTCCTTCTAAAAAAAAACTCACCGATACTTGTATTGGTGCTCTGTTAAATGAATAAAAACGACTTTAAGTTTGGAATTGCCTGGTTGGTTCATGGCAATCAGAATCCTTTACGTTAATTAAGAATTTCAAAACGAATGGACTTTTAAAGTCGAAAACAGATATCTGATGTCAATAAGGTTGGAAAAGATTAAAGCGTCCATCTATGCAGGATGGACGCTTTGATTATCTGTTGGGTGATTATGAGGTAGGAACATTCAATTTCAGGTTTTTATCGATTTGAATCAATTGCTGTAATGAGAATAAGGTTTGACTGGAATCGATTGTGTTAAGAGTATTGCTATCGTAGTTGACACTGGCTCCCAAATCCTTGCCGGTTAGGTTCTTGACATAGCTTCTCAGGTAGGCGTTTCCTGCACTGGTGGCTTGCACGCCGGCTGGGTTTTCGACCGTAACCGCGCTGGCGAAATTCGGGAGGGTCGTTGCTCCGTTCGGGTATAAGTTTGTGCCGTTAGCGGTCAGGATGCGTAAGTTGCCGGTGGTGGCGTCCCGGTCATTCATGCGGGCCATCAGGAGTTGGTTTCTGCGCTGGGTCAACTCGGTTTGTTGTAGCGGGAGCGAGGAATCAGCCAGAACATATTGTCCGTAGACCATCGATTCTAAAGAGTAAGCTGCCTGCTCCTCCGGTAATGAATTAGTACCGTCCTGGTGAGAGGTTTCGTGGGCGAGTAAGGAGGCCAGTTCACGGGGATCTTCGTTTTGGTAACGGCTATTGACCGTGATGGATTGAGTACCGTCGGACATCGGTTGCGATTGCGCCATTGTGGCAGGATCCAGAGCCCCGAATTGGACTTTGAAATGTCCGCTTTGCAGGGCCGCGATGGCGCCGTTAGCGGCAGTGCCTTTCAGCATGGCGGCTGCCGTTCTGAGCCGGGCATCCGGAATGGCTTTGGTGAGTTTGGGATCGCTGATTAAATTGGCTGCGGATTGGGCCTGAAGTGCGGCAGTCGCGGATGAAATGGAAGGGTTCATCGCTTTATAAAGTTGGTACATTTTTGTGCCCGCGAAATCTTTCAACTGAGTGGTGGTGAGTGGTTTTGCAGGCGCTGCTGCTGGCTGATACGCGACTGCGTTGGGATATGTGCCCTGCCGGAATAAATTAATATCGGTTGGAGCAAATGGAGCCTGTTTGAGTATGCTCTGGGCTTGGCTGTTCGTCAGGGAGGTCGTGGATGTCGTGGTTGTGCTGGTGCTGGGAGTGGCTGTTGTTGAGACACTCTTGGCTGTGGTCCCGGTGGTGCTGAGGGTATTGGGATAACGGAGGGTTGAAAGTTGTAGCATGGACTCTATCCTTCTGTTAATTGGGAATGACAAGTACACCCCTGGCAGAGCCAGGAATGCCGATGAGAACGTTTGATTTTGGAGATTCAGGCCCACTCAGCCTGATGATGAACTGAAAGGGAGCGTAATGAGTTCCTGGTGAGGACGTTTGATTACTCGCAAATTCCTAAACCCATGAGAGATACTGCTTTGAAGGTATTAATGATGAGGGAATTGGTTTTGATATTTAAATAAAACCTAAAATTATTGGTATATTGACTAAAAAATATATAATATTTACATAGAAAAAATATTCATGTTTGGGTCTGGATATCCATGTTTACATTTTTGTAAAAGTGGAATTGATAAGCCGATCGGATGTTGGATTAGGGCAAAGGCATGGCCTGTTTGGAAAATTTTAATTTTCAATAAAAAAAGCCCCTTATTTTCTTAAATAAGGGGCTTTTCATTACTGTATTAGTCTTGTTTTACACGTGCTAAACATTCAGGTCTAAACTGGCATTGGCGATTCTCACTAATTGTTTATCGCTAAAGAAGCCTTGATGCTGGTCAAGCGCGTTACTGCTGTCATTAAAGGTAAAGTCTTTTTTCAAGGGCGTCTTGGTAAAGCCTTGGACAGCGCCTCGCGTGTAGTCATTGCCTGGGCTATTGGGTTTTACTGTGCCAGTGCTGTTGTTTACCTGAATAACCTGATCAAAGTTGGTAAATTGAGCGGATTCAGCAGAACTGTTGGGATATATTGCGCCACTGCCTGTTTTAGTCCGTAGTCTTCCGTCGACGCGGGTATTCAGTTGGGCTAAGGCTTCGGTGTTTTCTCGCTGAGTGAGTTGGGTTGGCATGGACGCTAATTTGTTTCCGTGAGTCAAAAGACGTAGCAACCACAGTCTGGCTTCTATCGCATAGGCGGTTTCTTCTTCCGGCCTGGAGTTTACGTTACCATCCTGGTGGTTAAATTCATGGCCAATCAGGGCGGCATGAAGTCGGGGATCTTCGCCCTTGTATAGTTCGTTGAGCGTAATGCGGTGGTACTGCTTACCGGTCTGCTCATCTTTTACGAGTTCGGAAATGGCTTTGTCGTCCGTTCCTCCGGGAATCGGGCCAAACTGAACCTTAACGTTACCACTTCTCAGGTATTTAAAGGCCTCATCCTCAACCGGAGTTCCGATTAAAAAGAGCGCTGCAACTCTGGCTTCAATATCGGGAATCGCGCTGACAATCTTGGGATCATCAATTAATTGGACATCTCTGGTTGCCCTGGCCTTATGAGCCGCGTGCTGGGCAGGATTTGGCTCCAGCGTGTCGTAGAATTCCGTTTGCGCGTCCACATAAAAGTTTTTCCAGTCCTGTTTGGATCTGTTTTGTGGAGGGGCGGGATCGTAGGCTGTTGAGCCATAAACGACTTTGCTGAACAGACTACGATTCCGAGGTCCAAACGGTGGTTTCTCAAGAATTTCGTGGGCTTTTTTGTCTGTGATCGTGCAATCTTTGGTGCTGCGCTTGTCTGCTTGCGGGCCTTTTTCAACGTGGACAGTCAAAGTTGGGTTTGCGTGAGTAAAGGTGGCCACATCCCCATCCGTATTTGAGCGGGAAACTAAAGCGGTAGGGATGGCGGTGGTGATCGATCCAGGAATGGAAGGTGCGATATCACCATTGCCCTTGCGGCTGATTGGCGTTGCAGTGGCAAAAGGCGCCACGGCTGCAGTCAATAAAAGAGCAGGAACGATGTGTTTTTTTCCGGTGAACTGGGGTGAATCGTGTAATGGCGCCTGTTTTTTCGGTTGATAACCAGAGGAAATGTATCGAGCTGGTGAAGCTCCAAGTGAAGTATTAATCATGTGTGACGGACCCTTTTTGCTTATATGAAATACAAAAATCTTTTGGACCTATCTGGGATAGGCGGCCAAAAGCAAAGACAACCCACTGACATTGCCGGTAGGACTACTATGAAACCCCTGTGAATTTCTGGAATATGAGTTGCTTGAGCACAGCATAAGAAAGACTTTTTGAATAATCAACTAATAAGACAATTATTAAAAGCATTTTTAAAGTCAGCATGTCATCGGGAAATGAGCCTGCTATTGCCTATTTTTAGATCATGACGGATTTAAAAAAATATTAACGAATTGAAATAAAATAATTTAAATGGTCACTTTATATTTTTTTCGGTGGGAATGAATGCGGAATAATATAAGGAGATAAATGTCCTGTCATGGTGATTTATTTCCCCAGTATTGTTTACTTCCAATGGTTTCCCTATCGATAAGGCTTTGAAATTTTGGTCTTGAGTGATAAACATCTTCAATGTCAGCACTCGAATGGGTATGTACTTTGGGATGACTTCAAAATTAGACATAAGTTTAATGCTGTGCTGAAACCTCTGGCCTATATTCGTGGCTGTGAATGAACCACGGAGGGACTTTAATGATGAACAACCCGAAAAAAGCCCTGCTTTGCTTAAGTTTGCTTACAGGCACAATCCTGGGAAGCGCCTTTTTGGGTGGCTCTTCAGCCTGGGCGGATAGAGACGACTGGGGACACAGAGGATATTTCAGAAGACCTGACTATAATCAAGGCTACTGGGGTGGTTATCGTCCCCATTATGGTTATGCCAATCCTTGGGGCGGCCGTGGTTGGGATCGTGGCGGCTGGGGTGGTCGTGGTTGGGATCGTGGCTGGGGCGGCTATCGTGGCTGCGGATGGAATCGCGGCGGCTGGGGTGGTCGGGGTTGGGATCGTGGCGGCTGGGGTGGCTATCGTGGGAGACGTGGTTGGTGGTAATTAATCCATCGACAAACTGGCAAGGGAATAGCGCCTTTAAACGACTGAGTATTAGGCGCTATTCCCTTCGATGTTTTACATCCTGCCATGCAAACGACTTAGCCTGATTTACGAGTGTTCGGCTAAGGATTAAATACAGATAAAACTACCCTTGTTCGGACTCTCCCTTAGGGAGATCCAGCTTGGCGTTCGGTTTTTGATGGAAGGTGACTTGTTCTTCCCATTGCAAATCCACGGATTGCATGCCGTCCCGATATTCCTTGATTTTAGGAATGAGCGGAATCAGGCGGGCTAAGCGCTCGGCGGCGGTGCTATTCATGCGGCCCAGCACGACGGGGAGTTCCTGATAGTTAAATACGATGCGATTGGGATTGCGCACATCCACACTCTGCAAATGGAGACCTTGAATTTGTTGGGCTTGCCAGATGAGTTCATGCAAGCGATCCAGAAAATTTAATGAGAATACCGTGCCGGGTGTCACAATGAGCTTATCCAATCCCGCTTGCCCAAAGAGGCCGGGATGATAATGATAAGGCGCCAGGAAAATAATGCCGGTGGGAACCACCAGGCCATAAGGCTGAATGGCGGGTCTAGTCGGTTTGGGTTGCGGTAAACTTTCAGTTTTATCGGCTTGCGACTGAGATGTGGACTTCGTTTCCACGGGGGGATTGGGATCGATGGCGTAAATTTCCGCCCAGGGCTGCTTTTCCTGAATCATGATTTCCAGCCGGGTGGGCAGAATTTGGCGTCGGACCACCACCAATTTGGCCATGTCAAAATTCTTTTGAAGCTTGCGGGCCAGCTTGCCCGTATCAATCGCGTAGATGGGTTTGCCCACTTGGGCTTTAATCCAGGGGGATAGCTGACTGGATTGGATTAAACGGGCATTTGACACTGAAAACCGGGGCTGATCCAGAACCCAAAGGGGACTATGCACGACTTCCCAAAGCAGTACCAGCCAGAGAACCACAAAGCAAAGCTTTAATACCAACTTTACGCGCTGAAAGAAAACCCGAAGGCGTTTTTTATCCCGTCTTTCCTGAAGATAATTCTTTTGTCGCCTGCGGGCGCGTTCCAAATGGCGTTTCGATTTGACTAACCGTCGCCGAGGTTTGCCGGATCGGCCTTTTCGCTCTGCAGGGTGGGCTTCGGGGTGATCTTGCTCGGCAGGATTCTGCTCTACGGTATCCTGCTCCTGGGTGGCAACCGCATTTTCCGGCGCCTCAGCCTTTTCGTCCGTTTTAGTTTCGCCGCGAGGCTCGGTTCGGACTAAAGGATCCTGAATGCCGCTGCGCTTGGAAAAAATACTCTGCTGATCCGCTTTTTCGTCGGGCTGGGATTCCGAATATTGATCTCCCGCGTCCCGAACGGACAAATCCGGCAATTCTCCCCCGGTTTGGGGTGGAAAGTCTTCCGGATTCTGTCGTCTACTCATCAGGTAAAATTCTCATCAACAGCACTGGAGAAAACCGAACGAGGCTTTGCTCCTGTGCCCAGCTGCTTACAAATCGGCAGTTGCCGTTTTCAGAATACATTCTACCAACTGATCGTAGTCAATGCCCATTGCTTTCGCTTGGGCCGGTAAATCGCTCAGTGGCGTCATGCCGGGAATGGTGTTGATTTCCAGGATGTAAAACTTGTTTTGGGCATCCACCACAAAGTCAATTCGGGACATGCCCCGGCAACCGGCAGCCACGTGTGCTTTTAAAGTCGTTGCTTGAATTGACTCGGTCACTGCCGGAGAAAGTTCCGCAGGCAGGATAAACTCCGTGCCACCTTCCGTGTACTTGGCTTCCAGGTCATACCATTCGGATTGGGTAGGCCGTAGCTCCAGGATGGGCGTTACTTTGGGTTGTCCGTCTACTTCCACCACGCCAACAGTCAAGGATTTCCCAGGGACGTACTCTTCCACCATCACTTCATCGGCGTACTTGAACGCGGTATGAAGCGCTTCTTTCAAATCCTCAGACCGGTTTACCTTGCTCATCCCAATGCTGGAGCCCTCGTTAATGGGTTTCACCATCACCGGGTAGTTTAGGCCAATATCCATTGGCTTGCCGTTTACCGTACCCGCTTTAATCACCACGGAATCAATCACTGGCAAACCAGCGTCTTTCAGAACGCTTTTGGTGGTGGCCTTGTTCATGGTCAACGCGCTGGCGGCCACTCGGCAGCCGGTGTAGGGAATTCCCATCAGTTCCAGCAAGCCCTGGATGCAACCGTCTTCGCCAAACTTGCCGTGGAGGGCGATATAAGCAATTTCAATCCCTTTATTGGCCAGAGTCTGGGCGATATTGTGATCCACGTCGATCAATTCGGCGTTCTCGTAGCCCAAGCGCTTGATGGCCTCAAAGCAGTTCTTTCCGGAAATCAGCGAGACGTTGCGTTCGGAGGAAAGACCGCCGTACAATACGCCAATCCGAGTGCTCTTGTTGAGTTTAACTGGTGTTTTAACGTTGCTCATGGGTGAAATTCCTTCTTGAATGCTGCTGCCCAAATGGACAGCGAAAATAAAATATTAGTGAGACGAGCCTTCCGTCAACTCTTGCCAGAGCGCCTGCTCTTCCTCAGTGGCTTCTCCAAGGAACAGGTTTTCCGGGTGGGTATCCAGCCCATACTTTTCCTTGATGGCCTTTTTCATCCGCAGCATCAGCCGCAGCACATCGGTGGACGTGGCCTGATCCACGTTCACGATGAAATTCCCATGCAATGGGCTGACCATCGCTCCGCCTTCGCGCCAGTTGCCTTTTGCGCCCAGCTCTTCCATCAGGCGGCCCACCGGCATGTCCTTGGCGGGATTCTTGAACACGCTGCCGCCATTGGGATCTTTGGGATGATGCGTTTTGCGGAAGTTAACGCTCTGATCCATCATCTCGGCAATTTTAGCCGCATCGCCGGGGTGAAATTCCAGCTCCGCGCTGAGTACGATGTGCCGATCCGGTTGAATGGCGCTTTTCCGGTAGCTAAAACATAATTGTTCCGGTAACCAGGTTTCCACCTGATCAGTTTCCCGGTTGAAGAGTGTCACGCTTCGCACTAAATCGGAGATTTCCTGGCCGAGCGCACCTGCGTTCATGCGCACTGCCCCGCCTATAGTACCGGGAATGCCGATCATAAACTCGCCACCGGCCAGAGAACGCTTTAACGCCTCGCTTGCGGATTTCGCCAAATGGACGCCCGCGCCGAATGCAAGCCGGGTGGGAGAGAGTTGCTCTACCCAGTCCAGTTTACGGGTAATAATCGTCACGCCCCGAATCCCGGCTGAAGCGATAATGCTATTGCCACCCCAACCCAGCATCGTGAGTTGCTTGCCGCTGCGTTGGACATCATGCAGCAAGGCCACCATTTCAGCTTCCGTGCTGGGTTGGTAAGCCTCATCCAGCGGCCCGCCGATACGGTAAGTGGTAAAGCTGGAACCTTGTAGAACTTGCGGCATACAACTATTCATCAGGCAGTCCAATTCCTGAGCAGTTGCGTGATATTACCGGCACCCATCGAAAGGACCACGTCACCTGGCTGGATTTCCGCTTTCAGCACTTCCCGCAACTTGGCAAAGCCAGCATCCTGGGGAACATAGTGCGCGGTGGGGCTTGGTATTTTCTCCGCCAAAGCGGCAGAGGTCACACCCGGAATTTCGGCTTCATGCGCTGAATAGACATCAGTCAGGTAAAGTTTATCCGCATCGCTGAAGCAGGATGCAAACTCATCCCACAAGGCTTGTAGTCGGGTATAACGGTGCGGCTGGAACACGGCAATCACCCGGCCACTGCCACCATGCAGGGATTCCTTGGCCGCTTTCAGGGTCACGGCTACTTCACTGGGATGGTGAGCGTAATCGTCAATCAGCAACGCCTTGTTCAGTTCGCCCACTTTCTCGAAACGGCGGCCCATACCGGTAAACTGGTTCAACGCTTCAGCCATCCTGTCAAAGTCGCCACCGAGCTGATCGCCCACGGCAATGGCAAACAGAGCATTAAACAGGTTATGCTTGCCGGGAACGGACATACTCAGTTCGCCTAGCATTTTTTGATTGCGGTATACATAGCCTTGGTAGCAGCCTCGGCTGTAATGACGGGCGTTTTTCAGCCAATAAGTCGTTTGAGTCTCCTGCCCCGTAAACACATCCTCGGGAGCGACCAGGATAGGCTCCACATGAGCGGGATTTTCGTCCAGCAACAGCTTGGTGTTCGGGCACGTCACGTTGTAAAATACTTTACTGCCCGGATTTAGGGCATTCAAATACTTACGGAAGGTATCCAGCACACCTTGTAAGCCATTCGTGTAATGATCCGCATGATCCAATTCCAGGTTGGCCACTACCGATAATGCAGGCTGGTACTGCACAATGGTGCCATCGCTCTCATCCAGTTCCGCCACGGCGTACTTCCTGGATTCGCCCCACACCGCGTTGGTTTTGAGCTGCGGCATCTTGCCGCCTACAATAATGGTGGGGTCCAGTCCGGCGGCCTTGAGCGCCAGACCAGTCATACCGGTAATGGTGGTCTTTCCATGCGTCCCCGTAATGCCGATGGGGCTTTGATGACCCAAGCGAGCGCCTTGCAAAATTTCCCGCAACAAGGCTGAGCGATGATGAATCGGCAGACCCAAGTCCAGCGCTTTGGCGATTTCCGGGTTCTGGCGGTTAATCGAGGAAGAGACAATCAAAGCTGCGTTATTCGGCACCTGTTCCGCCTGATGGCCGGTGTAAACCGTTGCGCCCAAGTCTACCAACTGCTGGGTATAAGCGTTTTCCGCCACATCGGAACCACTGATGGCATAGCCCGCCTCTTGCAGGATTTTGGCTAGCCCGCTCATGCCCACACCGCCTACGCCCACAAAGTGAAGTGGCTGCGCCGGATCCAAAGTCAAAGGCTGGTTCTCGGTTTCTGTAGAGACTCCGGGGGAAAAACTCATACTCAAAACGCTCCTAAACTGAAGAGAGTTCACGCTTTTGCTTAACGTACTCCTGCACCACTTCCTTGTCATCGAAATGTATGGTGCGGTCGGCCAGAATCTGGTAGTCCTCATGGCCTTTCCCGGCCACGACAATAATGTCTTCCGGCTGGGCCATATCGATAGCCTGATGAATGGCCTGCTTGCGGTCCGCTTCCACTACCATGCGGGCGGAATCGAAACGTTGAATGCCTGAAATCACGTCCGTGATAATCTGCTGCGGATCTTCCGAGCGAGGGTTATCGGAAGTAATCACCAGCAGATCGGCTAATTGTTCGGCAATGCGTCCCATCTTGGGACGCTTGGTCGCATCCCGGTCGCCACCGCAACCGAAGACGGCAATCAATCGACCACTTTTCGGCGTTACGGCGCGCGCCGCATTCAGGATATTTTCCAAACCATCCGGTGTGTGGGCGTAATCCACAAGGACATACGGCTTCTCGGAAACCACCTCAAAGCGGCCCCGAATGCCTGGCACCCGTTCAATGGACTTTACCACGTCCGCCAGACTCAACCCCAGCGCCAAACCGGCGGCAATGGCAGCCAGGGCATTGTAAACGCTGAACTGCCCACCCAGCTTCAGTTTGACTTCCGATTCTCCAGCCGGTGTAATCACCGTAAAGGAAGAACCGGCAATGCTGTAGTTCGGGTTGGCAATCCGCACGTTCGCTTTGGGCGAGTGAATGGCGTAGGTGTAGAGCTGAACGTCTTTGGACGTGGCGTCTACAAACTCCTGCGCGTAATCGGAATCCAGGTTGATCACCGCAGCGCGCTTCTTGCCGGAACCGGCATCCAATCCTTTGAACAGCAGGGCCTTGGCTTGCCAGTAATGTTCCATGGTCTTGTGGTAGTCCAGGTGATCCTGGGTAATGTTGGTCAGGACGGCTACTTCAAAATCGCAGCCATGCACCCGGTGTTGCTCCAATGCATGCGAACTGACTTCCATCACCACGAACTGATCGCCCTCTTCCCGCATTTCTTGCAGGATTTCCTGTAATTCGGTCGCCATTGGGGTGGTGTGACCGGTACTGTCATAGCTGGTTTTTTGAGTGCTTTTACGGCCCAATGTTCCGATTAAGCCCACTTTGTGGCCTTGGTCAGCCAGCATTTGCTCAATCAGGTGAGTGACAGTGGTTTTGCCATTGGTCCCCGTCACCCCCACCAACCGCATTTGCTTGCCCGGATAGCCGTGTAAAACGCTGGCCAGTTCAGCCAAAGCTTTGTAAGTGTTTTTGACCGCAATAACCGGAACATTGACCGGCAATTTCAATGTCTTGCGCCGCTGCGTCTCAATGACCAGCAAAGCGGCCCCTTGAGACGCAGCGGAATCGAGAAACTGGTGGCCGTCCGAGCGGGAACCACCCAAGGCCACGAAAATACTGCCCGGTTTCACCTGGCGGGAATCACTGGTCACCTCGGTCGCCACCGCCTGGTTCAACGCATCGGATAAGGCTGGGGTCTCCAGCGTGGCGTCAGGTAAATGCTTGATCAGTTCAGCCAGATTCATTGCAGAGTTCCCTCTAATGATTCACGTTACTGGGTTTATAAATGCTTATTCACTGTTTGATTAATCGCTTGCGGCTGCGTTTTTGCAGTCGACGTGGATGAAGCTGCAGTCATGGAAGAGGCAGGGCTTTCTGTTTGAGTCGTTACGGAAGCTGTCTCTCTATGAACTATTTTAACTGGTTTTAAGCCCATGTAGCTGACCGTTTCATCGGCAATGTTCTTGAAAATCGGGCCGGCAACGGTACTGCCCCACGCTTCGGCCATTTGCGGACTGTCCACCACGACCATGATCAGGACTTTCGGCGCTTGTGCCGGGAAAAAGCCGACAAACGAGGTGAATACGTTGGGACTGTAGCCACGTCCGTTCGCGTTCGGCTTGCGGGACGTCCCGGTTTTACCGGCTACGTCGATTCCTTCCAGGCGAACCGTGGAGGTTTTGGCGTCCTTGATGCTCTTGGTCAGCAACTCCCGCATGGTGGCGCAGGTTTTTTCCGTGA